>ENA-ORTU01000108-ORTU01000108.1-human-gut-metagenome-genome-assembly--contig:-NODE-108-length-113074-cov-18.177439_pt1 | contig 113074 bp, 119 predicted proteins | sample MGYA00241910_ERZ509184 | MGnify/ENA primary metagenome ERZ509184 (study PRJEB26280, sample SAMEA2338847) | human gut metagenome | biome: human gut; feature: human-associated habitat; material... | reverse complement strand
TATCCCATCTGTTATAACTTGGTGTATCTAATAATTCAAAAATAAACTTTCTAATGATTTCTGGAGGTATCCATGTTGAGCCTAACTTAATTCCAATTTCACTTGCAGTAAGGTCTTTTGGAATAACCTCTTTTAATTTTTCAACATTTATATTAAAACTAGAATCTTCTTTTGCAAATTGTTCTGCAACTTTTAGTTTTTCTCTAACATTACCAGATAAATATTCATCAGCAGTTACCCAATTGTTTGTATTTTCATAATCAGGTACTTTAAATATAACACCCTCTAAACTATTTATTATTTCTTCTTTGTCTATCTTACATAATTGTTGCATATAATCTAAATCAACTTTTGCCTTATCTTGTATAGATAAAATCAAAGCCTCATCTGGAGTATCTACTTGTAATACTTTCTTTTTAGCTTTTATAGTTCTTTTGCTAAATATATCAGCTTTTCCTACAAATTTACCCTCTCCATCTATCTTTTCAAGTGAGCATAATAAGAAATAACTACTATCATTAGAAAATGCTGTTTCATTTGCTCTTGAATTTATTAAGCCATATTCTTTTGTAAATCTATCATATAATTCATTTAATTTTGCTTGTGCAATATGAATTTCCTCATTTGAATAATCTTCCATTTGAAAATCTATCAGTTCTCTTACTTGTTCTCTTAACAAAATTAAGCCTTTTATTCTATTTTGTGCCGTTAAAGGTAACTCATCTTGTAATATCATTTTTGAATTTTCTCTAAAATACAATTTATCATCTACTATTGCATAAGAATAATTCTTAACAGTTGGAATTGCAGGTATTGATGTGTCTTCTTGTTCAATTTCATTTTCAATACTATTATTCTGTAATTCTCCATGTATATTAGTTATCGCATAATTTAATTGTTCTTCTAAATTTGTGTCTTCTTCTGCTTTACAAGTTGAATCATAGCCATAAGCAGTAGATACCATTTCCATTTTTCCTAATATCATATCTGGATTATCTACAAAATATTTATTCATTGTAATATTGTTTTCATCTCTATCAAGATATACCCAATCTGGCATTATATCGGTCAAATTTTCTCTTTTTTGTAAGAAGATAATATCTGATGTTACTTTTGTTCCTGCATTCTTTGTAAAAGTATTATCTGGTAATCTAATAGCACCTAAAAGGTCTGCTCTTTGTGCTAAATACTTTCTAACCTCTGGACTTGCTTTATCCATTGTTCCTTTTGAAGTAATAAATGCAATTACTCCTCCTGGTCTAACTTTATCTAAAGTTTTAGCAAAGAAATAATCGTGTATTAGAAAATTATTTTTATCATATCTTTTATCATTAACTTTGAAATCTCCAAATGGCACATTTCCTATTGCTATATCAAAAAACGAGTCTGGTAAATCTGCTTTTTCATAACCTTGAACTTTAATATTTGCTTTTTGATATAATTGTTTTGCTATCTTACCACTTATGGAATCAAGTTCTACTCCATATAGTTTTGAACTTTGCATTTCTTGTGGCAACATTCCTAAAAAATTTCCTGTACCACAACTTGGTTCAAGAATATTTGCTTGTTCTACTCCCATATTTTTTAATGCGTTATATATTGCATTTATAACTATTGGTGGTGTGTAAAAAGCTGTTAATGTAGATGCTCTTGCTGATTTATATTCATCATCTGTAAGTATTTCTTTTAGCTCGTTATATTCTTTACTCCAGTTATCTTTATTTTCATCAAATACATCTGGAAGTCCACCCCAACCAACATATTTCGATAAAATTTCTTGTTCTTCTTTATTTGCTAGTCTATTTTCATCTTCTAACTTATGTAAAAGTTTTATTGCCTCTATATTTTTTCTTACTTTTTCTTTTTGAGTTCCTTCTCCTAATTGATTATCATTTATATTAAAATTTATCTTTTCTATTTGCGATATTTTAAAATTTGAGTTATTTGTTTGAGGTTCATTATTTTCTTTATGTTTTGTGTGTTCCAAATATTCTTCTTCAAATAATTCCTCTAATTTACTTATAATTTCATCTTTACTCTGATTTTTATCAAACCATAATATTTCTTCAATTATACTTTCCCATGAATTATCATCTTGTTTAGTTCCATATTCTATTGTTGCAATACCATCAGTATAATGTAATTCTACACAATTTTTATTATTTATAACTCTAGCAACAGTATATGATTTATCTTCTTCCATATTTTTAATATCATCTATTACAAAATATGCCTCATAATCTTCAGGATTAGCAAATTCTGATTTTCTAATAATTTTATCTGTTTCTTCCTCTAAATTATCAATAAAATCTTGACTAACTTCTTCTAAATTCTCATTTGTTAATTCTTCTATGTCTGTAAATTCTGCTAATCTTTTTCTAATGCCCATTAAAGTTTGATTTTCTACATTATCAGAATATTCTAATAATCCTCCGTCTTGTTCCACTCCATATTTGTCATATATTGCATAATAATATCCCTCATCATTTGTATGAAAATGAAAGTAATTTCCATTACTCAACTTATAATTTTTTTCAATATTTATACTAGATATATCTATAAAATCATTTGTATTTTCTTTTAACCCTCTATCTAGCATCCATTTTTCTTTTTCATAGTCATTTTCTAGCCATTCTTGATATTTTATTTTTTCTTCATCATTAAAATATCTATCTAATCTAATAATTTCTTTAAGCCTTTGTTCAACATTACTCCAATTTATTAGTAGCTCTACTCTATCATCTTTATAGCCTTTATATAACTTTATTCCTTTGCTATCATGCTCTTGTCCAAAATCTGCACCAGAATATGCAGAACTTGAACCTCCTATTCCATATTCATGTTTTAGAAATATTATATTTTCTTTTGCTGATAAACTTCTTTTAAATTGTTCATAAATTCTATATTTGCTATGTGAAAAATTACTGCCCTCAATAAGTGTTTTATCTATCATTTCTTGAGTAAAAGAAAAAGCAGGAGTATTTTCTACTTCTGCTTGTGCTTGAATACTATTTATTTGTGTATCTACACTTGGTAATTCCTTAATTGGTGGTACATAGGTATCTTCAAAAAGATTTAATTGTAAATTAGCTCTGACATTATCATTTCTTCGGCTTGGTTCTTTATTGAGTTCATTGATTGTACCCAACTCATTTGATTCTCTCTTTTCATTTCCTCTGTTATTTGATTCTTCTCTGCTAGACTTGTTATTATCTGTTTCATTCTCTTTTGGGCTGTTTGCTCTATTTCTCCTAAATGTTCTTCCATCTTGCCATCTAACATTAATTCCTCGTATAACCCTCTTTTGTGTTCTTTTAGGAATTTCTCCCTCATTCTTGAGAATCTCCCCTGTGCCATTTTCTTCGTTTTTGGTAATGCTACTTGTGGTATTTGGTAATCTCCCATTTGATTGTATGTTAATTCTATCATAATCATTTCTCCCTTCATTATTTTTTTCTTCATTATTATGATAATTTATTTTTTCATTATTAACAAATGTACGATTTGTTAATTTATAATTTTTTTCATAATTTATAACACTAGAATAGATTTCTCTTAATTCTTGTTCTGCAATATCACTTATTGCTGCACCTAATCTTGAAACAACTCTTTTATTATTAAAACTACTAATCATTTCAAAATCCGATACATTAAAATGTTCTGTTGGATCAATGCCACATCTTTTCATTGCCATATATGATATTGATTTTGCAAGTAATACAATAAAGTTTCCCTCTAAATCTATATCTTGCATTCCCTCTAACAAGCTACCATCTAAAACTTCTTTTAAATCAACTAAATAATCTTGATAATTATCTTCAACTAAATTTATAGATGCTGAATATATTGCTTCTGATAAATTAGATTTAACTTCTAAATTCCCAAAACTATTTTCTAGTGTTTCTATAATTCCATTTTCATAAGAAGGTTTTATTTCCCATAACTTAAAATCTTTATTTATACCACTATGTGTATCTGAAATATCAAAAACATGTCTTAATACATTTCTGCCATTTTCCATTGATAATAAGGCAATACCTTTTGCACCCTTATTAACCCATCTTCGTAATTTTTTATTCCAAGTTTCTATATCTGCACAAGCAGTAGCATTTGGTTTTTGAGCATATATTAACACTTGCTCATTAAAAGAATATTTGTAATTGTTACTCGCCGTATTTAAAAACTTAATCCAACTTTCTCCATTTTGAGTAATTTCTTTCAATGTTTCACTTGCCATTTCATTTATTAGTTGATATTTATTCGCCATCGGTTTCCTCCTTTCTCGTTTCTTGATAATTGAAATACCCTATTGTATTATGTTCTTTAATAAACTCTCGTAAAGCAATAATATTCAAAACATCAGGGTCTTTCGTTATTTCTTTTAAATCTTCTATTTTTAAATTTGAAATATCTTTTTCTGTTGATTTTCCAATACTTATTAACTTGTTATATGTTTCCATTCTTAAGTTTCTTTTTCTAGGCATTTCACACCTCCTATTTTTAACAAATTAAAAAGAGCTAATAATCTAGCTCTCCGTCATTTATTATTTATCTTTATTTTGTTTACGCTTAATTATATAAGCTATTCCTAGTAAAGATAGAATTATTGCACTAGCAAATAATTTTATTTTGCTTTCAACTCCTGTTTTAGGAACTTCTATCTTTTTATTTTCAAATGTAAATTCTATTGTATTTTCAGTTTCTTCTACTTGTGTATCATCTACAAATATACCTTTGTCATTGATTTCAACTTTAACAATTTTGTTTGATAATTCATAATCTTTTGGTGCTTTTATTTCTTTAATGTAATATGTTCCATATCTTAATTCTTCAAATAAAACTGTTCCATCTTCTGAATTAGATTTAACCTCTTTAATAAGTTTTGTACATTCTGGATCTTCGTATATTGCAAATATGAATTTATCTTTAATAACTTCTTTTGTTTCAGTATCAATCTTAATTACCTTTACATTTTTTAGTATTGGCATATCTTTCATTTCTATTTTTTGAGTTTCTTTGTCAGTTGTTACTGTGAATTTTATTTCTTCAGTAATTTCATAACCATAAGGAGCAGTAGTTTCTTTTAAGATATATGTTTTACCTTCCTCTAAACCTTTTACTTTATGAGGTTCCTTAGTTGATGTCCATTTATCTATTGTATTACCATCTTCATCTGTTACTTCTAATTCTGCACCCTCTAGTTCATTTCCATTTGTTATATCTGTTTTAGTTATTTCTACTAATTTATCAATCATAACTACTTTTTGTGTTTCTTTATCTGTTGTTACAATAAATTCAACATCAGTTGCTTTTACATAAGAATCTGCAACTATTTCTTCGTGTAATGTATAAGTTTCTCCTTCAACTAAATTTTTGATTTTGTGTGGTTCTTTACCAGATACCCATTCATCAACTACTTTGTTGTCTTTATCTAGTACTTGAATTGTTGCACCTTCAATTTCTTCTCCTGCAATATCAACTTTGCTCATTTCTACTATTTTGTCTATCATTTCAACTTTTTGAATATCTTTTTTATTTGTAACTTCAAATTCAACATCTGTTGCTACAACATATCCATCAGGAGCATATTCTTCATGTAAAATATATTTTTTACCTTCTTCTAGTCCATTTATGTTATGACTTTCTTTTGTAGATGTCCAACTATCGATTACATTTCCGTCTTTATCAGTAACAACAATTTCTGCACCCTCAATTTCTTTTCCACCTATATCTGCTTTTGTCATTGTTACTATTTTATCTATCATTTTAACTTGTTGTACTTTTGTTGTACTTTCAACTTTAAATTCTATTGTAGAAGCTCTTACATATCCATCAGGTGCAATTTCTTCTTTTAATTTATAAGTTTTTCCAACTACCAAGCCCTCTATTTTATGAGTCTTTTTAGTAGATGTCCATGTATCAACAACTTTATTATTTTCATCAATAACAGATAATTTTGCACCTTCAAGTTCATCATCTCCTGTTACAGATTTTTTAGAAAATTCAAACATTGTTGTATCATTAGATATATCTTTAATATCTTCATATACCTTTGTTGTTAAGTCTTTTTGTTCAAATTTTACTTCATATTTAGTCCAATTTAAAACTAATCCGTCTAAAGTTTTTGTTTCCTCTAATTCATAAGTTCCCATAGGTAAATTATCAACTTTTAAATTACCTTTTTTATCCAAATTATATTTCTTTATTTCTTGACCTTTAGTATATATTTTGCTTCCATCTGCATAATCAATAATATCTTCTTTTGCAGTAAGTTTGAATTCAATACCTGATAAATCAGAGGTATCAACCAATGATGTGTCAGCATCTTCTCTTAATGCTATTGTTTTATTTATAATTAAAGTGCCTGTAGGTTGTTCATTTTTCATTAAAACTTCTTTAATAAAATCTTCATCTTGATCTTTATCATAATCTCTTATTCCTTTTATTTCAAAAGTAACTGGTTTTTCTAATTGTAAGAAACCTTTTGGAGTTTTTATTTCATAAATTGCATAACTTCCAACTGGTAATTGTAAAGGAGTAACAACTGAACCTTTATCATCTTTGTTATTAGTAAAGCTTTTATCTGGTACTATCATATTATCTGCATTTGTTGTAAATGAAGTATATGTTGTACTACCAATTTTTTGTGAAATTGATTCTCCTTTTTTCCATATTATTTTTCCTGTTGCTCTATCGTAAATATCTTTTTCAGCTTTTATTTCAAAGGTTGTACTTGTCAATGTAACAACTTTTCCAGTTTTTAAATCTTTTTTGATTAACTTTATATATGCTTCTAATTGTTCATTATTAACAACAATATGTTTTGTTTTTTGTGGTATTTCTTTTATTTCACTTTCGTCTTGAGTAATAGAAAAATAGAAATCACTTGCACTTTCATAATCTTTTGGTGTAACTGTTTCCTTAACGATATATTTACCATAAGGTAAGTTCTTTTGTGTGTATGCATTACCATCTTTATCAGTTACTAATACATCATAAGTAGGAGCTATTTTTTGAGCTTCTGCAACTCTTTTAGTATCGACATTAACTTTATTTCCGTTTTCATCAACACCATTCCATACTTCCGCATAAGTGTATCCTTGTGAATATGCTTTTTCTACTGCTGAATTTAATTTAATTGTAAATTCTGCACCTTCAAGACCAGGTGTTTCTCCTGAATTTGCTTTTATTCCTGATTTAAAGATGTGTACTCCCATTTTCTTTACATCTTCATTACTTGTAGTCTTATTTGCTATAACTTTTGTATGTTGGTCTTTATACTCCAAATTTACAGGATATTCCGTTTTATCAAGTAAGTACCCAACAGAAGCTTTATCTTCTTTTACTATATATTTTCCAAGAGGTAAATCTTCAACAGGTGTTGTGTTGCCAAACTTATCCATTGTTCTTGTTGCTACTAAATCTCCTTTTGAATAATACTTTTTACTTTTAGCTACATTGTATATATCTTCATTAGCAAATACTTTATAAACTGCATTTTCTAGTGTAGCATCTCCTTGTGCCATGCTTCCTGTTTCACTATCTTTTTTAATTATTTCAATAGAACCTTTTGGCTCTGTATCAACTACTCCTTCAATTTTTAATTCTATAACTGGTGTAGTAGAATTAACATATTGAATATTAGCATTAAATATTGTTTCATTTAATAAATATCCTTTAGGTGCTTGTGTTTCATAAACTATATATTTACCTACTGGAATATCACTTAATGTTGCGACACCATCTGAATTAGATGTTATTTTAGCAACTACTTGTCCTTTAGAATAGAACTTTTTAGTTTTCGCAACATTATATATATCTTCATTTGCCTTTACTTCAAATTCTGCTCCTGCTATTTTATCATTATTTGTACTTACTTTATAAATCTTTATTTGTCCAGTAGGTTCGTTATTTTTAAATGTTACACTAGCTGTTTGACCACCTGCTACATTAACTCTTTGAATACTTGTATCTAATAAATAACCACTAGCAACTGATTCTTCTTTTACAAAATATGTACCAGGTTTTAGTTTTTCAATTAAAATTTTACCTTCATTATTTGTATTTGCTTTCTTTACTAAATCAGTACATTCATTATTTCTATATAGACCAAAAACACAATCTGAAACTGCATTTCCCATATTATTTGTTTTTCTAATTTCTATTTTTCCACTTTCAACATGAACTGAAACACTAAATGCTGATGGATCAACATAGTTAGAAAATATTAAGTTTTGAACACTACCTGAAGTAAATGTAAAATACATATAATTTGACATTGTAGAACTATTATATGCACTTCCATTTGGCATTAATTGATATAGCCCATATTCTCTTGAATTAAATGTTACATTTTCTACATTACAATTATCAGATATTGTTATTACTAAATCATTACTTCCTTGTGTATGGCTAAATGTTACTCCATCTTTTGATTGTGAAAATGATTGATATGCTGATAATTTTCCATTATTATCTGTTATCACTTTTCTATCTCCAATAGCAACACTTTGTGTTGAACCATTAAAAGATGTATTTCCATGATACTGATTATAATATCCTTCAGCTTCTGCTACCCAATTAGCATAGTGTCCTGATGACATGAAATTTCCATTCCATGAATCTCTTGGGAATGCATCAAATGAACTATTTATATTATTATGTATATACTCCCATACATATTGTTGAGTACAACATGCTGCTCTATATGCTTCATCTGATGATGGTAACCCTAAACCATATTTCATAGTATAACCAAAATATATCATTTCAGCTATTTTCTCGTATTGTGGTAAGTTTTGTTTATATTGAACATAAAAATCTCCGTTGAAAGTATATTCACTTCCGTTAGGAGATTTTACACCCTTTTGACAACAAAAAGCTATATAAGTTTGACCATCATAAGTAGCATAATGTAATTCGTGTCCTACTTTTGCTAAACTTCCTGATATTACACCAAATTGTGCATTTGAATTCATATCAGTAATAAATGCTGCAAAAGTATTAATTGGCAAAGATGTTAATAGCAATAATGCTAAACATATAATTGCCATAAATTTCTTTGTTTTACTTTTCATATTTTTATCATCCTTTCATAAAAAATAAGCCTTAACTAAAAAATTAAAGCTTATAAATATAATTTATTTAATTTAATTTTATTTTATTGCCCAGAAATAGTATTTTCCACACAAACATTGACTTATTTTGTATTGAACAGAAGGCCATCCTTTTGTATAATTTTCAAAAGCAATTTGAGCTTCATTCCAACTCGAATAATATCCATGTTCATTTGCCCCATCTCCTGCAATATGGTGAGTTCCACCCTCTGCACACCAATAATCTAAATCACTTGGTGTAGGCTCTTTTGTAACTTTATCTTTACTTTTTTTCTCTTCTTGTACTCTTGTTCCATTCGTATCTTCATCGTTATTTTCTCTATTATCATTTGCATTATTTTCCAATACCGTATTAGACATTTGTTCTTTTTTTATAACATCATTTTCAATAGTTTTAGATTCTTCATTTTTATTAGTATTTTTTGCTATATTCTCTTGTCTAATAGTTGGATTTTTCTTTGGTTCTTCTTGAATACTTGTATTATTAACTTTTACAATATCCGCTTCTAAATGTGTTTTTTCTTCAATCTCTTGTTCTTCTGTATTGTTTTCAACAACAATCACTTCAATATCTTCTTTTTCTTCGTCATCAATATTATTTATTTCAGTTACAATCTCTTTCTCATTTTCTATTTTACTTAAACTTAATTTCTTTGATTTTATAATCATCATATTCGCAAATAATGCCACTATTAAGGCTATAAATATTAAAACTAATATCTTTTTACTCTTCATTACTACCATCTCCTTATAGCTTAATTATATGCTTTTTAGAGATAAAAACAAATGTATAAATTATTATATAAAATATATTAAATAATATTATAATAATTATCTTTTAGTTTGTAATATAGTATGTATTTAAAAGGGATTGTAAGGGAAAACTTTGTAAAGTGTTCACACAAACAAGTATAACTAAATATATCTAATTTTGTTCACACACTATCTTGAATTTCTTTCTTGTTTTATTCGTTCTCGCCTAATGTAATCTTGCACACATTGAATAATAAAATCTTCAACATTTCCAGATTCTTTAACTCTACTTGGAATATATTTTTCAATTTTTTCATTGTGTATCTTTATATATTCTTTTTGATTAGGCTTTTCCTGTTGTAGTATTTCTTCTATTTTTTCTTCTGTTAGGTTTCCTTCTTGTTCTAATTTCTTTAATCTTATTGCTTGACTTAAAGAAGGTGTTACCTCATCAAATTCAAATATATTTTCTACAACATATTGATTTTCTTCACTTAAATATGATAATTCTACTGCTGGTCTAAAAGCTATTCTTTTCTTATCAACTTGTTCTAATAACTCTGGTATTAAATAAGTAAGTCTAATATATCTTCTTATATTTTCTCTACTTTCTCCAACCTCATTACCTAATATTTCATCAGTTCTTAGCTTTGCCACCACTGGTGTCGAAGTTTCATTTTCTTCTAAATCAACTCTTTTTCCCTGATGTTTCATAGCTTCAAGTTTCATTTTATATGCAAATGCTTTTTCACTAGGCAATATTTCTTCTCTTTGAATATTACTATCTACCATAAGAATTGTTGCCTCATCATCAGTTAAGTCTTTAACAATACATTTTATTTTATCTATTCCTGCAAGTTCACACGCTCTTTTTCTTCTATGTCCAGAAATCATTTGATAATTTCCTTCTCCTCGTTTTCTTACTATAACAGGTAATAAAACTCCATATTCTTTTACACTTTTAACCATTTCTTCCATTTTATCATCATCTAAAACTCTAAAAGGGTGGTCTGGAAATTCTCCAATTTTATATAGTTCTATTTCCTTTACCTCATCAACAACTGGATTATCTCTTTGTTCTTGAATTGTAAATAAATCATCTAACTTTGGAAGTACCATCTTTTTGTCTTGTTCTTTCATTATCTAATACCTCCTTTGCCAAATTATTGTATGCGTTTGCAACAGGACTGTTTTTATCAAATTCAAATATACTCTTTCCTGTTGATGTTGATTTTGCAGTATTTATTGCTTTTGGTATTTCAGTACCATATATTTTCACATATTGTCCATAATTGTCGATTAAATTTGCTCTAACATCTTTCGATAAATTTGTTCTTTTATCTACTAATGTAAGTAATACTCCCCCTATTTTCAAATTAGGGTTTATCTGCTTTTGAACTCTTTTAACTGTTTGAACTAAATGTCCCATTCCTTTTGCAGCTAAATATTCTCCCTGTACTGGAATTATTATCTTATCACTACAAGCAAGTGCATTTATTGTTATCATTCCAAGAGATGGCATACAATCTATCAATATATAATCATAGTTATCTTTAATATCTCTTATAGAATTTTTAAGTGTGAACTCTCTGCTCATTGCATTAACTAATGAAAACTCTATTGCTGATAAATCTAAATTAGCAGGAATTAAATCTATTCCTTCTTTATGATGAAGAATAGCATTCTCTGCATTTACATCATTATCATATATAGTATCAGACATTAATGTTCCAATAGTATTTTGCAATTCATCTTGATTATAATAACCCATACAAGTAGTTAAATCTCCGTTGTGGATCTGCATCAATTAGTAATACTTTTTTTCCTTGTTTACAAAGTGCAACTCCTAAACTAAATGTAGTTGTTGTTTTTCCAACTCCACCTTTTTGATTTGCTATTGCAATTATCTGACACTTTCCCATTCTCGCTCCTTTCCTCAAAAAAAAGAGCTAACTTCTAAAAGCTAACTCTTATCTTGAATATTTATTCCTCTGTTATTTCTTCTTTTTCTTCTAAATGTGTAGAAGTATATATAAAATCTTCATCTTCTACTAATTCTCCAAATAATTTATTAAGACCTTCTATAAAAGGTTTAATATCTTCTTCTATATTAAATTTATATGAATAATTCAAATAATATTCAGTTAAATAATCATATAACGGAACAATATTTACTAATCCTGGTTTTATCTTATTTCTTAATACTACCCAATTAGGCATAGCATCTTTTATAATATTAACAATTTTATCTTCTGAAATTAACATTCTCAAAATCCCATTCATTATATCTGAATAGTCTTTTTCTTCATCACTAAATATTTTGTTCATCATAGCACTCATTGAACTTACAAAATCTGATAGATAATCATCTTTTATACAAATAAAACAATCAGTTTCTATTTCATCTAAATATGTTATTGCTGTTAAACACTTATAATAATCTGCTGCCATAACATAATAAAATCGTTCAAATTCTTTCATTAAATTTCTAGAATTCATTTTCTTAATATAAATACCTGTCTCCTTTCTTATAATCTCTTTAATCTTTTCTGTTTCTTTTTTGATTTTTTCACTGTTTTTTGTTTTTTTGTTTTCAATTTTTTTCATTTTCTTTTTACTCCTTCCTTTTTGAAGGCAAAATAAAAAACCTAATATTTCTATTAGATTTCTTATATATGTTAGATATTATTTCAATAACTACAATATTTTGTTTTTCTTTAAATCTTTTGAATAATATATTAAATCAGTACAAATTAAATCTCCATCTTTTATTTCTTCTTTATAATTATCTATAAAGAAATTCTTAATTGTTTTCTCATATTTATCAAATCCCTGCTTAACATAGAAAGGAATATTATTCTCTGTTGTTCCTACTAACATTCTGTCATATTTCTGTTTATAATTACCACATAATGATTTTAAAAGTGTTTTTGCATAACCTTTATTTCTGTATTTTTCTGTTGTAACTATGTTTTTTAACTCTAATGTTTTTCTATCAATGTGCAAAATAACTGCAATAGAAATTAGCTCATCTTCTTTTTTTAATGCATATACATCGGAATCGTTCAAATACTTATGTATCATATCTTTTGAAGGATCTGCCTCTAAAAGTAAATCAATATAATCTTCTTTATTTTCTATTTTTCTAACCTGCATTCTAGGTTCTTTTGGTATCTCGTAACCATTGGTATTACTGGTTTGTATAGGATTGCGGTTATAATATCTCATCTCCTCTGAAAATATACACCCACAATATTTTTGCATGTATAAGCCTAGTTCTCTTGCTTTGGCTTGTCCTTCTCTAAAGCCTACTCTAAAATCTATATAAAGGAATTTTATGTTATATCTTTCAGCCAATTCTTCACATACCTTTTTTAATTCTTCGTGTTTTTGATATGGACTTACAAATAATGTACTTGTAAATGTATCATATCCATTTTGTTTTGCAAATTGAACTGTTTTTTCTAACCTAACTCTGTAGCAATAGTTTACGCATCTATTTCCTAAATCATCTATTACATTTTTGCAAAACTCTTTTAGTCCATAGTCTTCTTCAAATATTGCATTTACATTCACACTTTTTGTATATTCTTTTAAACAGTCCCTTCTAGCTTCATATTCCTTATATGGATGGATATTGGGGTTATACCAATATACTGTTGGTTCTATACCTTCTTTTCTTAGTCTATCTATACAGTACACACTACATGGTGCACAACATGTATGCATTAATAATTTCATGATAATTACTCCTAAAATTAATTTGTTTTTTATTGTACTTTTTATCTACTTATATTATAATATATTATATATTTTCAAAAGTAAAGGGGTTAAGCTTAAAAATATGGATAAACAAAAGATTTTTAACAAAAAAACATTATGTTGGTTTATATTTATATTATATTCAATATTAAATTTATTTTTAGTATTAAAACATGAGCCTTGGAGAGATGAAATACATGCTTGGCTAATGTCTAAAGAATTGTCTTTCTCCGAATTAGTAGTAGCTAGTAGATTTGATGGTCATCCAATTTTATGGCATTTAATTTTAATGCCTTTTGCTAAAAGCAATTTTCCAATAATTACTTTAAATATAATTTCATATATTATCATGTTAATTAGTGCTTGGTTATTGTTATTTAAAACAAAGCTATCATTGTTTTTTAAAGTGATAATATTGTTTACTATACCTTTTACATATATTTATTCTGCAATTTCTAGAAATTATTGTTTAATAGTATTACTGCTTGTTTTAATTGCTTTACTATATGATAAAAGATATGAAAAACCTATATTATATAGTGTCTTAATAGCATTGCTAGTACATACTCATTCTTTGGTTTGGGGTATAGTTGCCGGATTAACTATAACTTTTCATTTTGATGAAATTATATTGTTTTTCAAACATAAAAACAAAGCCAATATCAAAAAAGTATTAATAGGTCTTACATTAATTGTTGTTAGTACTATACTGGTTGTGTTAGAATTATATGGAACTACTAATACCGATTATGGAGTAAATATAAGCTCATATATTCTTCGTTTTGTAGGACTACTTGCAATGATTTTACTTACTTTTTTTGTATTTACCTTATTTAACAAGTCATATTTTAGAGAATATATGATATTATTTTTTGGGTTTGCTTTTCAAATATTAGTATACACTTGTTTTTATTCATCAGTGTTATTTCAAAGATTTATGCTTATATTTGTATTAATATTATTTTACTTACTTCTATTATCAAAAGCAAATCTGGAAGAAAGGAAGCTTAATATACTTTGTATAATCTATCTGCTTTTTATGTGTGTATTTGCTTTAAACAGCTTTGCCAATACTGTAACTAATGATATAAAGTATCCTTACTCTTCTGCACAAGAAATGGCAAAATACATAAATGAAAATTTGCCTGCAAATACAACAATTTTAATAGATGCATCAATTATTGGTCAATCGATTATACCTTATTTAGATACTGCTAATTTCTATGATATAGCATATAATTCATATGTTACTTGTGCAAATGTATCACATGACAAAGAAAGAATATTAAATGCTTTAAAAAATTTAGATAAAACTTACTCTGGCAAGTATATAATAATATGTAACCATTTTGTGCCACTTGATCCTAGTTATTCAGAACTAATTTTTGAAACTAAAAATAGTATGATTAATGAAATATTTTCATTGTATTACATATATTAATAAAGAGAGTGCTTAAATTTAAAGCACTCTCTTTATCTTTGATTATTTCTTTCTCTTGTTTCATAATTTATTAAATTTAATTCATAATCTTCTCTATGTTGCTTTACTATTGTATCTAATATAACTCCACATTGTAATATTATCATAGCCAAAATTTCTAATCCAGTAGCAAGTATCGCTGATGGTATTTTGAAGATATATCTATACTTTACAAATTCCAGTATAACTGGAATTCCAATAATAATTCCTAATAACATTATTATAATGCCAATACACCAGAAAAATTTTCTAGGTTTGAAATCTTTATACATTTTAATTATAGTCTTTATAACCTTCATTCCATCATTTACTGTGTTTAACTTAGAAACACTTCCCTCGGGTCTGTCTCTATATTCTATTGGTATTTCCTTTACTATGAATTTTTTATCTAAGGCATGTAATGTCATTTCTGTTTCAATTTCAAATTTTGAGCTAAGAACTGGAATGTTTTTTACAAACATCTTGTTAAAAGCTCTATATCCACTCATTATATCATTTAAATTTGATTTAAAAATTGTATTTATAGCTTTTTTTACCAAATTGTTTCCAAAATTATGAAACATTCTTTTATTTTCTTTTTTATATGTGCCATTAGATAATCTATCACCTACAACCATATCTGCAGTTTTGTTTCTTATAGGCTCTATTAATTTATGTACGAATTCTGCAGGATATGTATCATCAGCATCAACCATAACATATATATCTGCATCTATTTCTCTAAACATTCGTCTTACTACATTGCCTTTTCCTTGATTATACTCATTTCTTACTATTGCATCACATTTGCTGGCTATTTCATAAGTTTTATCTTTGGAATTATTATTGTAAACATATATATCTGCTTTTGGCAGCTCTTTTTTAAAGTCTTCAATTACCTTTTTTATTGTTACTTCTTCATTATAACATGGTATTAAAACAGCTATTTTCTCATTATTCATCTTTTATCCCTCACTTTTTCCTTTTTCTTTGTATGCCCAAAATTTATTTAAAATAAAGTTTAATGGTATTGTCACCACTAAATTCATTAGTGTAGCAATATAGTGTGGTATTCCAAGTAGTTCTTCTTCTATATATAATAGTATTGCTGTTAGAAAAACTCCCGTTATTGAATATGAAGCATATACTTTAAGAAGAGATTTCCAAAAGTTTCTTTCTTCTTTATTTTCTGTAAATACAAACCTTCCATTAAGCATAAAAGAAATAAATACTGTAATTACAAATGCAATTATATTGCTTATTTGCTCGTGTAAATGTAACAAGTAGTATGCTCCATTTGTAATGGCATATGATAATACAGTATTTATTGCTCCAACTGTTCCAAATTTTATAAATTGAATTAGTGCTTTTTTTAAATTCTCTTTATTTTCCATATTTTCACCTAAAATTTAATTTTTATTGTTGTAATCCTAAGTGTTCATAAGCTTTTGGTAATACTACTCTTCCTCTTGGAGTTCTGCCTATAAAACCTTTTTGCATTAAATATGGTTCATATACATCTTCTAAGGTTTCAACCTCTTCTCCTATTGTTGAGGCAAGAGTTTCTATTCCAACAGGTCCACCTGTATAATTAACTATTATAGATTCTAATATCTTTCTATCAATATTATCTAGTCCCATATTGTCTATTTCAAGCTTTTGCAGTGCAATATCTGCTATTTCTTTAGTAACATTTCCATCACCTAGAACAGAAGCATAATCTCTTACTCTTTTTAATAGCCTATTTGCAATTCTTGGGGTTCCTCTTGAACGTTTCGCAATTTCCATTGCCCCATCTTCATTTATGCTTATTTCCATTATCTCTGCTGATCTTTTTACAATAGTTTTTAGCTCTTCTTCTGTATATAGTTCTAGCCTATTTACAATTCCAAACCTATCTCTGAGTGGAGTTGTAAGTGAACCTGCTCTAGTTGTTGCTCCAACTAAAGTAAATTTAGGCAAATCTAATCTTATAGACCTAGCACTTGGACCTTTTCCTATAATAATATCTAGATTATAATCTTCAAGAGCGGGATATAAAATTTCCTCTACACTTCTATTTAGCCTATGTATTTCGTCAATAAATAAAACATCATTTGGTGCTAAATTTGTAAGAAGTGCTGCTAAATCTCCTGGTTTTTCAATTGCAGGGCCTGAAGTTATTTTTATATTTGAATTCATTTCTGTTGCGATAATATTAGCAAGAGTAGTCTTTCCAAGTCCTGGAGGGCCATATAATAGAACATGGTCTAAAGGTTCTCCTCTTTTCTTAGCTGCTTCTATGTAAATTTTCATGTTTTCTTTAACTTTATCTTGCCCAATATATTCTTTTAGGCTTTTAGGTCTTAAGGAAAACTCACTTTTTTCTTCTTCGCCATCTTGAAGGTTTGGAACTAATAAATTTTCTTCATCCATTTGCTTACCCTTTCTATTCTTCGGTTACTGTGCTTATCTTAATCTTTTCAACATTTTTATAGTTATATCCAATATCAAATTTGATTGTTTCACTTGCATTAAGCACATCTTCGTTTCTATACTCAATTCCAACTAACTTTTCATTTTCATTATAGAATTCAAACTTAACTTTTAAGTTTTTAATCATCTCTGATGAATTATTTGTTATGTTGCCTTTAATATATCCTTTATTCTTAGCAGCTTTGCTTTCTGTAACAACAATTTCTGGTGTTTGAACTGTTATTTCATAATTATTCATATCTTGATAATTTGTTTTAGTTAGAAAATAAACATAAACCCTAACTACTACAATCATAAGAATTAGTAACAATAAATATCTAATAATTTTCTTCATATAAGTACCTCATTTCAAAATTTTAATCTGCACCAATTATACTATAATTCGCCAAAAATGTAAACAATATTTCGGGTTTTAGAGCAAAAAAACAAACTGCAACAAAATTTTGCAGTTTGTAATATCTATTTTAATTTCAAATACCTCATTGCCTCATAAATGTTTTTTACGCCAATTATGTTTGCAGTATATGTACCTTTTAATTGTTTTTTATTATGTTCTGGTATTATGCATGTTTTGAAACCTAGCTTTTCTGCTTCTTTTATCCTTTTTTCTATCATATTTACACTTCTAACTTCGCCTGTTAGGCCAACTTCGCCTATTGCAATTGTATCTAGTGGTATGCTTACATTTTTATAGCTTGAAGCTGATGCAAGAACTATTCCTAAATCTAATGCTGGTTCGTTTATTTTTATTCCACCAACAATGTTTAAGTAAACATCTTGGTTTCCAAAAGGCATTCCTACAACTTTTTCTAACACTGCAATTAACAAGGTTAATCTATTATAATCAATTCCATTTGCAGTTCTTCTTGGAAAACCAAAAATTGTTCCGTGATGTTAATGCTTGTAGTTCTACCATAATTGGTCTTGTACCTTCCATACTTGCTACAACTATTGAACCTGCTGGGTTTTCATCTCGCTCTCCTAGTAATACTGATGATGGGTTTTGTATTTCCACCATTCCTTTATCCTGCATTTCAAACATTCCTATTTCATTTGTTGAACCAAACCTGTTTTTTACACCTCTTAAAATTCTATATGAAAAATATCTTTCTCCTTCTAGGTATAAAACTGTATCTACCATGTGTTCTAGAACTCTTGGTCCTGCTATGTTTCCGGTCTTTTGTTACATGTCCAATTATTATTGTTGTTATTGCTTGTTCTTTACATGTTCTCATTATTTTTGATGTAATTTCTCTTACTTGGCTTACACTTCCTGGGCTTGAAGTTATCTCATCTGAGTACATTGTTTGAATTGAATCTATTATAACTAGCTTTGGCTTTACTCTTGTTATTGCATCTTCTATTACTTCTATATCTGTTTCACCTAAGAATAATATGTCGTCATTATTTATTCCTAGTCTATCTGCTCTTATTTTTATTTGTTCTGCAGATTCCTCTCCTGAAACATATAGAACTTTGCCTTCACCTTTTACTTTATCACAAATTTGTAGTATTAAGGTTGATTTACCAATTCCGTGGTTCTCCACCAAGGAGTGTTAAAGAACCTTTAACTAATCCTCCTCCTAGAACTCTATCTAATTCCTCAAATCCTGTTGATGCTCTTTTTATATCTTGTTTTTGTATATTATTTAATAACATTGGTTCTGCTTTTTCTTTAATTGCCGCTTTCCCAGAACTTTTTGTTTGGGCTTTTTCTTCATAACATGTATTCCATTCGTTGCATGCTGGGCACTTTCCAAACCACTTTGGCGATTCGTTTCCACAGTTACTACATACAAATACTGTTGTTTGTTTTGCCATATGTATCTCCTCTCAATATAAAACTAGGTCGGCGAATTACCGACCTTTATTTTATTTATTAAATATTTCTTGGAATTCTGCTGATGTAATTGTTTCTTTTTCTAGTAGCTTTTGAGCCACTGCATGTAGTTTATCCATATGTGCTAAAATTAGTTCTTGTGCCTTTACATATGCTGTATCTATTAATGTTTTTACTTCAACACCTATTACATCTTCTATATTATTTCCAAATACTTGAAGTTCATATTGTTCTTTTGCTTCTAGGTTTATTGGTCCAACTCTATCGCTCATACCATATTTTTTAACCATATCTTTTGCAATTTGAGTTGCAACTTCTATATCGTTACTTGCACCTGTTGAAATATCATCTAAAGCAATCTTTTCTGCTGCACGTCCACCAAGTAGGGCAATTAGTTTTTCTTCCATTTCTGTTTTTGAAATGTAGTATTTATCTTCGTTTGTTTTATACATTGTGTATCCACCAGCTAAGCCTCTTGGTATTATTGAAATTTCTTTAACATCTTGTTGTGTTTCTAAGTATTTGCTTACTATTGCATGTCCTGCTTCATGGTATGCTGTAAGTTTTCTATCCTTTTCTGAAATTACTCTACTGTTCTTTTGAAGTCCAACTGTAACTTTCTTTACAGCTTCTTCTAAATCGTCCATTACTATTTTTTCGTGATTTCTTGTTGTTGCAATTATTGCTGCTTCATTAAGAACATTTGCAAGTTCTGCTCCTGTAAATCCTGCTGTATCTGTTGCGATATCTTTTAAATCTATATCATCTCCTAGAGGTTTGTTTGCTGAGTGTATTTTTAGTATTTCTTCTCTTCCTCTTGCATCTGGAACTGCTATTGTTATTTGTCTATCAAATCTTCCTGGTCTTAATAGTGCTTTATCTAGCATTTCTGGTCTGTTTGTTGCAGCTAAAACTATTACTGTTTCGTCTGTATCAAAACCGTCCATTTCAACTAATAGTTGATTTAATGTTTGGTTATTTTCGGATTCTGCCCCACTGCCACCTGTTCTTCTTGCACCTATTGCATCTATTTCATCTATGAATACTATACAAGGTGATACTTTCTTTGCTTTTTCAAATAACTTTCTAACTCTTGAAGCTCCTAGTCCTGCAAACATTTCTATAAATTCTGATCCACTCATTGAAATGAAAGGTACCTTTGCTTCTCCTGCTATTGCTTTTGCAATTAATGTTTTACCTGTTCCTGGTTTTCCATAAAGTAATATTCCTCTTGGTATTTTTGCACCCATGTCTTGGAACTTTTGTGGTTCTTTTAGGAAGTTTACTATTTCTATTAATTCATTTTTTTCTTCATCAAGTCCTGCTACATCTTTAAAAGTTATGTTCGTCTTTTCGCTTTCGGCATCATATACTTTACCTTTATCTCCAAGTCCTTGCATTTTTAATACAAAAATGAATAAACCTACTATCATTATTGTTGGTAACAAGCTAAATAATGTATCTGATATTCTTACAAGTATGTTAGTTTTCTTTTGCTTTAGGTCTATTACATTTCCTTCTTGTACTTTTTGTTGAACTAATTCTATAAATGCTTGTGTACTAGGTACTATAGCATTTTTTTCTTCTTCTTCATTTTTAAGTTTTACTTTTATTGCTGTGCTTCCAACTGTCATTTCAATTTTCTCTACTGCGTTTTCATCTATTTTTGTTATTAATTCTGTGTATGATATTTCCTTAGGATTCTCCTCATCTGGTTTTTGAGTAAGCATTGCAAAAGCTATTATTGTAAGAGCTATACATACAATTACTCCAAAAATTATATAGTAAATTTTATCCTTTTTTTCGTTCTTATCTTTGTCTTTCATTAATTTTTGTACTCCCTTCTTATTTCCTTAGAGATATATAGTGGATTTATTTCTAATGTTGCTATATCTCCTGTTTTTATATTACTTCCTGTAATATCAACTATTGTATGGTACATTCCGTATTGTTCCAATTACATTGTATCTTTTTTCATTTATTACTACTGTTATTTTTTGTTTCTTAAATATACTTTTTAGCTCATGCAAAGCCCTTCTTAGCTTGTCCGCAATTCTAAACATATCTGTTTTTTGAGTTACATTATATCCTTCTAAATATCCTATTGGTATAATTGCAATTCTTGTTTTATCCTTTGTCTTATAGCTGTTTAAGTAACTTATATTAAAACCTTTTGGAATGTCCTTTACCTCTGCTATATTAATCTCTAATTCTCCAATTTTCTTAAGCCCTATATTGTTTTCAGAACAAACTCTTCCAACAAATGCTGAACCAATTCTAGCTGCTGTTAAATGCATTTCTGGGTAATTTAAAATTGCTGGTGAATTACATATATGTTTTAGCTTTATTTTTATGTTGTTTGCTTCTAGTTTTTCGATTACATCTGTAAACCTTTTGAATTGCTCTAATGTGTGTTTATTGTTTTTTCTGTATGCATCTGAGCAATGGGTAAATATCCCTTCAATTTCAACATTTGGTTTTAAGCTTTGAACTGTATTTAAAATATTTTCATAATCATCATATATAAAGCCATATCTACCAAAACCTGTATCTATTTTCAAATGTACTTTTATATTATACCCTTTATGAGCTAATTCATTTACAGCTTCTGCATTTTCTTTTGAGTCTATTGCTATTGTTATGTTGTTTTTTACAGTTTCCTCTAGTTCTTGTTTGTTATAAAGTGGAGACATCATTAGGATATTAACATCTTTTTGTTTTTTTCTAAGTTCTATTGCTTCTTCAAATGTTGCAACAGCTAGGTACTTGATGCCATTTTCTACTAAAACTTCAGAGTATTCATTTAACCCTAAACCATATCCATTTCCTTTTACAACAGCAATTATAGTATAATTATCATCATTTGAGATTTTCTTTGTATAGTCTTTTATTCTATTTATATTGTGCTTTAAATCTTCTTTATTTACAACTAATTGCTTCAAATTATTTTCCTCTTTCTTTTATTTTTGTTTTAATACCTGCAAGTTTTTTGTATAATTTTTCGCTTATCTTAAACATCTTATTTGTAAATGGTTTGTAATTAATATATAGTTCTCCTATAAATTCTGTAAATTCAGCATTAAAGCCTTGTTTGAATCTGTATAAGCCATATTGTGGGTGACTTTCATCTACAACTCCAACTACTCCTCTAAAATCATACATATCCTTTTTTTGTTCTATTGAATATTTTATCATATTCCATTGTAATAAGTAGTTTGGCATTAAGTTTCTGTGTTCATTACTGCTTGCTCCATATAAATACCAAATTTTATTTCCATAGATTATATCTATTATTCCTGAAATTGGCTCTCCTTCTGGAGTATAAGCCATCATAAGTTTTAAATGCTCAGGTGCTAGTTCATCATACATCTTTTCAAAGTATGATAATGGTCTTATCATAAAGTCATCTCTTTTTCCTGTTACTTCCATTATTCTATGAAAATCTTTTAAATCTTCTCTTGTACCTTCTTTTATTACTACACCTTTTTTAGTTGCTAAACGAATGTTATATCTTGTTTTTTGATGCATTTCTGCTAAAACTTGGTCTTCGGTTTTTCCTTTTAAGTCTAGTCTAAATACATATCTTGGTTGTATTCCTTCACTAAAATCTTTTGCATCATCTTTAATTTTAAAGCCTAAATCCTCTGCTATTTTTCTAAACTCTAAGTCACTACTTTTTATATCTGGTTCCCATTTTAGTGTAAATGCCTTGTATTTTTTTGCAAGTTCTTTTAGTCCATTTGTTAAATCTTTTAAAACCTCTTTGTTATGAGCATCACAAATTGGACCTCTTGAAACATACATTAAGTTTCCAAAGATTGGTATTTTTCTAATAAGAACACTTGTTGCTCCAACTATTTCACCTTTTTCGTTTTTAGATAAAACAACTTCATTTGTCCATGCTTGCTTTACTTTTCCCCATTCTAGTGATTGTTGAAAATTACATCTTTCATTATTTTCTAAAAATTTCTTATATGCTTTTTTATCATTTTCAGTTAAAATTTGCATTTGTTTTTGTCCTTTCGTTATAAATCTAATTCAATTTTTCTTCCTGTTGGTATATATTGTCTGTACTTAACATGTCCCATATCTAGCAATTTTTTTGAGACTTTTACACTATCAGTATCTGCATATTTATCTGATTTATATATTACTTCCTTTATTCCTGATTGAATTATTGCTTTTGCACATTCATTACATGGAAAAAGTGCAACATAAACTCTACTGTTTTTAAGTGTTGTTCCTGTATAGTTTAGTATTGCATTTAATTCTCCATGGCATACATATGGATATTTTGTTTCAGCAAAATTTCCCTCTCTTTCCCATGATATTTCATCATCTGAGCAACCATTTGGAAAGCCATTATACCCAATTGATAATATTTTATTATCTTCGCTTACTATGCAAGCTCCAACTTGTGAACTTGGGTCTTTGCTTCTTTCACCTGAAAGAAGCGCAACTCCCATAAAATATTCGTCCCAGCCTATATAATCTTTTCTTTTTGGCATTTTTTCCTCCAACTTAAATTTCATTATATTTTTTCAAGTGTTGTTCCTTCTTTGCTGTCTTTTACTGTGTATCCACATGTTTTTATTTTTTCTCTTAGTTCATCTGATAATGCCCAATTTTTTTCTTGTCTTGCTAAGTTTCTTTGTTCTAATAGTTTTTGTACTTCTTCTGGTATTTCTTCTTTTTTAACCTGAACAGGTTCTTCTATTTTTATACCTAGAACTCTATCAAAATCTAATAGTAAATCTGCTAATTTCTTTGATTTTATTGGGTTTTTAACCACATCCCAAACTACACTCATTGCAACTGGCATATTTAAGTCATCATTTATTGCTTCTAAGAATTTTGTTTTGTATTCTTGTATAACGCTATCATCAATGTCTTCTGTTCCTTCTTTATGTTTTGTATATCCTTCTTTTAATCTTATTAGTGAATTTTGGGCACTTGTTAAAGCATCCCATGTAAAGTTTAGTTTATTTCTGTAATGTGATGTGAAGCATAACATTTTATAGCTTAGTGGGTCATATCCTCTATCTATTAAGTCTTGCACTAAGTATGTATTTCCTAAACTCTTAGACATTTTTCCACCATCTATAAGTAAGAATTCACAATGCATCCAGAATTTTGCAGGTATTTTACCTGTGCAACCTTTGCTTTGTGCAATTTCATTTTCATGATGTGTTGGTACTAGGTCAATTCCACCTGTATGAATATCAAATACTTCTCCTAAGTATTTATTGCTCATTGCAGAACATTCTATGTGCCAACCTGGGTAAGATAGTCCCCAAGGGCTTTCCCATTTCATTATATGATTTTCTGGTGCTTTTATCCAAAGTGCAAAATCATATGGGTTTCTTTTTTCTTCATCAACTTCAACTCTTGCCCCTGCTTTTTGGTTTCTTAAATCTATTCCAGATAAAATGCCATATTTATCTAATTTTGAAACATCAAAATATATTGCTGTTGATGTTTCATAAGCATAACCATTATCTAATAATTTTTGAACATAGTTCATCATATCTTGAATATGATCTGTTGCTTTACAAATTATTTCTGGTCTATCTATATTTAATCTGTCAAAATCTTCTAAGAATTTCTTTGTGTAGTATGCTGCAATTTCTAATGGTTCTTTCTTTTCTTCTCTTGCAGCTTTTACCATTTTGTCTTCTCCTTCATCTCCATCAGAAACTAGATGTCCTACATCTGTTATGTTCATTGCATGTTTTAATTCATAACCATTATATTTTAGCATTCTTCTTAAAGTATCCATAAATATAAATGACTTCATATTTCCTATGCTTGCGTCCTTATATACTGTAGGTCCACAAGTATATATTCTAACAGTATTTCCTTCTAATGGTTTGAATTCATCTTTTGTTTTAGTTAGTGTGTTATAAAATTTTATACTCAAAATATATCCTCCTTAAAGTGTGCGTTCTGAAATCACTAAATTGGCAGATTAAAAATCTGCCACATTTTAGTGTGTTACATTATCAATAGTAATACTACTATTTCCACTTGTATTGTTTCCTCCTGTTGAATTTCCACCCGTATTATTACCACCGGCTTGTATTGTTTCCACCAGTTGTATTATTGCCTCCTGTCGTGTTATTACCACCAGTTGTATTGTTTCCTCCTGTTGTATTATTGCCTCCTGTTGTATTATCATTTGGTTTTTCTGGTTTATTTGGTTTTTCTGGTTTATTTGGCTTTTCTGGTTCTTCAGGTTTTGCTGGTTCTTCTGCTTTTTTGTGTGTTGTACATGTATCTTTTATAGTTAACATATATTGTGCATCTACTGCTCTTTTCCAGTCACCTGTTTCTGTATCTGGTCTTGTAATGAATACTTTTGTTTCTGGGTTTGGGCAAAATTCGTTTGCAAGTAATCCTGTTTCTGGGCAAATTTTTACTTCAACATGACAAGTACAAGTTTCTGTTGGAACTGTTCCTTTTATAAAATACTCTGTATATACTTGGTTTCCTCTTGGGTCTTTTTTGCAAAGTTCTGTTGCAAGTTTTCCTGAAGCCTTACATATTGTAGCTGATGTTACATTACTTGGTCTTGTTTCAGAGAATTTTTTATTAGGTAATGGTTCATGTATTGTTTTCATAACAGCTCCCCAAATTTTACCTGATGGGTTTCCACTAACATCAACATATTCTTGTTGATCATATCCAAACCATGTTGCTGCTGTATAATATGGTGAGAAACCACAGAACCATCTATCATAGTCATCATTAGATGTTCCTGTTTTTGCAGCTGTGCTTATTCCTGGAAGATTACCTACCCAACCAGCACCTGATCTTACAACTTCTGTTAATATTTCTTTAATTACATATGCTGCTGATGATGACATTACTGTCTTTGTCTCTTGCTCTGCTTCTAGTACAACGTTTCCATCTGAATCTACAACTTTTGTATAGAAAGTTGGCTCTATATATACCCCATCATTTGCAATAACTGCATATGCTGCAGCCATTTGTAATGGACTTGCCTCTACACTTCCTAATGCCATTGTCATATTTGCTTGTTCCTCAGATACACTTATTCCTATGCTTCTTAGGTATTCTGCAGATCTTTCTATACCAACATCACAAATAGCCTTTAGCATTGGTATATTCTTTGATTGTGCAATTGCAAATCTAACAGTAGTAAGTCCTTGGTAAGACCCTAAATCTTTAAATCCATTAAGCTTACCAGAATAATATGGGATATCATCATAAACTGTTGCAGCTGTAATAATTCCTGCATCTATTCCTGGTGATAGTACCGCTATTGGTTTTGCTGATGAACCTGGTTGTCTATAGCTTTGTGTTGCTCTATTTAACCCAAATGCAGTTGTTTTTTCTCCAATTCCACCAACAGTTGCTACTACGTATCCTGTTGTATGGTCTATAATTACCATTGCTGTTTGTGCTGTTACTGGGTTTCCGTCATCATCTACAGTCTTTTTAGAATGGATTATATAGTTTTCATTTTTTACTTCTTCTTCTAATATTTTTTGATATTCTGTATTTTGTGTTGAGTATATTGTAAGTCCACCGCTTTTTACATAATAATCTAAATATTCATTTGTCCAGTCTGGGTGTTTTTCTTTTAAATCATTTTTTACTTGAGTTACTGTTGCATCTGTATGATATGAAAATACAGTTTGTGTAATAGTTCCTTTATTGAATGCTAAACCATTATCTATTTCTGCTATTGCTGTATTATATTCTTCCTCTGTTATAGCTGCTTTGTGCTCTGGGTTTGTTTTTCCAAGCTCATACATTTTCTCAACAACAGTTTTTGTTCTTCTTTTTATTTTATTAATATCATTTTCATCTGTTGAAAATGCATTATAGTAATTTGGTCCATCATTTATTCCTGCTAAGAACGCACTTTCTGCTAGTGTTAAGTCTTTAGCATTTTTACTGAAATAGTAGTTTGATGCAACTTGAACACCATAAGCTCTATCTCCTAAGAATATCAAGTTCAAGTATAATTCTAGTATTTGTGATTTTGATAATTCTTGCTCTAGGTAATATGCTCTTGCCATCTCTTTTACTTTTCTTTGCCAAGTTCTTTCATCTTCTTCTGTTAGAACTTTTAAAAATTGTTGCGTAATTGTACTTCCTCCATAACTTGCTGAGCCTATTCCAATTTTGCTTAATGCATATTTTATTGTTGCTGCACCTGTTCTTTTTATATCTACTCCCTTATGATCATAAAATCTCTCATCTTCTATTGCCACAAATGCTTTAGGAAGGTATTCAGACATGTCTGAAAGAGAGACGTTTTCCCTGTTTTCGTCTCCACTTAAAACTGCTACAGTATTTCCGTTAATATCTTTTACTACTGAATTTTCATATTTTATTATTACATCACTTATATTTAATTTTGCTTCTTTGAAAATTCCATATATTTTACCTATAAAAATACCTGCAACAACTATTATAACAAGCAAAATCAAAAGCAAAGTTATTCCTATTATCTTTTTAGCTTTTGAATGTTTTTTTGTTTTAATCTTATATTTTTTTGTTTTATCTAATTCATTTTCAGTGCTATTATTAGGTACTCTTTTTACTGCTTTTTTAGAGTTACTTTTCTTTTTTTCCATATCTTTATTTTCCTTTCTAAAAATATTTTAATTTATAGCATTATGTTACAATTATATTACATTTAATGATAAAATTCAAGAAAAATCTTCTAAAATATCACTCTGTTTGGTAACTATTTTAGCTCCCTGTTTAATTAATTCATTCGTACCGTTCTGAGTTACTGCTATATATGTTTCCGTGGTATTGCATAAATAGTCTTTCCTTGTTCTAAAGCAAAGTCTACTGTAATTGTTGTACCACTTCTTCCGAGCCGCTTCCACTACTAATATGCCATCTGATAGCCCACTTATTATCCTATTCCTTGCTGGGAAGTTAATTCTTTCAGGCTTTGTGCCAACAATATATTCAGAAACAATTGCTCCACCAGTTTTCAAAATTTGTTTAAACAGTCCGCAAATTTTCTTTTGGGTATATATTGTCTAAGCCTCCACCAACTACTGCAATTGTAGGTTTCGAAGCATTTATAGTTCCTATATGTGCATATGTATCAATTCCTTTTGCCAAACCTGATATTATATTAATATTTGATTTAGATAAATTATATGCAAACTCTTTTGCTACTTGCTTTCCATATTCTGTACAAGCCCTACTTCCTATAATTGCAATTGCCCTGCTATTTAATATATCAATATTTCCTGCCACATATAATACTGATGGCGGGTCATAAAGGTTTCTTAATTTTTGTGGATATTTTTCATCTTGTATTGTTAGCATTTTTATTTTATTTGTTTCCATGTAATCTGCATATTTTTCTAAATTTTGTCTGTACTTTTTATCCAACAGAATTTCCACATATTCCTGTTTTACAAACTTTTCTATTTCTTCTTTTTCTATGTTCCAGATTACTTCTGGGCTTTTATATTTTTCTAATAATTGGTTTTGTAATTTTGCTCCAATTTTATTTATTCTTGAGAACCAAATCCAGTATTTATTCATAAATTTTCCTTTCCTAGTTCTCCCTTTATTTTCAAACTACAGATTATCGCCTTTTTTTGCAGTTTTTACAATATTGTTCATAAGCATTGCTATTGTCATTGGTCCAACTCCTCCTGGAACTGGCGTGATATAACTTGCCAAGTCTTTTACATTTTCAAAATCCACGTCGCCACATACTTTTCCTTGTTCATTTCTGTTTATTCCAACATCTATAACAACTGCTCCTGGTTTTACCATGTCTTTAGTAACAAATTTTGGTTTTCCTATTGCAGAAACTAGTATGTCTGCCGTTTTCGTTATTTCTTTTAGATTTTTTGTTTTAGAATGGCATATTGTAACTGTTGCATTTTTATTTAGTAAACAATTGAACATTGGCTTTCCAACAATATTGCTTCTTCCTATTACTACAGCATTTTTGCCTTCTATTGGTACATTATATTCCTCTAATAATTTTATAATTCCAAAAGGTGTACAAGATATTAAAGTTTCTTGTCCTAATACTAGTTTGCCAACATTTATTGGGTTAAAACCATCTACATCTTTTTCTGGAAGTATTGTTCTAAAAGCTTCGTTTATATTTAAGTGTTTTGGTATTGGGCTTTGTAATAATATTCCATTTATATCTTGTCTATTGTTTAATTCATTTATTAAATTTAATAGTTCCTCTTGTGTAGTTTCATCTCCTAGTAAGAACTCCTCGTATTCTATCCCAACTTCTTCACAGGCTTTACTTTTATTCCTTACATATATTTTTGAGGCTCCATCATCTCCCACCATAATAACTGCAAGTTTTGGGAATATGTTTTTTGCTTTTAAATCGTCAACTTTTCCCTTTAAATTTTCTCTAATCTTCCTTGCTGTTTCCTTGCCATCCATAATTACTGCCATAAAAAAACCTCCTCTATTCTTTAGCCTTTTCATATTTTATATATTCTATGTTACTGTTTTTGCTTCTTTCTACCATTGTGTTATATATTCTATCTCTTAAATCTTTTTGAGCATCTTTTAATTTTAAGTTTTTATTTGGAAAAAATGGCCCATCTACATATGTTACCATTTTTATTTTATCCTTTTTTTTACCTCGTGCTACATATGTATTTGTAATACAAAAAGCAGGAACATCAAGACTTACAGGATATTTAAAAGATACATCTTTAAATGGTCTTATTTTTGTGTAATATGGCCATATATGTGCTTCTGGGTATATTGTTATAGAATTGTTTTTGCTTATTTTATTTTTAATTGCCTCTAAAAAATGTACCATGCCTTTTTTATCGCTTGGTATTGGCAATGCACCTAACATTTCTACGGTGTGTTTTAAAAATTTCATTGATACATTTTCCGGGTTTACTATAAAGAAATTTCTTTTAGGATAGTTTGCAAGGCTTGGAATTAAGGTATCTGCAAAGCTTTGAGTATGATTTGCATATATAAAATATCCTGTTTTCCTTGCCTTTTTAAAATTTTCTTTTCCAATATATTTAATTCGTAATTTGCATTTTGCATAGATTAATTTTATTGGCATGCTTAATATATTTTGTAATATGTATGAGGCAATGTTCCATAAAGGATTTTTGTGAATATATACATAGCTTCCATCTATCTTTCTTGGAACAATTTTTGCCTCTGAAAATTCGTCATTTAGTTCATCTTTATAGTATATTACTTTTCTTTCCATTACTTATTTTCCTCTTCTTGTTGTTCATGTTTTATTGTTGTATATTCTAGTGGTATTTTATAAAAGTCTTCATAAATTTGTTTCCATACTGCTGAGTTTTTCTCTCTCATGGCTACTATATTATCTTTATCTGAAAGATTTTCATCTGGGTAGATTGGTTTTTCAATGTTTATATAGTATTCCATAACTGGGAAACCGGTCTTCTCCTATTATGTCGCTTTCTTTCATTGTAATGAAAATTGGCACAACTGGAACATTGCTTTTTACTGCCATTTTGAAAGCTCCATCTTTTAATGGCTTTGGTTTTTTATAGTTCCACCACATGCTTTGTTCTGGGTATATTAAGATAAATTCTCCTTTTTTTAGTAGTGTATCTACTGCTTTTAGGAATTCTATCATTGTTCTCTTGTTTGAGCTTAGTGGTAATGTGTCGCAGTGTCTAAATAAAAAGCCATAGAACCCAGGGAAGTTTGTATAATTTCCTTCTCTTATTACCTTATATAGTTTTTTGTTTTCAGCTTGCTTACTCATTCTAAATGTTTTTTCAATTGCAAATGAATCAAATGGGTTAAAGTGGTTACATGTTATCATTGCACCTGTTTCTACCGAGTCTAAATTTTCAATTCCATTTACTTCTTTTATAATTAATTTGTTATTTTTAAGAAGTTCGTCTATAAATCTCTTTCCTAGTGTATTTGCAACTTTTGTTTTTATTTTGCTTGTTTCTTTTTTGTTTAAATAGTCTACATTTTCTGGAGTTAAAACTATTGTTGGAGGGTCGTTTTCTACATCTATATCAAAACGTCCTTCTCTTTCTAATCTCTTTATTTTATCTAATATTTCAAGCCTATCTTTTGCCTTAGGAATGTTAGTATCATTATAATTGTATGCAGCTTTATCATCTCCTACACAGTCACATTCTTTCTGTGCAAGTTCTCTTAGTTTTTTATCGCTTTCCCTGTCTTTAAATTTATCTTCATCTGTATATTCACTTTGTATTTTTAGAATTTGGTCAAAGTATTCTGTTTTTTTAGCACATTCCCAAAAATATTCTTTATATAGTATGTTTTCAAAATGCCATGGTTTGAAAGCTAGGTTATAGTGAATTAGATGTAAATCATCTCTATCCACAACGTCGCCACCTATAGGCATTCTGTTCCATGTATTTGAAAATAATTTCACTCTACCTTTGCAAAGTCTATTTAAGTAGTCTTGGTCTTGAGCTACTGAAAATTTAACCGTGCTTAATAAATACAAGAATTTTTCTTGAAAATCAAACTTTCTTAATTCATCTAAGTTCATTACTATAATTCCTGCATTAAAATAATTTCTATAATCTGCTACTCCTACAACCTTTTCAGCATAGTCTTGAAATACTTCTATTGTCTGAATTACATCATCTGGTGCAGCTGCGATTAAATTATCTCCAATATCTATATTGTATAAATCTGCTACGTCTGATAAAATTGTAATATCACTATCTAAGTATAATACTTTATTGTATTGTGGGTAAAGGTTTGGTATAAATAGTCTAAAATATGTAGTTTTTGAGTAATAATCTCTTGTATATAACTTGTCTTTTATTTTTTCTATATAATAGTTCAAGTCTACAAATTCTATGCTTATATTTTCTCTTTCATATTTACTAATTTTTTTTTGGTTTTCTTCACTAATATTAGTGTATAGTACTTTTATAACATATTGATTTTCATCTGATGCATGGTCTGCAAGTGACTGTATAGATACAGCTAAAAATGGAATGTATCCATCATCAACTGCAAAAAATATTGGTATTACTTGTTTATTATCCATATATAACTTCCTCATTTCTATTTTCTTCGTATTGCTTTTTTAATTTTACATATTCTTCTAAATCTTTATCAAATGCATGGCACTTTAAAACTGTGTGAACTTCTGGTAAATTCCATTGTTTGAAGTTTTCTGTATGTGGATATGGCCAAAACATAAGCCTTTTTGCAAAGTGGCAAATGATAGTATCTTTTTTATTAAACCTTGATTGCTCATTATAAATTCTTGGTAAAAGTTTCTTTTTAGTTGTAGACCAGAAAATTGCATCTTGGTCTGCAAAAAGCATCTTCTTTTCTTTTATCAATTTTCTTGCTTTTACAAGCAAGCCTGTTTCTTTAATTTTCTTCATGTTTAATAAAAGCATTCCTGCATTAATATAATCTGGTCTAATTACCCAACAACCATATTTTTCCTTTACTGCTGCATATTCGTAATCTTCTATATCTATATTATATAGCTGTTTAATATCTCCACCTATCATAATATCAATATCTAAGTACAATAGCTTATCTGGAATGTTTGGTATTTTATCTGCCAATAGTCTTAGCAATGTATATGGTGTGCAATATGCTCCCTCATTTGCACAGTTTTTAAACTCCTTTTCGTATAAATCTGTTACATCGACTTTTATAACTTCATTATCGCTATTTTTCTCTTTTATAACTTTTTCTAAAAATTTCACTTGTGAATCTGAAATGCTTTTGTACTCTGGCTTCATTCTTGTTAAATTCATTGTGAAAATATAACATCTTATAGTTTCTTGTGTACGATTTGTCATAGAAATTAACTGTGTTAAAGCCCCATCAAAAACCTTTTCATTTCCGCAAAGTAATATATTAACCATTTTATTCACCTTTATTATCTTATCATAAAATTCAACATTAATCAACTTTTTTCTTTTCATATATTTGTTATTATTTCTTCGAAACCTATTTACGAACAGATGTATTGTGTGGTATAATATTGTTGCTTAAGTTTTTAAGGAGGGAAAATGTTTAATTTAGTTTCTGATTACAAACCTACTGGCGACCAGCCACAGGCTATTGATAAATTAAGTAAAGGTATTTTGGATGGAAAAAAGTTTCAAACTCTTTTAGGTGTTACTGGCTCACGGTAAGACTTTTACTATGGCTAATATTATTCAAAAAGTTCAAAAACCTACTCTAATTTTAGCACATAACAAAACTCTTGCAGGTCAGTTATATTCTGAGTTTAAGGAATTTTTTCCTAATAATGCTGTTGAATACTTTGTTTCATATTACGATTATTACCAACCAGAAAGCTATATTCCACAGTCTGATACATACATTGAGAAAGATGCATCCATTAATGATGAAATCGATAAATTACGTCATTCTGCTACTCTTTCTTTGTTTGAAAGGAAAGACGTTATTATTGTAGCTTCTGTTTCTTGCATTTATGGTTTAGGTGACCCTGATGATTATCAAGAATTAATGATGTCTTTAAGACCTGGTATGGGAAAGTCCAGAAATGATGTTATGAAAAAATTAGTCGAGATGCAATATACTCGTAATGAAATAGATTTTAAAAGAGGTACATTTAGAGCAAAAGGAGATATTTTAGAAATATACCCTTCTAATACTGGTGAAAGTGCTATGAGACTTGAGTTTTGGGGAGATGAAATTGAAAAAATTTCAGAAATCAACCCACTTACTGGTAAATCTCTTGGTACAAGAAGTCATGTGCTTATTGGTCCAAACTCACATTATGCAACATCTGAAAGCAAGCTAAAAGGTGCAATTTCAACAATTGAAGCTGAACTTGAAGAAAGGATTAAGTATTTTAAAAGCCAAAACAAATTAATTGAAGCCCAAAGAATTGAGGAAAGAACCAACTTTGATATAGAAATGCTTGTTGAAACAGGTTTCTGCCAAGGAATTGAAAACTATTCAAGACACATTAGTGGTAGAGAACCCGGTTCTGCCCCATATACTCTTTTTGATTATTTCCCAAAGGACTTTTTATTGCTTATTGATGAATCTCATGCAACAATACCACAAGTTCGAGCAATGTATAATGGGGATAAAGCAAGAAAAGATTCGCTAGTCAACTATGGATTCAGACTTCCTTCAGCTTATGATAATAGACCTTTAAAATTTAATGAATTTGAGGAAAGAATTAATCAATGTATATTTGTTAGTGCAACACCTGCTGATTATGAAAAAGAACATTCAGAGCAAACTGTTGAACAAATTATACGTCCAACAGGACTGTTAGATCCTAAAATTATTGTAAAACCTGCTACAAACCAAGTAGACGATTTAATTGGTGAAATTAGAACTCGTGTTGAAAACCATGAAAGAGTTTTAGTAACTACTCTTACAAAGAAAATGGCAGAAGATTTAACTGCATATCTAAAAAGTCTTGATATAAAGGTAAATTATATGCACTCTGATATAAAGGCACTAGAAAGAATGGAAATTATACGTAACTTAAGGCTTGGAGAATATGATGTTTTAGTTGGTATAAACCTTCTAAGAGAAGGGCTTGATATTCCTGAAGTTTCTTTAGTTGCAATATTAGATAGCGATAAAGAAGGTTTCTTACGTTCTGAAAGGTCACTTATTCAAACAATAGGTAGAGCTGCCAGAAATGTTAATGGTACTGTTATTATGTACGCAGATGAACTTACAGACAGTATGGAAAAGGCAATTTCTGAGACAAACAGACGTCGTGAAATTCAAATTGCATATAACGCTGAGCATGGTATTACTCCAAAAACTATTAATAAAGGAATTCGTGAAGCAATTAAGGCAACTATTTTAGAGGATGTAAGTACAGAATATAAAATTAATAAAGATGAATCTGTTGAAACTATTATTAACAATTTAACAGATGAAATGCTTAAATGCGCTGCTAATATGGAATTTGAAAAAGCAGCTGAACTACGAGATAAGATAAAGGAATTAGAAAAATTAATGTAAATAAACCGGTAGGCTTTTATGCCTACCGGTTTTTATTTTTTACTCTGGAATTATGCAACCAGTTGTATCTGGTTTTTGTATGTCACTTTCTTGTACTTTATCAAATTCGTAGCAATAATCATATACATATGAACCATCTATTTCTCTAACTATCAAACCTGTTTCTTTGCTGTACCAGATTTTCATATCATCTGCAAGTTCTACCATATAACAGTCTGTATCATTGCATCTTTCTGTTTTTATTTTAGCAACTGCAAGTAACATTATTGAACATACATTATCATTGTAGTATTCAGTTACATCTCTTACTGATAATGCTGGTATTATAACATGCTCACCTGTTAATAATATCTTTTTTTCATCTTCCGCAATAATCATCATGTTATTTGTTTCATCTTTATATGCTGTAACCTTTCTTTGTTTTTCTGAATCTTCTATAATTGTATTTAAATAGGTAAGTGTTTTACCATCTTTAGAATATGTTTTTGCTATACTCAAGTTTTTTCCTTGCATATCATATCTCTTAGCTATGAAATTTTTGCTTTCTTTAAAATCTTTTGATAAGTCTGTTAATTTTCTAAGAATTATAAAATTTTTTATTATCATTATCGCAAAAATTAGTATAACAACTAGTACAGCAAATAAAATACCTTTTAGAATATATTTCTTATCTTTCTCCATATAAACTCCCCCTTTTCTTATGTGTAATCTCTTTAAACTCTATAGATATATTATACCATTTTCAAGAGAGTTTTACAAATTTTAGGCAATACAAAAGCCCTCACTATAACTATTAGTGAGAGCTTTTATTCTATTTTGATACAATTTCTTTTACTTTTTCTATTGTATCTTCTAATTTACATTCTGTTGCATTTTCTTCGTTTCTCATTTTTATTTCTAACATTCCATCATTGATTTTCTTTCCAATTGTTATTCTTACTGGAATTCCTATTAAGTCCATATCATTAAATTTTACTCCTGGTCTTTCTGCTCTATCATCTAGCATTGTATCAATTCCTAGTTTATTTAATTCATTATATATATTTTCTCCAACTTTCATTTGTTCTTCGTCTTTTGGATTTATAACAACTATTGTAACTTCATATGGTGCAATATTCATTGGCCAAATAATTCCCTTTTCGTCATTATTTTGCTCGACTACTGCTGAAATAATTCTTTCAATTCCAATCCCATAAGATCCCATAACTACTGGGTATGATTTATTGTCGCTATCTAAATATGTTAAGCCTAAACTTTCTGAGTATTTTGTTCCAAGTTTAAACGTGTTTCCAACTTCAATTCCCTTTTTGAAATATAGCTTTCCACCACATTTTGGGCAAGTATCTCCCTCTTTAACATTTACAATATCTCCAGCTATATCATATTTGAAGTCTTTAACATTTGCATTTATGTAATGGTAATTTTCTTTGTTTGCTCCACAACAGAAGTTCTTCATATTTAAAACTTCATTGTCTACTACTATTTTAGCATTTAAACCTATAGGTCCTGTATAGCCTGGTACTGCATTTGATGTAGCAATTAGCTCATCATTTGCAAAGCCAATTTCATTTGCACCTAATAGTTTAAGCACTTTTGTTTCATTAAGTTCTCTATCTCCTCTGATGAATAGAATTACGAGTTCATTATCTACGTTCATTAGCATTGCTTTAACTGTGTTTTTGATATCTAATTTTAAATATTCACATACTTCTTCAATTGTGTGTTTGCCTATTGTTTCAACTAATTGTAGTTCTTTTTCTTCTTCATTATTTTCTGTTATTATAGCATTTGGACTTATTTCTATGTTTGATGAAAAATCGCATTTATCACACATTACAAGTATATCTTCACCAATGTTTGTTACTGCTTGGAATTCCTCTGATAATAGTCCTCCCATAACACCTGTATCTGCTCTTACTACTGTGTAATTTAAACCGATTTCTTTGAAAATTTTATGGTATGCATCAAACATTTTTTTATAAGATACATCTAAACCTTCTAGGTCTTTATCAAAGCTATATGCATCTTTCATTGTGAATTCTCTTGTTCTAATTAACCCTAAACGTGGTCTAACTTCGTCTCTAAATTTTGGTCCTATTTGATATGTTGTAAAATGTAAGTCTCTATATGATTTAACTTTATTCATTGCTGCCATTGTAAATAATTCCTCATGTGTTGGTCCTAAGGCATATTCTCTATTATATCTATCATTTAATTTGAACATACTTGGTCCAAAATTGTTTTTTCTGCCTGATTTTTCAAACACGTCCATAGGTAGTAGTGATGGCATTCTTAGTTCACTTGCACCTGCTTTGTTCATATTCTTACGCACAATGTCTGTAATTTTCTTTGTAACTCTTTCGCCCAAAGGCATTTTTGCATAAATTCCATTTCCTATTTTTTTAATCATTCCACTTTTTACTAAAAGTTTTCCACTTGTTGAATCCTCATCTGCAATGTTTTCTTTTATTGTATAGAAAAAATCTTTGCTTAATCTCATTATTATCACTCTCAATCATTTTTAAACTATATTAAATAATACTACAAAATGGGGCATTTTGTCAATATTTAGGGCTGAAAATTGCTTATTTAAGTTTTTCATTATGTATCATTATAATTTCTTATACTCTTCATCTATAAAGAAAAGAATAGTTAAAGCTATTCTTTTTCTTGGTGGCTCGAAGTGGAATACGTCAAGCCGCGTCGGAAAAATAGTCCACCGGACTATTTTTGCCTGCGTTTCGGCTGGCTCCAGTCCAGCTCGAAACTTGGCAACCTCCTTTTCGATTCCACATTTTCAAAAAAATTAGCACAGCAAAAGCTGTGCTTTCTGGTGGCTCGAAGTGGAATACGTCAAGCCGCGTCGGAAAAATAGTCCACCGGACTATTTTTGCCTGCGTTTCGGCTGGCTCCAGTCCAGCTCGAAACTTGGCAACCTCCTTTTCGATTCCACATTTTCAAAAAAATTAGCACAGCAAAAGCTGTGCTTTCTGGTGGCTCGAAGTGGAATCGAACCACTGACACGGGGATTTTCAGTCCCCTGCTCTACCAACTGAGCTATCGAGCCAAAATATGTTTTATAAAAAAATGGCGACCCGGAACGGGCTCGAACCGTCGACCTCTAGCGTGACAGGCTAGCGTTCTAACCAACTGAACTACCGGGCCAAAAAATGGTGGGCGCAATAGGGCTCGAACCTATGACCTCCTGCTTGTAAGGCAGATGCTCTACCAGCTGAGCTATGCGCCCATTTCTTCGACGAAAATAAGTATACTATCTTTTTTGAATTCTGTCAATACTTTTTTCAAAATTTCTTAAATTTTTTGTAATTCTCTATCGAAGTATATTGTAATTTTAGTTATTCTTCTTGATTTTCTTTGTTTTTATCAATTATATCGTCAATTACAATCTGTTCGTTTTCATCTAATCTATACCTTGGAAGTTCTGGTAATTCGTCCAAATTTGATATTCCAAATGTTTTTAAAAATTCTTCTGTTGTTTGATATACTGTTGGTTTCCCTGGTAAATCTGATTTTCCTGCATCTTCTATTAGATTATATTCTAATAATTTATATATTGTTGCATCTGAATTTACTCCCCTTATGCTTTCTATCTCAGCTCTCGTTATTTTAGGGTTATATGCAATTATTGCAAGTGTTTCCATTGCAGCATTTGAAATGTTAGGTTTTGCTCTATTGTCAAATAACGGATAAATATAATCATAATACTCTTTTTTACTACATAGAGTATATCCACTTTCTACTTTAATAATTTCTATGCCCCTATTTGCTTCTTGAAAATCTGCTTTCATGCTTTCTATTATTTGAATAATATCTTCCTCTGGTAATTCTAATGCTGAAATTAATTCTTTTATTTCAACAGGTCTACCTGATGCAAATAATATTGCTTCTATTATTGCTTTCATTTTATCTATTTCCATTGTTTCCACCTTTTTTATGTTAAATTTTTAGTTTGATTTTTCTTTAATTGTTTTACGTTTTGGTCTCTTAAATGAACTATTTCCTTCATAAGGTCTTTTGTAAGCTCACTTGCTTGTTCCTTATCTTTTACTTCTTCTTTAAGTTTTGAATAGTCTATTGGCTTACCTATGTTTACAATTACTTTTGTAAATGGTTTAAAGCTTCCTTGTATTCCTATTGGAATTATTGGCTTACCTGCTGTTGCAGCAATTAACACTGCGCCATTTTTAGGTTTTATTCCTTTTGCCATTCCATTTCTAGTTCCTTCTGGGAACATTAGTAATAGCTCATTTCTTTTAAGTAATGTTAGTGATATTTTAATTGCCTGCATATCTGCTTTGCCTCTTTTTACTGGATATATTCCAAATAAATCGGCAATCCAGCATAAAAAGCCATTTTTGAAAAGTTCTTCTTTTGCAAGTACATTTACTTTTCTTTTAAACATTGCAACAATAACTGCTGCATCTAAATTACCTACGTGGTTTGGGCAAAGTAAAGCACCACCATCCTTTGGTAGGTTTTCTTTTCCAACAATTTTAGGTCTGTATAGTATTATTGCAAATATTTTAAAGATAAATTTTATAATTACTCTCATATTACTTTCTCTTTTCCTCTATAATTTGAATAACTTTTTCTTCAACTTCTTCTATTGTCATATTTGTTGTATCTATAACTATGCTATCTGGAGCAAGCTTTAATGCTCCTATTTCTTTGTGTTTATCGTTATAATCTCTTTTTCTAATATTATCTAAAACCTCTTCATAAGTTATGTCTATACCTTTTTCTTGCATTTCTAGTAATCTTCTTCTTGCTCTTTCTTCTTCAGATGCATCTAAGTAGATTTTTACATCTGCATTTGGAAATACATATGTGCAAATGTCTCTGCCTTCCATTATTACATCTTTGCCTTCTGCTAGCTTTCTTTGAAGGTCAACCATTTTAAAACGTACCTCTTTTATTGAAGATACTGGAGATACTACTTTTGTAACATCTTTTTCTCTTATCTTTGTAGTTACATCTTCCCCATTTAAATATATTTTATCTCCAAGTGGTGTATTCTCTATTTCTATTGAAATGTTATCTAAAAGCTCTATTACCTTTTTTTCATCAATAATATCGTCTTTAATAGCATTTGCTCTTAGAGCTGCTAGTGCTACACATCTATATGTGCTTCCTGTATCTACATTTATTAGTCCAAGTTTATTTGATATATTTTTTGTTACTGTTCCTTTTCCGCTGCCTGCTGTTCCATCTATTCCTACTACAAATCCCATTATTCTTCTTCCTCTCCTGGTTTGCATATTCCTTTTGCAAGTATTTGCACTTCATCTACGTTCATTGCTGTTAAGTTTTCAATTTCTTTTATACATTTTTTCTTGAAGCTTTGCAATGATGATACAATGTTAAACCCATACACTAGTATAATTTCTATATATATTTTTACACCTGTTTGTGTTTTTTCAATCCTGGTTCTGTTAATTTTATATATTGCATCTACACTTGCTGCTAGATGTGCTATTATATCTTTAAGTACGCCATCTGATATTGTGTAATTTCCTAAATAACTAAAGGTTGGCCTTATTATAGATTTCTCTGAAATGTATGGTTTTGCATCTTTTCCTTTTGATTTGAAAATTTGCAAAGGATCTAAAATATATCCTGAAAAATCTTTTTTAATTTCAAATGTTGGAACTGGAATAACATGTTTTCCTTCAACCATTCTCATTCTTTTTGCTTCTTCCATCTCTTGCTCTGTTGCAACATCTGTTATGTATATTGTTTTTTCAAGTTCTGGAAGTTCTAAGTTAGTTCTAATTTTTTCTATCATACCATCTGAAGTTCCTAAGATAAGTAAGCTTTCAGGTTTATACTTTCTAAAAGCCTTTTTAATTTCTTCAGCCTTTTCTTGGTTTAAAAACAAAGCTCCCTTTACTGTTTCAATTTTAGTTGGAGCTTTTTTAGCTGAAACTCCAGCAATAACCTCATTATCTTTAATCAAAAGTCCATCATCTATTATATACCTTATATTATACTCACTTGCCACCATCTGCGCCCTGTAACTCTTTCCAGTTCCTGATGGTCCTACAAATGCATATACTTTTATTTTTGATTCAATATATTTATCAATTAACATATTATTACCTCGTTTAAAAGTATATCACAAAGTTTGAATAAATGCCATAAATTAGCATAAATTTTACAAAAATAAAGGAATGTTGTTTTTACTTATTTGCCAACATTCCTTTATTCTTTTAAATTATTTGCTTTAATCATCTATGCTATAATACATGTAATTTTTAATAACTTTGGAAGTAAAATTTTTATTTTCAATGTATTCTCTTAAAAATTCTCCTTCTTGAATTGATATGTAATATCCATTGTTTTCTTTATCGCCATGTAAATATGCCACAATTTTTTTATTTTTCATGAAAATAATGCTTGTCTCGCCTTTTTTATTGTCTTTAATATGTCTGTTTTTGACTTTAATATAGTCTTCAATCTCTTGCTTATTCTTAACACTTGTTATACTATATACTTTGTCATAATCAATATTAAAGATATCTTTCACTTTACCTAATCTATACGCTGACACATCTTTTAATCTTTTTTCAATTTTTCTATTGTTAACATTAAATTTTGAATACACTTCAAACAAAGCTAATAACGATATTATCATTATTAATAATATAGTGCAAATTTTATTTTTCATATGTTCTCCTATATTTCATATCTCACATTATCATATAAAATTCCCTGTTTTCCATTATTTGTTTCTATAATACTTGGAATTGAATATATAATATATTTTTTATCTGCTTGTATATCATAATAGTACTTTATATCTACATCATCTTCTAACAATTGTGAATTATATTTCTTGCTAACTTTACTCATTGCCTCTTGTCTCATTTTTTCTAGAGATGTTTCTTTTACTTTTACAACAAATTCTGATGTTTTAGCCAATATTTTTTCTTGCTTTTCTATATTGATATTGTTATCATAAATAGCTTGTATATTTCCATTGTGTATTTCTATTGTGTATCCTGTTTCTGTTACAAAATCTCCAATCTTAAATTGAAAATCGATATATGATATATACTCAGTTACTTCATTTAATTCTATATTTGTAGCTATTGCCTCATTACGATTGATAATATTATAATTTTTAATATCAAAATTTGGATAATATTGACTTATATATGCTATTATACTTTCAAGGTTATTTTCTACAACTATAGTACTTTTCTTTTTCATTTCATCTTTAAGTAATATATTTCTTTTATCTATTATATTATTACTCATTGATCTATATTTCCCTATTTTCATATTTGCCTCTCCATGATGCCATACTTGAGTTTGCTTTACATTTGGATATAAATATATATAGCTATTAGCATAATTTACAGAATCTAAAACGCCATATCCTTGTGCTAATCTATTATTATATCTTTTTGCCCAATTAGTTGCGCTTCCTGCATCAATAGTATTTCTAAATCCTACTGCCACATTTGCTCCACTTTCCGCAGTTTTACAAGAAATACTGTCTGTACTGCTATTTCCTCCTGTTCCAGCACTATTGCAACTAGAATAAGTAACCAGAATTGTGTCATTATTCCAATTTACCGAATTTGTGCCTATATAAATACTATTAGAATTTCCAACTTGAATTCCACAATTTTTAAAATTAATAAAATCTAAATTGCCATGAGTTGAAAAAAATTGAACATCTGCATATAAATTCTCTGCTAATTTTGCATATGTTGGATCTACCATAGAATACGTCCTATATCCTGCTGTTGCATATGCATTTGAGGAATCATTTATGTCCTGTACAGTATTGATATTATCCAATGTAGTACCCGCCGAAAAAGCATAATTATTTCTTGCCATTACCTGAGAAGTTGACATAGTTATAAAGGTAATAATTAAAAAAAGTATTGTCCAAACTGTTTTTTTCCTAAAAAACATATAAAAAACCCCCTTTCATTTATGAAAATATATTTTTCTATATACTTTCTACTTATTAGACGATTTTTTAATTGTTTTTTTACGGTTTTTTAATCGATTTTTTATCAAACACACACCATTAACTAAAATCAGTATAAATGTTACAACTTTTACTCCATTTTTCAGATATATTTTTTCACTTCCTTTGGGTTTGTAACTATTAATTAATATGTAAATCATAATTAAAATCAAACTTATAAATTCTTTTTTTATATTTGATTTTAATATATCCATGCTTTTATAATATTTCCAACTGACAGTCGAAGTTGGATAATTAGTTAAAAAGCCTATTTCTTTAAATGAAAAACCAGAAAAAATCTTTAGTGTCAATATTTCCTTTTCTTTTTCCGATAAATTTACAAAAAGTTTCTCACAAGAAGTTTTGCTTATAAACTTTTCTATTTCATCATTAGTATTTTTATAATTATATATTTCCTCAATACAAATTGTTTTTTTTCTTTTCTTTATAAAATCTATTGCTGTATTTTTAGTAACTAAATATATCCAATTCCATTCACCTGTATTGGGAAGATTTTTTCTTTCCATTTTATGAATTTTTACAAATACCTCTTGCATTACATCTTCACTATCATATGCATCTTTCAATACTGAAAAAGCAATATTTTTGACTGTTTGTGCATAATTTTCATATAAACTTTCAATATCTTGCAAATTTTCTTTTTTTAATTCTTGTATTATTTCATGTAACTTATTTTTTTTCATATCTATCTATATACTTTCATAAAAATTCAATTGTTTTATTCTATTTCTTCTAATGTCGGATTTAACACTAATTTAACTTTTATACATTCCTCACACTTTCCTGTTTTTCCTATGACTGTACAAACATATTTGTTATTTTCCTTTTTATTCAAATACTTATAAATTACTTCAGAATAATAAATAGGTATATACCCTACAAAAACATCATTAATTATCATTTTGATAGCAAATTTGTCATATTTGTTGCTTGGTTCTTGAATTAAGTTTACTTTATCTCCAATATTGATTTTTTCCTCGTTATTTTTTGTGCAATAATATCTTGTTCCGGCTATATAAAACTTCCTTATTATATTCTTGCTCCTAAAATTTAGAATAGGATCTATAAATTCTAATGTATCTAAAGATGTTTTTGCTCCACTCCTTTTTAGCAGTTCAAAAGAATCATATTCTTTTAATTCATATTTTTCTAGAATATCTTTAATATCAACTCTAGTTGGTCCAGGTATTCTACTTAAAAACTCTGGAAAAAGTCTATCACTTATATATTTTTTGTTTATATCTGGAAAGGAAACTAGTAAATTAAATCCCTTTTTTACAATTTCTTTTATATCATCTACATATTTAAACTCATATTTTTCAGACTTTTTTAATACACCAACTTTATACCTTAATCGACTTTGTGGCTCTTTCCACATCAAATATAAATAATCACTCTTAATATTTTTTATAGTAATCACCCTTCTCCATATATACTTTTTAATATTATGATTTTTTGCTGTATATATTTTTTTATCAATTGATATCTATTATCAGATATATATTCCTTTACACTATTTAAAATACCTTCTATAGCTTTTTCATCTAATTTTTGAATAATTAATTTGACAAAGTCTTTAGTTTCATCATAAAAATTATCATGTAAATATTGAATAATTTCTTTATGAGTAGGTTTTCTTCTACTTTTTCCATCAATTCTTATTAATGACCTTGAACTAGTATCAACAAGTGCATTAAATTTCAATTTATCCCTACTACTCAAATAATCTTTTATTTGACTTTCCTTTACAAGTGCACATAGTGATGAACCATTGTCATATATTGGAGCAAGCCTTTCTTTTTCTTTGCCTTTTTTAATAATCGCCCAATTATTTGAATGTCTATCAGAATTTCCAATAATAAAATCAAAAATCATAATTTCATAAAAGTGTCCTTTTAATTCTATTTTATCCAAAGAATTTAAAATAATTTCTAAACAATAATATTTTCCAGACTCTAAATCTTTTCCTTCTTTTACATCATAATATTTATATCTTCTGGAAATATAAGAAATCCCTTCTGCCATTGTTTTATTTTTGCTTAAAATATTATAACTCAAGCAACCCTTTTCTTCATAATATGTGCCTATTTCTATTTTAGCGCATGGAAGTTTTATCTTTGTTGCAATTAGTTCAGCAACTTTTTCTGATACATTTTCAAATGTCTCTATGCACTCCGATTTATTATTTTTTTCAAATGTTTTTTTCACATACTTGAACCAGCCATCTTTATTGTTATTGGGGTTTGTCAACCATATTTTTTTACCCTTTCCAGAGTCATGCTTATCCATATCTGGAATCCATTTGTCAAATATTCTTATTTTTATCACTCCATATTTTATATTCTATCATATATATATTTTTTTTTCAATTATTCAATTTTAATTATATTTATTGTAGTTTCACTATTAATTATATGCTATTACCAAACTTTTAGTTGGAGTAAAAAGTGTTGACAAAACTTCATAGTATTGCCAACACTTTTTTTATTTATTCTCATTTATCAATTTCTCATAACATTTTCTACAAAGTGGCATATAGCAGTTATCTCCAACAAGTACATCTCCTGTTTTGTTTCCACCTTTAAAGTAGGTATATATTGCATTATCGCTGTGGCAGTTTTCGCATACAGCTGTAAGCATTTGAACATTGTCTGCCATACAAAGTAGGTCTCCCATTTTTCCAAAAGGTTTTCTTTCTGATGTTAAGTTAAGACCTGATATAAAGAATTTTTTTCCGTTTTTTGCTAATTCATTAATACCTGCTACATCTCCATTTAAGAACTGAAATTCATCAATTACATAAACATCTGCATCATATTTTTTAATTTCATCAACGTTATTAATCTCAATAGCTCCTAGTTTATAGCCTTTTCTGCTAACAACCTCTTGTGTTGAAAATCTATCATCAAGCTTTGGTTTAAAAACCTTAACATCTTTCCCTGCTATTTGTTGCCTTTGTGCTTCATCTAAAATCTTTTGTGTTTTACCGCATTTCATTGGTCCTGTAAAAACATTAATATCTCCCACAACTAATACATCCCCTATTTTTAAAAAAATTGCTATGGATATTATATATATTAATTTGAATTTTGTAAAGAGTTTTTTGGATAATTTTGTAGAATTTCATATTACCTTATACCATGTATCTATATTATAAAAAAAGTTATACCAATTTCCTGTAAAATCGCCTTTTAAATTTCTCGTATGAAGTATGATATATGTGCTAAAATACAGGCTTATGAAGGGTTTTGTTTCGTAATATTCTTTTATGATATTTTCATATTCTTGTTTTAAAACTTCTTTATTTTCTATCTTTACAATCTTATCTATCTTGCTTTTTGTTTCTTCATCTTCAAAATATCTACTTATTTCTGGGGTTATTGGTACGGTTTCTTTTTTTAGAATTAAATCTGCTTTTGGATTTTTATAATTTTGTATATTAACTGTAATTTCATTTTCTTTTAATTGCTCTTGTATTGATTTTGCAATTTCTAAATCTTCTTTGTTTATAGATAATGTTAGAGTTTTCTTTTTTGGTTTTGTTCCTTCTGCATTTGTTTCTTTTTTGTAATTTAAATAACTTCCATATTCTAATGGAAATGATGCTACTTTGTATTTGTTGTTATATAAATCATATACTAATTTTTCCTTGTTTATTGCCTGTTCTATGGTTTTCTTTGTTTCTATATCTTTTATATTTTCACATGATATATAATAAAATTCTCTGCCAGTTATGGTTGTTTCATCAAAGCCTATTGTTCCTATATATTTCTCATAATTTGTATTTTGCGTTATTATTAAATCTACCTTTTCTCTTGTAAATGCATTATATAGCTCTGCTACTGTTTTGTATATTTTTATATTTAATGTCTGTTTTTCTCCCTTTAAAATTATATTTTGTGGATCTTGATGTACCACCTGATATTTTCCTGTTCCCATTGGCGTTTCTGTATTTTCTTTAATGATAGGGAAACATAGCATATACTCAAAAAAATCCACCTTTTCACTCAGGTGTATTTTAAATGTACTCTCATTTATTTTCTCTATTTTCTCTATTTGTTTTATGTTTTCCTTATATATTGAATCTGTTTCTTTTATTGTTTTTACTGTTTGCTCTATATCTTCTACTGTTATTTTTTCTCCATTTTGCCACGTTTTAGTCTCGCTTAGCTTAATTAAATATGTTAGTTCATCTAGCTTAGACCATTCTTCTGCAATTGCTGGTTTTGTGCTGAAGTCTAAATTTAAATCTATTAAAGGTTCATATATTAATTTATCTATTTCCTGAATTTCTATGCTTTTTGTTAATATTGGGTTAATTGTATCAAACTCGCTTATTCCAATATTTATTTCATTTGATATTTTTGTTTCTCTTGTTTGTGCTTGTACACCATTTTGTGCTTTATTGCCTTTAATGTAAACTATGTATATGCTTGATAAAATAAGCACCAGAATTATACATATAAATATTCTTTTTATATATTTTAAACTCATAATATGTTCCTCTCTTTTGCTAAACTAATAAAGACGGGGAATTTTGAACATAAAAACATGTTTCCGCCAAAATTCTCCGCCTCTATTTTTATCATCTATTTTCTAGACTCAATTATGAGTTTCATTCCTGTTCTATTTTCGCCTTCAACCTCTACTTCTGCAAAGGCTGGTATGCATACTAAATCTACGCCTGCTGGTGCTACAAAACCTCTTGCTATTGCTACTGCCTTTACCGCCTGATTTAAAGCTCCTGCACCTATTGCTTGCATTTCTGCCTTGTTACTTTCCTTTACTAGTCCTGCAATTGCTCCTGCTACTGAATTTGGGTTTGATTTTGATGAAATTTTTAAAATCTCCATTATTTTTCCTCCTAAAAATATTTTTTTGTAACGTTATTTTTTATTTCATTTGTTACGATATATTTATATTATATTTTTAGTGTTTTGTCTATACATTTTTGGAAATTTCTGGAAGTTTTCATCGCGTGAAACGCACTATTTTCTGCCTTTTCTACAATTTTATCCTATTAATTTTCTCTATTCGACAACTTTCGTCATTTATTTCTAAAATGCACCCTGTAAGAATTACATTTTTATCATCACTTACTTTGTATCTTTCTGGAAGTGTTGTTACAAATCTTTTTATTGAAGCTGATGGATCCATACCTATTACAGATTTTTTTGGTCCTGTCATTCCTATATCTGTAATATATCCTGTTCCATTTTCTAATATTTGCTCATCTGCAGTTTGCACATGTGTATGTGTTCCAAACACGCATGTAACTCTCCCATCTAAATAATATCCCATAGCTATTTTTTCGGCTGTTGCCTCTGCATGGAAATCTACTATTATTATATCTACTTTGTCTTTTATTTCTTTTATAATTTCATCTGCTTTTAAAAATGGGTTTTCGCTTAAAACTGCAATATCTACTCTACCTATCAAGTTAACTACCGCAATTTTTTTGCCATTTACTTCTTTTATTCTATATCCTGCACCTGGTACTCCAGCTGGATAATTGGCAGGTCTTACAAGACTTTCATCTTCTATAAAGTTAAAAATTTCCTTTTTACCCCAAGTGTGGTTTCCCATTGTTACTACATCTACTTTAGATTTTTTTAAATCTTCATATATCTTTAAAGTTATGCCCATTCCATCTGCTGAGTTTTCTCCATTAGCAATAACAAAATCAATTTTATTTTGATTTACATAGTTTGGAATTACTTCCTTTACTTTTTTTACTCCGCTATTTCCAACGATGTCGCCTATTATTAAAATTTTCATAGTTTGTCTCCTAACATATTTTTATTAAGTCAAAATTAATTTGGTCTGAACTTGCCATTATAAATTCTATGCCATCTATTTTTCCTTGTTTTGCATCTTTACCTGCTTCTCCATGTATATGCCCATATATGCAGGTTTTCACATTATACTTTTTCATTGTTTTTATAAAATTCATATCAAGTTCCTCATAGCCGTTAAATGGTGGATAATGCATGCATACTATTATTTCCTTATCTTCCCCATATTTTTGCACTCCATCTTTTAAAGATAATTCAAGTCTTAAGTTTTCTCTACGTATTATTTTTTCTGCATTTTCCTCTTGTTCTGACCAACCTCTTGTTCCTGCAATTATTTTATCTTCCCATAAAAAGCTGTTGTTATATATAAAGTCTATGTTCTTGAAATTGTTTTCTTGCAAAAATTCTCTCATTTTTTTTAATGATTCCCACCAGTAATCATGATTTCCCTTTAGCAGTAATTTTGTTCCTGGAAGCTCGTTTAAATATTCAAAGTCTGCTTTTGCTTCGTTTATGTACATGGCCCAAGAAAAGTCTCCTGGTAGTAATACCAAGTCTTCTTCTTTTACTTTTTCTATCCAATTTTTTCTTATCTTTTTTTCATGATTTTCCCAGTTTACTCCAAATATATCCATTGGCTTATCTATACCAAGGGACAAGTGTAAATCTGAAATCGTATAAATTGCCATGCTAACCTCCTAATTTTAAATTTGGTACTGCATTTAAATCTAATTTGGATATTTTACCTTGTTTGTAATCATAGTACCCTGCTGCTGCTATCATTGCTGCATTATCTGTGCAAAGTTTAAGTTCCGGATAAAATATTTTTATATGTTCTTCTTCTCCTAGCTCTTGGAATTTTCTTCTTATATATGAATTTGCTGATACTCCACCGTGCAAGTACTACCTTTTTTATGCCAGTTTCATCTATAGCTTTTTTTACATTATCTATTAGCATTTCTGTTGTTGTTTTCTCAAAGCTTGCACATAAATCTGCTTTATTAATATCTGGTTCTTTGTGGTGTAAATTGATTACTGCTGTTTTAATTCCACTAAAACTAAAATTTAAGCCTTCTATTTTAGATTTTGGTAATTTTATATTAGCTTCTCCTTCATATGCTAATTTATCTATTTTAGGTCCTCCTGGATAGCCTAAACCGATTACCCTTGCAACCTTATCATAGCTTTCTCCTATAGCATCATCCTTAGTTCTACCAATAATTTCGTAATCTGTATAGTCATTTATTTTTACTAAATGCGTATGACCACCTGAAATAATTAAACATAAAAAAGGTGGTTTAAGCTCTGGGTATGTAATATAATTTGCTGCTATATGTCCTGCTATATGGTTTACACCAACAAGTGGCTTATTAGCCGCATATGCTAAACCTTTTGCATATGATACACCTACAAGTAAAGCTCCAACTAAACCTGGTCCATAGGTACAACATATAACATCTATATCATCAATTCCCATATTAGCTTGTTTCAAAGCCTCTTTTACCACTTGATTAATAACTTCAACATGGCATCTTGATGCTATTTCTGGAACTACTCCTCCATAAAGAGTATGTATATCTATTTGTGAATTTATTACATTTGATAATACTTTTCTTCCATTTACTACAACTGCTGCTGATGTTTCATCACAGCTTGATTCAATTCCTAAAACTACTATATCTTTCATAATTTACCTTCCTTAAGTATTTTATCAATATTAATTAATTTTGTCAATATATAAAATAAAAACCCCCACCTACTATTCAGTAGGTAGGGGGCTGTTCTTAGGTTTCGTCGATTGCACGCCATGTTTCAATGGCCAGCCGTTCGGCATATGTACCGCAGGAAGGAACTTCTTTTGTCTCATGCTTTATGTAGGCAACCTGGGTATCCAAAAGAACTCCAAACTTTAAAGCATCTTGCCAGGAAATTTCAGCTTCAAATAACTTTCCGTTATGTGAAGCAGCCACCACGGTGATTGTTACACCATCCTGTTTCGAAAATTTCTTGATCTCTGACTTGTAAAGCTTGGTCTTTAAACTCCACTGGCCTCTTTTTGCTGCCTCCATTTCCCGTCTGCGAATATTCTCTGCACGGCTCATGAAATCATTCATTGTTGCATGTCTCCTTTGAACGTTTTATTTAGAAATAAGCAAAAAGCTATTCCAATATATATTTTACCACATTATGTAACTTTTGTAAAGTTTAGGCCGTTGCTATTCTACAACCGCTGGGATATCAGACCTTAGAGAAACTACGGCTCGAAGGGAAAGACTATCGACGGACGATTCGCCATAAGAGCAGAACAAGTCGTCGCCAGAGCATGCTTCGCCTTGAACCACTTTCCCTATGCCAAAGTTAGCATAATTAGAATTTGCATCGACCCCACGGGAAGCCAGCCAGTATTCATAGCTATTATTGGTTCCAATTATTACATTTTTTGTTGCTGTTGTTGTACTATCTGGTATTACTGGTATGCCTCCTGTTGTTGAATCAATTATATAAGAATATCCATTTAATTTATATTCTCCTAAAACTGCTCCGTTATCGCTTATTCCTTCTGGATGACTTGGGTCATAATATTTTCCTGAATAATTTGTATCATTGTTGTTTTTTATCGCTGTCCACATATCTCCTAAGTCTTTTAGTTTCGTTGTTAAATTTCCGGTTGTATTATATGTACCATTTAAATGGTACTCTCCTCCTGCTGGTGTATATCCTAATGCCCTATTTACGTCTTCTATTGTCATTCCTCTTGCATCTTCTCCATACAATTCTTTGCACATTCTATTTATTTCTTCTACTGCATTGTTATATCCTGCTGCTCCATAAAAAATTATTTGTTCTGTCGTTGGAGTTTCAGTTGTTAATAGTAATGTTTCATTTGTTCCATTTTTATCGCTATCCTCTGCTCCTAATACTACCCATTTTGTGTTACTATCTTTGCTTATTGTTTGAGTTGTTGTTGGTACAGATAAATTTGTTAATGCAATTTTTAAAGTTGTATTTGAATTTAAAGACGCTAGTTTTATTCCATTATTTAATATTCCTACAGTTTCTTCTCCTGTATAGCCTGAAGCCTTTTCTGCACTTATACTTGATGTTCCTTTACCATTATCTTTATAATCTAACTCTTGCCCTATTGTTAATGTTATATTACAATGTTTGCATGTTAGATTATCTCCTGTTCTTATCCAGTTATGAACTTCCTGTATTGTATTTCCAGAATTTTTATTTTCTACATCATTTAGTTTTTCCATTAATTCATCAACTCTACTTTGCTGTTCTTCAACCTTTGCATTTGTACCTTTTACAGCTTTCTCGGCACTACCAAATAAATCTCCTTTAATTAGTAAGTTTATACTTACTCCTACTAGTATTAACAAAAGAATTATAGTTATTATTAATGCTATTAGCGTTATGCCTTTTTCTTTTTTCATTTTCAAAATTCCTCCTCTGTTTTTTTAAATTTTACACTACCAGTATATATTATTTTATTTTTCTTGTCAATTAATTTTGTTTAATTTTCTCTAAGCTTACATCTTATACTCTTTTTCTAGTTTTTCTGTTAAATATAATTTTGATATTATTTTCAGTTCTTCTATTGATTCTTTTGGTACTTGGAATGAGTATATCTTCTTTGCGTCTGATAATATTATATACCTTATTGCGTCTTTTGTTGTTTCGCTCATATCTATTGCACCTTTATCCTGTTTACCACATGCCGTGCATTTAAAGCCATTATCTCGTATACTAAATTTTGTAAGATTTTCTTTTTCTTTGCAAGTTTTACATTCCTCAATTTCTGGCCTATAACCTATTATAGATAAAAGCCTTAGCCTAAATATTGAAGTTACAAATTCTAGGTCTTTATCTGTATTTGATATTACATACAATGTATTTAAATATAGTTGAAGTATCTTATAATTATTTTGATTTTCTGTTGTTACATCATTTATTATTTTTGTTATATATACTGCATATTTTAATTTATCTAAGTCTGTTCGAATATTATAGAATAGCTCTATTGTCTCGCATGAATTCATGCTATAGTTTTCTCCACCTTTGTATAGCATATAGTCCCCAAAACACAAAAATTGAGTGCCTGCCATTAGAAGGCTTTTGGGCCTTCTACTACCTTTTGCAACGCACTCTATTTTTCCCATATTGGGTGTTAAAATTGTAAGCATTTTGTCAAAATCAGACATAATTTTTTCAGCAATTATTATTCCCTTTGTTTTGACAGTTTTCATATTCCTTCACCTTTATTATTTTTTCTATATCTTGTACTTGCTTAAATTCTAAAAATGTGTCTATATTCCCTGTGTTTTTAAATGTATTCCAAGCAATTTGTGTTATCATCTTATACTTGCCCTCCTTTGTTATTTACTTAAAAATATTTTTTGTAATTAAAAGATTTTTATACTGTTATTTTAGTTTAAATTTGCTAACTATACTATTGCTATCTTGCCAATTTTCTTTTACTTTTACCCATATTTTTAGGTTTACTTTTGTTCCAAAGCTTTTTTCCATATCTTGCCTTGCATACATTCCAATTTTCTTTAGCATACTTCCATTTTTTCCAATTATTATTCCTTTATGCGATTCTCTTATTGTATATATAATGGCTTCTATATCGTATATATCCTCATTTTTAGCTGTTTTTCTGTGTTTCATTTTTTGTGTTTCTACATATATTCCATGTGGCACTTCTTCATCTAAAAGCTTTAATGCTTTTTCCCTTATAATTTCTTCAGCAATTTGTCTTTCTGTTTGGTCTGTATATTCGTCTACATCATAGTACATTGGTCCTTCTGGAAGTATTTTTTCTATTTCTTCTAGAATTACTTCTGTGTTTTCATTTTCTAAACTGCTAACTGGTATTATTGCTTCAAAATTATATTCGTTTTTATACATTTCAATTATTTTTAATAATTTTTCCTTTTCTACAAGGTCAATTTTGTTTATAACCAAAATTGTTTTTTCTTTTAATTCTTTAATCTTATCTAAGATTATTCTATCCCCTGTTCCTATTTTGTTTTGAGTTGCATCTATAACAAATAGTGTTACATCTGAATTTGGAACGGTTTGCCAAACTGTTTCTAGCATTGTGTTTCCAAGTTTAGTTTTTGGTTTGTGCACACCAGGTGTATCTATAAATATTATTTGTGAATTCTCTCTATTTATTATTGCTCTTATTGCTGTTCTAGTTGTTTGGCTTTTATTTGCAGTTATTGCAATTTTTTCATGTGCTAAGCTATTTATTAATGTTGATTTGCCTACATTGGTCCTTCCTATTATAGATACAAATCCTGATTTAAAATTTGACATGTAATTTTCTCCTTCTATTTTTGCACTTATTCTGCTGACTCTTCTACTGTTGGTTCTTCTACAGTTGGGCCTTCAATTGTAATTTTTCCACTTGTTGGGCAAATTTGTATATATGTACTTCCATCATTTACTTTTATTTCTTCTCCATTCATGTATTTATATACTGTTTGACCACTATGTGTTGTTTTTTCCCAAGTAATTGGAACTGAGTATCCATCACTTACTAGGTAACCTGTTCCGCTTCCTATATTTTCTAATTCTTGTCTTCCTTTTCCAGAACCATCATTTAATGTGTAATTTTCAACTTCATATATTATTATATTTTTTGCAGTATATTGCTCTCCTGTAACTAAGTCTACATTTGGTTTGTTGCTCATACTTCTTTTATATACTTTGTTTTCTTCATCATATTCATAGCTTGTTGTATGATAATATGAATATTTTAAATCTATTGATGTTGCTGGCTTTGCTCCTTCTAGCTTAGACATATCTATTTCGTCTACACTATAGTTTAATAGTAAGTCTTTGTTTGTATCTCTTGTATATCCTTGTTCTTCTGCATATTTTTTTACATTTGCCATACTTGTAAAGCCTGTATGCTCGTAATCTCTATTTAATGTTTTGTCTCTGAAAAATACAATGTTTTCTAGTGCAATTCCATCCATGCTGTCTATTGATGTTAGTCTTTTATATGCTTGTGGGCTTGCTCCCCAGTGTACATATATTGCATCATTTTCTTCTGCATAATCTATGAAGTAATGTCTTGAACTTCTGATTGATCCAATTTTTGCTGTGTCTTTATCTTTAAATAAAGCCATCATTCTTGTTATTCCGCCTTCTGAAATAATTTCATATACTAAATATGCATCTTGTAAACCACATTGTGGCCATGCATCATGATTATTATTTATCATTACTGCATATGGTCTTGATTTTGAATCCTCATCAACGATTTTTAATTTTTTAACTTCTACTGGTTCTTGAGTAACTTTTTCTCCTTCACCAACTACTGCTTTGTCTTCTCCTGTTTTATTGATTTTATATGCTAAAACTATTGCTGCTGCTATTACTACTAATAATAGTATAACTATGACTATTGCTTTTCCATTTTGATTTTTCATTTTAAACTCTCCTTATTCCTAAAATTCCTAAAACGTTTTCTTCTTTTTCTCTCATTTCCTTTTTGTCTTCTTCTGTCATGTGGTCATATCCTAGTAAATGATAAAATGAATGTACTACCATGTATGCAAGTTCTCTCTCGAAGCTATGTCCATATTCTTTTGCTTGTTCTTCAACTCGTTCAATTGAAATTACCATATCTCCCAGAATATCCTCATTTGTATTATCAAGGTTTGCTATTTCATTTTTTTCAAACATTGGAAATGATAATACATCTGTTTCTTTATCTATTCCTCTATGTTCTTTGTTTATACTTTTTATGTTTTTAGCATTTGTTAGAACAACATTAACATATAAGTTTTTGTTTTCTAACTTTTCAATTTCAAAACATTTTTTTAATACTTTTTTTATTATTTCTTTATATGAATCATTTTCATCTATATCTAAATAGTTTAGTTCTAATATATCCATTATGCTGACCTCTTATTATATATCATTCTTTTATACGTTTTTGCTGATGTTCCTATTGTTTTTATTACACCCATTTTTGTTAATTTTTGTTTGTGTAAATCAATTATTGCTATATTCTCTTTTCTTAGCTTTTTAAGTTCTTTTAAATCTTGCTTTAACAATAATATTTGTTTTTTATTAGCATCATCTTTTGCTTTTTCATATTTTTCCCAGAATTTTTTATATGCTTGTCTTTCTTCTGGCCTGTCCCAATATACTTTTGTTGATAGTATTTTCACATTATAATCTTCCATAACTTCAAATAAAGTTTCATATGCTTGTTCTCTTTTTGTTTCATTTTTGCTGTTTACTATTAATGTTCTTACTTGTTTTAGTATTTGATTATAACACTTTTCAGTTGCTGCAAGTGGAAGACTGTGTATAAATATTTTTCTGCTAACTCCAAGTAGTTCAACCTTTTGCATGATTTTATCTCTTTCATCTAATTTACCAACTGTAGTATGTAAGAACTCCTCATATTCTTCTTTTGCTGTATCATCTCCAAATTCAATTTTAATTGGTAATATTTCCATAATATATTTTTCAAGTGTATCAAAAATCTTTTTATATGCTTCTTCACTATCTTGATGAACATCGTCAGAAATTGCAACTGAATAGTTTTTTAGTAGTCCTTTATATAAGGTATCCATTTTTGCAACATAGAAATTTTTATAGTTATTTACTACTTTTTGATTTTTCATATTGCTAACTGTTTCATAATCTATTCTAAGTAAGTATTCTTGTTTTTTATATTTATATTCTAAGTAGTTTTTATTTTTTAAGCTTACTACAAAGTAGTATTTAGCAATAGCATCCCTTTCAAAATTTGTTGCAGTATTACTCTTTACCTTTTTATATAAAGAATCCATTATATATTTATCTATTGCCTCTAAATACAATGCATAACTATCTTCATATTTTTTTGAATTTTCCTCTGTTCCTTTTTCTAAGTAATTATTATAGGCTTTAATTAGGCTATTTCTTTTTATTGAAATCATTACTCCATTTAAGCCCACTCTTGTAGGTATTAGTATTTTTGAAATTGTGCTACTAAGCTTTGAAAAAAAGGTTTTATCTGTTTCTACCACTCTTAAGCTTCTTTGTTCCATATTATCACCCTTCCTTTAAATATTTATCTCTTGTTCTGTTCCAATATTTTCTAGCACTTCATATGTTACTTCAACTTCTACATAACCGGTTCTCTTGGTTTGTATTTATATTAACATTTGCTATTGTTTTATCTCCAATTTCCTCTTCTAGCTCTGCCTTTAGCTTATCTATTAATATTGCTTTTAGTTCTGCTTCTGTGTAGATTTTTTCTTGCATTTTATATTCTTTATTTGTTATTTTAATTATTTCTATTGGAAGATAAAAATTTGAAAAAAGCATCATTTTTTTATCCTCATTTATTGTATCATATTTTTCGAATTTTGAAAGGGTTTTGAACAAATTTATTTGATTTTTTTTGAATTTTATTCCGTACTTTTTTTCTTCATTTCCTGTTTCGACTTTTATCTCCTGTTTAAGTGGTTGTTTTTCTTTTTTCGTGTACCATGTTTTGGCTTCTATTGTGGCTGAGCCATGAACATATCTTGTTCCTGTGTATAGTCCTTCCAGAAAACCATTAACTAATATATCTCCTTTTTGAACTATATCTCCGGGTTTTACTGTAGCAGTTCCGTTTTGTACACTCATTTTTGTAATCATTCCGTGTTTTATCTGCCACTATATTACAGTATGCGTTTTCATCTAATACTTTTGGTGCTTTATCCGCTTCTTTTATTTTTACAATTGCATTTGTGCCTTTTATTGTTATACCCATCCATGCTATGTCATCTCTTTGTAGTCTTATTTGGCTTATAACATTATTTGTATCCATATCATTTTTTGAAGTTCCAACAGCAAACCCATTATCAGCTAGAATTTGAATTATCTCTTGTTTTGGAATATTCACATTTCCACTTATTTCTATGTTCCATATAAAGTTAGATAGTACTATCATTGCTAAAATAATTGCACCAAAAAGGAATGCAAAGATTTTTCTTTTTCTATATTTATGTGCTAAAAATGGTAGTCCCTTTTTATTTTGAATTTCAACCTTTGATTTTGTTTTTTTAGCAACTTGTCTTAGTCTTTTATAGTCTGATACTCCTATTTTTGCATACATTATACTAGATTTTTCACGTTTTATATCCATTAATAATATTTTTTTGCTAGTACACATATTTATAAATCTTTCAATGAAAAACCCTTCAACTTTTATATTTACATATCCAGTAAAATAGTTTAATAAACTTCTTACAAACAAGAAAAATTCCTCCTTAATTTTTTTCTAGTTCTATACTCTTTATAGTACCTTTTATTCCTATATCTTCATCTGTAATCTGCTCTAGTGTAAGCTTATATCCATTTATATTAATTATTCCTATTTCTGTATCTACTTTTATAAAAAATTCCTCGTATTCTAATATTCCTTTATAGTTTTCTATTAAAATTTCATCAAATGAAATTATAGTTATTTTAGGTTCTTTGTTATCTATCTCCCTTGGCATTTCTAAAATTTGATTTATCTTACTCTTTCTTTTCATCTGCTTTCCTCCTCTTTAATTGTATTTTAGATAAAAAAAAATATGCAGTTCGTTTCCGAATTGCATATTTAAAATTCTTATACTATTAATGCGATTAATCCAAATACAAATATTCCAAGTAGTGAACCAAGCATTATATATACTATTGTGAATGGAACTCCTAAAGCATTTATTTTATCATACTTTGCTAATAACTTTTCTTTTTCGTTTTTGTTTAATATTTTTTTGTTATCTATATATTTTTCCGCTAAATATCTTGCTTTTGTCATTGCATCTGTTTCCAAGAAACCTCTTACTGCAAGTTTTACCATTGCCATTAGTACTAATGCAAATGCAAATGGCGAAATATTTGTAATTACATGTGTTGCTGTAAGTATTGATATTGTAAGCCAATAAACAATTATTATATTTGAAAATATAAAATTAAATAGTAGTAATCTTTTATCTTGAATAGAATGTAAACATTCATGTGCTATTGTTTGAATTCTTGCGTAGTTATTTTTCATGTCTGCAATTAATATTTTATTTGTAATTGCAATATATAAACTTGTTTCTGTACTTTTTCCTTCTTCAATTTTCACATTTTTGTTGTCTAGCATTTCAAGCATTTCCTTCGCTATATCAATGTTTTCTGGAAATCTATCTGTTAGAGTTTCTAGTTCTTTATCTTCTTTTAGTGGTTCTGCTTTTTTCTTATTTACCTTGAATACTACTTTTAACAACACCATACATACAAGTGTTGTTGCTACTATAAATATTGGCTCCATTATACTTCAACAACTCCTCCCATTACTATGTTTTGTTTTAATTCTTCAGTTGGTACATCTGTTAATACTTTTGTTCCTCCTGCTATAACAACCTTATCTCCTTCATTCAAATATTTTTCTTCTCTTAGTTTATCTAAACCTTTATGTAACAATACATCTATATTGGGTTGTGGTTCAAATAATTTTGGTGTTATTCCCCAGCACAAACCTAGTTGTCTATATATTACCTCGTTTTGTGTTATTGCAAATATTGGGCATCCTGGTCCAAAGCTTGATACTATTCTTGGTGTATCTCCTGTATTTGTGTAAGCAATAATTGCTTTTGCATCAACATTCATTGCTGTTGTACATACTGCATAATTCATTATACATTCTGTGTTCATATCTTTTAGTTCATATTCCCTTGTTTTAAATCTTTTCCAGTATTTTACTGAGCTTTCTATTCTTAAGGCAATTCGACTCATTGTTTTTACGCATTCTACTGGAAATTCGCCTGTTGCAGTTTCGCCTGATAGCATTATACTACTGCTTCCATCATATATTGCGTTTGCAACATCACTTACTTCTGCCCTTGTTGGTCTTGGGTTACTTATCATAGATTCTAGCATTTGTGTTGCTGTAATTACTGGTTTTCCTTGTCTATATGTTTTTTTGATAAATTCTTTTTGGAATATTGGAACTTCTTCCATTGGTATTTCTACACCTAAATCTCCTCTTGCAACCATAATACCATCTGATACATCTAGTATTTTATCAAAGTTATCTATTCCTTCTCTGTTTTCTATTTTTGAAATTATTTTAATATGTTCTCCACCATTTTGTTTTAATACTTCTCTTATTTCAATAACATCTTGTGGTTTTCTAACAAATGAAGCTGCAATATAATCAAAACCTGCTGTTATACCATATTTTATATCTGCTATGTCTTTTTCAGTAATTCCTGGAAGTGTAACTATAAAATCTGGTATGTTTATACTTTTTCTATTTGTAAGTTTTCCTCCTTGAATAACTTCACAAACTATATCTTTATCCTTAATTTCTTTTACTTTAAGTTCTATTGTTCCATCATTTACAAGAATTGTTCTTCCAACATCTATTTCTTGGTATAATGTTTTATATGTTATAGATACTTTTGTTTTATCTCCTAAATCATCGCTGTTTGTTAAAGTAAATTCCTGACCTTTATCTAAGAAAATTTGGTTTTCTGCAAATTTTCCAATTCTAATTTCTGGTCCTTGTGTATCTAATAGTAGAGAAATTGGCAATTTTAGCTCATCTCTTACTTTTTTGAACATGTTTATTCTACCCTCTTGGTCTTGATAATTTCCATGTGAAAAGTTAATCCTTGCAACGTTCATTCCTTCTAGCATAAGGTTCTTAAGTACTTCTTCACTATCTGTTGCAGGACCTAAAGTACATACAATTTTTGTTTTTCTCATAATACATTCATTCCTTTCAATCTAATCTGTTTAGATTTTATCATTTTGCAATAATGGTGTCAATAAAAATTAAAGCAATTCTAAATTTTATTTTAGAACTGCTTTTGTTTTTTATTTTGTTATCCATTTTACTAGATTTAAGTTTTCTGGGTCTAGTAGCATTGGATGCTTTGGCATTACTCTAAAGGTATAACCATAGTTTCCTCCTGTTTTCATTTCTATTTTTGTTTCATATGTGTATGTTTTTGTTTCGTTGTTTTCTTCTACTAAATCCATTGGCATTATGTTTATATCTTCAACTATACCATTTTCCAGTATTTTTCCATAGTAACATTCTGTTTGTATATAGTCTTTGTCTATATTTGGTAATTCAACCTTGCAAGATACTTTTATCTTGTTTCCAGCATCTACTGTAATGTTATCTGCATTATTTTCTTGTGTTATTTTTATATCATTCCAGTTTGCATATAGCTCTTGTTTTATTCTATTATATTCTGTAACATTTTCTAAACTACTAAAGTATTTATTAGTTAGATTTAATAGTGGCATATATAGTTTTTCTGTATAGTCTACTAGCATTCTTGCTGTACTATATTTTCCTCCTGTAGACATTATTGAGTTCTTCATTAATCTTATCCAAGTTTCTGATATGCTCTTTTCATTTTTGTTGTAGTATGCTGGTATTATCTTATCTTCTAGAGTTCTATATATACTTTCACTATCTGCTAAGTCTTGTTCCTCATATGAATAATATTCTTGATTTGTTCCTATTGACCAACCATTTTTTGTGTTGTATCCTTCAGCCCACCAACCATCTAAAATACTAAAGTTTACTATACCATTTACAGATGCTTTTTCTCCACTTGTTCCTGAAGCTTCCATTGGTCTTCTTGGATTGTTAAGCCATACATCAACACCTGATACTAAGTGTCTAGCTACATTTATATTATAATTTTCAAGCAAGAATATTTTGCCTTTGAATTGTGGCATTAATGATATCTCATGTATATATTTAATTAAGTCCTGCCCTTCCTTATCTGCTGGGTGTGCTTTTCCAGCAAATATGATTTGTACTGGTCTATTAGTATCATTTAATATTTGTGTTATTCTTTCCAAATCTTTAAAAATCAATGTTGCTCTTTTATATGTTGCAAATCTACGTGCAAAACCAATTGTTAAGGCATCTGGATTTAAACCAGAAACTATCTCTCGTATTGTTTCATAATGTACACCATTATTTTTTAATCTTGAAGTCACATTATCTCTAACAAGTTTTAACAATTTTACTTTTCTTTGTTTATGTGCTTCCCATAACTCCTCATCCGGAATTTTATCTATTTTTTTCCACGTTTCATCTGAATATATTCTATCTTGCCAATATGGTTCTAAGTATTTGTTATATAATTCTTTTAAGTTTGGTGCAAGCCATGAACATGTATGGACTCCGTTTGTAACATATGTTATAGGTGATTCTTGTGGTGCAATGTCTGGCCAAACATCTGAGAATAATTCTCTTGAAACTGATTCATGAAGTTTACTTACACCATTTTTCTTTCCTGCAATTTTTAATGCTAAAATTCCCATATTAAAGCTATTTTTGCTTTCATCTCTTGGTTTCATTCCAAGTTCTAAGAATTGTTCTTTCGTAATTCCTAAATCTTTCCAGTATCCATCGAAATATTTTTCAACAAGTTCTATTGGGAATATATCGTTTCCTGCTGGAACTGGTGTATGTGTTGTAAATACTGTTTTTGCTGTTACAATATCTTTTGCTATATCAAAAGATACCTGTTTTTGCTTTATAGTTTGTTTTATTGCTTCTAATACAAGGAAAGATGAATGTCCTTCATTCATGTGGTATACTTTCGGGTTAATTCCAAGTTCTTGTAATACTTTTACTCCACCTATACCTAAAACCATTTCCTGGCGTATTCTCATCTCTTGATTTCCACCATAAAGTTTTAAAGTTATTCCTCTATATTCCTCTTTATTTTCTGGTATGTCTGTATCTAGTAAATATAAGTTAACTCGACCTACACATATTTTCCATACTTTTATATATAGCTTATCTTTTTGAAGTTTGATATTTACTATTACATCTTCTCCATTTTCGTCTTTTAAAGGTTTTATTGGCAAGTTATCCATTTCTACGTTATAATATTCTGATACTTGTTCTCCATTTCTATTTATTTTCTGATTAAAGTATCCATTTTTATATAATAGTCCTATTGCTACTATTGGTATTCCTAAATCACTTGCTGATTTTAAATGATCTGCAGATAATATTCCAAGTCCACCTGCATATATTGGTAAAGTCTCATCTAACCCATATTCTGCTGAAAAATACGCTATTACATCATCTTTATTTTCTGGATATTGTTTGCTAAACCATGTTGTTCTACTTTTCATATAGCTTTCAAAATTATCTACATTGACTCTATAATTTCTTAATATTTCTGGATCAGTTGATGCCCTTTCAAGTTTTTCTTGGTCTACTAATCTTAAAAATTTCACTGGATTTTTATTACATTGTTCCCACAAATCTATATCTATTTCTTTAAAAATTTTCAAAAATTCTGTATTCCAAGACCACCACAAATTTTCTGATATTTCTCCTAGTTTTTCAATTGATTTTGGTAATTGTGGATTTACCGTTACTTTGTTAAATATGTACATTATAAAATCATCCTTTCATTTGTATCTTTATAGTATCTTGTGTTGCTAGTTCATTGTTGCTTTTACTGCTCCAAAAGCTGTTCCAAATTCTGCAAAATCTGGAATTTCAAAAATAACACCATGTAATTTTTCTATTTTGTTTAAAACAGTTTTCAAATATGGCATTGTAGCAATATTTCCTATAACAATTATATTCTTACAGCTTGTGTTTTGTGTTCCGAAATACTGCCATCATTCCTATTGTTTCGAAAACCATGTTTGTTATTCCTAAAATTATATCTGCCTTAGTTGCTTTATCATTTAACTTTCCAAAATTAGCTGATGTTGTATCTTTGGGCAAATTCTGAATTTCATTTATTGCTACATCTTGAATTATTAAATCTACATTTGCTAAATTTCCTTTTGTTATTTCTTTATTTATATCTTCTATTGTATTAGTATTACCAATTAGTCTGCATAAGTTCAAAATTGTTCCGTCCTCCAACTCCAGTTCCACCTATGTGTTTGTAGCTATCTTTCTTTGCCATTACAAAGGCTGTTCCGGTTCCAATACTTACAACCAGAGCTTCCTGTTTTTTGGAAAACTCTAGTCCACCTGTTGCAATTGCTTTAAATTCATCAACTTTTTCAGTAGGTATGCCATGTATGTTTTCTTTTATTTCATCTTTTCCAACTCCTGTTAGAACTATTTTTGAAATGTTAGTTTCTTTTATATTATTATGTTTTAAAAATAGTTCTAATGCATTTATAATACTAGTTTTTGAGATTATTTCTTTACTTATTATTCGTGCATCTTGGTCTACTTCAATTGATTTTATACATGAACTTCCCGCATCTATTCCTATTATACTCATTTTTTCTCCAGCCCTAATCTATTTGTAACTTTTCTCCTGTAAGAAGTTTACCTTCATCCTCATCTTCTTCATCTGTTTTTTGTTCTAATGTTTCTATTGTTTCATTATTAATATCTAAGTTATACATGTCTTTTAAAACTATTGCTGTTAATATTTTTAAAATATCTTTTCTATTATCTGTTACTATATTTTCATAATATACTATGTCAAAACCATGTTTTAATTCATAACCTTCCTCTTTTAATGAAAGAATAATTTCCTTTGGGTATTTTACCCAAGTTTCATTTTCATTGTATGCAACATTATCTATTGAAATAGATATTATTCCTGCTTCACTAAAATTTACTGAGTAGAAGTTTAATATTCTATCTTCTCTTTCCCTAATTGTTGCACAAACTCCCTTTTTAGCTCTAGTTTTAGGTGCCATTTCTCCCTTATAATCTTCATCTTCCTCTACTATATTTACTTTAGCAGGTACAAAATATGTTTTAAATCTTCCTTCCGTCCCAAAAATTTCCTTGAATTTTTCTTCAACTAATTCCTTCATTTTCCCTCCTAATATTAGTAAAATTTTAGCACATTTAAATACAATTTATAACGGTATCATTTTATCACAAAGTGAATTTAATAATCAATATTTTTTTAAATATTTTTGAGAAATTTTGTTGCAATTCAAACTTATTCTAAAAAGTCCGCCAAATCTCGCCTTGAGCTTTTGTATTTATTTAAAATCGAACCCACGATGGAGACGCCTAAAGAAGCTTTTCGGGGGTCTTCGATTTTCTCTAAATACAAAACTCCTGCGTTTGGCTACTTTATCTATCTTATAAAGGAAGTGTGTTTGAAAGATACTAAATACTTCATTTTTTAAATTCATCTAATGTTTTAAACTCGTAGCCTTGCTTTTGTATCTCTTTAATAACTTCATCTAATATATTTGCATTGTCTTTTGAGTTTGCGTGCAGTAATATTACTGCACCGTTGTGTGTGTTTGATAGGATTTTTGTTTTTGCATATTCTTCTCTGCCTTGTTTGTTTTCGTCCCAATCATCATATGCAAAGCTCCACATAACTGTTGTATAACCAAGAGATTTTGTAAGTTCTAGTGTTCTTTGGCTAAATTCTCCTTTGGGTGGTCTTAGATATTTCATTTCATAATTGAATTTTTCAAATACTGCCATATGTAGTTTTGTTATTTCTTCTTTTAATTTATCATTTGTTAAATCTGGCATGCTTGGGTGGTTTACTGTGTGGTTTCCAACAATATGCCCTTCGTCTATCATTCTTTTTACTAAGTCACTTTGAGTGTTTAAATAGTGGCCTGTTATGAAGAATGCTGCTTTTACGTTGTTTGATTTTAAAGTGTCTAAAATTTGTGGTGTGTATCCGGGCTTCATAGCCTTCATCAAATGTTAAATAAACATATTTTTCATTGTTATTTCCCATTGCTATATCGTCGTTTTCATCTATAAGTTTCTTATTAGTTGAGCCTAAATCTGGCTGTTCATGATTATCGTTTCTCCTTATTCCCCAGCCTATCTTTTTGTTGCTAAGTACAGTTCCATTACTTGTTTGAATAATTTTTCCTTCATTTGTTTTATTCACTAAGAATAAAATTAGTACTAATAAAATTATAATTCCACTTAAAATAAGTAAAGGTTTCTTTTTCATATTCACTCTCCTTAATTTTTTATTATAATTATAAATATGAATTATTTTTAAAAATTATACATATTCTCTTCTTCTGTATTGTCTTTATGGATATGTTTTGTCTAATAATGTCGTTTTTTGTCTTGTATCGATGTTTCTGTTTCCTTTTGAAATACAGTGTTTCACGTCTTTTTGTTGATATTTACTTATAGATTTCATTTTATAAAAATTTAGTGTTTTTTTGTTGACATTTTGGAAATGATGGAGTATATTATACTTGGTAATTGAATTTTTTTAGTGTTTAGTCTAGAATATTTAAAAATTGTATTTAAAATTGTTAATAAGGAGTTTTCATATGATAAGTTTTGTATTGTGTGATGATAATCTTCAAATTTTAAATAGGCTAGCAAAATCATTAGAAGGAATTTTTTTTAGGAATGATATTTCTGCTGAAATATCGTTCCAGTCAACAGTTGCTCATGACGTTTTAAATTATGTAAGTACGAATAAAGTTGATGTTTTAATTCTTGATATAAATCTAAAAGCTTCAATAACCGGTTTTGATATTGCAAATGCTGTTCGAAAAAAGAATAAAGATGTTTATATTATCTTTTCAACTGGTCATCTAGAGTATGCTCTAATGGCTTATAAATATAAAACATTTGATTATCTTTCTAAGCCTGTTTGTGATGAACGTCTGGAAGAAACTATCCTCCGTTTAGTTGAAGATAGAAAAAATATTGGAAAAAAATTTGTAAAAATTGATCGTAATACTATTATTAATGCAAATGATATTAATTATATAAAAAAAGATGGTATGAAGCTTATTTTCTGTACTGCAAACAGGAACTATGAAATATATAGTTCTTTTTCAAAAATCGAAAGTTGCCTGCCAGACAATTTTATTAGATGCCATAAGAGTTATATTATAAATGTTAATAATATTGCTAATTTAACTGCTAACGAAAACACAATTTTTTTTGACCATAATGTAACCTGTTTTATAGGTGCTAAATATAAAAATAAACTTTTGGAGGTTTTTAAATATGGAACTTTTACAAACAATTTGGAATGCGTTAACAAATGAAAATGAGGTATTAATGAATATTGTAAGTGTACCAATGACATTTATTGAAATATCTTTAACTTTTTTATTATTTACAACTGTTCTAAATATATCATTTACAAAGAAACAAGCAATTTTATATATTGTATTATCTTCTTCAATAGGTTTGATTCTACCATATATCATACCTAGTCCTTTTTATACTTTTATTAATTTAATTATACTGCCTATGCTTGTGTATTTAATTTTGAAAACTAATTTTATAAAAGCTATATCTGCAGAAATTATTATTTTCGGAGTCCTATTTTTATGCGGAATTCTATTAATTACAATTTATACAAGCATTTCTGGTTTACCTGCTATTGTAATTTCAAAAATTCCTATTCACAAATTCAACTATTCTTTATTACTGTATTTTGTATTATTTATAATATATAAAATATTAAAAAAGCATAATATTCATTTTACACTACTTGATAAATTTGAATATCAAAATTTAAATGCACTTGCTTTAAATTTCATAGTAGGTATTGTTGTAATTGCTATGCAATCATATATCTCATTTATATATATTGATTATTTACCAAATAGCTTAGTTTATTGTACTTTAATAATGCAACTTGCTTATTATTGCATAAGCTTATATAGTTTATACAGAACTAATAAATTAGAAAGTACTACCCAACTTCTTGAAGAAGAAAAAATGTATAATAAAACTCTAAACACTTTGCACGATAACATTAGAGGTTTTAAACATGACTTTAATAATATTGTTCAAGCAATTGGTGGTTATCTTTCAACAAATAACATTGATGGTTTAAAAACATATTATAAAGACCTACTAGAAGAATGCCAAATTAATAATAACTTAGCTGTTCTTAACCCTGAACTTGTTAATAATCCAGCTATATATAGCCTTCTTGCTGATAAACTTGGAAAGGCTGAAAAAGACCATATTAAGCTTAACTATGAAGTAATGACAGATTTAAGTAACCTAAATATTAAAACATATGAGCTTACTAGAATCTTAGGTATTCTTTTTGATAATGCTTTGGAAGCTGCCTCTAAATGTGATAAGAAAATTGTAAATGTATCTTTTAGAGCTGATAAAAATCATAGAAATAGAACTTTAGTTATTATACAAAATACATATACCAATAAAGATGTTAATGTAGATAGAATTTTTGAAAAAGGTTACACTTCTAAAACTGATGGCGAAAATCATCAAAACCATGGTTTAGGATTGTGGGAAGTTAGAAAATATTTAAAGAAAAATATTAACTTAGATTTATACACCACTAAAAACGATATGTTCTTTACACAACAATTCGAGATTTATAATTAAAATATAGCCTAGATTCCTACCTCTAGGCCATATTTATTAAAATTAATCTTTTTTTATTAAAGATGCTGGCATTTTTGGTTGATGCCAAACCCAATATACAAAACATGCAGTGTTTGTACTTTTAGCATATTTTTCTGCTAATTTTGCCAATAATTTTGTCATAGATAATCCCCCCTTTTATTTCAAATATTTATGCGATTTTATTTTGTAACCTTAAATTTCATATACTCTTCATAGCCATATTTATTTCCTGTTATTTTATACATTAACCTTGTTATTGTAACTGTTTGAAAGAATACACCAAATAGTAGTAAATTTGAAATTACAGTATTTTTAATTATTAATGAAGCTATTAGAGATAATGTCATAACTATATATGATAATACCTTTTTTGCCATTCTCTCTTTTTTTCTTAAAATTGGAACCTCTTCTGTATCTGCTGGTGCATATAATTTAATCATTATCATTGAAAATGCCCAAACAATTCCTGTTATTATATATTCAACTGTTCTTGTTAGTACAAGGTATTTACTTAGTACTGCATTTCCTATATAGAAAACAGATGTTGCAATTATGCAACCAATGTGTGTGTGTAAATGAACTCCTCCTGATGTTATTCTATACGGTGTCATCATTATTACAAGTAAAATTGATTCTTTTAAAACTCCGAGCATATATGCCAATGTAAGTAATATAAAGAACTTTGGTATTTCTCCAATGATTAATTGCAAACCATAATTTATTACCTCTGCTCTTTCATCATTAATATCTGGCATTTCTTTTCTAATTCTTGAAGTTAATTTATTGCAAATTGTTTCTACCATTTAACCACCTCTTAACTCGCTTCGGTTTCTATGATGTTATTTTACACTAGATTTTTAGAAAAAGTTTAAAAATTATATGAAACGCAAAAAATCCTATATGAAAACTTTGAAAAAAATTTTCATATAGGATTTTGACCTTTTCATAAATTTACATAATGTTACTTTTCCCATCTTCCATAAATTCCACAAGGTAAAATTAAGTTTGAGTTGCTCATTGGCAAACCTATCTCTCCTGCTGATATTTTGCCTTTATATTTTTTCATATTAAGCTTTAGAATATTGCTTAAAACCTCTCCTGATATACCTGTTGTGTATGAATTTATTAAGAAAAATAATGGATCTTTACTTAGTACTTTTGTACATAGTTCAACTAAGTCTGAAATGTTACTTTCAAATTGCCATACTTCGCCTGATGTTCCTCTGCCATAAGATGGTGGGTCCATTATAATTGCATCATAAGTGTTGCCCCTTCTTATTTCTCTTTGAACAAATTTTACAACATCATCTACAATATAACGAATTTGTTTATCTTGTAAGCCAGATGAATTTACATTTTCCTTTGCCCATGCAACCATTCCTTTTGAACTATCTACATGGCATACAGCAGCCCCTGCTGAAAGGCATGCTACTGTTGCTCCACCTGTATATGCAAATAAGTTTAAAACCTTTATTGGGCGTTTAGCAGATTTTATTTTATCAATCATCCAATCCCAATTAACAGCTTGCTCTGGGAATAGCCCTGTATGTTTAAATCCCATTGGTTTTATATTAAATACTAAATTTTTGTATTTAACTTGCCAAGCTGAAGGTAATTTTGTTTTATAACTCCATGCGCCTCCACCTGTTTTACTTCTTGTATATGTAGCATTCGCTTTCTTCCATTTAGCTGGAAAACTTTGATTTTTCCAAATTATTTGTGGGTCTGGTCTAATTAATGTATAACCTCCCCAACGTTCTAGTTTTTCTCCATTTGCCATATCTAATATTTCATAATCTTTCCAATTTGTTGCTATGTTCAATTACAATCTCTCCCTTATAATTTATTTAGTAGATTAAAAAATGTATATATTAGTACTGTATTTATTGTTGTACAAACTCCAAATAAAATTAAACCTACCATTATTATTTTGTTTGCAAAAGTTAATTTATGTTTCTCTTCTTTCTCCTCGAATTTCTCATTCCAAAAATTTGTATCTGCAACATCTATCATATTTGTACCTCCTTGTCCCATATTAAAAATATATTCTTAAAATAGTACAAATATGATAATTTTTAATCTAAAAATTCTTTGATATTTCTTGCTAAATCAGCATTTATTCCTTTTATTTTTGTTATTTCTTCTATGCTCGCCTTTTTTATTCCTTGAATGCTTCCAAATGCTTTTAATAACTCTTGTTTTTTCTTTTCTCCAATTCCTGGAATATTATCTAATTCAGATTTTGTTGCTTCTTTTTCTCTTAACTTTCTGTTATATTCTATTGCAACATTATGAACCTCGTCTTGCATTCTTGTTACAAAATTCATTTGCTCTTCTGTTAAAGTTATAACATGCCTTTCTTCATCTATTAAATTTTTAGTTGAATGTTTATCGTCCTTCACCATTCCAAAAACTGGAATTTGCAAGTTATACTTTGCTATAGCTCTTTTAATTGCTCTTATTTGAGTTATTCCACCATCTGCAAAAATCACATTTGGTAATTCTCCAAAGCCACCTTTTGGGTTTTCAATAGAATGTTTTAATCTTCTTGTTACAACTTCTTCTGTACACCTTGGGTCATCTTGTGTAAACACTGTTTTAATTTTAAACCTTCTGCTTAAATTCTTTTTTATTACACCATCTATTGCCACACACATACCTGCTACCATGTAGTCTCCTGCCAAGTTTGAAATGTCAAAGCATTCAATTTTTCTTGGTAATTTTTCTAAATTTAATGCTTGTTTTAAGCCTAAAACCAAGTCATGTTTTTCCTTTGTTTTGTTTTCTAGAGTTATTTTTGCATTATTAACTGCCATCTCTACAAATCTTAGTTTTTCACCTTTTTGTGGTGTTTTAAATTCTACTTTTTTGCCTGATTTTTCTGTTAATATTCTTTCTATAATTTCTTTATCTTCAATATCTTCTTGCATCATTATTTTACTTGGAAGTTCTTCTTTTTGAAGATAATATTGTTTTACAAAATCTGAAAGTATATTGCTAATATTCTCATCAGCCATATTACTTAAGAAGTAATGCTCTCTTCCTATCATTTTGCTATTTCTTACAAAGAAAATTTCTACTACACAATAAATTTCATTTTTGAATACACCAATTACATCTATTGATTTTTCATTAATGTTTGAAACCTTTTGCTCTTGTGAGAAATGTTCAATTGCTGAAATTCTATCTCTTAGTTTTGCAGCCGTTTCATAATCTTGTTTTTCAGCTGCCTTTTTCATTTCATTTTCCAAGTTTTTTATAATGCTTTCGGTTTTTCCTTCCAATAGCATTATAATTTGATCTATTTGCTTTCTATATTCTTCTTTTGAAACATAATTAACACATGGTGCTAAGCATCTTTTTATATGATAATTCAAACATGCTCTTTTATTAGATTTAAACACTTTGCATTGACGTATTTGAAATCTCTCTTTTATAAAGTTTATCATTTCTTTTGCAGCATATGGGTTTGCATATGGTCCAAAATACTTTGCTCCGTCGTTTTTTATGCTTCTTGTGTAAAACACATTTGGGTAATCTGATTTTACATCTATTTTTATATATGGATAAGCTTTATCATCCTTCAAAAGTACATTAAACTTTGGCATGTTCTTTTTTATAAGATTACATTCTAGTATTAAAGCCTCTGCCTCATTATCTACAACAATATACTCAAAATGATCTATTAATGAAACCATTCTTTGTATTCTTACTGTTTTATTTGTTTTTCTAAAGTACTGCGACACCCTATTTTTAAGTGACACAGCTTTACCTACATAAATAATAGCATCGTTTTTGTCTCTCATAATATAAACTCCCGGTTTTGATGGGAGTTTTTTAATTTCTGCTTCTATATTAAACATTTTCAAAATATCCTATATATGGAAGATTTCTATATTTTTCATCAACATCTAAGCCATATCCTAGAACAAATACATCTGGAATATCAAAGCCAACATAATCAGCTTCCATTTTACATTCTCTTCTTTCTTTTTTATCTAGTAATGAGCATATTTTTAAGCTTCTTGGTCCTTTGCTCTTTAAGTATTCTGTTAAATAAGATAAAGTTCTACCTGTGTCTATAATGTCTTCAATAATAATTACATCTTTATCTTTTATATCTCCTTGCAATTCAACTTTCATCTCAATAACACCTGTGCTGTTTTGTCCATGATAACTTGAAACCCTAATAAATTCAAAGTTAACATCACTTTTCATTCTCTTTGATAATTCAACTGTGAAGAAAATTGAACCTTTTAGAATACAAATAAAAGTAACTTCTTGTCCATTATAATCCTTGTAGATTTGATCAGCTAATTCTTGTGCCCTTTTATTTAATTCTTCTTCACTAATTAAAACTTTTAAATTAGATAAATCTTCCATTTTTTACTACCCCTTTATTCTTTAAAAATTAAACATCAATTCTATTATACTATTTTTTCATTAATTTGACAAGTTTTTTAGGGTAATTTCATGTATTTTAAGCCAAAACCTGTATATAATATGCTATTAGATAACATATGTCTAGTTTTTTTTACTGCTAGTAAATATAATTATATACAGGTGATAACAATGATTCAAATAACTATCCAAAAGTTAATGAAAGATAATAATATTAGTAGATATAAATTGCAACAGCTTACAAATTGGAATTATAAAAGAATAAATGCAATATATTTTAGTGAAGTTAAACAATTAACTCTAGAAGAAATGGAAAAACTTTGCTCTATTTTTAATTGCAACATTCAAGATATTATAAATATTGAAAAATAAGAATGGAAAATTAATTCCACTCTTTTTTTAAGTAACCATTAATCTTTTAATTATTTTTTCTTTTGGTGTATATACCATAGTTTTTATGTAATACTTTTGTACAGGATTAAAAAAAGTATCTAATAATAAAATATCTTTAATTTTAAAATTTATGCCTTTTTTCTTTAAATAATCACATGTAAACAGCTTACAACTAATACACTTTGCTCCACAAGTAAAGTCTTTTTTTAAATATTCGCATTGTACAAGTTTTGTTAAAGGTCCAAGTTTCCTTATCTTTCCATGCCTACAACATCCACAAGTAGAAGTTGTATTTCTTTTTTCTCCACATTTATTGTTTTCAAACTCACATAAATTTTTCCCATAGAAAAAACCATCTAAATATTCACAAACTGTATCATAAATATAATTATATCTCTCATATCTTGTTTTACAAAAAATAGCATTAATCGCTTGAATAAACTGAGTTTGCTCCGTGTTAATATTATCATAATTAATAATATAACCTAATTTATTTCCAAAATTTTTACTTCGCTTTATATTTTGATATTTTTTTAGTTTTAAAAGATTTCTTAAAATTTTTCTATATTCATTTCTCTCAATTTCTTTAAAATCCACATTAAATTCTAAGCATTTATGTTTTCTTATATTTCTTAATTTTAAATCTTGTATATTAATAGCTTTTCTATTAAGTTCATCACATTGTTCGAAATAGTAGTTATTATCTAGCTTTATTATGTTATTCATACATATCACCTTAACCATTATATCAAAATATACTAAATTATTCAATATAATATACTAGTATTTTATATGATAGTAGTTGACAAATTATGTTTACCATGTTATAATGTATACATGGTAGTTAAATATTACCAATAATTTTAGAAAGGGGTATGTTATCATGGCATACAAAGACAGCCGCGACTTCCGTAGTGACTACCCTAAGGGTTATTCCCGGAATGGGGATGTCTATGACGGCAATGGCCACAAAATCGGTTATGTAACCGGTGATGGCGACTATCGTATCAATGATGGTAGCGCCAATGACCGTCAGCTGTATCACAACGGTGGAGACGACGATGACGACTGAGTAGTACCTCTTGGGAGTAGCAGAGTAATTTCTGCTGCTCCCTTCTTTTTATCTTATTATTTGAAACTTTGCATATTCTTTCAAATTTTGCAAAAAATTATTGTATTGAAATTATTTGTGTGATATTATATGTAATTGAAAAAGGAGTTGATGTATTTATGAATTTTGATGAATGGAAAGATTTTACAGGTGGCGAATGGAGACATTGTATTAATGTTAGAAGTTTTATTCAAAACAACTACACACCTTATGAAGGAGATGCTAGTTTCTTAGCAGGTCCAACTGAAAGAACACAGAAACTATGGAATATTATTTTAGATTTATATAAAAAGGAAAAAGAATCTAAAGGTGGCGTTCTTGCTGTTGATGCTTCTACTGTTTCTACAATTACAAGTCACCCTGCAGGATATATTGATAAAGATTTAGAGCAAATAGTAGGTCTACAAACTGATGAACCTCTTAAAAGGGCTATTATGCCAAATGGTGGTATACGTATTGTAGAAAAATCTTGTGCTGCTATTGATGTTAAATTATCTGATGAAGTTGAAAAGATATTCAAACACTTTAGAAGAACACATAATGATGGTGTTTTCGCAGCATACACACCAGAAATTAGAGCTGCAAGAAGTTCACATATTATTACTGGTCTACCTGATGGATATGGTAGAGGAAGAATTATTGGAGATTACAGAAGAATTGCCCTATATGGTATTGATGCTTTAATTCAAGAAAAACAAGAAGTTATGCAATCTTTAGAAGTTCCTTCAATATATACTGAAACTGTTAGAGACAGAGAAGAAGTTCATGACCAAATAGATGCATTAAACGAATTAAAAGAAATGGCTGCATCTTATGGTTTTGATATCTCTCGCCCTGCTTCAAATGCTAAAGAAGCTATACAATGGCTATACTTTGGTTACTTAGGTTCAACCAAAGAACAAAATGGTGCTGCAATGAGTTTAGGTAGAACTTCTACTTTCTTAGATATTTATATTGAGAGAGACTTAAAGAACGGAACACTAACAGAAGAAGAAGCTCAAGAACTTATGGATCACTTTGTTATGAAATTAAGATTAATAAGATTTTTAAGAACACCTGAATATAACGAGCTATTCAGTGGAGACCCTGTTTGGGTTACTGAAGGTATTGGTGGTATGGGAATTGATGGAAGAACATTAGTTACAAAGAACTCATTTAGAATGTTACATTCTTTAGTAAACTTAGGCCCTGCTCCAGAACCAAATATGACAGTTTTATGGTCTACAAGATTACCTGAAGGATTTAAAAGATATTGTACAAAGCTTTCTATTGAAACATCTTCTATTCAATACGAAAATGATGATTTAATGAGAGAATTCTGGGGAGACGACTACTCTATTGCATGCTGTGTTTCAGCTATGAGAACTGGTAAACAAATGCAATTCTTTGGTGCTAGATGTAACTTAGCCAAAACATTATTATATGCAATAAATGGTGGTAGAGATGAATTAACAGGTAAACAAGTTGCTTCAAAATTTGAACCAATACGTTCTGAATATCTAGATTATGACGAAGTTATGGAAAAATTTGATAACATGATGGATTGGGTTGCAAGAGTATATATAAATGCTCTAAACATCATTCACTTCATGCATGATAAATATTCTTATGAGAAACTAGAAATGGCTTTACATGACCAAAATATTTTAAGAACAATGGCATGTGGAATTGCTGGTCTTTCTGTTGTTGCAGATTCACTTTCAGCTATTAAATATGCTAAAGTAAAAGTTATTAGAGATGCAACTGGTTTAGCTGTTGATTACCAAGTTGAAGGCGACTTCCCTAAATATGGTAATGATGATAATAGAGTTGATGACATTGCAATTGATATTATGAAAAGATTTATTAACAAATTAAGAAAGCAAAAAACATACAGAGATTCTAAACCTACTCTATCAATCTTAACAATAACATCTAACGTAGTTTATGGAAAAAGCACTGGTAACACACCTGATGGAAGACGTAGTGGCGCTCCATTTGGACCTGGTGCAAACCCTCTACATGGTAGAGACACACATGGTGCACTTGCAGTTTTAAATACAATAGCAAAATTACCTTATGTATATGCAGAAGATGGTATATCTTACACATTTGCTATAACACCTCGTGCATTAGGTGGAGATGAAGATACAAGAATTACAAACTTAACAGCCTTACTTGATGGATATTTTGAAAAACGTAGCCAACACATAAATGTTAATGTTTTTGATAGAGCTTTACTTTTAGATGCTATGGAACACCCAGAAAACTATCCTCAGCTTACAATAAGAGTTTCTGGATATGCTGTAAACTTTGTAAAACTAACACGTGAACAACAATTAGATGTAATAAATCGTACAATTCAAGATAGAATATAAAGGAGTTTTTATGGAGGATTTAACTGGAAAAATTCATTCAATTGAAACCTTTGGAACTGTTGATGGCCCAGGAATTAGATATGTAATATTTCTTCAAGGTTGCCATTTGAGATGCAAGTATTGCCATAATAGAGATACTTGGGATACTACAATTGGCACACCTAAAAAGGTTTCAGAGCTAGTTCAAGATATACAAAAATATAGTGATTATATTAAATTTTCTAAAGGTGGAGTTACAGTAACAGGTGGTGAACCTTTATTACAGCCAAAATTTTTAATAGCACTATTTACAGAGCTAAAAAAACTAGGATACCACACAGCACTTGATACTTCAGGTATGTTTCCTTTAACACCTGAAGTAAAACAAGTTTTAAGTTTAACAGATTTAGTTTTATTAGATATAAAACATATTGATGATGAAAAATGTAAAGACTTAGTTGGTTTTTCTAATAAATTAGAATTAGAATTTGCAAACTATTTAAGCGAAAATGGTATAAAAATGTGGATAAGACAAGTTATAATACCAGGAATTACTGATGATGAAAATGACTTAATTCGTTTAAAAGAATTTTTGCAAACGCTAAAAACTGTAGAAAAAATTGAACTTAACCCTTACCATACTCTAGGAGTTTATAAATGGGAAGATTTAGGCTTAGAATATCCTTTAAAGGGTGTTCGCCAAGCCAACACTGAAGATATTGAAAGAGCAAAACGCATTTTAGGAATTTAATTCCTAAAATGCATTTTTTTAAGTTTGTCTAATATATATTAGACAAAGGAGCTCTTTTATGTTTAAATGTATGATTATTAAAATAAAATCATTAATCTTACCTACTTTTATTTGTGTTTTTATATTATGCTTGCTTTTGTTTTCCAAAAGTAACTTAGCAGCTGCCAAATCTGGGCTTAGTCTTTGGGCGAATTCTGTATTACCCTCTCTTCTTCCTTTTTTTATTGCCACAGAACTTTTAGGGTATACAAATATTGTTACTGTTTTAGGAAAAGCTTTAAACAAACTTATGCGCCCAATCTTTAATGTACCTGGTGCTGGAGCATTTGCTTTGATGATGGGAATAATTAGTGGTTACCCTGTTGGTGCAAAAATCGTTTCAAATTTAAAAGAGCAAAAATTATGCACAAATATTGAAGCCGAAAGGTTACTTGCCTTTACAAATAACTCAGGTCCCCTATTTATTGTCGGAACTGTTGGCGTTGGTATGTTTTATGACTTTTCATTAGGCATAATTTTATTTGGTATACATGTTTTAAGTACACTTACCGTTGGCTTTTTATTTAGATGGTGGGGAAAATCTAAAGAACGAAAATATAGAAATTCTGAGTGCATCTCCTCTCCTTCTACTCTATCATTTTCAAATCTTGGAGAAGTTTTGTCTAAAAGTATTATAAGTTCAATAAATACTGTTTTAATGATAGGTGGTTTTGTTGTACTATTTTCAATTATAATTTCAATGCTTAGCACAAGCAATGTGTTACACATTATTGCAAATTTTTTGAGTATTTTTCATATTCCAGATTACCTTAGTATGAGCTTTCTTGCTGGTTTTTTAGAAGTTACAAATGGTCTATTTTATATTACAACACTTAATGTTTGTAGCTTTAAATTAAAAGCAATGCTTTGTTCTTTTGTACTTGGTTTTGGCGGTTTTTCGGTACTGTTACAAGTTTTAAGTATTAGCTCTAAAGCAAAAATATCTATAAAACCATATTTTGTTGGAAAAATATTGCAAGCATGTTTTGCAATGTTTTACACATACTTATTTATATGAACCAGATAATATATCCTGAAAATTTAAGTGATAACTTTAAAAAATATGATGAATATATAAAAAGTAAAAAGAAAGTTTACAAATATATTTTTATACTTGCTCTCTTTTTTCTTATGGCTTTTATTGGTTACTATTTGTGGCGTTACTTTAAAATTTCTAAGAAAGAAAATGTTGCAAATAAAATATTAACAGTGTATGACATTCAAAAATTGTATGCAGAAAACAAACCTATAGCGGTACCCAGTGTAATCTCTGAAACTGGTGATACTGCTGATATTTTGGGTATTATAGAAATTGATAAAATTAACTTAAGATACCCTATTCTTTCTAAAATTACTGATGAATTTCTAGAAATTGCTCCATGTAAATTTGCTGGAAATACTTTAAATGGCTATGGAAACTTGTGTATTGCTGGGCACAACTTTGATAATGATACACTATTTAGTAATTTAAATCTCTTGGAAATTGGAGATACTATCAGGCTTTATAATTTAAGTGGAAACAGTGTTTTATACACGGTTTATGATAAATTTGAAATTGTTCCATCAGATACATCTTGCACAAGGCAAAACAAAAAAATAAAAGAAATCACTCTACTTACTTGTAATAATAAGAATAAAAAAAGGTTAGTAATTAAGGCAAAAAAATAGATAGCTAAAAGCTATCTATTTAAATTTATTAAATTTGATTATATTCTTTAATCTTTTTATATGCAAATATTGCTGAAACTCCACATACTGCAATTATTAACCAAGGTGCATCCTCTAGACCTGTGTTTGGTACATCCTTTGTTGACGAATTGTTTGTATTAGTTGTATTATTTGTTGGTATTACTGTATTATTTTGTGGTCTTTCTTGATCTTTCTCAATAGTATTGTTTTGTGGTATAACGTTATTTTGTGGTATAGTATTACTATTATTATTTGAATTATTTCCTGCTAAATTAAAATGAATTGATGTGCTTGTTGCAAAAACAGAAAAATTCAATCCAATTATTATAAATACAATTAACATAACTATACTAATTATTAATTCTTTCTTTCCTAATTTCATTATTACTTCCCCTTATACTTCATATTATTAAATACATCACTTATATTTATACTACATTTTTGCAAAAAAATCAAGACTTTTTGTTGAAATTTATGCATTTTTTTGTATTTTTTTCATTTCTTCGTGTCTTTTTATCTTTTGAGTTGTTGTTTTTACTAGTTCTTCATCTGTTACAATAATCTTTTTAACGTATTTGTATTCTGGCATTGTTTTATTAATTTCTTTAATCTTATCCCATAACACATCATAAATTTCTTCTTCGGTTTCAACATTATAAATTTCTTTCATAAGATCTTTATCATAAACTATTTTTGCGCAAACTTTTAAATCAATCTTATCATCTTCTTCTGCTTGGCCATAAACAAAGCTTTCTTTTACACCTTCAATTTTATTTATAACTGTTTCAATCTCTTCTGGAAATACATTTTTTCCATTTTTTAAAACTATTACACTTTTTTTTCTTCCACAAAGAAATAGAAATCCTTTTTTATCTACATAGCCTAAATCACCAGTATTAAACCAACCTTTATCTAATACCTCTTTTGTAGCTTCTTCATTTTGGTAATATCCAAGCATTACTGTTGGGCCTTTTACATATATTTCCCCTATTCCATTTTCATCTTTATTTATTATTTTAAGTTTTACACTTGGAAATACTTTTCCAACTGAGCCAATTCTTTGTTCAAAATCTGTTCCTGCTGAAATAACTGGTGATGTTTCTGTTAAACCGTAACCTTGTACTGTTGTTATTCCTAAGTCGTTAAATCCTTTTTCAACTTCTGGAGAAAGTGCTGCTGCTCCATTTACAAGTAGTCTTATTTTTCCTCCAAGTCCATCAATTATATCTTTAAATACAACTCTTTTTATATCAATTCCAACTTTTGAAAACATATTTGTAAGTTTAATCATCTTTTCTACTTCTGGAAGTTTTCCTTTTTTCTCAATATTTTTCATAAGTCTTTTATATATGCTTTCATATAATGCTGGTACTGAAATCATTGCTGTTATTTGATACTCTTTTATATTATTTGCAATATGTCTTATTCCTTCACAGTATGCTATACTTGCACCTCTTGATATTGGATATAGGAAACCAACTGTACACTCAAATGTATGGTGTAAAGGTAAGAATGAAAGCAAAGTATCTCTTTCATCTAAGTTTAAAACTTTTGCAATATCCATAAGATTTGATGCAATATTTTTGTGTGATAGCATTACGGCTTTTGACATAGCTGTTGTTCCTGATGTAAATAACATGAAGCCCATTGCTTCATTGTTTATTTTAGCATCTAAAAACTTTCTATTTCCTTTTTCTATTAATTCTTTACCAGCCTTTACAAGTTCTTTTTGTGAATACACTCCATTTTCTCTTTTTTCTAAGTCCATTGATATATAATATCTTAAGTCTGTAGTTTTTCTATTTCTAATATCTTGCATTACTTCATCATATTTACTTGAATAAAATATTGCTTCAACTCCTGAACGAATTATCAAAGCTTCTAATTCATTTGCTGGTAGCATTTTGTCTAATGGAACAACTACACCTGTTCCACAAGCTATAGCCATATATGCTAAAGCCCATTCATATCTATTATCAGATATAATTGCTATTCTTTTATCTGATAGTCCCATGTTAATAAGTTTAGTTCCAAGCGCATTAATATCGTTTAAGAAATCATTAAATGTAATGTTTCTAAACTCTCCTGGTTTATCTGTTTTAAATCTAAATGCTGGTTTGTCGCCATGTTTTTGAGCAGATAGATTAATCATTTCCTTTAAATTTGCAAATTTATCACATTTATGTAATCTTTTTTTTGCATTAACTTTCTTCATGCTTTTAAAATCTTCATCATCAATTTCTTTATCTTTAAATAATTCCTTTAATTTTTTAATTAATTCTTTGTTTTCATTTTCATTGTTATTATCTTTTCCCATAAAAGCACCTCTTTTTCATACCTTATTATTATACATTAAATTTATATACTTTTCAAGTCCATTTAAAGTACAAAAAGGTGAGTTTGAAAGAAATGTGATAATAACTTAAGCAAAAAACTGTGCAATTCAAAAATATTTGAATTGCACAGTTAGATTAATACAATTTACATAGTTAGATTTTTAACACTCAATTTACATATTTAATTATTTTATCGCCTGCAAGCCTACAGTGATACATAAAGTGCAGAACGGAAAGAAAAGCTATTGCCGCTGTCCGAAGGAGAGAGGATGCCGCGACGAGTGCTCGCTGGAAAGCGAGAACCAAGGTCGTAGCAAAGGCCGGCCCCTGCTAACTCGATAGCCTGAAGAAACAGACTCTGTGGTCCATTCCCAGCAATTTCCTGCTACATCATATATGTTTTTACTGCAGTTTCTTTCTGTTGCTCCTGTGGTTAGTAAAATAGATGTATCTTTCATTTTTGAATATTTACTTCCAACATTGTTAAAACTTCCAAGAGTATAATTGCTTGTGTCATAAACTGCGTAAGACCCTCTAGTAATTTCAAATGTTTCTGAATTTTTATAATTTCCCCATTTAGTGCTATCTGTTACACTATGTTTTGAATCTTTTATAAAATCTAGCATACTATCCCAACAGGCTCCTGTACATAGCATACTGGTTGCTCCATATTCATTTGTATTATATAAACTATTTGATAAATATACTGCTCCTGTTGTTCCTATGCTACTCATACTATCTCCCCATTTTACATAAATATATGGGTACATATCTTGTTTTATTCCTATCTCTGTAACTCCTGATGAACTAGTTCTTGGGGTTTTACTTCCTGCTTCATATCTGCCTATATAGAATCCTCCATGTTTATATATACTTTTTGTTAATTCTGTTATTTGATCTACTATGCCTGTTTTATCTGTTGTATCATTAGTTGAATCTGGCTCTGTGTAATCTGTACTTAGTCCTGTTGTTCTTTCTCCTCCTGTTGATGCATTTGCAGTCCATTCTGACCTATAAAAGCTTGCTATACTGTTTTCAGTATCTGTTGATTTTACTTCTACTGGTATCCATACAAATTGGTTATATTTTGTTTTTACACTATCTGGGTTTGACCAGTCTGGTGTTATTCCTTCTGGAATATCGTATATTACTAACCCACCTTCTATTGTTTGTTCTGATTTTATTCCAGATACTGTAAATCCTTTTGGTATAGTTGCACCCTTATAATTAGAATTTGTTTCTGCTCTTACTCCTGCTTCTATATTTGGTAATGGTTTGGTTGATTCTATATAATCCTCTATTGAAGCATATTCCTTACCATTTATTTCTATTGTTCCGCCATTTGCTTCTTCTTCTGATGCGGTTTTGTATTTATCTACCGTTTTTTCAGCTGTACCTATTAAGTTACTTTTTATTATTACATTCACACTTACTGCTACTAATATTAGCATTACTACTATTGTTATTATTAGTGCAACTAGTGTTATACCTTTGTTTCTATTTTGCATTTTCTTATTTCCTCCTTCTTATGTTTTTTTGTTTTTTTCCTATTGTTATTTTGCTTTGTTCTCTTGCAAATTATTCTGTTTTCTTTTCGCACATTGGAATAACAGCTTTTGCAAACAGACTTTGCTTTTTACTTTTCTATTTACTTTTCAATGTGCTTTATTTTTAATTAGAATAATTTACACAACTAATATATATCATTTTGTATTTTCTTGTCAAGTAGTTTTTGGAAATATATTTTTTATCCTTGTAGTACAAAAAGGTGAGTTTGATAAACTCGCCTTTTTAAGGTATATTTTGTTATCTTCCGCCTCCGGCCACCTCCACCGGCCGCCAAAGCCTCCTCCTCCAGAGAAGCCACCACCAGAACCTGATCCTGATGAATATGTAGTTGAATACATTCTTGAAGTTGATGTACTTATTGAATTTATAAAGTTTGCATTAAGTCCATTTGCATTGTACATAGCATTAAACAATACCATGTTGCTAATTGTATCTTGATTATTTAGTTCTGGATATTTTACTTTTAATTGTTTTAACACTTTGTCGGCTATTCCAAATGCTGTAGCATATACTAAATATTTTTCCCATAATACTAATTCTGGAACTTCCTTTTCATCTAAGTATGAAAAGTCTTCCATGTATTTTTTAAAAGCTTTCCACTGTTCTTGTTCATTAATCCCTTTCTGAGTAAAGCCATTAAAGCTGGTGGTTATTTTCATATTCAATATTAAATTTATAATAGTTACTACTATAAAAAATGCTAATGAGATTATAGTGCATGTGATAAGCATACCTTGAACGTTTTTATAAGCATACCCTATTGTAAATATTGAAGCAATTATAATTATAATTAATATAAAAATATATCCAACATTTTTTTCTGCATAAACTATTTGCTTATTGAACCTATTTGTATCAAATTTTCCTTTTTCACTTGCTTGTGTTTTTGATACCTTTTCAAAAGTTGAATTCAAATTCATTAATTTTGATGGATAATTTTTGATGTATTTTTCCAGTTCTGCCATTGTAAGTTCATTATTATTACTTGCAGCTCTTAATATTTCTAATACCTTTTTTTCATCCCCCGTTAACTCATCCGTTTTTATTTTGTTTAATAGAATTTTTATTGTTTTTCCCTCTTGCTCTATCCTTATATATCCTTTCAGGGCAAAATTTAAGATAGTTGCAGAAAAAACATTTGGTAAGCAACTTTGCTTATATCCAGTTTTTAGAATAAATACTGCCTCTAATGGTGTTTCTTCTTTATCTGGTAGTTCCCTATAATATTCTAATTGTTGTTCTGGTAAAATGTTTGGGTTTTTCTCAAGGAATTGCTTGTTTTTCTTTATTTTTTTAGAAAACATTATTCCAATACTAGTATTTACTAAAATTGTTGCTAGAATTAACAGTTTGAAATTTTTATTTCTCCTATCTCTTCTTGCATTTGCCTCATTTGCCCATTCAGTTTCTTCTTTTATAATATCATCTAGTTTTTCTTCTTGTGATATGTTTTCAGAGGATACTTTTTCAAATAAATATGTTGGCATTGCTAGTCTTACTTCAACATAATTCTTTGATTTATAATTATTAAGATTAAATTCAACTGTATCTGATGAAACAACTTTTACTTCTCCATTTAGGTATTTTGTATGTCCCCACACTTTCAGATCTTCTAAATGTTGAACATTTGCTGGTAGTTTAATTGTGCCAGTAATTTTGTTTGCTGAAATTTCAAACTCATTTCCTAGAAACTGCCAATATAGTTCAGCGCAATCATTATATTTTGTTATAACATCATTTACTCTGTAACTTATTAAATATTGCTTTCGTGTAGTAGATTCTATACTTACTCCCCAAGCGATTTCATTTTCTCCTTTATTATTTGTTCCCGCAAAGAAATATCCTTTTGGTAAATGATATTCCCATTTACTTGCACTATTGAATATATTGTTTTCTCCTTTTGTGATATCCTTTACAGAAACATCCATAATGCTAGAATATTTTGTGTCATCTTTAATAAATGTTTTGTATAAAGTATTAGTATCTGAAACTTTAATATCCCATGTTTCAACAACATTCATACTTCCATCATCATTAATTTGTACCTGAAAATCTAAGTTTTTTAAATGTAAACTAGCTTGTGACTTTGTTTCACCTAACAGTACCAATGCTATTATTATAATAAACATTGCTAATAGTTTTCTTAACTTCATTTTATCACCCTTTTCGTTTCATATTATATTATATATTTATGTTAAAAGCAATATATTTGCATTAGATAATAAAAAGAGGCATTGCCCCTTTTTATTATCTATTTGTTATTTCTTCTAACTTTAACAGTTCATCCCATCTCTTATCAACTTCTTTTTGGAATTCTTCTATCATCCACTCATTACCTGGTTTAAACATATGTTTAAATCTTTTTTGTGGTCTTAAAAATTCTTCTATTGGAAGTTTATTTGCTGGTTTGTAATTTACAATGTATTTTCCGTCTATTACTTCATATAGTGGCCAATAGCATGTTTCTACTGCTAGTTTATTAATTTTCATTAAGTCTTCTGTTGGATATCCCCAACCTCTTGGACATGGTGTTAATACATTTAGGAAACATGGTCCTTCTGTATATATTGCTTTTTCAGATTTTTCATATAGGTCTTTAAAATTGTTTACAGCTATTGTTTGTGCTACATATGGTAAATGGTGTGATGCCATTATTTCTGTTAAGTCTTTTCTTGATTGCATCTTTCCTGGAATTACTGTACCTGCTGGAGATGTTGTTGTATCTGCAAATTTTGGTGTTGCTGATGAACGTTGTATACCTGTGTTCATATATGCTCCATTATCGTAGCATACATATACCATGTCGTGTCCTCTTTCCATTGCTCCTGATAAGCTTTGAAGCCCTATATCATAAGTTCCTCCATCTCCTCCAAATGCTATAAATTTTGTATCTTTATCTGATAGTTTTCCCTGCTTTTTCATTGATTTATATGCAGCTTCTGCTCCTGATAGAGTTGCTCCTGCACATTCAAATGCTGTGTGTATAAAAGAATCTGTCCAAGATGTGTATGGATAAATAAATGTTGAAACTTCCATACATCCTGTAGCGGTACATACAACTGCATGGTCATCATTTTTTAATGCTCTTAAAACCATTCTTCCAACTACTGGTGCTCCACAACCTGCGCACATTCTGTGACCTGCTGTAAATCTTGATTTTTTATTTGCTACTACTTCTTTTAAATTATATGCCATTAGTCTTCCCTCCTTAATCCAAGGTATCTATATGGATTTTCTACTTTTCCTGTTTCTGCAACTGCTTGTAAGTCTCTATATACTTTTTCTATATCATCAGACTTTGTATCTCTTCCACCTATTCCATAGATATAGCTTAGTGTTGGAACATTAACATTAGCTATATACATTCCAGATGTTACATCAGTAAATAATGGTCCCCCACAAGCATTTAACCCATCTGCCTTATCTAGAACTGCCACTGCTTTTGCTTTTGATAAGCTCTTAGCAATTTCTTCTGCTGGAAATGGTCTAAATACTCTTATTTTTAGAACTCCAGCTTTTATGCCTTCTTCTCTTAATTTATCTGCTGTGAACTTTGCTGTTCCTGCTGTTGAATTCATACATACTATAACATATTCTGCATCTTCCATTCTATATTCTTCAACAAAGCCATACTTTCTACCTGTTGCTTTTTCAAAATCTTTTGCAACATCTAATATAACTTGTTTTGCGTTTTTCATTGCTTCTGCTTGTTGTGCTTTGTGCTCAAATAAATATGCTTGTAAGTCTAAAGGTCCTATAGCTATTGGCTCTTTATCATTTAACAAGTAATGTTCTGGTTTATATGTTCCTACAAAGTTTTTAACAAATTCATCATCTTCTAATTCAATATTTTCTATTGAATGTGATGTTATAAATCCATCTTGGCATACCATTAAAGGTAGCATTACATTTGGGTTTTCAGCTATTCTATGAGCCATAAGAAGATTATCATATGCTTCTTGGTTATTTTCTGAAAATAACATTACCCAGCCTGCATCTCTTACTCCCATTGCATCTGAATGGTCGTTATGGATATTTAATGGTCCTGATACTGCTCTGTTTACAAGTGACATTACTATAGGTAATCTTAAACTTGAAGCAATATATATCATCTCCCACATTAAAGATAAACCATTTGCAGATGTAGCTGTCATAGCTCTTGCTCCTGCAGCTTCTGCTCCTATACAGGCACTCATTGCACTATGTTCACTTTCTACTGCAACAAATTCTGTATCTACTGTTCCGTTACTAACAAATGTTGAAAAATATTGTGGTATTTCTGTTGATGGTGTTATTGGAAATGCTGCAACTACATCTGGATTTATTTGTTTCATAGCTGTTGCTGCTGCTTCATTACCACTTAAACGTTCTCTAATTGACATTTCTATTTCCTCCTTTATTTCATTTCAATTGCACCAAATGGGCATACTTTTGCACATACTCCACAGCCTTTGCAGTAATCATAATTAAAGTCTGTTCTTTTTTGGTCTTCTCCTACTGGTATTGCGTCATCTGGGCATACTGGGAAGCATAATCCACATTGCTTACATTTTTCACTTAAGAAAACTGGCTTTGTACTTCTCCAATCTCCTGTTTTAAATTCTCTTGCATTTCCTGCTGTATAAATTGTTCCACCTTCTGTTAATTTTTCCATTGGTGTTTTTGTGTTTATTTCTGTCATACTTTTTCAACCTCCTTCAAAGCCATTTCTAGTGCTTTCATATTTCCTTCTATAACTTCTGGTTTTTTAGCAAATTTGTGTTTAAATGAACCTTGCATATCATTTAAAAATTCTTCATCTGTCATAATTTTGCTTACCTTTACAATTGCTGCAAGCATTGGAGTATTTGGGAAATATTTACCTAAAGTTTCCATAGATATTTTTCTTGCATCTATTTTATATATTTCTCCTTCATATCCTTTTAAATGTTCTTTTAAGAACTCACTATCTTTTGTTGTATTAATTACAATTGCTCCAGTAGGCTTTAAACCTGCTGTTACATCAACACTTTCTAATAAAGTATCATCAACAACTACAACATAGTCTGGTTCATAAATATTACTGTGTATTGTTATAGGTTTTGTGCTAATTCTGTTATATGCAGTAATTGGAGCACCCATTCTTTCTGGTCCATATTCCGGGAAGCCTTGAATATATTTTCCTGTATTAAAAGCTGCATCAGCCAACAGTAATGATGCCGTTTTAGCACCCTGTCCTCCACGTCCATGCCATCTAATTTCGATTAATTCGTTCATTAAAACAAACCTCCTTTAAGAAATTTCTATGTTCACAGTATATATCGAAATAGAAAAAATGTCAATGGTGGTGTAGAAATTTTATTGTTCTATAAAATTTTTCTACTCTTGTGAAAATCTCCCTATTTTAATACCATTTCCACGTTTTTTCAATGTTTTTGCAAGATTTTATCACGTTTTTGCAAGCATTTTTAATCTTTTTATCACATTTTTGTAAATCATTTTTATTTACAATAAAAAATACAAACTGCAAGTATTTTTGCAATTTGTATTTTAAGATTAAACTTCCATTATTATTGGTATTAACATTGGCTCTCTCTTTGTTTTTTTGTAAATATAATTTCCTAATTCTTCTCTTACTACTAGTTTTAGTGTTGCCCAATCTGTTATGTGTTTTTCTTCGCATTTTGATAGTTCTTCTCTTAGTAAGTGTTTTATTTCTTCCATTAAGTTTTCTGATTCTCTTACATATACAAAGCCACGGCTTATTACGTCTGGTCCTGAGACGATTTTTCCGCTTCTTGAGTCCATTGTTATTACTACAACTATTAAGCCATCTTGAGATAATTTTTGTCTATCTTTTAGTACTATGTTTCCAACGTCTCCTACACCTAATCCATCTACTAATACTTTTCCTGATGTTACATGTCCTGTAAATTTAGCTTCGTTTTCGTTTAGTTCTAGTACTTTTCCATTTTCTGTTAAGAATATGTTTTCATGTGGTATTCCAAGTAATTTTGCTGTTTCGGCATGTGCTATTAATTGTCTGTATTCTCCATGAACTGGTATGAAGAATTTTGGTTTTACAAGTGTTAGCATTAGTTTTTGTTCTTCTTGGCATGCATGTCCTGAAACGTGTATGTCTTGAAGTGCATTGTAAATAACTTCTGCTCCAATGCTCATTAAATCATCTATAACTTTTGAAATATATTTTTCGTTTCCTGGTATTGGGTTTGCAGATATTATTATTAAGTCATTTGGTGTTATTTGAACCTTTCTATGTTCTCCTGATGCCATTCTTGTTAATGCAGACATTGGTTCTCCTTGGCTACCTGTTGTTATTATAACCAAGCTATCATCTGGGTATGATTTTATACTATCTATATCTATAAACACATTATCTGGCACTTTGATATATCCAAATTTTCTTGCAGTTTCTATCATGTTGCACATACTTCTTCCACATACTGCAACTTTTCTTTTATATTTTACTGCTGAATTTACAATTTGTTGAACTCTGTGCACATTTGATGAGAATGTTGCTACAACAATTCTTTTTGTACAATTTACAAATAGCTTGTCTAGTATATCTCCTACTGTGCTTTCAGACATTGTATATCCTTTTCTTTCAGCATTTGTACTATCAGACATAAGTGCTAATACACCTTTATTTCCAAGTGCTGCAAGTCTTCCTAAATCGATTATTTCTCCATCTATTGGTGTATAATCTATTTTAAAGTCTCCTGTGTGTACTATAGTTCCTACTGGTGTATGAATTGCAAGTGCACATGCATCTGGAATACTGTGTGTTATTCTTATAAATTCAACTTTCATTGAACCCAAAGTAATTGTTTGACCTGGTCTTACTTCTTTTAGCCTTGTACTTCTTAATAAATTGTGTTCTTCTAGTTTATTTGATATTAAACCTGCTGTTAATTTTGTTGCATATATTGGCACATTTATTTGTTTTAATAAATATGGTATGCCACCTATATGGTCCTCATGTCCGTGTGTAATAACTAGTCCTCTAATTTTATCTTTGTTTTTCTCTAAGTATGTTATATCTGGTATAACTAAGTCTACACCTAGCATGTCGTCCTCTGGGAAACCAAGCCCACAGTCCACAATTATTATATCGTCTTCATATTCAATAACTGTAATGTTTTTTCCAATTTCTAATAACCCACCAAGTGGAATTATTTTTAAATTTGATTTTTTAAATATTCCTTTTTCCTCTCTTTTGTTTGGTTTTGTTTTTATTCTTGTTTTCGTTTGTTTTGTAATCTCTTCCATTTTATTCTTTCTCTCCTCCTATTTTTTCTTTGATTTACTCGTATGCTCCTAAAAGCTCCTTTCTAAAAATTAATTTCCGCATCAAACACAATAGAACAAAAGTCTCTCCCTTGTTCTTTTTTACATATTTTATTTTACCCGAATACTACTTTTATTAAACATCTATAAATCTCAAATTGGCCTAAAACGGCACCACTTTTATTATTATACTACTTTTTCTTCTGGAAGTCAAATTTGATGGCAAACAAAAAGACCTACCTTTTTTAGGTAAGTCTTTTGATTTTTTATATTTCCACTCTTCCAAGTAAAAAGTCCAAAGCGCATATTTGCTTTATTCCGTTATAGTTATTTGTTTCATAATCTAATGTTATAATATATTTTCTGTAGTGGTCTGATATATTTTCTAATGGTTTTAATTCTCTTTCTAAAGTTTTTTCGTCTCTTACAGAAAGTGCTACTTGTATATACATAAAGTCATCTTCTGTTTCTACTACAAAGTCTATTTCATTTACATCATTCTTGCCAATGTATATTCTATATCCTCTACGTTTCAACTCCAAGAAAATAACATTTTCTAAAATATGTCCTAAGTCTCTGTTGTATGATTTACCTAATAGATATGTTTTTAAGCCCAAATCTGATAAGTAGTATTTTTCTTGTGTTTTTAATAGTTGTTTTCCTTTTATATCGTATCTATTTACTTTGTATAATATATAGCTTTCTAACAAGCTATTTAGGTATTCTTCAATTGTGTGAACAGAATTCTTTCTTCCTGCTGATGATAATGTATCGCTTATTTTTTTTGTTGAAACATTTGATCCAATGTTATCAAATAAAAATCTACACATACTTTCTAAAATTAATGGGTCGTTTACTTTTTTTCTATTTATTACATCTTTCATTATAACAGTATTATAAATACTTTCCAAATAAGCTATTTTATCAGTGGAGTTTTCTAAATTTATTAAATATGGAAAACCACCATATAAAACATAATCATTATATTTTTTAAGTTCATCACTTTCGCCATAATAACTAATATACTCTTTAAATGATAGTGGCAAAACATGAATTTGAATGTATCTGCCTGTAAGATATGTAGCAAGCTCTCCTGATAACATATATGAATTTGAGCCAGTTATATATATATCTAAATAATCTCTTAGAAATAAGCTATCTACACATTTTTGAAATTCATTTACATTTTGTATTTCATCTAAGAATATATAATTCATTTTTTTAGGATCAACCTTTTGCATAATATATTCATGCAAAGTATTTGAATCTAATAAATTATTATAACTATTATCATCAAAGTTAATTGATATAATATTCTTTTCACTAACTCCCTCAGATATTAATTTTTTCCTGAATTCATTTAATATAGTTGACTTTCCGCACCTTCTAATTCCTGTTAAAACTTTGATTATTTTTTTATCCTTTAAATTTTCTAGTTTTTCCATGTACTCTTTACGATATATTGTTTTCATTTTCATCACCACTTTAATTATATTACATGAAAACTGTTTTGTCAAGTTTTTGCTCATTTGAGCAAAAACTTTGGTTTTTTTCGACACTTTTTGCTCATTTTTTCATTTTAAAGCAAAAAGACCTACCTTTTTAGGTAAGTCTTTCTTATCTTATTTTGCATAATCTACTGCTCTTGTTTCTCTTATTACATTTACTTTTATTTGTCCTGGATATTCCATTTCGCTTTCTACTTTTTGTGCAACTTCTCTTGCCATTGTTACCATTTGACTGTCTGATACTTTTTCTGGTTTTACTACTAATCTTATTTCACGTCCTGCTTGGATCGCATAAGATTTTTCTACTCCTTCAAAAGAATCTGCTATTGATTCTAGTTTTTCTAGTCTCTTGATATATGTTTCTAAAGTTTCTCTTCTTGCCCCAGGTCTTGATGCTGATATTGCATCTGCTGCTTGTATTAAAACAGCTTCTATTGTTTTTGGTTCAACGTCTCCATGGTGTGCTTCTACAGCATTTATGATTATATCATTTTCTTTGTATTTTTTAAGTACATCTACACCAATTTGTACGTGTGTTCCTTCCATGTCGTGGTCTAAAGCTTTTCCTATATCATGTAATAAGCCTGCTCTTCTTGCTATTCTAGGGTCTAGTCCTAATTCTTCTGCCATTATTCTAGCTAGGTTTGAAACTTCTATTGAGTGGTTTAATACATTTTGTCCATAACTTGTTCTGTATTTTAATTTTCCAAGTAATTTTACTAAGTCTGGGTGTAAGCCATGTACTCCTGTTTCTAGTACTGCTCTTTCTCCTTCTTCCTTAATAATTTCTTCTACTTCCTCTTTAGCCTTTTCAACCATTTCCTCAATTTTAGCTGGATGAATTCTTCCATCTTCAATTAAGTTTTCTAAGGCTATTCTTGCAACTTCTCTTCTTAATGGATCAAATCCTGAAAGAATAACTGCTTCTGGAGTGTCGTCTATTATTAAGTCAATTCCTGTTAAAGTTTCAAGCATTTTAATGTTACGACCTTCTCTTCCTATTATTCTTCCTTTCATGTCATCATTTGGAAGTGCTACAACAGATACTGTTGTTTCTGATGTATGGTCTGCTGCACATTTTTGTATAGCATAACCTATAAGTTCCTTAGCTTTTTTATTTGCAGTTTCCTTTGTTGCTTGCTCTGCTGCTTTTATTAATGCTGCTTTTTCGTCGCTTAAGGTTCTATCTAACTGTTCAAGCAATATCTTTTTTGCTTCTTCTCTTGATAAGCCTGCAATTCTTTGCAATTCTGTAAGTTGCTTATCATACATTTCATCAAGAGATTTCTTTTTCTTGTCTAAGTCTTGAATGTTTCTTTCAAGCTCCTTTTCCCTTCTCTCAAAGTTATCAGAACGTCTCTCTAACGCTTCCTCTCTTTGGAATAATCTTTTTTCTTGTTGTTGAACTTCGCCTCTTCTTTCTTTAATCTCCTTATCTAATTCATTTTTTGACTGTAAAACTTCCTCTTTAGCTTTTAGAATTTCTTCTTTTCTAGCGTTTTCTGCTTCTTTTCTAGCATTTGATAAAATTCTATTTGCTTCACTTTCTGCGCTTTTAATTTTAGATTCAGCTGATTTTTTTCTAACCATTATTCCAACTGGAATAAAAATAGCTGCTGAGATAAGAAAGGTGATTATGGCTACTATAGTTACATTCATAAAAACACCTCTTTACTTATTAAATTTTCAATGTTCAGATTTATTATATATATCTATTTTCTAATATATTTAATTTTCTGTACGTATATATTTTACATTTAATCTTGCTTTATGTCAATAGAAATGTGGAAATTTTTTTCCATATTCTCTTCCTTTTTTCGAGTTTTTGTGATAAAATGTGATAAGTTAATTAATAAGTGAGGTTTGATGTTTATGGAACTAAAAAAATGTGTTAGATGTGGCTGTTTCTTTGCTACAAATGGTGATGTTTGCTGTAATTGTGCTTCTAAGGATAAACATGATATTTATGCTTTAAATAATTATATTGTTAATTCTACTGATATACCTTCTGTTGATAGTTTATCTTACAATACAGGCGTTTCAGCTAAGAATATCAACCGTTTTATAGAAAATAATATTATTGATAAATTTTAATTAAAAGTCTTGCTGTTTTAGCAAGACTTTTTAATTTTTCTCCTCTATTAATTCTTCATTTAATCTTTTTATTGCTTTTGTTTCTATTCTTGAAACATATGAACGTGATATCCCAAGTATTTTTGCTACTTCATTTTGTGTTTTTGGCTTTTTACCTCCGGAGTCCGAAACGCAGTTCTATTATTATTTGTTCCCTTTTCTTCAAAACTGATTTTATCTTTTCATAAATTTGTTTCATTTTTAATTTAAAATCTATCTCTTCTTCTATATTTTTTTCATCATTTTCTAGAATATCAATTAAAGATATTTCATTATCATCTTTATCTTTTCCAATAGGTTCATTTAAATATACTTCTGCACCTAATTTCTTAGTACTTCTTAAATGCATTAATATTTCATTTTCAATACATCTTGAAGCATATGTAGCAAGCCTTACGTTTTTATCTAGGTTAAATGTATTTATTCCTTTTATAAGGCCTATTGTTCCTATTGAGATTAAATCATCTAATTCCAAATTTGGTACATTATATTTTTTGCATATGTGTGCAACAAGCCTTAAGTTTCGCTCTATTAGTACATTTCTTGCTTCTTCATCTCCCCCGCATATATCTCTCTAAATATACTTTTTCTTCTTCTTGTGATAATGGCTCTGGAAACAGGCTATTATTAGATATATAGCCTAGAACAAAAAAAGCTGTTTTGCAAAATTCAATGAAGCTTGTTAAAAAAACTAACAAAAAAAGCACCTCCATTTACCTATTTTCATTATATGTTTAAGGTAAATAAAAGTGCCTGACCGTTTTGAGTTTATTTTAAGAGAAATTTGTATTCTATGTTAAATAGTGGTATAATATCTATAGATGTAGCTTTTAGCTATTATTTTATATTTGATGGAGAGAGGAATTTATTTTATGGACTATACCATACCTGAAAATTTAGGCAAGGAACTAGATGAACTCTTGACACCCATTTTAGGTAACCACTTTCAAATTGAAAGAAATCACCATGGGTTCTACTTTATTCATGCTAGTTCCGGTCATGTTTTCACCATTCATGGTAATGAATCAGAAAAAAGGCATGAACACAAAGACTCTAACCACAAAATTGGTTAATCTTTCCTAGCAGTTACGATTGTAACTAAAAAGCACATAAAGCTTAAAAACTCTATGTGCTCTTTTTTATTAGTTTTTCTATTTCTTTATATATCTTTTCATTTACGTCTTTTATTGCAATTTTTTCTGCATTTTTTGCCATTTGAACTTGCTTTTGTTTATCTGTTATTATATTTTTTATTTCATTGTTTAGTTTTTCTGATGATAATTCTTTATCCAATACAATTCTTGCTGCATCTACGTTTGCTAGTACTCTTGCATTGTATTCTTGATGATTTTCTGTTGCATATGGATATGGTATAAATATTGCAGGTTTGCCACATTTTGCAACTTCGGTTATTGTCATTGCTCCGCTTCTACTAACCACTAAATCTGCCAAATTTAAGACCTCTTCCATATTGTATATGTATGGCACTACTACTGTGTTATATAGCTCTTTTATGCTGTTTCTTACTTCTTCATATTTCTTTTGTCCAACTGCCCAGATTATTTGGTAATCACTATTTAACTTGTTATTTATTATATCTATAAAGCATTTGTTTATTGATTCTGCTCCTTGGCTTCCTCCAAATACAGTAACCACTGGCAAATTATTATTTATTTTAAATTGCTTTTTAATGGTTTGTTTTTGTTCTTCTGTTAAATCTATTTTATTAACTTTTGTTGGAGTTCCTGTAACAACAACATTTTTTGCCTTTGGAAGGCGTTTTTTTGCATCTTCAAAACCAACTAAAACCGTATCTGTTTTTTTAGATAAAACCTTTACTGCAACCCCTGGAAAAGCGTTGCTTTCATGTATTACTGTAGGTATTTTATATTTGAATGCTCCTGAAAATACAGGTCCACAAATATATCCACCTGTTCCTATTACAATATCTGGTTTTATTTCTTTTATTATATTTTTAGCAGTTTTGTAACTTTTCAAAGTTTTACATGCATTTTTAAAGTTACTTAAACTTATCTTTCTTCTAATTCCATATGCTTCAATGGTTTTTAATTTATATCCGCTTCTTGGAACTAAATCATTTTCTAGCCCTCTTGGAGTACCAATAAAAGTTATATCAGCATTGGGATAATGCTTTTTTATTTCATTTGCTATTGCTATTCCTGGGTTAATATGCCCACCTGTTCCAGCTGCTGCAATAATTACTTTCATAAAATATTTCCTCCTAAATTTTGCTTCCTTGCCTTGAGATATTCAGAAGCACTCCGGACTGCTGCAAGTAGAATTATAAGTGACGTTCCTCCATAGCTAAAGAATGGCAAAGCTATTCCTGTTACTGGTATAGATGATGTTACAACTGCAATGTTCATTATTGCTTGGAACCCTATTAATGCTGTTATTCCACATGCTAGTAAACTTCCAAACATATCTGGTGCTTTCATAGAGATTAGTATTCCTCTCCAAATAAATATTGCAAATAACGCTATAACTAATATACACCCAACAAACCCTAGCTCCTCTGCTAGAACTGCAAATATATAGTCGTTATGTGGTTCTGATATGTATAAGTATTTTTGTCTACTGTTTCCAAGGCCTACTCCAAAAAGTCCCCCAGAACCAATTGCATATAGTCCTTGTATTATTTGCCAACCTGTATCTAATGGATCTGCCCATGGGTTTGCGAATGCTATTAATCTTTTTAATCTATATGCACCTATTCCAAATTCCTTTGCAAGAACATATAATCCTGTTGAGCCAAGTACTGCTCCTGTTCCTCCAAAAATCGCAAAATGAGATATTTTGCAACCTGCCATAATCATCATAACTGATATTGTAATAATTATTATTGCTGAAGCACTTAAGTGTGACTGTACAACTAAAAGTATAGCTATTGCTGGTGCTGCAAAAAGTAATAATGGTTTAAAAAAGCCTTTTCCTAAGCTTTTTAGTTCTCCTCTATGTATTGTAAGATATGCTGCAAAAAAGATTATTAACCCAAGTTTTGTAATCTCTGATGGCTGTATTGTTCCAAAAACCGGGAATTTTATCCATCTTAATGCACCATTTACATTAACACCTATCCCAGGAATTAAAACTGCTGCAAGCCCTACTATTGAAATTACCCAAATTGGTTTATAAAATTTTGCAAGTATTTTATAATCGATTTTTGATATTACATACATAACAAATAGCCCAAGACCTGCTGCTATTGCTTGTTTGTATGCATATGTGTAACTACTAGATGTAGATGAAAGCGACATTGGTGAACTTGCAGAAAGTACCATTGTTATTCCCATTCCTAAAAGTATTAATACATCTAGAAACAATATAAAATCAAATGGTTTGTTTTTATCGCTTTGTTTGCGAACATTACTCGCTACTGCATTTGTTTTTGTTTTCATAAATACCTCTCTTATTTATATACTATGTTTCTTTTGTTTATATAGAACAAAGACCTATAATGCAAAGCATTAGTGTGAATATGCAAAATATTGATACTACTTTGTTCTCGTTCCAGCCTGATAATTCAAAATGGTGATGTAATGGTGCCATTTTGAATAATCTTTTGCCTCCAGTTCTTTTGAAATATATAACTTGCAATACTACTGATAGTGTTTCTACAACTGGTATTGCTGCTATTATTAGAAGTATTAGTGGCATTTGTAAATACAAAGCCATTGCTGATATTACGCCTCCGTAATAATAACGAACCTGTGTCTCCCATAAATACTTGTGCAGTGTTTAGGTTAAATATTAAAAAGCCTAAACATGCTCCAACTATAATGCTTCCAAATACTACAATTTCCTTAACATCTAAGATAATTGCAATTACTGTTAAGCAAGTTGTTATAATCGCTGAAACGCTTGTACTTAGTCCATCTATTCCATCTGTTAAATTTACTGCATTTGTTGTTCCAAGCATTACAAAAATTGCAAATGGAATATATGCAAGAACAGGCAATACTATTTCCTTTTTTGAGAAAGGAATTATTGTTGTTGTTCCTAAGTTTACACCTTTTAGTAAGTATAGTGTAAATAGCACGGCTATTATAAGTAGTCCAAGCATTTTTTCTGATGGTTTTAATCCTTTAGTATTTTTAAGTACTAGTTTTTTATAATCGTCTATAAAGCCAATAAGTCCAAAGCCTATTGATATAAGCAATAATGGGAACAGTCTTTTTCCAACTTCTGGGTCTGTTTTAGAATAATAAATATATCCACCTATTGTGCCTATAATTATTCCTGCTGCTATAATTATTCCTCCCATTGTTGGTGTTCCTTTTTTACCTAAATGGCTTTCTGGTCCATCATCTCTTTCTATTTGTCCTATTTTGAATTTTCTAAGTATAGGTATTATAAATATTGCTAGAATTACTGTTGCGGCAAATGAAACAAACAGTATTCTTGTTTGGAAATACAATTTATATTACCTCCTTTATAATTTCTCTTTCGTCATAATGATGTTTTATTCCATTTATTTCTTGATATGTTTCATGTCCTTTTCCAGCAAGTACTATTATATCATTTTTGCTTGCCATGTTAATTGCATATTTTATTGCTTCTGTTCTATTAACTATTTTTTTGTATTTTCCTTTTGCTTTTTTAGCTCCAACTTCTATTTCATTTACTATTGTATCTGGATCTTCTGTTCTTGGATTATCTGAAGTTATTATTGTAAAGTCTGCGATGCTTGTTGAAATTTTTCCCATTATTGGTCTTTTCGTTTTATCTCTATCTCCACCACAACCAAATACTGATATTACTTTTCCTCTTGTATAGCTTTTTACAGCACTTAATATGCTTTGTAGACTTTCTGGTGAATGTGCATAATCAATCATTATTGTTAAACCTTTTTTGTTATCAACAAGTTCGCTTCTTCCTGGAACTCTAACATTTAATAAAGCTTCTTTTATTGTTTCTGCATCTACTCCTAATTTACTTACAACACTTATTGCTGCTAAAGAATTATAAACACTAAATCTTCCTGGAATTCCTGTTTTTACTCTTTCATTTTTTCCATTTATTTTAACCTTAAAATCTACACTTGAGTTTGTTATTGTTATATCTTTTGCAATTAGGTCTGCTTCGTTATCTATACCATAAGATTTTATGTTCTTTTCTGGTAATAATTTTTTTATTTTTGATACTCTAAAATCATCTGCATTAATAAAGCTTGCTTTACTTCTTTCTATTAGTTTTAATTTTGAATTAAAATAATCTTCCATATCTGGGTGTTCGTGGTCGCTTATATGGTCTTCTGAAAAGTTTGTAAATACACCTATATCAAAGTCACAACCATCTACTCTATGTAATTTTAATGCTTGTGAAGAAACTTCCATAATGGCATATTCTGCACCTGCTTCTACCATATCACTAAATAACTTTTGTAGTTCTAAGCTATCTGGCGTAGTACGTGAACTTTCACCTAAGTTTTTACCACATATATAGTTTGCAACTGTTCCAATTAGCCCTACTTTTTTTCCTTGTGCTTCTAATATTTCTTTAATCATAAATGTTGTTGTTGTTTTACCTTTTGTTCCTGTTACACCTATTAGTTTAAGCTTTTTTGATGGGTTCTTGTAAAAATTACATGCTACTTTTGCTGCTGCAATTCTTGTATCTGGTGCCATAATAATTGTTACATCATCTGTTACATCTTCTTTGCTTATTTTAGCACCTTCTTGTACCATAATAGCAGAAGCTCCGTTTTCTATTGCTTGTTTTATATATTTATGTCCATCTGTTGCAAAACCACTTATTGCAATGAACATAGTATTTTTACTTACTTTTCTTGAATCACTTTCTATTGCTTGAATGTCTAAATCAAGGTTACCTCTAGCTTTTAAACCTTCTATACCTGAAATAATAGATTTTAACTCCATCTTTATTCCTCCCAATAATTCATTTTACCATTATCTATTATAATATCTTTTTTCAAATTTGTATAGGTTTTTGGTAAAATTTGTACATTTTTTAATTAAGTATATAATTTTATAAAGCAAAATAGAACCTTGATTTCTGTTAGATATTTATTGCTGTAAAAAAACAAATTGCAAACATTTTTGCAATTTGTTTTTTAATTGTACTTTTATATATTCCTACCATTATTTTAGTTTTTCAATTTCTTCTTGGCTAAGACCTGTTAATTCAATTATATCTTCAATCTTCATACTCTTTTTTAACATTTTTTGGGCTATTTCTATGTTTCTCTCATTTTTGCCTGCAACCTTACCTTTAGCCTCGCCTTCTACCATACCATCTGCTTTTCCATCAATATACCCAGAATATCTTATATTCATTTCATCTCTTATGGCTTTTAAGCGTAATTCATATAACTCCCTATCTTCTGGGTTCATTGCTAATTTTTCTAGCTCTTTCTTTGCTTTTTCTATTTCTTCATTCTTACTCTCAGCCATCTATATCTTATCCTCCTCATCACATATTAGTTATACTTTGTCTTATAGGCACATCTATTGTAACATATATTTTTTAGTTCTTCAATATTTTGAGATTATTTTTTCGATAAAAAATTTTTAGATAAAATCATATTTTGAACTTTGGTTTGACCTTCTAGAAATTTGGTCAAAGATTATAATTACAATGTAACTAATATACCACACAAACCCATAAATTGCAACAAAAATCGTTCGTCAAATTTTTACATTTTTCGACAAACGATTTTATTTATTATTGGTTTAGAGCTATCCTAATTTTTACTAAACTCTAAAGTGACTTCATCTGTTCTTCGGTTACGACCTCAACAGTTGTTCTAGATTCATCAATTTCTGCCTCAACTCTTGTTTTCATTATATCATTTAATACATAAATTTTGGAATTAGTAGCTAAAGTATAAAAAGCCGTTCCTCTAACGGTTGCATTTGTTGCTAACACTTTAACTTTAGATAAATCTGTACAGAAATGAAATACATCGTATCCTATACTTGTTACACCATTTGGTATTGTTACACTTGATAAACTCGTGCATTTAAAAAATGCACTATCTTCTATGCTTGTTACACTGTTTGGTATTGTTACGCTTGATAAACTCGTACATTCTTCAAATGCTCTGGCTCCTATACTTGTTACACTGCTTGGTATTGTTACGCTTGTTAAACTTGCACATCTATCAAATGCTTGAATTCCTATGCTTTTTACATTTTCAGGAATCTTTATACTTGTTAAGTTTGTGCAATACATAAATGCATATTCATCTATGCTAGTTATTTCACTTGAAAGAATAACTTTTTTTAAACCTGTATCTCCTCCAAATGCATATCCTCCTATATTTTTTATTCCTTTACCTACAACAATTTTGCTTACATATGGCATAATGCATGTATCACTTGCGCCCATCATATACATTGCTGTTGACTTATGCCAACCGGTTGCTCCTGTTATATTATTTCCTTCTGTTGTCATCAATGCTCCCATTGTGCCTGTACCTTCAATTACTAAATTGTATTCATCTCCTTCATTAAATGTACATGTTTTACCATTAAACTCAAAACTACTTGGAGTTATCTTGCTTCCTGTTTTATATAGTTTTGCTACTATATCTCCTTCGGCTGTTCCACCTTCTTCTATTGTATCACTCCAACTTCCTCCATCTGCACATGTCCATGCCATTACCCAGCCATCTGGGTCATATTGCTCATTGCCTTCTATATAGTCTTCTATACTAGCATATTTCTTTCCATTAATTTCAATTGTTCCTCCATTTGATTCTTCTTCTGCAGCTTTACTATATTTATTTACTGTTTTTTCTGCTGTTCCTATTAAATTACTTTTTATTAATACATTTACACTTACCGCTACTAATATTAGCATTACTATTATTGTAATTATTAACGCAACTAGCGTAATTCCCTTGTTTTGTTTTAATTTTTTCTCCATTTAAAAAACTCCTCCTTTGTTTGCTTCTCAAATTTTCATTTTTATTCTATAATAAAAAGTTACAAATTGCAAGTGTTTTTGTAATTTGTAATATAATTGTAATAATTAATAACAAGCCTATATAAAGCAACATAGAACCTAAAGACTTAGGTTCTATTGCTTTATTGTTTCCTTATAATACTTTGTTATTAGTTCATCTAATTTTACACTTAACTTATATACTACTTCATAATCTTCTCCGTTTATAATACTATTATTTAGTTCTTCTCGTAACTTAAGGATTTGTTTATTTAACATTCTAAGCACTCCCCTTTTTTCTATTGTTTGTCTTCTGCTTGTTAATAAAATACCATATTTTTACAAAAACGTCAATATAAAATAGCGAAAAAGTTAAAATTTTGTGAAATTTCGTATGTCTTTTTTCCTTATTTTTCACAGTTTTGCACTGTTTTTCATTTTTTTATTTTGCTATTTGCCAATTAATTTGAAATTCCGACATTTTTCCATATTTTTCCAGGTCTTGTGAATAAAAAAAGAGCTTTAGCCCTTTTTTTATTATTCAATTCCGTATTTTTTCTTGAATTTATCTGCTCTTCCTCCAGTTGTTTCTCTTTTTAAGTTACCTGTCCAGAATGCATGGCAGTTAGAGCATATATCTACTTTTAAATCTTTTTTTGTTGAACCAACTTTATATACTTTTCCACAAGCACATGTTATAGTTGTTTCTTCATATTGTGGTTGTATGTCTTTTTTCATTTAGACTTCACTCCTTCTTTTTAATCTATTTGCTAATGTAGCTCTAAGTTATGTTTTATTAGCTGTTTGTTCCTTTTTATACTTTTCTTGTAAGTTGTTTACAACTTGATAAAAAGATACTTTATATGAAAGTTTTGAAATTATGTTCCACAAGCATGCGATTATTAATATTATTAAGCATATTTTTTTCCATGATTTTGCAAGCATAATTCTCATCTCCCTTTACTTATACTAATTCGATTATAACTTTTTCTGCTGAGTCTCCTCTTCTTGGACCCATTTTGTATATTCTTGTGTATCCACCTTGTCTTCCGGCATATTTTGAAGCTAACTCTCCAAAAAGTTTTGCTGGTAAATCTATTTTGTTTCCATCTTTGTCTTTTACTTTGTTTGTGTTTGCCATTATTTTTCTTCTTGCATTTAATCTAGATGGCATATCTTTTTGTCTTTTTTCTGTTGTTTCTACTTTAACAACTCTTAAATATTCTTTACCATTTTTGCTTGTAACTTTTTCTAATTCTTTGTTACCTTTACTATCTAATTTTGCTTTAACAACTTTTTGATCAACTGTTTCAAAGTTATCCTTTTCTTTTATTGCAAGAGCTATTAAATTTTCCGCTAAACTTCTAACTTCTTTTGCTCTAGCTTCAGTTGTTTCTATTCTTCCATATACTAATAAATCAGTTGTTAAGTTTTTAAGCATTGCCATTCTTTGGTCTGTTGTTTTACCTAATTTTCTAGCCAATTTTTTCAGCCTCCTCTTTCTTTATTCTTCTTCAGAAGCAAAGTTTAATTCTAATGAATGTAATTTATTTGTAACTTCATCTAGTGATTTTTTACCTAGATTTCTTACTTTCATCATATCTGCTTCTGTCTTATTTGCTAAATCTTGAACTGTTGATATTCCTGCTCTCTTTAAGCAGTTGTATGATCTTACAGATAATTCTAAGTCTTCTATTGGCATTTCTAATATTCTTTCTCTCTTAGATTCAGCTTTTTCTACCATAACTTTTGTATTTTTAGCTGTTTCTGAAAGATCTATGAATAATTCTAAATGTCCTGTCATAACTTTTGCTGCTAAGCTTAATGCTTCATAAGCTTTTAAGCTTCCGTCTGTCCAAACTTCGATTGTTAGTTTATCGTAATCAACCATTTGGCCAACTCTTGTATTTTCAACTTGATAATTAACTTTCTTTACTGGTGTAAATATAGAGTCTATTGGTAATACATCTATAGCTTGATTTTGAGTTTTGTTCTTTTCTGCAACATTATATCCTCTGCCTCTATCAACAGTCATCTCCATATGTAAGAAGCCACCTTCTGCTACAGTTGCAATATGCAAATCTGGATTTAGTATTTCAATAGATGAGTCTGTAATTATATCTCCTGCTTTAACTTCACCTTCACCATTAAAATCTATTTTTATAGTTTTTACTTCGTTTTCATGCATCTTTAATCTTACACTTTTTAAGTTAACTATAATCTCTGGTACATCTTCAATTACATTTGGTATACTAGAAAATTCATGTAATACACCTTCAATTTTTACGCTTGTAATAGCTGCTCCTGGTAATGAAGATAATAGTATTCTTCTTAAAGAATTTCCTATTGTCATTCCATAACCTCTTTCAAGTGGCTCACATACGAATTTTCCATAACTTTCGTCTTCATTTATTGCTAGGCATTCAATATTTGGTTTTTCAAATTCAATCATTAATTTTAACCTCCTAATTTAGTTTTGTGTTTAGCCTTATTCTAAACTGCAAACTCTAAATTCTTAAACTCTATCTAGAATATAATTCTACTATTAAGTGCTCTTCTACTGGAATATCTACGTCTTCTCTTGCTGCTAATCTTAGTACTTTTACTTGTAATTTGTTGTTATCTTTTTCTAACCATTCTGGTATTGGTCTTGTTTTATTAGCTTCAACATTTTCTTTAATTGTTTTGTTATCTAATTTGTTTTCTCTAACTGATATTACATCTCCTGCTTTGATTAGGTATGATGGAATATCAACTTTTTGACCATTAACTTCAAAGTGTCCATGGTTTACAAGTTGTCTAGCTTGTGCTCTTGAAACTCCAAAGCCTGCTCTATATACTACGTTATCTAATCTACTTTCTAATATTTGTAGTAAGTTTTCACCTGTTATTCCTTTTTTATTTTCAGCCATTTCGAAGTATTTTCTGAATTGTTTTTCTCCTACTCCGTAAAAAGATCTTGTTTTTTGTTTTTCTCTTAATTGTGTTCCGTATTCAGATAATTTTTTCTTTCCTTGTCCATGTTCACCTGGTGCATAGTTTCTTCTTGTTACACTGCATTTATCTGAATAACATCTTGAACCTTTTAAGAACAATTTTTGCCCTTCTCTACGGCAAATACGACATTGTTCGTCTTTATATCTTGACATTTCCTTTCCTCCTTATTCTATACTCTTCTTCTTTTTGGTGGTCTACAACCATTATGTGGAATTGGTGTTACATCTTTTATTGCTGTAATTTCAAGTCCTGCTGTTTGTAATGATCTTATAGCAGCTTCTCTTCCTGAACCTGGTCCTTTTACAAATACTGCAACACTTTTTAATCCATGTTCCATTCCAGCTTTTGCAGCTGTTAAAGCAGCTTCTCCAGCAGCAAATGGTGTGCTCTTTCTTGAACCTTTAAATCCTAGTTCTCCAGCACTTGCCCATGAGATTACGTTTCCTCTTTCATCTGTAATTGTAACTATTGTATTATTAAAACTAGAATGAATGTGTGCTTCTCCTTTTTCAATGTTTTTTCTATCTCTTCTTCTAGTAACTTTTTGTGTTGGTTTTGCCATTTAGCTCTTCCTCCTTTTTTAAATTTGTGAAGTAAATCTATTTCTTCACGGTTTACTATTCACTAAAGAATGAATTACTTAATATTCTAAGTTTCATTAATTTCTATTTGCTTTTCTTGCTAACTACTTTTCTTGGTCCTTTTCTTGTTCTTGCGTTTGTTTTTGTTCTTTGACCTCTAACTGGTAGTCCTCTCTTATGTCTTGTTCCTCTAAAGCAACCTATTTCTGTAAGTCTTTTGATATTTAAAGCTACTTCTCTTTTTAAGTCACCTTCAACTTTGTAACCTTCCATAGCTTTTCTTATATCTTGTACTTGATCATCTGTTAAGTCTTTAACTCTTATATCTGGATTAACTTTAGCTGCTGCTAAAATCTTGTTAGAGCTTGCTCTACCTATTCCATAAATATATGTTAGACCTATTTCAACTCTTTTTTCTTTTGGTAAGTCAACACCTGCAATACGTGCCATAAATTTTTTCACCTCTTTAAATATTTTTTAACTTTTTGGATTGTATATATTAATAAATAAAAATAGATATTCTTAAAAATTAAGACAGCCGCACTATTTTTATATATTAGCAAAATTTAGTTACCCTTGTCTTTGTTTGTGTTTAGGGTTTTCACAAATTACTCTTGTAACACCTTTTCTTTTAATTATTTTGCATTTTTCGCATATTTTTTTTACTGATGGTCTTACTTTCATTTCTTTCACCTCATTGTTTTATTTTTTATTTATCTCTCCATGTGATTCTGCCTTTTGTTAGATCATATGGTGATAACTCTAATCTTACTTTATCGCCTGGAAGTATTTTAATGTAGTTCATTCTAAGTTTTCCTGATATATGTGCTAAAACTTGATGTCCATTTTCTAATTCTACTTTGAATTGTGTATTAGGTAAACTTTCTACTACTGTGCCTTCTACTTCAATAACATCTTCTTTAGACAATTCCTTTTCCTCCCATTTTAAAATTCACATTAACTTGTATATTATATACCATTTTCTTTAGATTGTCAATATTTCTGGCTCTTTTTCTGTAATTAAAATAGTATTTTCATAATGTGCAGATAAACTTCCGTCTTCTGTTACAATTGTCCAGCCATCATCTAATTGATATATGTCAGGCTTTCCCATTATTACCATGGGTTCTACAGCTATTGTCATTCCTGGAACAAGTCTTGCTCCTTTACCAGCTTTTCCATAGTTTGGAACTTCTGGTTCTTCGTGCATTTGTCTACCTATTCCATGTCCTTCAAATTCTCTTACGACTGAATATCCATTTTTATTTACAAATTCACCTATTGCGTGGGAAATGTCGCCTATTCTATTTCCACTTTTCGCAAATTTGATGCCTTCGTAAAAAGCTTGTTTTGTTATATCTACCAATTTTTTTGCTTCTGGAGAAGTTTCACCAACAATATATGTTCTTGCACAATCTCCATGAAATCCATTTTTTAATACCACCAAATCCACGCTCACTATATCTCCCTCATTTAATATAATTTTTTTTGATGGTATGCCATGAATTACAACATCATTAATTGAAATACATAAAGTTGCTGGAAAAGGCGCCACTCCTTTTTCATAATGTGGAAAATTCTTTTGTGCAGGTATTGCATCATTTTCCCTTATAAATTTTTCAGCTGCTCTATCTAATTCTATTGTTGATATTCCTGGTCTTATTAATTCTTCTACTCTTTTTTGTGTTTGAGAGGCTATTTTAGAAGCTTCTCTCATTAATTCAATTTCTCTCTTTGATTTTATCTCAATCAATTCTATTACACCCTTATTCTAAATCTTTTTGAACTTTTTCAGCAACATCATAAGACGTTCTACCAGCCTTATTTCCTGCCTTTTCAGTTCTTAATACATTTTTTCCTTCGTAATATTTTATAAGTTCTTCTGCAGTATTTTTATATATTTCTAGTCTGTTTTGAACAATTTCTGGTTTTTGATCTTCTCTTTGATATAGTTCTCCCCCGCATTTATCGCATATTCCTTCTTGTTTTGGTGGGTTAAATACTACATTATAAATTTCGCTGCAGCCTTTGCAGCTTCTTCTATTTGCAATTCTTTCTACTATTTCATCAAAAGGTACTTCAATGTTTAAAGCCATATCTACTTTACTTCCATTTGATTGTAATAGTTCATCTAGTGCAATTGCTTGGTTTCTTGTTCTTGGGAAACCATCTAATATTGCTCCATTTTCAACATCATTTTCTTCTAGCCTTTTTTCTAACATTTTAACAGTTATTTCATCTGGAACAAGTTCTCCATTATCCATGTATTTTTTTACTTGTTTTCCAAGTTCTGTTTCATTTTTAAGATTTTCTCTAAATAAGTCTCCTGTTGAAATGTGTGCAAGTTTTAAATTTTCTGCTAAAACCTTTCCTACTGTTCCTTTACCACTTCCGTGGTGCTCCTAGTAAAACTATAAACATATAATTATTCCTCCTACATAAATAATGAAAATAAAATAATCTCTGATAAGTTTTTGGCTTACGCCAAAAACTATCATTAATTATTATTATTCATTATTATTTACTCTAAGAATCCTTTATAGTGTCTCATTACTAATCTTGATTCTAGTTGTTGTACTGTCTCAAGCGCAACACCTACTACGATTAATATTGATGTTCCACCAAAAGTTATATTCAAGTTTGTAAAGCTTAAAAGCATTGGTAAAATAGCAATTAAACTTAGGAACAATCCTCCAAACAAAGTTATTTTTTTCATTATTGATGATAAATATTCTGTTGTTGGTTTTCCTGCTCTTATACCTGGTATGAAACCACCATTTTTCTTTATATTGCTTGATACTTCTGCTGGATTAAATGTTGCATAAGTATAAAAGTAAGTAAATGCTATTATTAAAACTAAATAAACAAGTGCATTTGCTATTGTATAACCTATACCAAATTGTGCAGATGATGTTGACATTGAAAATTTATAAACACCTGCCCAAAATCCAGTAGCTGTAGCAATGTTACTATTAAACATTGGTATTATCATTGCTGGGAATGTTAGTAATGATGATGCAAAGATAACTGGCATTACACCTGCCATAGCAAGTTTTAATGGGATATGTGTATTTTGACCACCATACATTTTTCTACCAACTACTTTTTTAGCATATTGTACTGGTACTCTTCTTTCAGCTTCTTGTACAAATACAACTCCTGCAACTAATACTAATGCTCCTAGAATAATTGCAATTGATGTAATTATTCCTGTTGTGCTAATTCCAACACCTGGAGCATAAATTAAGTTATACATTGTTGTAACTGCTTTTGGTAATGAAGATATAATACCTATAAAGATAATTAGAGATATTCCATTTCCAATTCCTTTACTTGTAATTTGTTCTCCAAGCCACATTAAGAATGCTGTTCCTGCAATTAATGATATTACGAATATAGCTCCTGTTCCAAAACCTGGGTTTATGAAAACTCCATAGTTTTTGTATGCATTGCTATATGTTAAGTATAATCCTAGTGCTTCAACAAAAGCTAAGAATAATGTAAGCATTTTTGTATATCTATTTACTTTTGCTTTTCCTTCTTCTCCACCTTCTTTAATTGCTCTTTCTAGAGAAGGTATAACCATACCTAGCAATTGTATAACAATTGATGCTGTAATGTATGGTGTAATTGTCATTGCAAATACAGACAATTTTGAGAATGCACCACCGGAAATTATATCAATCAATCCAGATATTGATGTAGCTGCACTATTTTTTATTGTTTCTAGAGCTATAGCATCTACACCTGGAACTGTGATATGACACCCAAATCTAAATATTACTATTATAAGTAATGTGTATAATAATCTTTTTCTGATTTCTGGTGTTTTTAAGGCATTTTTTATTGTTTTAAACAACTAAATCACCTCTACTTTTCCACCAGCAGCTTCGATTGCTTTGGCAGCTGAGGCTGTGAATCTGTTTGCTTTAACTGTTAATTTCTTTTCTAGTTTTCCTGTGCCTAAAATAACTATACCATCCTCTGCTTTGCTGATTATTCTATCTTTTATTAGACTTTCAGCTGTAACTTCTTCAGTTGTTGCTTTGTTTAACATTGTTAAAGTTACTTCTGTGTAATTTTTTGCAAAGATGTTTTTGAATCCTCTTTTAGGTAATCTTCTATATAATGGTGTTTGACCACCTTCAAATCCACGTCTAACTCCACCGCCTGATCTAGCTTTTTGTCCTTTATGTCCTCTACCTGATGTTTTTCCAAGACCTGAACCTATTCCACGTCCAACTCTTTTTCTAGTTACTGTTTCTGTGGCAGATTTAATGTTTCCTAATTCCATCGATTTTCCCTCCTTCAAAATTCGAAGAATTTACAAGTATTTAATTCTTCTATTATTAATTTGAAACTAAATTTCTTCTACTTTTTTTCCTCTTTTTTTAGCTATACTTTCTGCTGTTGCCATGTTCTCTAATGCATTCATTGTAGCATATCCAACGTTTCTTGGGTTGTTTGTACCAATAACTTTTGTTTTGATATCTCTATAACCTGCAAGTTCTAGAATTGGTCTTACACTACCTCCTGCAATAAGTCCAGATCCTTCAGCACCTGGTTTAATTAGAACACTTGCTGAACCAAATGTACCTAAATATTCATGTGGTACAGTTGTTCCAACGATAGGAACTTCTATTAAATTCTTTTTAGCATCTTCAATAGCTTTTTTGATTGCGTCTGGAACTTCTGCTGCTTTACCATTTCCAATACCTACGTGTCCATTTTCGTCTCCAACAACTACTACAGCGCTGAATCTGAAATTTCTACCACCTTTAACAACTTTTGCAACTCTGTTAATAGCTACAACTTTTTCTTTAAATTCCATTGTCTTTTCTTCCATTAAAATTACTTCTCCTTTCTTAAAATTAGAACTCTAAACCTGCTTCTCTTGCAGCTTCTGCTAATTCTTTTACAACACCATGATATACATATCCGCCTCTATCATAAACTACTGTTTTGATATTTTTTTCTAAGGCTCTTTTTGCAACTAGTGTTCCAACTTCTTTAGCTGCTTCTTTGTTTGAGTGTTTTGTTTTAACTTCTTTATCTAATGTTGAAGCTTGAACTAATGTTACACCCTTAGTGTCATCAATTATTTGAGCATATACATTTGTGTTACTTCTGAAAACACATAATCTTGGGCATTCAGCTGTTCCACTAATTTTTGTACGAACTCTTCTATGTCTTCTTTCTCTTTCTAATTTTCTATTAGTTTTAGAAACCATTTTCTTTATTCCTCCTTTTTTACTTATTCAAGCAAAGCAAAAGTGGTATATTGCTAGGAAAGCAATTAAAAATTTTTGAGACTATACAAATAGTATGTCGAAAAAATTTTTATGCAGCTTGACAACGCAAGATGCCGCTTTTCATTTGCTTCTATTTTTTACCAGTTTTACCCTCTTTACGTCTAATATGTTCTTCAACATATTTAATACCTTTTCCTCTATATACTTCTGGTGGTCTCTTTGTTCTTATAACTGCTGCCATTTCTCCAACTAATTCTTTATCCATACCTCTTACGATAATTTGGTTTGGAGCTGGAACTTCAAATTTAATTCCTTCTGGTTCTACCATTTCAACTGGATGTGAATATCCAAGTGTTAGAACTAATTTGTTTCCTTGTTTTGCAGCTCTGTAACCTACACCATTTATTTCTAGAGCTCTAGTATATTCATCAACAACACCAACTATCATATTGTTTATTAATGTTCTTGTTAAACCATGTAAACTTCTGTTTTGTGGTTCATCATTTGGTCTTGTAACTGTTATAACATTGTTTTCTAATGTTATTTTCATGTTTGGATGTAATTCTTTTTCTAGAGTTCCTTTAGGTCCTTTTACAGTTATTTTGTTTCCATCTAATTTTACTTCAACATTTTCTGGAACTGTAATTGGTTTATTTCCTATTCTTGACATTTTCTTTTTCTCCTCTCTTAAATTTTAATTACCAAATATATGCTAATACTTCTCCACCAACACCTAATTCACGAGCTTTTTTATCTGTCATAACTCCTTTTGATGTTGAGATTAAAGCTATTCCTAAACCATTTAATACTTTAGGAAGTTCTTCTTTTGATGCATATATTCTTAAACCTGGTTTACTAATTCTTTTTAATCCAGATATAACTTTTTTACCTTTTTCTGTATATTTTAAGCTTACTCTGATAATTCCTTGATTATCGTTTTTAATTTCTTCATAAGCCTTTATATAACCTTCGTTAAATAATATTTCAGCAATGTCTCTTTTCATGTTTGATGCAGGAATATCAACTGTTTTGAAGTTTGCTTGACTTGCATTTCTTATTCTTGTTAACATATCTGCAATTGGATCTGTTGTAACCATTTATTTATCCTCCTTCTTTTTATTTTTATATTTTACCAACTAGATTTTTTAACTCCTGGGATTTCGCCTTTGTGTGCTAATTCTCTGAAGCATATACGGCAAATTCCGTATTTTCTAATATATCCATGAGGTCTTCCGCATATTTTGCATCTATTATATTCTCTAGTTTGATATTTTTGTTCTTTTTGTTGTTTTACTATCATAGATTTCTTAGCCATATTTTTTAATTTCCTCCTTTTAAATTGGTTTAAGCTCTAAAAGGCATTCCTAATAAGCTTAATAATTCCTTAGCTTCTTCATCTGAATTAGCTGTAGTAACGAATATAATATCCATACCTCTTACTTTGTCTATTTTTTCATATTCGATTTCTGGGAATATAACTTGCTCTTTGATACCTAAAGAATAGTTTCCTTTTCCATCAAATGAGTTGTTTGGTAATCCTCTGAAATCTCTTACTCTTGGTAGAGATACATTGAATAGTTTGTATGCAAAATCATACATTTTATCTTTTCTTAATGTAACTTTGCAACCAACATTTGCACCTTCTCTTAATTTGAATGCTGCAATTGATTTTCTAGCCTTTGTTATAACTGGTTTTTGACCTGTTATAGCTGTTAAATCTGCAATTGCATTATCTAATGCTTTAGGATTATCTTTTGTATCTCCTAAGCCTATGTTTATAACTATTTTTTCTAGTTTTGGAACTTGCATAACTGATTTGTATTCGAACTTCTTCATTAATGCAGGTATAACTTCTTTTTCATATTGCTCTCTTAATACTTCCATGTTTTATTTTTCCCTCCTTTATTTTATAACTGTTCCACATCTTTTACAAATACGAACTTTTCCGTCTTTTTCTTGTTTGTAACCTATTCTTGCAGGTTTGTTGCATTTTGAACATACAACATTAACTTTGCTTGAATGAATTGCAACTTCTACTGGTACTATTCCACCTTCGTCGCCTTGTTTTCTAGGTTTGATGTGTTTTTTTCTAATATTTACGCCTTTAACAACTATTTTTTCTTGTTTTGGCATTACTTCTAAAACTTCACCAGTTTTTCCTTTATCATTTCCTGATAAAACTTGAACTGTAT
>ENA-ORTU01000104-ORTU01000104.1-human-gut-metagenome-genome-assembly--contig:-NODE-104-length-115202-cov-3.485414_pt1 | contig 115202 bp, 89 predicted proteins | sample MGYA00241910_ERZ509184 | MGnify/ENA primary metagenome ERZ509184 (study PRJEB26280, sample SAMEA2338847) | human gut metagenome | biome: human gut; feature: human-associated habitat; material: faeces... | reverse complement strand
AACTTTGTTAACCTTAAATCTAATACTATTATGAAAAAACCACAATGCAAAGATACGGGTTTGTCCGAACTTGTCAAGGGTTAAGGTACTAAATAGTGTTATTGGACTTCCAATAAAAATTAATTGCTGGCGAATAAGCCTTTTATTGAAAATAAAGTTATTTTTATTTGTGGTGATGGAGTATTATTAGGATGCTGTTTTTTTATAGAGCTAAAGTTGGTTGTTTCTATTATTCAGGAATAGTTTGTTATATGGCAAATTACAATAACCCTTTTTTTTGCTTTTTTCTATTTTATCTGAAAATTCAATTTGTTTTCATCTTACTTTTTGCTCTGATTCCGATATTCGGGATTGAAGTAGAGGCATATCATTTGGACTTCAGCTCTGCTTTACAACCGTCTTTGTTGCCGTGAGTTGCCTGGTTCATGGTAACGACGATCGTCTTTGTGGTGATAAACGGCAAATAGATGGAGAAAAACTCGCTTTGTCCAAGAAAAAGCGATGTCTGAATTTATTCTATCATTAAGTCATTCTAATGTTAAATAAACTATTAATTACAATAAGGGAAAGAAGGTAAGAAATCAACATGACTCATGTGACAATATGCCAATAAGGAGAGATGTCTTTATTCAACATAAGGTAAACTTTCTTCTTTCAATCGTTAAAAAGCCTCTTATAAGTAAAAATATAACTTTTCCGTAAGTAGTTTTCCCGGATAAATCGTCTATACTTGTAGAAACGTTTCTTTGTTAGTATGTGTTATGGATAGACCGAAGGAGGATGATCGAGAGTTGATTCTGTTCAAGGAGTTATATAAATCAATTGCTCCAATGCTGATTTTCTACGCTGGAAAGTATGTAAATGCTGTTACTGCAGAGGATTTGGTGCAGGATGTGTTTCTTAAAGTTTGGCAAAAGAGGACTTTTTTGTTCTTGAAAGAAGGGATTAAAACTTATTTGTATCGCTCCGTTCAGCATGCCTGTTTGGATTATCTGAAGCATCAGGAGGTAAAAGGTGATTATATTAATGCCGTCACTACCAAATTAAAAATAGAAGAGATATATTACAATGACGATCTGCAATCCTTGTTTGCGGAAGACGAGCGCCTGGAGCTTATCTATAAAGAGATGGATAAGTTGCCGGATAAGTGTCGTGAAATCTTTACAATGTCCTATCTGGAAGAACGAAAAACTTCGGAAATAGCTGTACTGCTTAATATTTCCACTCGTACGGTGGAGGCACAACTTTATAAGGCATTGAAGATTTTACGGGGTATTTTGCTTAGCTGTTTGATTTTTCTTTCAAATTTTTGAGAATTGCGTAAGTAGATCTGAAGAGATAATCGTGTATAATATAAACGAACATCGGAATGTCTGAAAAATATAACATAGAAGAATTAATAATCCGTTTCTTGCAACAGGATATAAATGAAGAAGAGCTTCATTACTTAGAGTCCTGGCTGGAAGAAGATGTGGAACATAAATCTTATTTCTTTGGGCTGAAAAGCATATCAGATTCCAGTCGACGTTCCTTTTTCTCAAAGGAAGAGGTAAATGAGGCAAGTTGGCAACGAATGCTTGCACGCATAGAAAAATACCAAGAGAAGAACCCTTCCCTTGGCAAATCACGAACACGTGATTTATGGTTTTCATGTGTAAAATATGCAGCCATTATAATCTTTGCAATTGGTGCTGGTTGGGGAATTCATGAGTTCCAAGGAAAGATACATCGGTCTGACTTAGCAGAAAAGGACTTAGTATATAATGAGATACATGTCCAAAAAGGTGGACGCGCCAATACAGTGCTTCTCTCGGATGGAAGTAAGGTTATTTTGAATGCAGCTACTACTTTTCGCTATCCTACCAGTTTTGATGGGGAAAAACGCCAGGTTTATTTGGATGGAGAAGCTTATTTTGAAGTATCCAAAAACTCAGAGAAACCCTTCGTCGTTAAATTGAAAAAGCAAGAAATAACAGTATTGGGGACAATTTTTAATGTTCAGGCTTATGGTCATGAATCGTATAGCGAAGTGACACTTTTGACAGGCCGGATTTTGTTGGAAGCATTCAACGAAAGAGGAGAATCTATGAGCCGTATGTATTTAAAACCTGACCAGAAAGCATTGTCTGATAATTCGACTGGATCAGTTTCTTTACAAGAAGTCAATGCATCGTTGTCAAATGCCTGGATTAATGGAGAATATAAGTTTAAGGATGAACCATTGGCCTCTATCGTAAAACGTTTGGAAAATTATTACAATGTGAATATACATCTGGATGATAAACGTTTAGAAAAAATCAGATATACGGGTACATTTTCGTTGGATCAGGATATCTTGGATGTGTTCCGAATTATTGATTATGAAAAGCAATTCACTTTTAAACGAGTGAAAAAGGATATATTCATAACAAGTAAATAATTTGTCAAATCATTAAATCTGATAGCCTATGCATAAAGTTTCAGTTATTTAAAAACAGAATCGGAAAATGACTGCGACATTTCCCGATTCAAAATTCATTTTTAATTAGTTAACCGTTCTCTTTCGCTCTTGTCTGGAAAACGCTGCGAACGAGACAATTTAATAATAAAAACATCCAAATGTATGAAAAAAGAACGAGATGACAGTCGATTACTGTCACTAAAAATTACACGTATTATGAAAATCACGGCAATACTTATTTTGGCGGGTATTCTTCAGGTGTCTGCAGTAACGTACGCTCAGGAGCATCGTATTTCTGTTGCAGTGGAAAACGGGACATTTTATGATGTTGTTTCACAAATAGAAAAGCAGTCTGAATTTATGTTTTTCTATAAAAGTGAAGAAATTGACAATAATCAGCGAATCAATTTGAAGGTTAAGGATAAGCTGGTTTCAGAAATCTTGAATGAGGTTACAAGGAATAATAATTTGGCTTATAAGATTACTGGTAAGCATATTATTATTACGAAACAAATTAGTGTTAATCCGATTAAAAGAGTTGTTACAGGTATTATTAAGGATACTAATGGGGAACCCATTATTGGAGCTAATGTGATAGAAAAGGGAACAACGAATGGGACTGTAACGGATATTGATGGCAAATTTTCTCTTTCTGTTGATGAGAACAGTATGCTGGAAGTTAGTTATATAGGATATATAACACAGCTTATTTCTCAAAAGGATTGTAGTGAAATATGTTTAAAAGAAAATACTCAATTTATAGATGAAGTTGTAGTGGTAGGTTATGGTACACAAAAGAAAGCAAATCTTACAGGAGCTGTTACTATGGTATCTTCAGAAGACTTGTCAAAAAAAATGGTTGGGCAGTCTTCTATGGCTTTACAAGGGGTTATGCCGGGTGTGACAGTCACGCAAACATCAGGGCAACCTGGTAAAGATGGCGGAACTATTCGTATTCGTGGTATTGGTACCTTAAATAATTCTGACCCATTGGTTCTTGTGGACGGTATGGAAATGGGAATAAATAATGTCGATCCCAATTTGATAGAGTCGATATCCGTTCTAAAAGATGCTGCATCTTCAGCTATCTATGGTTCGAGAGCTGCGAATGGTGTTATTTTGATAACGACAAAAAGGGCAAAGACGGGAGAATTTTCTGTCTCGTATAGCGGCTATGCCGGATGGCAGAATCCTACAGATCTACGAGATCCGGTAGATGCCGTAAGTCATATGCAAATGATGAATATTGCAAATGTCAACGTTGGTAAAAGCCCTGTCTTTAGTGAGGAGCAGATTAATAACACAATAAAAGGAACAGATCGGGATAATTATCCTAATACAGATTGGCAGAAGTTGATTTATAACGGAAGTGGTTTCCAGCAGAGTCATTTTTTAACATTAAATGGTGGATCTGAAAAAATGCGTGTTCTGGCTGCTATCGGTTATTATGATCAGACTGGTATCGTGGATAATACTAATTATAAGCGTTATACAGCCCGGTTTAATACAGATATGCAATTGTCGAAACGCTTATCTGTAAAATTTGATGTATATGGCAGATTAATGAAAGCGGAAGAACCTTCGTCAGGTTTATCTGAAGAGCATAGTGGTATTTTATATTGGCTGAACCGTATGCCTGCGACTCAGCCTGCAATTCATTCTAATGGATTGATGGGGATCGGTTGGGATGGTGATAATCCTTATGCTAAAATCTATCAGAGTGGGCTAAATAAAGAAAATACACCTTCTTTGGCTGCAACAGGAAGTGTAAATTATAAATTTACTGATTGGCTGACTTTTGATGGCTCTTATTCTCTGCATTTTGTTCCTAAAGAAAATATTAAGTTTACTAATTCGATAAAAACTTATTATCCTAATGGGAACATTGCTTATGAAAAACCGGCGAAGGCTTCTCTTTCAGAGAAAAAGACAAATAGTTTGAATCAGGATTTTAAGGCAATGTTGAATTTTAATAAAACTTTTGGAGACCATAATGTAAAAGCTCTGGTCGGCTTCTCTCATGAATCTTATACCGGGAAATGGATTTCTGCGAGTCGCTCCGACTATGTATTTCCTCAATATCCTGTACTGAATGCCGGATCTATTGAAGATATGAAGAATGAAGGATCTGGCGATGAATGGGTGTTACGTTCTTTTTATGGAAGGTTGAATTATGATTATAAAAGTAAATATCTATTTGAGGCCAATATTCGTTATGATGGTTCTTCTCGTTTTGCTTCCGGCAATAAATGGGGGGTGTTCCCGTCCTTTTCTGCAGGATGGAGAATTTCGGAAGAGGCTTTTTGGGAGCCTTTTAAGAATGTAGTTGATAATGTCAAACTTAGAGCTTCATGGGGACAATTAGGGAACCAGTTGATCGGTAATTACTCTTTTGCCTCATTCGTTACGTATGGTACGAATATAATGGGTGGCCAAGCAATGTCATCCGCTTATCTGTCAGATATGGCAAATCCGGATATTTCATGGGAAAAAACGACGATGACAAACATCGGTTTGGATATGTCTTTGTTCTCGAAGTTGTCGATGACTTTTGATTATTATGTCCGTAGAACGTCTGATATTTTGTTGAAATTGGATATCCCTAAATTCACAGGACTTAATGCTCCATATCAAAATGCGGGAGTTGTAGATAATAAGGGTTGGGATTTAAGTTTTTCTTGGCGTGATAATATCTCTGATTTTCAATATGGTGCAACTTTTGTTTTATCAGATGTACGGAATGAAGTTGTTGATCTGAAGGGAGTAAAGAGAACAGGATTAACTGTCAGTAATGAAGGTTATCCGATTAATTCACTGTATGGACTTGAAGCAATAGGCTTCATTCAGGAATGCATTATTATTCTCATCCGGGTTTGGTGCAAATGCAGGAGTATTAATAGGCTTCATTCAGGAATCGGATTATGACGAGAATGGTAAATATCTATATGCAACGCAGTATGGCAATTTTGGTCCTGGAGATATCAAGTATAAAGATCAGAATAAGGATGGTGTGATTGATGATAAAGATGAGAAAATTATAGGAAGTACTATCCCACGGTTTAATTTCAGTTTAAATCTCAACGCGAGTTGGAAAGGATTTGATTTGAGTATGTTCTGGCAAGGGGTAGGGAAAGCGGACGGTTATTTGTACGGCAATGCGACGATGCCTTTCATTATGGGAGGAACGGCTTTAGAGATGCATAAGGATTACTGGACTTCGGAAAACCCGAATGCAACATTCCCTCGTCTTGCTTTTAATGAAATAAATAATGAAAAGAATTCAACGTTCTGGATGAAAAGTGCAGCTTATCTGCGATTGAAAAACCTTCAGGTCGGTTATACAATCCCTAAATCATTGTTGTCTAAGATATTTATAAAAAATCTTAGAGTGTATGTCAGTGGACAGAACTTATTTACAATAGATAATTTCTGGGATGGTTATGATGTAGAGGCTCCTGTTGGCATTGGCAGTTTTTATCCTCAGGTAAAATTGTATTCTGTTGGTTTGGATGTTAAATTTTAGTCAAATACAGGTTATGAAAACAAGAATATATGTAGTATTGATTAGTTGTATTGTTTCTCTTTTTTCATGTGATAACGGATTGGAAAAGTTTCCGCTTGATAGTCCTTCAGATAGTAACTTCTTATCTACGCAGGCTGAAATGGAGATGGCTATACAGGGAGCATATGCGACATTAAAAACAACACAAGGCTATTCGTTTCCTTCTGTCATATTGATGGAATGTTTATCTGATAATGGTTGGGAGAGGGCCGAACAGTCTTGGATAACGGCAGGGAATGGTCAGCATGACAGCAATAATTCTTTAATGTCTTCTTTCTGGAGCCAATATTATTTAGGTATAGGACGTTGTAATTTTATCATTGAAAATATGATTCGTGGTAAAGAAAATACATCAGAGGATATTTATAATCGTATTTTAGCAGAGGCTAAATTTATTCGTGCATTTCATTACTTTTGGCTGACTGAGTTGTTTGGAGATGTCCCTTTCCCTACGAAACCGATTACTCGTATAGAGGAAACCCAGATGGCAAAAACAGATAAAGCAGAGATTGTAGATTATTTATTAAAGGAGCTTAATGAAGCTGCCTCTATTTTACCAGTCGAAATCTCAGATAAAGAATTAGGACGTGCATCTAAGGGAGCAGCACTTGCTTTGCGTGCAAAAATAGCATTACATAATCAGCAATGGGATGAAGCTATACAATCGTCATTAGAGGTAATGGAGTTGGGATATGCACTTGCTGAAAATTACGAATCCCTATTTAAGAATGGTGAGCAGCAAAAAACAAAGGAAGTAATTTTTAGTTTGCAATACCTTTATCAATATAGTACATATGGTCCTAATGGGATTACTACGCGTATGGCCAAAGGATATTCCTCTAAAATACCGACTCAAGCTTTGATTGATTCGTATGAATGTATAGATGGACTGTCTATAGACAAGTCTCCTTTATATAATCCGCAGAAACCATTTGAAAATAGAGATCCTCGATTAGGTTATACTTGTGTAGTACCGGGATCTGTATTTGGAGGGTATCAGTTTGAATCTCATAAGGATAGTATTGAGTGCTGGAATTATAATACAAATCCGGCAACCCGAGTTGCAAATCAAGATGCATTGAATGCTTATGCTACATTTTCTGGTTATTGCTGGCGTAAATATGCAGAATGGTCGCAAAATGATCCGACTGTTGGGGAGACACCTATAATTTTATTGCGTTATGCTGATGTTTTATTAATGTATGCTGAAGCCAAAATAGAAGCGAATAAAATCGATGCATCAGTATATGATGCCATTAATCTTGTGCGTCAGAGGGTTGGAATGCCAGTGATAGATGGGGGAAAAACACAAGAGCAATTACGTAGTGTGATTAGGAAGGAACGTAGATATGAACTTGCATTTGAAGGTTCCCGTCGTTTTGATATTATTCGTTGGAAGATTGCTGAACAAGTTATGTCCGGAAATTTGTATGGTAGAATTCCTAAAGGGCTGTTATCTTCTGCACCTAAAATTGATGAATGGGGTACGCCTTCTTATGATAATGTGGCGAATAAGTCAGAAATGCGTGTTATAGAAATGCGGAAGTTTAATAAAGATAGAGATTATTTATTCCCGATCCCTCGTTTGGAGATTGAAACTAATAAGTTATTAATTCAAAATCCTAATTATTAAAATAATATTATCAGTCGGTTGACATAAAAACCGACTGATAATTCATATTAATATTCATATATATGAAAATGAGATTATTTTTATTGTTTTCTTTTTTGTTGATAATAATCCCTTTGCACGGGCAGTCAATTGTGTGGGTAGAACCGGAGTTATTTTCAAATAAGGGAGGGTGGAGTATTGATGCACAGTTTATTGATCAGGTAGGCACTCCTTATCTTTTGGCTCATGGTTTAGGGGAACCTGTACAAAATGCAACTATGTCTTTGGCTTTTCCTGAGACAGGCCTGTATCATGTTTGGGCTAGAACAAAAGATTGGATACCCGAAGGAGGAGGACCAGGCAAATTTATGATTTCGTTAGAAGGAAATACAATTGATCATATTTTTGGATCAGATGGAGTAAATAGGTGGCATTGGGAATATGGAGGAACTATCCGAATAGACGCACCAATGATTGAATTATCCTTGCAGGATATTACTGGATTTGATGCTCGTTGTGATGCAATTTGCTTTTCAAAAGAGAAGATAATATTACCTGATGATTTGCAAACTATAGATGAATATAGAAATAAGTACGGAGAAATTGATAAAAATATTATCTATGAGAAAAGAGAATTTGATTTGGTTGTTGCAGGAGGTGGTGTTGCTGGTATTTGCGCTGCTGTTCAGGCTGCAAGGTTAGGGTTAAAAGTGGCCTTAATTAATAATCGTCCAGTTTTAGGAGGAAATAGTAGTTCGGAGATAAAAGTGTCTATGGATGGTAGCACTTTTAATAATAAATATTCTAAATTAGGGAGGATCGTTCGTGAAATAGATAACGGGGAGGCAGGTATTTCAGGGGACAACAGGTTGTATCGTGATACTGTAAGAAAAAGGATTGTTGTGAATGAGAAAAATATTACTTTATTTGAAAATATGCATATCATAGATGTGAGACAAGATAAAAATTTAATACAGGGATTGTTAGGAATGGATTTGTTGACTCTAAAAAAGTATTATGTTAAAGGAAAATTCTTTGCCGATTGTACGGGTGATGGAATGGTTGGAATAAAGGCTGGTGCAGAATATAGATATGGAAGAGAATCAAAAGAGCAAACAGGTGAACCTTCTGCACCGGATAAAGCAGATAATTTGGTTATGGGAACATCAAATCAATGGAAAGCAATAGAAACGGATGTGAAGAGTTTATTTCCGATAGAATCTTGGATGTTAAATTTTACAAAGGACTATCATTTTGAACTTACACAGTCTGTATGGAATTGGGAAAGTGGATTTAGTACGTGGCATACAGTAGACCAAGCAGAAGAAATACGAGATCATAATATGAGGGCAATTTATAGTAATTGGGCTTATATCAAAACATTTAAACCTGAAAAGTATTCTACATATAAATTATCTGAATTACTTTATATGGCAGGAAAGAGAGAATCTTATCGGCTAATGGGAGATCTTGTGTTGAGAGAAAATGATATTCTATATAAGAATGAATATCCAGATGCTGTTGTAACAACGACTTGGGGGATAGATTTGCATTACCCAGATAAATTGAATGCAAAATATTTTCCAGGTAGAGAATTTATTGCTTATGCAAAACATCCTTTTAAACAGGAGGATATATATACTATTCCTTATAGATGTTTTTATTCTAAAAATATTATGAACTTATTTATGGCAGGTCGTAACATAAGTGTTACTCATATCGCTTTAGGGGCAGTTCGAGTTCAGCGTTGTACCGGTATGATGGGGGAAGTCGTTGCGGTAGCAGCAGCACTTTGTAAAAAATACAATTGTTTGCCACGTGAAGTTTATACTAAACATTTGAATGAATTGTTGGACTCATTGAAATAGGATTATCATGATGAACAGGCGAACTTTCTTAAAGCAGACAGGTGCTTTTTCTGCTGCACTGCTCCTACCGGCTTGCCTGAATAAGGTGAAAGAAGAGAAGAAAAATCCATATTTATTGGTAGTTTCCGGCTGGCAGGATGTGAATATTGGGGATATTGCCCATACGCCAGGTTTGTTGCATATCTTGCAAATGTACTTGCCTGATGCAACGATTACTTTATGGAAACGGAGCAAAAGCGAGAAGGTGGAAGCATTATTGAAGAAGAATTTTCCGAATATAGAGATTCTTTACGGCAATCCGGATAAAGATTTTACGGTTACGGACAATAAGATTCTGGAAGCTATCAATCGTGCCGATGTCTTTATTCACGGATCGGGACCATCAGTTGTGGCGGCCAACTGTTTGGAGGCTTGGCGTAAAATTACGGATAAACCTTTCGGAACCTATGGAACAACGATTCAGGATATATCTCCTTCATTGAAGAACCTGCTGGACGATGCATCGTTTGTTTTTACCCGCGAGACTGCCTCGATAGGGAAACTGAAAGAAGCTGGGGTAACGAAGCCTGAAATCCGCTTTGTTCCGGATGCCACTTTCGCTCTGAATATTCAGAATGAAGAGAATGCTCATTCGTTCTTAACGGCCAATAATCTGGAAGACCGTAAATTTATTTGTGTGATTCCCCGGTTGCGTAAAACACCGTACTGGTTGATCCGCAGGAAAAGCTATACGGAGGAACAGATTGCAGAAATAACGGCATTGAATGACAAATGGAAAGGGATCGACCATGCCAAAGCTCGCGAAGCAATCGTCCGTTGGGTAAGAGAAACCGGGAATAAAGTCCTTATTTGTCCGGAAATGACTTATCAGGTCGATATTATGGATGAGCTTTTGATTGATCCGCTGCCGGATGATGTTAAAAGGAATGTCGTCAAGCGCGGTTATTGGTTACCGGATGAGGCTGCCTCTTTGTATAGCAAAGCTTTCTGTGTCCTTAGCTTTGAATGTCATTCTCCTATTATCTCTTTGCGGAACGGGACACCTGCATTTTACCTCCGCCAGCCAGAAGATACGATAAAAGGGCAGATGTATTATGATTTAGGTTTCGATAATTGGGTGTTTGAGATTAACAACACGACAGGAAAACAGATTGCCGATCGCCTGATGGAAGTTTATTCTGACTATGACAGTGCGCAGGTGTATTGTAAACGGGGAATGGATAAGGCCTCTGAACTGTTTGATATGGGTGTAAAAATTGTTTCTCAATTCTTATAAACAGATCCGGGAATATCTTTTTAAGATGGATATCTCCCTTCTGGAAAGACTTACATATTCAAGGACAAAAACGTACATCTTTGTTCTCTGATATGTAAGTCTTTTGTTTTCTAGAATGGGATATATTATTTCTTTTTGTCCCCCCTCTATAGGTGGATTTGTTTTTTTTCGTTACATTAGCACCTGTTTTTAATAACTCAGTTAATGATTAAGAATTAATACCTTATGAAACACATTCTTTTACTTCTCTTATCGTTCTTTGTACCCGTGGTATGGGGGCAGCAGGTAGAACAGTTCAAGCTCTGGCCGGATAAGCCGGAAGCGGGCGAGGCGGAAATCTTTGTTTATCATCCGGCGAAGGGCGGGAAAGCGGCGCCGGCGGTGCTGATATGTCCGGGTGGCGGATATAGAGGGCTGGCGATGAATCATGAAGGGCATGATATGGCGAAATGGTACGCTTCGAATGGGTTTGTTGCAGTCGTTTTGAAATACAGGATGCCGGAAGGTGTACATACGATTCCGCTGAGCGATGCGGAGAAAGCGATGTCTGTTATTCGGGGCAATGCAGCCAAATGGAATCTGGATGCGAATAAGGTCGGAGTGATCGGCTCGTCGGCAGGCGGACATTTGGCAGCTTCACTCAGTACGCTTGCAGTAGATGCCAACCGGCCGGACTTTGCAATCCTTTATTATCCGGTGATCAGCTTCGATAATATGACGACACATGGCGGTTCCAAGAAGAACCTTTTAGGTACAGATATCGAGAATAAGGAGTTGGTAGACCGCTATTCCTTGCAGAAACAGGTGGATGATAAGACACCGAAGACTTTGCTTCTGCTGAGCGATGACGATCAGACCGTTCCGCCGTTGAACTCTATCCTTTATTATACGGCGCTGAATGAACACCATATCCCGGCTTCTCTCTATATGTTCCCCAGTGGAGGACACGGTTGGGGATTCCGGTATGACTTCACCTACTATCAGGAAGTGAAAGACCTGATACAGAAATGGCTTACCTACATAAAAATCACTGATTAATCTACCGATATCATGAAACCGATTACGCTATTGCTGGCAGCAGGTTCCCTGCTGCTGAGTGCACAAGGACTTTCCGCACAGACGGACGGTTCCGGGAAAAAGGAATATTGGAATGCAAATACCCTCTTGATCCCTTATCGGCTGCCACCTGCTCCCGCAGGGTATAAGCCTACCTATATAGACTTGGATGGTGACGGTGATCCGGATATCCTGCGTACGGTGACGGCCAACGGTATTCCGGTGCAATGGATCGATGACGACGACGATATGCAGTACGGCGATCTGGAGGGCGATACCGATAACGACTGCCTGATGATAGACCGTAATAAGGACGGTGTCTACGGTGGTTACGGTGACCTTATCATCGACTGGGTGGGCGAAGATGAAGACGGTAATCCGGCCATGCAGGTCGTAGTCGACAATATCCCCGAAGCAAATCGGATGAAGACCGGCAACGGGCATTATATGTGGGTGGTGGATACGGACAAGGACGACGTGTTCAACTATATCGACTGGAACACGTTCACCCTCCGCTGTTGGATACATAACGGCCTGTCGGATTTCTACGAAGATTATAACGGGAATAGCACTTTCATGAAGATACACAGCACGACCGAACGTGTGAACGATGTCCGTATGAACTGGGAAAACCCTTTCCTGTTCTATGATCCCGACAATGACGGGCTGACAGAGATGGCGATCCGTTTCTGCGACTCTCCCAAGATCGTGAAAGAGAACGGACAGGCAAATTCCGTCCTCTCAGGTAATATCGACTGGGTTTCCGTTTCGATGGATACGGATAACGACAATGCGCCGGGCAATGAGTTCGATTTCGATATGACCATCCATTTTACAGGTCCCGGCTTCAACTACGAAAACCAGAAACATATCAACAAGAACCTGCGCGGACTTCCCGAAGCCGATACGTTCTTCCTCGATGCCCGTTGGCGTAAGCTTCCGGAACTGTTGTATCCGGATCATGATGCCGCCTGGGATCTGACATTCAAAGAAGGTAAATGGGATAAAGTTTGGTTTACTTACGATGAGGACGATGATTGCAATCGTTGGGAACGTGTGGAGTTGTATCAGCCGCGAGATCCGTTCAAGGTAGGAAAGAACCAAGGCGGAATAGACAATAACGGACAGGCTGATCCGGCGGGTGACCGGGGTGAATGGGATGAGGACAATTCCGGCCACGGCCAGTTGTATGTCAGCCCGATAGATGGAAAGATCCATCTGTACGGAGCCGAATGGGGTTGCTGGCGTATCGACCAGAATGCCCGTTACTATCAGGGAATGGGTGGAATCTATGACGGTTACGGCCCGAAACGTATCGAGACCGAGCCGACCGTGTTTCCTACTGTCAAATATACGGATACGGACAATAACGGTTTCTTCGATCTGATGGAATTCGACCTGGATGGCGACAAGGTGTTCGAACAACGCCTTTCCATGAAAGAACTGGGGCTGGACGACCGTTGTCAGGTGATCAATACCGCTTCCATGAAGTACGAAGATTTTGTCGATCTCGAATCGAAAGTCTCCGATGCCATGTGGAAGAATGCCGAGAAAGCGGTCGAAGTGGCAAAAGCCAAGAAGCTGAATACCAAATGGTATGCTTTGATGTTACAGCCGAAATCCACCCGTGAACGCTATCATTATGGTTTTTGGTTGCAGTTCTATTTGTACAATGATCTGAAAGATTTGGCCGAACGGACAAACGACAAGGCGTTGGCAAGCGTAATCGACAAGGCTTATTTGCAAGGCAAATGGGAGCTGATTAAATAATTTATTAACGTAAGAACAAGAATAGTATGAAAAACATTTCGAGAAGAACCGCCATTAAGACAGTATTGGCCGGAAGCGCAGCGATGGCTGTATCCGGTATGGAAGCAGCAGCTCCCGCAAAGAAGAAGAAAGTAGAGAAACCTGAACCGCTGAAAGGCAATATCCGCCATTCTGTAAGTAAGTGGTGCTTCGGCAGTTATCCGTTGGATGAATTTTGTGAGATTTGTAAAAACATAGGAATCGAATCAATAGAACTGCTCGACCCGAAAGACTGGCCTATCGTGCAGAAACATGGTTTGACGGTTGCGATGGCGCAGGGTGCGGGCTTAGGTATCGACAGGGGGTTCAATGATCCCAAGTTGCATGACGAGCTGGTAGCCAGTTATGAACAAGTCATTCCGATGGTGGCCGAGGCCGGACTGACGAACCTGATCTGTTTCGCCGGGCGCCGGAACGGTGTGACCGACTTGCAAGGTTGGGAAAACTGCGAGAAAGGCCTGAAGCGTCTGATGCCGATAGCCGAAAAGTATAATGTCGTCCTCACGATGGAGCTTCTGAACAGTATAGGGCATAAGGATTACTTGTGCGACCATACCGTCTGGGGAGCGGAACTGTGCCGCCGTATCGGTTCGCCGAACTTCAAGCTGTTGTATGATATCTACCATATGCAGATCATGGAAGGAAACGTGATCGAGCATATCCGGAAATATCACCAGTATTTCTCTCATATCCATACAGGAGGCGTTCCCGGCCGTGCGGAGATCGACGAAACGCAGGAACTCTACTATCCGGCTATCATGAAAGCGATTGTGGAAACCGGCTATAAAGGGTTTGTCGGACAGGAATTTGTCCCGAAGCAGGAAGACAAAATCGCCTCGCTTGAGAAATGTATCCGTATCTGCGATGTATAAACAGCCAAGTATGAAACGAATTGCTATTTATCCTCTGCTGTTGCTCTTCGCTTTGTGCGGATGTAAAGGGAAAACCGGGACTTCACAGGCCGGGAATGTTTTTAAACCCGGTGAAATCTGGCCGGACAATAACGGCGTGCACATCAATGCTCATGGCGGCGGTATGTTGCAGCAGGGCGATACCTATTATTGGTTCGGCGAGCATAAGACGGAAGGCGAAGGGGGGAATGTAGCCCAGGTCGGCGTTCATTGCTATTCTTCCAAAGACTTATATAACTGGAAAGACGAAGGAATCGCTTTGTCTGTTTCGGATGACGAGTCGAGTCCGATCGTGAAAGGTTGCATTTTGGAGCGGCCAAAGGTGATTTTCAATAAGAAGACGGGCAAGTACGTGATGTGGTTCCATCTTGAACCGAAAGGCGCCGGTTATACGGGAGCCAAAAGCGGTGTGGCTGTCAGCGAAAAGGTTACAGGACCGTACAAGTTGTTGTCTGCCGATCGTCCGAACGCCGGTTTCTGGCCGAAGAATGTGTTGGATATCCATAAAGGTCCGGTTCCCGAAGAATCGAAGAAAGGTTTCGGTGGAGGTGGTCTGCCTGCCCATCCTGACACGTTGAACCTGCTGGGACGCGATTTCGAGAGCGGGCAGATGGCACGTGACATGAACCTGTTTGTCGACGACGATGGAAAGGCTTATCATATCTACGCTTCGGAGGATAACAGCACGTTGCATATTTCCGAACTGACGGACGATTATACGGCTTGTTCCGGCAACTACGCCCGTTTCTTTGTCGGCCGTTTCATGGAAGCGCCTGCCATGTTCAAGAAAGACGGCAAGTATTACCTGATTATGTCCGGTTGCACCGGTTGGGCCCCGAATCCGGGGCGTTCCGCTGTCGCATCTTCTATCTGGGGGCCGTGGAAAGAATTGGAGAACCCGTTTGTGGGAGCTGATTCGGAAACCTCTTTCCACTCTCAGAGCACTTATGTGCTGCCTGTTCCCGGCAAGCCCGGACAGTTCATCTACATGGGAGACCGCTGGACACCGAAGAACGCCATAGACGGCCGTTATATCTGGTTGCCTATCCGTTTCGAAGGCGAACAGCCGGTTATCGAGTGGCTGGACGAATGGGGAATTGAGAATTGACAATGGATAACTGCCAATCGGGAAGGGAATGATATTTAATTGTCAATTCTCAATTCTCAATTGTCAATTGTTTTGTACTTTTGCAGCCGCATAAAACAAACGAAGAATGAAACCAACATTGTCAATGAACTCTAACCATGTAATGGTCAGAGAATTAAAGGACTACCTGATGATCGCCTTAGGTATGATCTTTTATGGAATCGGGTGGACTGTTTTCCTGTTGCCAAACGATTTGCCTTCCGGGGCGGTTCCGGGTATTGCCTCTATTGTCTATTGGGGAACGGGCTTGCCTGTACAATACACTTATTTTGCCATTAATGCTTTGCTATTACTGCTCTCGCTGAAGATTTTGGGTTGGAAGTTCAGTATGAAGACGGTGTATGCCGTTTTCGTCCTGACGTTTTTCCTTTCCGTGATACAGCGTTTGACATCCGGGCTTCAATTGTTGCACGACCAACCGTTTATGGCATGTATCCTGGGGGCTATCTTTTGCGGTAGCGGTATCGGTTTCGCTTTCACTGCGAACGGGAGTACGGGAGGTACGGATATTATTGCAGCGATTGTCAACAAATACAGGGATGTCAGCTTGGGGCGTATGATTATGTTCTGCGATATGATCATCATCGCGTCCAGCTATTTTGTGCTACACGATTTGGAGAAGGTTGTTTACGGGTATGTGACGCTGTTTGTCACAGGGTATATGATTGACCAGGTGGTTAACAGCTCTCGCCAGTCGGTCCAGTTCTTCATTATTTCCAGTAAATATGAGGAGATCGGTAGGGAGATTAATGCTTTGCACAGAGGTGTGACTGTGATCGACGGGACCGGGCTTTATACGGGAAAGCAAGTGAAAATGATGTTTGTCTTGGCAAAAAAGAGCCAGTCCAATACGATTTTCCAAATTATCAATGATATCGATCCGAGGGCTTTCGTTTCGCAAAGTGCCGTTATCGGTGTATACGGGGAAGGATTCGATCATTTCAAAGTGAAGAAGAAAACTAATTGACGCTTTGTTCAGAGTGCTTCTATGTCCATGTCCATACTCTTTTTTCGAGATCCTCTGTCACTCTATCACTAACAGCTTTGCAAGCATTGGTAAACATGGTACACAGGAGTGATACATGCCGGATTCATGTATCACTCCTGTGTACTTATGTATCACACCTTACCCATGCTTTGTAAAACATATAGTCTTTTTTTTACTTAGCAAGTATCTTGATTACAACAGATTGGTATGTAATCTTCCCAAACATCCGGGTGTCGGAGCCATGAACATCCGGATGTCGAGGGCGGCAACATCCGGGTGTATGAAGCCTGAAGATGGGCGTGTTCCTGTACATTTCCGCTTGCTTTTCACTTTTTTCCTGCTTGTTTTCTGCAAAAATGTACCTTATGTAGGCGTAATAACTTCTGCAAGGCGGTTACGGCTCCATTACCACTTCGATCCGGTTGCCCTGTCCTAACAACTTTTTGGCAAAAGCTTGAATCTTGGCTGGCGTGATGCCTTTTATCGTTTCTTCGTATGCTGTCTCGCCGTTGAACCCGCGGAAGTAATAATTATCCAAAGTCGTCAGCCAGTAAACATTCTCCTGTAGGTTCTCTGTGTGGCGCTTCAGGATATTGTCCTGGCTCTTCTTGAAATCTTCGTCGCGCGGGCCGGATTTGACGATGTTATCCAGTTCTGTCCGGACGATAGCGTTCATCTTTTCCCGTTTGGCCGGATCCGTATCGAAATAGGCTTGCAGGAATGTCTGCCCTTCAGGGAAGGAAGAAATCTGTGCGGAAGTCTGTACTCCATATGTCCCGCCTTCGTCCTCGCGTACCTTTTCCATGTAGACCAGATCGAGAATCTGCTTTAACATAGTGGTGGTGAGGATGTTTTCAAGGTTATATTCCATCTTGCCGGACCAGAAGTTGACAACCGACGCTTTCGGTGTTTCCAGAGCGCGTTTGAAGATATTCGTGTATTCGCCCTTGCGGATAGCCGGTACTTCGGCGGGATTGGCTTTTTCGGCACGTCCTTTGACCGGGAGTGTCGCCAGATATTGTTCTACAAAAGGACGGATACTGTCTGTGTCGATATTTCCGACGAACGTAAAGACAAAGTCTGAAGCGTCGGCAAACCGTTCTTTGTACATCTCCATGATGCGTGGGTAGCTGATCTGCTTGAAGTCGCCGGCCGTGATGCGGGCGGCACGCGGGTTATTGTCGTAAATCGCCTTTGTCAGTGTGTCGCTGAACGCCACCATCGGGTTCAGTTCCAGGTTTTTCAACTGTGCGATCATACGATTCTCGAAGGATGTATAAGCCTCTTCGTCCATGCGCGGAGCCGTGAAATAGAGATAAACCAGCTCAAACAATGTCTTCAGGTCGGCAGGAGCGGCATAACCGTTTACGTTTTCCGTATTCAGGCCGATGGAAGGAGAGCAGGAGACTTTCTTTCCTGCCAATACCTTGTTCAGATCGGTTGCCGAGAAATTGCCGGCTCCGCCAAGCGTAATGACATCGTTGAATACTTTCAGGTTGTCGATATCTTTCGCTCCGAACAAGGTGCTGCCACCGGGGCTGGTGGCCGTCATCAGGATCTCGTCTTTCTTGAAGTCCGTATGTTTCAGTACGACCTTGATACCGTTGTCGAGTGTCAGGACCGTCGCGCCGAACAGCGGGTCCGTTTTCATCTCCCTGATCTTTCCCGGAGCGGGCAGTTCGGGGATCAGCGGTTCGTTGGAAACAGTCTCTTCATAGGGTTTGACCGGTAATTGTTGCGCCTTGATAAAGTCTTCCAATAATTGGGCCTCGGTCGGATATTTTATGTCTGCCTTGTCAGGGCCGGTCAAGCCGATTACGATATTCTTGTCGCCGATCAAGCTCTGGGCGTATTGGTTCACCTGCTCGATCGGGATTTGCGGTGCGATCTGGCTGATTAGCTGATATTCCGTTTCTATGCCCGGAATGTAACCACCGTCTGTAAAGTGGCGGACATATTCGTTCGTATAAGAGCGGTTCTTTTGTTTGTCGCGGTCGTTGAACAGCGATTCGTATTGTTTCAGGACATTGATACGGGCGCGGTCATATTCGGAAGCCGTGAAGCCGTACCGTTTCACCCGTTCCGTCTCCGTCACAAGCGCGTCGAGTGCCTTGTCGATCTCACCTTCCTTTACCAGGGCGGCAACCGTGAAAGCGCCTTTTGTCTTGGCAATCATGAAATCTCCATCCGAAGCCTGGGCGGCGACAAAGGGAGGATCCGCTTTTTGCATCATCTCGGCAAAGCGTTCGTTTATCATCGTTTCGACGACATTCTCCATATAGTCCTTCATCAACCCGGCGGCGGTGGCATACAACTCTTTCGGCATCTTGTCGTGCTTATAGAATATGGAAAGGACCATATTGGAAGCCTCCTTGTCCGTAGCAATGGAAACAAGCGGTTTATCATTGTCCGCCACTTCCGTATATTCCCGTTTGGCCGGATTTACCGGAGCCGGGATATCAGCAAAAATACGTTTTACGGCCGCTTCCACCTTGTCTACATCTATATCCCCTACAATGATAATGCCCTGCAAGTCGGGGCGATACCATTTTTTATAATAGTCGCGAAGCTCGTCCGGCTTGAAGTTGTTGATCACGTCGATCGTGCCGATCGGCATCCGGTATGCATATTTGTTGTCCGGAAACATTTTCGGGAGCTGCTGTTCCCAGATACGCGCCTGGGCATCCTGCCGCGTGCGCCATTCCTCCCGGATCACGCCCCGTTCCTTTTCGATGGCCGTATCTGCGAGGGTGATGAAGCCCGACCAGTCGTGCAGGATCAGCAGGCAGGAGTCGACAATGCTCTCGCGAGTGACCGGAGCGTTCATGATCATGTAGACCGTTTCGTCGAAACTTGTATAAGCGTTGAAGTTCTCACCTCCGCGCATCCCGATGCTTTCGGTAAATTCATCCATGCCATGCCCTGGGAAGTTCTTTGTTCCGTCGAACGCCATGTGTTCAAGGAAATGGGCCAGTCCGCGCTGGTTTTCGTCTTCCAGGATCGATCCGACATTCTGGGCGATAAAGAAATCCGCACGGTCTTTCGGCTGTGCATTGTGTCGGATGTAATAAGTCAACCCGTTATTTAGCTGTCCGTATCTTATTTTCGGGTCTATGGGCAAGGGTTGTATTTCCGGTTGCTGCGCTGCCAAACGGAGGGAGGCTAGTATCCAAAGGAAACATCCGATGGATAGAATCTGTCTGATCTTCATATCACTTATATTCTTATTTAAAAGTCGACAAATGTATATAGTTTTTTGTTACAACACCCATAAACCGGAAAACGTTTGCAAAGATTTAGGAAAAAACTTCTGAGAAAGCTTTTATGTAAGAAAAAAATATCTATTTTTGTGAGGTTGTTGTTTTTATGTGCACGCAAACATTAATAATTTATCTAATATATTTACCATGAAATCTGAAGATATTTCACGTCGCTCGTTCCTGAAACGGGCAGCCGCCCTTTCAGCTGCGGCAGCAATTCCTTCTTTTTGGATTCCGTCTAAGGCTAATGCCATGCCGGGTGTTCCTTTTGTCAGTGCCAACGAAAAAGTGAGAATCGCTTTTATCGGTATCGGTAACCGTGGAGGCGAGATCGCACAGGAACTGTATAAAACCGGTTTGTGCGAAGTGGTTGCACTTTGTGATGTAGATATGGGTGCACCTCATACTCAGAAACTTATTTCCATGTTCCCGAAAGTTCCGCGTTTCCAGGATTTCCGCCAGATGTTCGACAAGATGGCCGACAAGATCGATGCTGTTACAGTCGGTGTACCTGATCACGCGCATTTCCCGATCACGATCGAGGCAATGGCTCATGGAAAACATGTATATGTGGAAAAACCGATGGCCCGCACCTTCCAGGAAATCGAAGTGATGATGCGTGCCGAAAAGAAATTCGGTGTCGTTACCCAGATGGGTAACCAGGGACATTCCGAAGCCAACTACTTCCAGTTCAAGGCATGGAAAGAAGCCGGTTTGATCAAAGACGTCACTGCTATAACAGCTCACATGAACTCTCCGCGCCGTTGGCATAACTGGAACCCGAACATCACGCACATGCCGATGGGTGAACCAGTTCCCGAAACATTGGATTGGGACACTTGGTTGGGTGTTCGTCCGTTCCACGAATATAATCATGACTACCATTTGGGACAGTGGCGTTGCTGGTACGATTTCGGTATGGGCGCATTGGGCGACTGGGGGGCTCACATCATCGATACTGCACACGAATTCCTGGATCTCGGTCTGCCGACGGAAGTAAACCCGTTGTATCTGAAAGATCATAACCCGTTCTTCTTCCCAATGTCTTCCCGTATCCTGTTCAGATTCCCGGAAAGAAAAGAAATGCCGGCTGTCGATATTACCTGGTATGACGGTCTGGATAATATTCCTCCTGTTCCTGAGAACTACGGTTCTTCCGATGTCGATCCGAATATCCCGACGGTTGCCGGTGGCAAACTTCAGTTGGCAAAATTGAACCCGGGTAAGGAAATCTATACGAAGACTTTGACATTCAAGGGTGGTTCTCATGGTAGTACCTTGTCTGTGATTCCTGATCAGGTAGCCAAGGATATGAATCCGAAGTTGCCGGAATATCAAAAGAGCCCGTCCAACCACTACGCAAACTTCCTATTGGCTTGCCAGGGCAAGGAAAAGACTCGTTCTCCGTTCTCTATCGCAGGTCCGTTGAGCCAGGTATTCTGTCTTGGCGTGTTGGCACAGCGCATGAACCGCAAGATCGTGTTCGACCGCGACACGAAGCAGATCGTGAACGATCCGGTTATGAACCAGATGCTGGTTGGCGAAATGCCGCGTAAAGGCTGGGAACAATACTACAATATTTAATGACGTCGGTAGGGGCGAGGTCTACTCGTCCTCTCATAAAGATAGTTTCTAAGATCGTTATTCATAACGGTTGATTGTTTGAGAAGGCAAGCTTGTCGGGTAAGCTTGCCTTTCTTTTTTGATTATCTTTGCACCTGTAATACGCAGGGAACATGAATATATTTGAAGGATATGTGGGCATTCGCTTATGGGACGGGCAGTTGGTGGATGATGTCATCTTCTCCCTGCTGTTATTCCTGTTTATTGTCTTTTCCTTTGTGTTCCGGACGAATTTCCAACTGTTTGTGAAGATGCTGAAAGATGCTTTTCTCGTGAAGGAAAGGCAGAATCTATTTGACGATGTAATAGGGAAGAGCATATTCTTTTTCCGCAATTTTATGACATTCCAAGTCTTGTTCCTTTCAAGTATCGCCCTGATTGCGGTCGGCAGGATATACGGATTTGTGAATTATGCGGAATGGCAGGCGGTTTTATCGGCGATCGGAACGGTTTTTTGTGTTTTATTCCTGTTTTATCAGTTTAAACAATGCTGTTATTACCTCCTGGGCAGCGTGTTTTCCGACCCAGATAAGTATAAGTTATGGAAGACGAGTTATAATGCTATTATGGGGATTTGGGGAGTATCTTTATACGTTCCGGTGTTGTGGTTGGTGTTTGTCGGGACATACGTAACTATACCGATAGTAATGTTTTGTATTCTCTATATTTTGTGTCGTTTTGTAATAATTTATAAGACAATACGGATATTTCACAAGAAAAGCACTGGTTTATTGTATATAAGTTTGTACCTTTGCGGCCAAGAAATTTTACCTCTGGTATTTTTGTACGAAGGTATGGTTTATTTGTATAACTTTATCGAGACAAGTACTCTATGGCATTGAACATCAAAAAGTTGCTGGTATCACAACCGAAGCCTGCATCCGAGAAGTCCCCGTATTTCGACATTGCAGAGAAGTATGGAGTTGAGATTGACTTCCGTCCATTCATTAAAGTAGAACCTCTTTCATCTAAGGAGTTCAGACAGCAGAAAATTTCTATTTTGGATCATACGGCTGTTGTTTTCACGGCCCGTACGGCGATCGATCATTTCTTTCACCTGTGTGAGGAGCTGCGTGTTGCCATTCCCGAAACGATGAAGTATTTCTGTATGACTGAGGCCATTGCCGTATATTTGCAAAAATATATTGTGTATAGGAAGCGTAAGATCTTTTTTGGACAGACCGGAAAGCTGGATGATCTGGTTACAGTTATCGGCAAACATGCAAAAGAAAAATATCTTGTGCCCGTTTCCGACGTGCATAAAGATGATTTGTTAACTATGTTGGAAGCGAAAAAGATTTCTTTTACGAAAGCTGTTATGTACCGCACCGTAAGCAATGATTTCTCTAAAGACGAGAAATTCGACTATGATATGCTGGTATTTTTCAGCCCTTCGGGAATTTCCTCTCTGTTGAAGAACTTCCCGAATTTCAAACAAGAAGATATAAAGATCGGATGTTTCGGCCCGACAACAGCCAAAGCGGTGAAAGAGGCCGGTTTGCGTCTGGATGTGGAAGCGCCGACTCCCGAAGCTCCGTCTATGACGGCTGCCCTGGAATTGTATCTGAAAAAAGAGATGGGTAGTAACAAAAAGAATGGTAAATAGAAGGTATACCCTTTCAAAAGAAGAACGTCTGTCGTGGAAACGTTACATTGACCTGTTGTTTGCAAAAGGGCAATCGTTTGTGGCGTTTCCACTGCGGGTCGTTTATTTAGCGGTGGAAGAAGAGACATTAGCTCCAGTGTCTATCTTGGTGAGTGTTCCCAAAAAAAAATTCAGGCGTGCCGTAAAAAGGAATCTGATCAAACGTCAGGTTCGCGAAGCCTATCGGGTACGCAAATATGATCTGATCGATCCGCTGACGGGAAAAAACAAGCGTATGCTGGTTGCTTTCCTTTATTTGGACAAGGAAATCCATCCTTTTGCCGATATGGAAAAAGCCATGACAAAAGCATTGAACGTACTTCGCGACAAGGCATGATAAAGCGTTTTTTTACTTTCCTTCTGTTGTTGCCGGTCTATTTTTATAAATATTGCATTTCTCCCATGACGCCGGCATCGTGCAGGTACACGCCTACTTGTTCCGAATATGCCGTGCAGGCTCTCAAAAAACATGGTCCGGTAAAGGGATTGTATTTAGCAGTCAAACGTATTCTTCGTTGCCATCCTTGGGGAGGAAGCGGATATGATCCTGTACCGTAAAGTATGGTTTATTACGATATACATACTCACCATTTGCCCGTTCATCCGGAAGATGCCGCTATAGTTAACAGTCTGGTTCCTACGTTCGACGTGGGAACGGGGTTGTTCCGTTCTGTCGGCATTCATCCCTGGTATATATATAACGTGGAAGAACAGCTTGCCGAATTGAAGCGGCAGGTCTCATTTCCGGATGTAGTGGCTATTGGCGAAACGGGCTTGGATAAAGGTGCGGAAGCTCCGTTGGACTGTCAGCGGGAAATCTTTAGGGCGTCGGCCTCTCTTGCCGAAAATGCCGGCATCTTTTTAATCATTCATTGCGTGAAAGCTTGGGACGAACTGATAGCCTCGAAAAAAGAACTAAAGCCCCGTGTGCCGTGGATTATACACGGTTTTCGTGGTAATGCCACATTAGCCGGGCAACTTATCCGGCAGGGTTTTTACCTCTCCTTTGGCGAGTATTTCAACCCCGGAGCCGTACGTGAAGCATGGCCCGGCCGTTTGTTCGCCGAAACGGACGATCGCGAAATCGATATCCGAACTGTCTACCGGAACCTTTCGGTTTCCTTGAATCTCCGGCTTGAACAGTTCGCCGGACAGATTGCCGAAAACGTCCGCGACATCCTTCATCTACCTTAAATCATTGTTATACCCTAATTTTCAATTCTCAATTCTCCATTTTCAATTATAAAGTCGTACCTTTGCCCGCATTCAATTAATACTATAATCTAAAACGATGAATTTTGTTGAAGAATTAACATGGAGGGGCATGATCGCTGATATGATGCCCGGAACAGAAGAACAGTTGCAAAAAGAGATGACTTCTGCTTATGTAGGTATTGACCCGACGGCTGACTCATTACATATCGGTCACCTGGTATCGGTTATGATGCTGAAACATCTCCAACGTGCAGGACACCGTCCTATTGCTCTGGTCGGCGGAGCTACCGGTATGATCGGAGACCCTTCAATGAAGTCGGCGGAACGTAACCTGCTCGATGAAGCGACGCTTCGTCATAACCAGGATAGCATTAAGAAGCAGTTGTCCAAGTTTTTGGATTTCGATTCGGACGCGCCTAATGCTGCCAAGTTGGTAAACAATTACGACTGGATGAAGGATTATTCTTTCTTGAATTTTATCCGCGATATCGGTAAGCATATCACTGTTAACTATATGATGGCTAAAGAATCTGTTAAAAAACGCCTGAGCCGCGAATCTTCTGTCGGTATGTCGTTTACGGAATTCTCTTACCAGTTGCTTCAGGGATACGATTATATGTATCTGTATGAACACGAAGGCTGCCGCTTGCAAATGGGAGGAACCGACCAGTGGGGTAACATCACGACCGGTACGGAGCTGATCCGCCGTAAGTTGGGTGGTGAGGCTTTTGCTTTGACCTGCCCGTTGATTACGAAAGCCGACGGAGGCAAGTTCGGCAAGACTGAGTCTGGCAACGTTTGGTTGGATCGCCGTTATACATCTCCTTATAAATTCTACCAGTTCTGGCTGAACGTGAGCGATGCCGATGCTGCCAAATATATCAAGATCTTTACCGATCTGCCCAAGGAAGAAATTGATGCCCTGATCAAAGAACAGGAAGAAGCACCGCATCTCCGTCCGTTGCAGAAACGTTTGGCAAAGGAAGTGACGGTCATGGTTCATTCCCAGGAAGATTACGATGCTGCTGTCGAGGCTTCCAATATACTGTTCGGAAACTCTACGTCGGAAGCATTGAAACATTTGGATGAACAGACATTGTTGGATGTGTTCAACGGTGTTCCCCAGTTTGAGGTTTCCCGTGAAGAGTTGAGTGCCGGTGTTAAAGCGATCGACCTGTTCACTGAAAAGGCGGCAATTTTCCCGTCGAAAGGCGAAATGCGCAAGTTGGTTCAGAGCGGCGGTATCAGTGTAAACAAAGAGAAACTGACGGATCAGGATATGGTTATCGACTGCTCTTCCCTGTTGGATGAGAAATATTTGCTGGTTCAGAGAGGTAAGAAGAATTACTATTTACTGATCGTAAAATAAGAAACTGTTTGGATTTTTTACAAAAAATGCTTGCAAGGTAAGATTTTATTCTTACCTTTGCATCGCTTTAGATAAAGCGCCGGATTGTCTCATGGTGTAATGGTAGCACTACAGTTTTTGGTTCTGTCTGTCGAGGTTCGAATCCTCGTGAGACAACTCACAGAGCAAAAGGGTCGGAATGAAAGTTTCGGCCCTTTTTGTTTTTGTGGCGGGAAATCTTTCTTCTTGTATCATTTCTGCATGATTAATTCTCAAATTTGTAAGTGGCGGACGACGGTATATCCATATATTTGTGCATTGGATATCATGGAAATTCAGTTGATCTTAATGTTATGAAGTATTATTGTCTGTTACTCTCTTTCCTTTGGGGATTTGTGTTTTTTGTTTCGGGACAGGAAAGAATATCTGTCTGCAATCTTCGGTGTGAATATCTGGAAGATCCGGTTGCAGTGGAGAATGAAAAGCCCTTGTTGAGTTGGCAGTTGCAATCCTCCGGGCAAGCGAAAAGTCAGACAGCCTACCGTATCCTCGTGGCAAGCTCTCCTTCTTTGCTAGCTGAAGGAAAAGCGGATTTTTGGGATTCCGGGAAAATAACATTTTCCCGTTCCAGCCAGGTAGGATATGAAGGGAAACCGCTTGATTCCAGGCAAACGCTTTACTGGAAAGCGATGGTTTGGGATGAAGCGGGAGAGGCTTCGCCTTGGAGTGAAACAGGGAGATGGACGATGGGATTGTTGGAACCGTCTGATTGGACAGCCCGGTGGATCGGCAACCGGGAAGACGCTTATCCCGACTCGACGTTGACTACTCCGGCTCCTTATTTCCGTAAAACATTCCGGATAAACAAGTCGGTCAAACAGGCGAAAGCCTATATATGCGGACTGGGCTTTTATGAAATGTACCTGAATGGCGAAAGGGTAGGCGACCAGGTATTGGCTCCCGCCGTTACCAATTTCGATCGTCGTCCGCTCAAAAAGATGTTGTATTTCTTTGATGATCAATCTAACCAAAGGGTTCTCTATAATACGTTCGATGTCACGTCTTTGGTGCAGAAAGCGGAGAATACGGTTGGAGTTCTGTTGGGAAACGGCTGGTATAACCAGCGTGACCGGACGGTGGAAGGTTGTATGTGGTACGATACGCCCCGGCTGTTATGCCAGTTGGAGATAGAATACACTGATGGATCGACGGAACTGGTTGTTACGGATGATAGCTGGAAAACAACGACCGGCCCTTTACTGCATGACGCCATATTCACAGGTGAAGAATATGATGCCCGGCTAGAGCTGGACGGCTGGAACCGGAACGGGTACAAGGATTCTTCCTGGAAGAAAGCCCTTTTGGTAAGGGCGCCGAAGGGTAGTCTGCATGCTCAACTTGCCCCTCATGAGAAAATTATCCGGATATTGCAGCCGGTAAGCTGCGAACAAAAGGACGATTCTACTTATTGGTATGCATTTCCGGAGATGATTTCCGGCTGGGCGCATATAAAAGTGCAAGGCAATGCCGGTGACCGGATCAAGCTTCGTTTTGTCGGAGAGGAAAAAAATGATTTCGGACAAGTGGACCTCTATACGTTGCGGGGCGGTGGAGTGGAACAATGGGAACCGCGTTTTACCTGGCACACGTTCCGCTATATCGAAGTCATATCCCGACAGGTCAGGATGAACAAGGAAAGTCTGGTTGCAAAAGTCGTGCATACCGATCCGCAGCCTACCGGAAGTTTCAGTTGTTCGAACGAATTGTTTAATAAGATCAACGAAGTCTACTTGCGGACGCAGAAGAATAACTTTCACGGCAGTATCAGCAGTGATTGCCCGCACCGGGAACGGTTGGCTTATACTGGAGACGCGCAGGTGGTCGTGGAAAGTTCTATCTTATCTTTCGATATGACGCAGTTTTACCGGAAATGGTTTGACGATATGGGGGATGCCCGGAATCGGAAGAGCGGTTATGTTCCGCATACCGCACCTTTCGGTGGTGGAGGAGGTGGTCCGGCATGGGGATCGGCTTATGTGATCATGCCCTGGGCCTATTATTGTTATTATGGCGATACGGTTTTGTTGAACCGTCATTATGAAGGTATGAAACAATGGGTTGCCTATCTGGGAACAAGGACCGACGCCCGTGGAATCATCGTCCGGGAAGAGCCAGATGGCTGGTGCCTGGGGGATTGGTGTGCACCGGGGAAGAAGATGGAACTGCCCGAACCGTTGGTCAATACGGCTTATTACTATCATTCGGCAGACTTGATGTCGAAGGTTGCGGCTGTCTTGGGGAAAGAGGAAGACAGACTGCACTTTGACCGGCTGTGCACACGGATCAGGCAGGATTTCAATACTGTCTTTTTCAACCCGTCGACCCATCATTATTGGGAAGGGCGACAAGGTGCGGATGTATTCCCGCTGGCTTTCGGAATGGTGCCGGAAAGTGAAAAGGAAGCCGTGTTCAACGCTTTGCTCGCTCATCTGGACAGTATAGGAAATCATTTTGACACAGGTATCATGGCAACGCCTTTGCTCTTGAAAGTATTGAGTGATAACGGACGTGCCGATATTGCTTTCCGGTTGATGAACCAGCGCGAGATACCGGGGTTCGGGTATGTGATGGATGACCGTTATTCTTGTTTATGGGAGCGATGGGAAGGAAAGGCATCCCGTTGCCATCCGATGTTCGGCAGTGTGGTGGCTTGGTTTTACCGGACACTTGCCGGAATCCGTTATGATGAAGCGGAGCCGGGTATGAAGCACATTGTCATCGCTCCTCAACCGGTGGGCGGCCTCACTTATTGCAGCGGATCGTATCAATCCCTGTACGGTCCCGTCCGCTCGGACTGGAGGATAGAAGCGGATTCGTTTGAGTTGACAGTCGAGGTCCCCGCCAATACGACTGCCACGGTTATCTTGCCGGACGGCAAGATATACAGAAATGTCGGATCGGGCATCCATCGGTTCGCGTCGCCCCTTATGTCGGATCGTTGAACCAGATAGAAGGGAAAATTCCTCATCCGGCAGTGCTTATCGAGGTCAGTTTCTTTTATTTGTTGGGTTTTTGGTTGTGAAGTGCTGTCTTTAAACTGACAAAGAACCTTTGCTATGATATTATGACGTGCCGATAGGAAAATGAGAATGACCTTTCTGTTTTTGTAGGAGGATGCGACAAATATATCCTGCGAGAGCATCTTGAAAAAGATAAAAAACTTGTATGTTTGTAGGGATAAAAACAGAAATGCGAAATGAAGACATTAGTACATACCGACAAAGAACTGATTGAAGCGACCATTAAGAAGTGTGATATCTGTTATGTGGGACTGGCCGATACGGATGGGACTCCCTATGTATTGCCGATGAACTTTGGCTATCGTGATGGTGTTATATACCTGCATTCGGCACAGGAAGGACGGAGTATTTCCATTTTGGAACGGAATCCGCGTGTCTGCATTACATTTAGCACGGACCATGATCTCGTTTTCCAGCATCCGGAGGTCGCTTGTAGTTACCGGATGCGCTCCAAGAGCGTGATTTGCTGGGGTGAAGTCCACTTTGAAGAAGATTTCGATAAAAAAACGGAAGCTTTGGATATCATTATGAAACAGTATTCGGATAAGGAATTCCGCTATTCCGATCCGGCTGTGAAGAATGTCAAAATATGGATTGTGGAAATGGACGAAGTGACCTGCAAGGAATTCGGGGCACCGCATAATAAGCTGAAAATTGGAAGTTAAAAATTGAAAATTGACGTTGCCGGGTGGTTTGTCTTTTTGGATAAAGCGTTGTATGATGGGCAAATAATTGTCAATTGTCAATTGTTAATTGTCAATTTCTTCTTACTTTTGTTGCCAAATATGATATTGCTGAATAATGGGATTGCAAAAGCATAGCAAGGTCTTGAATGATACAGTTGAGATGCTCTCGGACGAGGGGTCTTACCATCAACTGTTTCATGCTTACCGCGATGAAGAGGCGCTTCCTTCGGGTGAGGTGCTGAAAGAGATCGTAGATTTATGCCGGGCAATCCTTTTCCCCGGTTATTACGGGAATGCACGGATCAGCAAGCAGACCATCCGTTTTCATACCGGCGTGAACGTCGGAACGTTGCATACGCTGCTTTCCAAGCAGATTTATGCAGGGCTTTGTTTTGCTGATACTGCCTGTGTTTCTTGTCCCGAAGAAAAGATCCTTACCGAGGCGGAAAAACTGTCGGAAGCCTTTATCCGTACGCTTCCCGAAATGCGCGCCTTGTTGGCGACGGATGCCGAGGCTGCTTTCAACGGTGATCCTGCTGCTCAGAACATCAACGAAGTTATTTTTTGCTATCCCGGTTTCCGGGCTGTCTGCAACTATCGTATTGCGCACCAGCTATACCGGTTGGGCGTTCCCTTTATTCCCCGCATGATTACTGAAATGGCCCATTCGGAGACTGGTATCGATATCCATCCGGGGGCGGAGATCGGACACTATTTCTCGATTGACCACGGGACGGGAACCGTTATCGGTGAGACCAGTGTTATCGGGAACCACGTCCGTATCTTCCAAGGAGTCAGTCTGGCAGGAGAGAAACTGCCGCCTGACGAAAACGGGAATGCGATACGCGGTGTGCCGCGTCATCCGGTGTTGGGCGATCATGTGACTGTTTATTCCAATGCCACATTGTTAGGGCGTATTCGTATTGGCGAAGGAGCTACGATCTGTGGCAACGTCTGGATCACGGAAGATGTTCCGGCGGGAGCAACCGTGAGCCAGCAGACAATTAATAAAGTCAGTTGACTGCCAGTGAAGTCATAGAACAAAGAATAATTAATAATTAAAATAGAATTACTAATAAACGATGAGGAATCATTGTTAACTTTCAACTTAAAATGAGCGAAACATTTGAAATGGTGGCTAAGACCCTTTACGGGTTGGAAGAAATCCTGGCCGGCGAGTTATTATCTTTAGGTGCCAACGATATACAGATTGGCCGCCGGATGGTTTCCTTTACCGGGGATAAGGAAGTGCTTTACAAAGCCAACTTCTATTGCCGTACGGCATTGCGTATCTTGAAGCCTATCTATCACTTTAAAGCTAAAGACGCCGATACTGTCTACAAAGAGGTTAAGAAGGTGAAATGGGAAAACTACATGTCTTTGGACAAGACGTTTGCCATCGACTCTGTAATCTACTCTGAAGATTTCAATCACTCCAAGTTTGTTGCTTATCGTACGAAGGATGCGATCGTGGATTATTTCATGGAGAAGGATCAGAAGCGCCCCTCTGTCCGTGTAAACAATCCGGATCTGTATATCAATATTCATATTTCACATAACGACTGTACGCTCTCTATCGACAGTTCGGGCGAGAGCTTGCATAAACGTGGTTACCGCGTGGACCAGACGGAGGCTCCGTTGAATGAGGTGTTGGCTGCCGGTATGATCTTGAAAACAGGCTGGAAAGGCGAATCGAATTTCGTCGATCCGATGTGCGGTTCCGGTACGTTGCTGATCGAAGCGGCGATGATCGCCTTGAATATTGCGCCGGGCGTGCATCGTAAGGAGTTTGCTTTCGAGAAATGGATCGATTTCGACCAGGAACTGTTCGACCGTATCTATAACGACGAGAGTCAGGAACGTGAGTTTAATTTCAAATGTTATGGTGCCGATATCAATCCGGCGGCGATCGAGATTGCCGAGAAGAATATCCGTAGTGCCGGCCTGATGAAATATATCGAACTGAGGACCCAGCCGTTCCAGCAATGCACGGAGGCTCCCCAGCCGGGCATCATGGTGACCAATCCCCCTTATGGAGAACGTATTTCCAGTCGTGATTTGTTGGGGTTGTACAATATGATCGGTGAACGTGTCAAACATGTGTTTACTGGCTATAAAGTATGGATTCTGAGTTATAAGGATGAATGCTTCGACAAGATCGGCTTGAAACCGAGTGAAAAGATGAAGCTTATGAACGGATCGTTGGAATGCGAATACCGTTGTTACGATATATTCGAAGGAAAAATCAAAGACTATAAGAAAGCACTGAACGAAGAAGGTGAAGCACGTCCTTCCCGTCCGGAAAGACCTTCTTTCGAACGTAAGCCGGACCGCTCGTCACGTCCGAATTTCCGTACCGACCGCATGGATCGTCCCGCCCGCCGTTTTGCTGCCGCGCATGCTGAGGACGACAATGAGCGGACGCCTTTTATCCCCGGCAAACGCTATTTCGGCGATGACCGCGCAGATGGCCGTCCGGCTCGTAGGGATTTTGTCGGCAAACGTCCTGTCAAGAGACATTTTAAGGATGACGAGGAGTTTGGCGGTAAGAAAAAGTTCGGTGACCGTTCGTTTAAGAAACCATTCAAAAGAAGAGGAAAGGATGATTTTGAGGATTAATATTTTAGGTGTATTATGTGCTTTGGCACTTATAAATCCGTTGTCGATGATGGGACAAGACAAACAGTTTACTTTGCATGACTTGATTCCCGGTGGAAAGACGCAAAGTCGTTTTGTGCCTCGCAACTTGAAACAGTTGCAGTGGTGTGGAGACACATATCTGTATGTCAAGGGTGACAGCATGATGAGTGGAGAATCGACAAAGGCGGTGAAAGTCGCCTTTACCCGCCAGCAGTTGAACGAAGCGCTTGCGGTGGCTGGCGCGCAGTCGGTTGGCGGTATGCCCTTCTTCTCGGTTCCTTACAAAGATCAGCCGGTGCTTGCTTTTAATGCCAAGCACCATCGTTTCCATTACGATTTTGTGGAAAACAGGATTGTAAGCATGTATGATCTGAATGGTTCCTGGGAGAATTTAGACTTTTGTCCGGCCAACGGTTATTTGGCTTTTACGGAGGAGGACAACCTGAAAATCCTTTCGCCGGATAACGCTGTCAGTATCGTGACGGACGAAACAGCTGAAGGTGTTGTTTGCGGGAAGTCCGTTCATCAGAACGAGTTCGGTATCCATAAAGGGACTTTCTGGTCTCCGAATGGTTCGGCGCTGGCTTTCTACCGGATGGATGAAAGCATGGTGACGGATTATCCGTTTGTCGACATTACTGCCCGTTGCGCGAAAGCCGAACCGCACAAATATCCGATGGCTGGGATGAAAAGCCATGAGGTGACAGTCGGTGTCTACAACCTGGCGACCGGAAAAACCGTCTGGTTGAAAACCGGATTACCGAAGGAAAAGTATCTGACGAATATTACCTGGAGCCCGGATGAAAAGAGCATTTATATTGCTGAACTGAACCGGGATCAGAACGAGATGCACCTGGTACGCTATTCTGCCTTGACAGGTGATAAAGAGGCGGATTTGTTTACCGAAAAGAACGAACATTATGTAGAGCCGCAACATCCGGTGCTTTTCCTGCCGAACAATCCGGATCAGTTTATCTGGCAGAGCCGGCGTGATGGTTATAATCATTTGTATCTGTATAATACGAAGGGAGAACTGTTGAAGCAGTTGACGGAAGGCGAGTGGGAAGTCCTGGACATCCTCGGTTTCGATATTAAGGGAAAGGCGTTGTTTTTCTCTTCCACAAGGCCGTCAATGCTGAGCTCGTTCAGTTATGGTGATGCTCTGTATGTCGGAACGTCACGCCTGGATCTGAAAAAGGGAACTTCTTACGAATTGACTTCGGGAGGTTTGCAAGGAGTTCATGCTACGCAACTGAGTGCTTCCGGTAAATATTTGATCGACAGTTATTCAGCTCCCGATGTCCCACGTGAAATTTCGATTATCGACGGACAGAAACGTGAAACTTTACGGACGTTGTTGACGGCGAAGAATCCGTACGAAGGTTATGCGATGCCGGAAATCGTTACCGGAAAAATCAAGGCGGCAGATGGTGTCACCAATTTGAATTTCCGTCTGGTAAAACCTGTCGGTCTGGATGAGACGAAGAAATATCCGACGATCGTCTATGTGTACGGCGGCCCGCATGCCCAGTTGGTAACAGGCGGATGGAAGAACGGTGTAGGCGGTTGGGATATCTATATGGCTCAACGCGGATATGTGGTTTTTACGCTCGATAGTCGGGGATCGGCAAACCGGGGACAGGCTTTCGAAAATGTCATACATCGTAATTTGGGTGTGAACGAGATGGCAGACCAGGTAAAAGGCGTTGAGTTTCTGAAATCACTTCCGTATGTCGATGCCGACCGTATCGGTGTGCACGGATGGAGCTACGGCGGCTTTATGACGACGAACCTGATGTGTTCGTATCCGGAACTGTTCAAAGTGGGGGTTGCCGGTGGTCCGGTGATCGACTGGAGCAACTACGAGATTATGTATGGCGAGCGCTATATGGACCGTCCGCAGGACAATCCGGAAGGTTATAGGAATGCCAACCTGAAATTGAAAGCAGGTAATCTGAAGGGACATCTGCTGTTGATCCACGGAGATATCGATCCGGTTGTTGTTTGGCAGCACAGCCTGGGATTCCTGAAAGCCTGTGTGGATGCGGATACATATCCCGATTATTTCGTTTATCCCCGCCATCTGCATAATGTGATTGGTAAAGACCGTCCGCATCTGTATGAGAAGATAACGCGCTACTTTGACGACTACCTTAAGGATTGACAATTGACAATTGAGAGAAAGAACAAAAATGAAATAACAAAGAAAACAATAACCATTAAAAAAAGATGATTGGGAAAGGATAATGACAAGTAATTGTCAATTGTCAATTGTCAATTGTCAATTATAAAAAAATGAATATTCTTTTATTAGGCTCAGGCGGCCGCGAACATGCAATAGCCTGGAAGATTGCTCAAAGTCCGAAAGTGGATCAGTTATTCATCGCTCCCGGTAATGCAGGTACTGCATTGGTAGGCACGAATGTAAATATCAAGGCCGACGATTTTTCTGCTATCAAGGAATTTGCTTTGGCAAATCATATCGGTATGGTGGTGGTAGGTCCGGAAGATCCGCTGGTGAAAGGGGTGTATGATTATTTCAAGAACGATGTCGCCCTGGCAGGTATTCCCGTGATAGGCCCTTCGAAAGAGGGAGCGCAACTGGAAGGCAGCAAGGACTTTGCGAAGGCCTTCATGATGCGCCACAACATTCCGACAGCTCGTTATAAGAGTATTTCTGCCGGAAATTTAGAAGAAGGATACGCTTTCCTGGAAGAATTGCAGGCTCCCTACGTATTGAAGGCCGATGGTCTGGCTGCCGGTAAAGGTGTGCTGATTCTCGACACGCTCGAAGAAGCAAAGAAGGAGCTGGACGATATGCTGGGGGGTATGTTCGGTGATGCCAGCAAGACGGTCGTGATCGAAGAGTTCCTGGACGGTATCGAATGTTCCGTGTTTGTGATGACGGATGGCGAGAGCTACAAGGTGCTTCCGGTGGCAAAAGACTATAAGCGTATCGGCGAAGGCAATACAGGTTTGAATACAGGCGGAATGGGAGCCGTTTCTCCAGTTCCTTTTGCCGATGAGACGTTTATGCAGAAGGTGGACGAGCGTATTATCCGTCCGACGATCGAAGGGCTGAAAGCGGAAAATATCGACTATAAGGGTTTCATCTTCCTTGGTCTGATCAATGTGAAGGGCGAACCTATGGTGATCGAATATAATTGCCGCATGGGTGATCCGGAAACGGAAGTTGTCATGTTACGTATCCAAAGCGACTTGGTTGAACTGTTGGAAGGTGTGGCCGAAGGTAATTTGGGCAGTCGTACATTGGTTCACGATCCGCGTGCGGCCGTAACAGTCATGCTGGTAAGCGGCGGTTATCCTGAAGCGTATGAAAAAGGAAAGGTTATCAGTGGCCTGGATAAGGTTCCCGCCGAAAACATCATTTTCCACGCAGGGACAAAAGCTGCCGATGGGCAGATCCTGACCAGTGGCGGTCGTGTCATCGCTGTCAGCTCTTACGGAGCCGACAAGGAAGAAGCCCTTGTCCAATCTTTCGCCGGTGCCAAGCTCATTGATTTCGAAAAGAAATATTTCCGTAATGATATCGGATTCGATTTATAAATTGTTGTCATAAATGCTGATTTATGGGGTGAGCTAACAGACGATTCAAGCCTTGTGTGTTGCAGGCTCTCTTTTGCCTCGTCTGTTGGCTCGCATGTAAATCAGCATTTATCTATTCCTGATCAGAAATGCGAGTAGCTTATAACAAATATTCCCGTCGATTCGACTTCTCCGCGCCACCGACATTCGTGCCGGTCTTATTGGCATGTATTGCCTGTTGGGTGGTCAGTTATTTGTACTCCGTGGGCTATCCTGTCTATGGCGAGGTCTCGGCTACTCCTCTCTGGAATACGATTTGCCAGACATTGCCAGGCAAGGAGTTTACCTATATTATCGGGATGGCGTTGATGTTCGGAGGGGCTTTCCTATTGCATCGTGCGAACTATGTACTGGTGTTGATACGGGAGAAGACGATGCTGCCCTTCCTCTTCTATGTCCTGTTCATCAGTACGAATCCCGACTTCTTTCCTTTGAAATCGACTTCGGTCGGTGTTTTCTGCCTGATTCTGGCTATTTACCAACTGTTCACGACCTATCATGATCCCGAGGCGAGAGAGAAGGCCTACAGTGCCGCCTTGCTGATCGGTATAGGCAGTCTGCTTTGGGTTCATTTGCTGTGGTTTTTGCCGTTGTTCTGGCTGGGGATGTATAATTTCCGTTCGCTGACGTCCCGTACCTTTATCGCCTCTTTGTTAGGGGTGGCGACGGTATATTGGTTCCTGTTGGGGTGGTGTGTCTGGCAACGGGATTTCACGCTGTTCAACGTCCCTTTCTCGACGCTTTTCAAGGTGCGCCTCTTGGCGACGGACGGAATAGTGTTGCTGGATTGGATCAGTATCATGGCGATTGCCCTGTTGACAGTTGTCGCTTCCCTGAATATTGTCATGCACGATACGGAGGATTCGCTTCGCTCCCGTCAGTTTCTCTCGTTCCTGATTGCGATGTCCGTATGGGCGTTCAGCCTTTATTTCCTCTATGATCAGGTTTCGGAAGAATTTTTGGAAACAGCTTGCGTGCCAGCCTCTATCCTGATCGCTCATTTCTTTACGGTGACACGTGGCAAGATCGTGTTTTGGTCGTTTTTTACAACTGTGGCAGTCCTGGTTGCCACTCTATTCATTCGTATATGGAATTTCTTATAGAATACGGATATATCGGTGTGTTCATCGCCTCTTTTTTGGCTGCTACCGTTTTGCCGTTCAGCAGCGAGGTCGTTCTAACCGGAGTGTTGTTGGCGGGAGCGGCCTACTGGCCTTGTATGATTGCGGCTACGTTAGGTAATTTCTTAGGTGGCATGAGTTGTTATTGGCTGGGTATGCTGGGCAAGGTCGAATGGATAGAGAAATATCTGAAACTGGATGCCGTCAAATTGCAGAAAGTGCAGGATTGGATAAAAGGGAAAGGTTCCTGGATGGGCTTTTTCGTTTTCCTTCCCGGTATAGGCGATTTTATCGCCGTGGCGCTCGGTTTTCTCCGCGCCAATATCTGGATCGTGGCTGTCTCGATGTTTCTCGGAAAGGCGATCCGATATTGGGTTTGGATGGAATTTGTCTATAAAGTACAGGGAATGTTCTGATTATTCCACTTTGACATATATTTTCGTATACACCTCGTTATGGCGGGCGTAAATGGCATAATTTCCCCGGATGTCGCTCCACGAAGGCAGAAGTGTGACTTTCAGTATGCCGCCTTCGGTCGTAATCTGAAAGAGGTCTTCGAGGTCGCTATCGTAGCTGAACTCCGTGTCTTTGGGAAATTCCCGGACAATCTCGTCTTCATAACCGCTTACCACTGTCCCGATCGTGCTGTCGTAGGCGGGTAACCCGTCTGCTTCGGGATTGATCAGGGCAAACTGGATGACAGCGCCTACTCTTTTCTCCTCTTTCATGATCTCGGATCCGACATAGAATTGGTAGTAGTCTCCTGCCAGCGCCAATGCGAATTTTCCCGATGGAAATTGCTTCACGGCTTCTTCCTTGAAAGCTTGGTAGAGGTGTCCCGGCGTTACGGCTGCTTGATAAACCAATCCGTTGCCGACTTGGGGCGGAATGACTTTTCCAATCCCTTTCGACGGACCGATTTCGGCGATCAGGCATTCGTTTGTTTGAAAGTTGTTTGCCGCGTTGATATAGATGTCCGAATTGCCCAGACGGGTCGCTCCATTCTCCACATCGAGCATGTTCAAGGTTGTTGCATTGTTGATTTCAGGAGCCGAATCGTCGTCCGAACAAGAAAAAGCCGGTAACAGGAATGCTGCCAGCAAGAGCTGGAACAAGAAATTCTTTTTCATTTCTTCTTTATTTATAAGTTAGACAATAGGTAAAACATGCACAAAGGTATTTATATTTTCCTGAAAAGCTAATCATTCCCTTTATATTTCGCCCGCCAATGGGACGGAGGTATGCCGACACGCTCGATGAAGGCGCGACTGAAGGTTTTCACCGAACTGTAGCCCATTTTCGTCGCCACTTTGCCCAAAGGCCAGTCCGTATGGAGCAGGACGTCGCGGATGGCCACCCAACGGTAGGCTTCGAGCCATTCGTCTGTAGTCACCCCGGTCAGTACCCTCAGGCAGCCGGACAGATCGACTCGCGAGACGCCTAATTTTTTTGCATAGAAAACCGGATCATGATTCATATAATGATGAACCATCGAGGCGAAAAGGTCCAAAAATTCGTTGCCCGTTCGTTTATGGAAAATGATACCCGATTGTACGCCTTGCCAGCGTTCCGCTTCGGTCGCTTCCCGGCCACAGAAGGAGATAAAGATATCTTTGGGAGTGTATAGGGGGTATTTTGTGTCCATTTTTGTATATATTCGTTTGTTTATAGCTTATACAAGACCGACGGATTCGTTCAAGGGGTAATTAGAGAACGAATCCGCAGGTTATAATTCGTTAACCGGATAATTGTAGAATGAGTATGGGCGTTCCGCTTCATTCGCTAAATGCTCGTTAAACGAATCTGTTGATCGTAATTCGTTCTGCAATTAATTGAGAAACGAATCCGCTATTCTGCCAGCCATTTGTTAATCTGTGTCAGTATCTTTTCCTTCATGTCTTCGGGCATGTTGCCGATACGGGCGCGGTGGCTGCCTCCGGGTTGGATGTAGACTTGTTCGTTTACCTTGCCTTTGAAGATCGGGACGCGGGTGGCGCTCCACGGGTCTACTTCGCCATAGATAAAGATCATCTTCGGATCGTTGTCACGGAGGAAATCATAGACTTTGTGGTAAAGTTCGGGGCGGTATTCAACTTTGTCGACCAGCTCTTTCGGCAGCATGATGCGGTTCAGGTATCCCCGGCTGCTGTCGATTGTCAGGTATTTCCTGAACGGTTTCGTGTCATAGCCGTAATAACCCAATTCGCGGGCAGCTTGTACGAAGAAGGAGATATTCGGCTGGTTTTCGGCAAAATAGTCGGGTCCGCTGATGTCAACCAAATGATAAAACAGTGTCTTTGCATCGGATGTGAGCGGCGGGATCACGCTGGTCGGCGTACCCCATTGCCAGAGGGCGAACGGGTATTCCAGGACGCAATAATCCAATACTTCGGCTATCGGAATGCGGAATTCCAGCTTCTTGTCCTTGCAGAACTTTTCCAGCATCGGGACGATTTCGTCCTTGTGTTTCAATATTTCAATCTGGAAAGCTTCGATCTTCTGACGGTCTTTCTTCGTGCCTACTTTGCGGAGGAACGGTTCGTGGCGCCCGTCTTCCACACCGCGGTTCAAGGGGGCTACGTAGGGGACGGAGAAGTCTACGTCGTCCGGAAACCAGGCACGGTACAGGCAAGTGGTTTGTCCGCCTTTGCTGATGCCGGTGCTGACCCATTTACCGGTGTACAGCTCTCGGAATGTTTGGTTGACGTTATGCAGGTCGTAGGCCGAGTTCTCTGCCGTCAGGTATTCCCAGTTACAGGGGGTCGGGGTGGATTCGAGGAAATAACGGTATTCCACGAATACCATATTGGCATCGAGCAGCTTCGACAGCTCTTCCTGATAACGAGGGTTCAAGGCATACGCCGCACCATATCCTTCCGTGACCAATATGGTCGGGCGGTCGAAACCGACGTGGGCGACGATCACGCGTTGCGTGAATGTTCCGGCTGCCGGGTTCTTATGGTCGACAGGCTGTGTGATGCGTACGAGATATTTCTCGGCATAATGGTCCGATTCCAGCTTCTCGATGCCGCTGATTCCTTTCAGCCCTTCCAATTTCTTTTGTAATTCCTGTGCGTAACCTGCAAATGCGACTGTCAGCATCAACAGGAATGCGACGAGGCATGGCGATAAGGTTTTCAATGTCCTTCTCATGGTATTAATCTTTTAAGTTATGTATATTTCGTATCAATCCTTCGTATTTGGCTCTTTTGACCGCCGATTTGGCAAATATACGATTATAATCCTCACGGGAAAAGACCTTTAGATCCTCTTTTCGAAGAGAAAGCAAAGTCGGTTTCGGACGGAATGCCTCTATTTGGGTCGGGCGGGCGAAACGGTTCCAGGGGCAGACCTCCTGGCAGGTGTCGCAACCGTAGAGGCGGTTACCGAGTCGGGAAGCCTGTTCGGCGGGGATTTCTCCGCGGTTCTCGATGGTGAGATAGGAGAGGCATTTGCGGGCATTCAGGTGGCGGGGGCCTTCCAGTGCTCCTGTCGGGCAGGCATCCAGGCAACGGCTACAACTGCCGCAACGGTTCTTCTGCGGTGTGTCGTACTGGTCCGCTTCGAGGGTGGTGACGATTTCTCCCAAGAAGAAGAAAGAGCCTTTTCCGGGAATAATCAGGTTTGTGTTCTTCCCGATCCATCCCAGTCCGGCTTTCCAGGCCCAATAGCGTTCGAGGATGGGAGCTGAGTCGGTGAAAAAGCGGGCGGCTGTTACGTCTGCCTGTTCCGTTCCCGCGCTTGACGCGGGATCGCAAAAGAACAGCCCGTTGCGATCCATACCTTTCCCGTCCGTCTCTATGCGATCCCGCGCGGGGCGCGGGAACAGGGCGGTCCATAGCTCGCTCAACATCTCTTTGACGACGAGATGGTAATCCTTCCCGTAGGCGTAGTAGGCGATATGGGGCGCTTCGGGTGGAAGTTTCTGCTCCGGATAATAGTTCAACGCCACGGATATGACTGTCTTGGCTCCTTCCACCAATCCGGCGGGATTCAACCGGATCTCGCGATGGTTCTCCATATACGCCATCCCTGCATGGTTGCCCTCCTTCAGCCATCTGTCAAAAAATAAGGCCTCGCTGTCTGCGGCCGCTACTTGTGCGATCCCGCAGGCATCGAAGCCGATCTCTTTTGCTTTCTCTTTTATTTCGATAGCTGGAAGCATATTAAAACACTTTGAACTCATACCCTTGTTCCTGTAGCCATTCGATGGCCCTGGGCATCGCTTCGCGCATGTTGCGTTCGGCTTTCAGCGAGTCGTGAAAGACGATTACGGAACCGTTGCGGGTATAGTTCTTCACCACGTTGAAGACACCGTTCGGTGTCATGTGCGGACTGTAATCGCGCGTCACCACGTCCCACATGATGATCCGGTAATGCCTCCTGAGTCCTACCACCTGTGGGAAACGCATGTGTCCGTGGGGCGGACGGAACAGGTCGCTTTTTATATATTCGGCAGCCTTTTCCACATTCGCCAGATAGTTCTTGGTCCAGAAGCGGATACCTTGAATATGGTTGAAAGTGTGATTGCCTACACGATGCCCCCTGTCCAGTACCATCTGGTAGATGTCCGGATGTTTGCGGACGTTGTCCCCGACACAGAAGAAGGTCGCCTTCACGCCATATTTGTCTAATATATCCAATACCCAAGGGGTAACCTCAGGGATCGGGCCATCGTCGAAGGTGAGATATACACACTTCTTCTTTGCCGGAATCCGCCAGATTACCCCTGGAAACAGAGCCCTGTAAAACCAGGGCGGTTGTTCTATAAACATATCTATTCTCTGCGCACCGATTCGTAAGCCATACGGTAGTTGTCAAACTCTTCCTGGTATTTCTTGTTGAATTCGGGGTTGTAATGTTTGTTGATTAACAATACTTGATTCAAAACCTGCATGTCCTGTAACAATTCTGTTTCTACGGACGCCAACTGCACCGGGTTCAAGCGGAAGTACCAGTTTATGTTACGCATCATGTTATCGGCGATGCCTGTAAATATTTCTGCCGCTTTTTCTTTCTGGCCCAGCACATAATAGAGTTCACCGGTTGAAAGAGCCGTGTAGTCGAGCGGGACATTTTCCGGCGGCAACACCTGCATACATTTGTCCAATACTTCCAAAGCCTTGTCGTTCTTGCCTTCTTTCACCAATGCTTCTGCCAACTTGTTGAACAGCATCATGCGGTAGCTCTTGCACATGCGCATTACGTTTTCGTCGATGTAAACGCCTGGCTTGTCTACGCCGCCCCATTTGAATTTGTTCATCACGTTGTCGTACATTTTGTCGGTGTTGACTGCTTTGTTGGCATTTTTCGGAACGACCTGGTAAGCGAGACCTGTCTGTTCGAAGTAGCCGTCCAGGTTGACGAACTGATCCGGGCTGACCGTGATCGCGTAGTACATAGGACGTTCGAAGTTGTTGGTCTGCAACATGTCGAGGATCGTCAGTTCCTGTTTACCCAGCGCATTCTTTCCGGCGAGGTTGATCATCATCTGGTCTACCATGCCGTCTGTCTTACTGCCTAAGATCTTGGCGCCGGCGACCGAGTCGACTTTGTAGTACAGTTTGTCGGCCGGGATATAATCGAGTTCCTGGTTGATACCCGGAATCTTCTTGAACTTCGGATCATCGCTGCGGACAAAGTTCAAGGCCGTGTTCAGGTCGATCGAATCTTTTGTCAGCGGGAATACATAAGCTGCATCGCGGGTCCCTTGTATATACTGGTCGCGTGTCCAGGTGATCGGCAGCGGAGCGGACTCGTAAGCCTGTTTCTTCATCTGGTCGATATACCAGTCTGTTTGCAGGTAGCTGGTGTTACATACGCGAACATCGGTACGGACGCCTTCTACCTCCTGGGCATACCACAAGGGGAATGTGTCGTTGTCGCCGTTGGTGAAGATGATGGCATTCGGCTCGCAGGATTCCAGATAGTTGGAACCGAAATCGCGGCAGACATAGCGGCCTGAACGGTCGTGGTCGTCCCAGTTTTGTCCGGCCATCTGGATAGGTATGAACAAGCAAAGCACGGTTGCCACCGATCCGGCGATGACCGGATTCAGTTTGCCGTATCGCTCCAGTCCCTTAGCCAGTGCCGCGACACCGAACCCGATCCAGATACAGAACGCATAGAACGATCCGGCATACGCATAGTCTCGTTCACGCGGCTGATATGGCGTCTGATTCAGATACAGAACGATAGCCAGACCAGTCATGAAAAACAGGAAGAAAGTCACCCAGAAACTCTGGATTCCTTTTTCGCCCGAATAAGCCTGGAACAGCAAACCTAAAATACCTAACAGCAACGGCAGCATATAATAGACATTGTGCCCTTTATTATTGATAATATCGAACGGCATATCTTCCTGCGGGCCCACCAGAACTTCGTCGATAAACGGAATGCCGGTAATCCAGTTGCCGTTCAGCACCTCTCCATTTCCCTGGATGTCGTTCTGACGGCCGGAGAAGTTCCACATGAAGTAGCGCCAGTACATAAAGTTCAGCTGGTAGGAGAAGAAGAACTTCAGGTTTTCCGCGAATGTCGGTTTCATTACGCTCTTCATCTCTCCGCAATAGTTATATTTCACCGGTTGGCCTTTTACCTGCGCCCATTCCTTATAGGCCTGTACATGGCGCGGATCGGAGCTGTACATACGCGGGAACAGCATGTTCAGTTCGTCGACATATTTGTATTCCTGATCGGTGCGGGACACGAAATAACGGTCTTTCTCGTTTTTGTCCTTCTTGATCACACGGCTCCAGGTCGGTTCGCCTTCTGTCGTGACGGGTACGCAGCTTCCTCCCTGGTTTTCGCGCTGTACTTCCGAGACGTAGGTCTGCCCGTAGAGGAGCGGAACTTTACCATACTGTTCACGTGCCAGATAGGTACGCAACGTAAAGATATCGCTCGGTGCGTTCTGGTTCATCGGCGTGTCGGCCGTTGCACGGATCAGTGTCAGTGCATACGAAGAATAGCCTACAACGACTACCATCAGGCAGACCAAGATCGTATTCAGCGTCTTGATATCCACCTTCTTGCTCTTGAACAGGTAAAGGCTCAATGCCGCAGTCAGGATGACCGCCAAAACATAACCGCTACCGATAAACGGAATACCGATCAATACGACCGACAGGATGAAAGCGATCTTCATGCGTGTCGGATGGATCTCGTCGCGCATGGTTTCCCAGATAGACCAGATCAACACGCCTGCCACAATGATCACATAAGCGAATACCCCGGAATTGTAAGGCATGCCTAAGACGTTGACAAATAATAGTTCGAAATAGCCGCAAACCTCGACCAGCCCCTGTACGACACCATACATCATCAGCGCAACGATGGCGAAGGAAACGAGCAAAGCAACCAACGTACCCTTCATCGTCGGGTTCGGGAATTTCTTATAGTAATATACCAGCACGATAGCCGGGATACACAGCAAGTTCAGCAAGTGGACACCGATACTCAACCCCATCAGGTAAGCGATCAGTACGATCCAGCGGTCTGCATGTGGTTTGTCGGCAACAGCTTCCCACTTCAGGATTAGCCAGAAAACAACGGCTGTAAAGAGTGATGAATAGGCATACACTTCTCCTTCCACGGCACTGAACCAGAACGTATCACTGAATGTATAAGCCAGTGCTCCGACCAGACCGCTACCCATAACGGTAATCATCTGGCCTAAAGACGCTTCTTCTCCGTCTTTCACCATGATCTTGCGGGCAAGGTGAGTGATACTCCAGAAAAGGAACAAGATCGTCAGTCCGCTAAACAAGGCGGACATCGTATTTACCATCTTCGCCACTGTGGACGGATCGGATGCAAGTTGTGTGAACAGGTTGGCCGTCAACATAAAGAACGGTGCTCCGGGCGGATGCCCTACTTCCAGCTTGTAAGCTGAAGAAATGAACTCACCGCAATCCCAGAAGCTGGCAGTGGGTTCCATAGTCATCAAATAGACGGTTGAAGCGATCGCAAAAACGATCCAGCCCAACACGTTGTTGATCAATTTATACTTTCCCATACTTTGTATAAAGTGTAATAATTAATTGTCTTAATTCTGTATCCTCACACGGATAGTCGGCCGCAAAGGTAAGCATTTACGTTTAATACCAACGTCCTGATACGCTATAAATTGTGTGGAAGAGATTAGAAATATATTAAAAGAATCCGTTGAATGACAGTCTGAAATCTGTCAGTTTGCCGACATTCGGATGGTGGCAAACTGATATTTGCGGACAGGATTCCATTTAAACTACTCTGTTTACCGTCCCTTCGAGTAAGGCGTTATTATAGTTTGTGTCAACAGCCGCCTGTACCGCACCTTGTCGGCTGTAATGTTATATGCGAATCCGACCAGACTGTTGCTTGCGGATTTTTCAGCCTCTCGTTTTGACGAAAATGAACCTTGAGCCATTTACTTATTCCAAGAAATGGATTGGTATTACATTTTTTAGGCTACCTTTGACCGTTGCAGATATTTACTTGCATTATAACATCTTTTGCCACTATCATTCTACCATCATACTAAATTGGCAAAATACGGTTCTTCATTCCACAAAAGCCTTCTCTTCTTTTAGCAAAAACAAGCAGATAATTCCGTAAACACCCCCATGTTGCCATCCTTTACATCCGGGTGTAGAGAGCCGGTATATCCGGGTGTAAAAGGGGGCAACATGGGGGTGTCCGGCAACTAAAGTACCGTACCGGACAATAAAAACCACCCGGTTTTACCTATTTTACAGCCGTTGTTGCATGTTCTCCTTCTGTTTTTTTATATGCAAAGGTAATGTCCTCCTACCTGCTAACTTTTCCAATCTTGTCAACTTACAAATATTTCAGGCATCTTCATGAACGAGAAACAATCCCTCGAAACGACATCAAGGTGAAGGGCAAGCCGATATCAAGGCGAGATGGAAAGCCATTCCCGTACCGCATCAACGAGTACCCGGTTCTCGGCTGCTGTCTGTGCCGATATGCGGATATAACGTTCGTCCAGGCTGCGGAAATTAGAGGCATCGCGAATCAGCAAGCCATGACGATCCCACAAATATTGTTTCAAATCAGCAGCCGTCCCTTTTTTCAAGCGGGCCAAGAAGAAAGTCACGGATGTCGGCAATGCTTCGAGGTTGCCCAACTCATTCAGCCGGTCGATCAGGCTGGCTGTCTCGCGTTGCCATTCACAGATGGGCAGGATATATTGCTCCGGATGCGTCAAGATGTATTTACCGGCTTCCACAGCGATTGCATTGACAGACCAGGGAATGATGTACCGGTTTATCTGCTCGACCTTATCCGGAGAAGCGATCAGGTAGCCAATACGGAGTCCCGGTATATTATGCGCTTTCGAAATAGATTGTATCAGGATCAGGTTCGGATGGTTGCAGACATCCGAAGGTTCCAACAACCTTTCCGTCGTGAAAGCGACGTATGCCTGGTCGATGATAAAGACCGTCTGCCGGTTCGCCTCGATCAATGCCAACAGTTCGGCCCGGCGGATCAGTCTGCCGTCCGGATTATTCGGGTTACAGATCCAGCAGAAATCCTGTCCTTCCAGCGAAAGGCCGGACAGGTCGCACGAGGTCGGAAAGAAACTGACTTCATGCCCGTGCAGGCGGCAAGCGTCTTCATACTCCGAAAAAGAGGGAACGGCAATAGCGGATTTCGCCCCTTTCCAGGTTTGCGCCAGCAGATAGAATGCCGTGATGGAACCGTTCGTTACCACTATATTCTCCTCTTCCACCTCATAGCAGCGGGCAAGCAATCTTTTCAGGGAAGAAGCATCCGGTTCCGGATAACGCGTGAGTTCATAAAACTGCTCGTTCAGGTGTTCCCTGAGTGTGCGGAGATCGGCTCCATGCCATACATTTGAACTGAAATTTATCTTTACCTCTTTCTGTGAATTATAGTGGTCGTCACCGTGTCCGAATAACATCTTTAGGGGAATTATGATTTATGAATTATTTGATTGCTTTATAGATTGCGTCTTGGATACGTGTGCGGATATCCAGCGAACCTAGCTTGTTGTTGGCCCGTGTCGGGTTCACACGGTTGGACAGGAAGATATACAGCAGGTTGTTATCCGGGTCCACCCAAAAGCAAGTGCCGGTAAAACCGGTATGCCCATAAACGGAGGCGGGAGCCAGGCTGCCGCAAGGAGATGCTTTACCCCCACCGGCTACCGGCTTGTCGAAACCTAAGCCGCGGCGACAGGTCGGACTTTTACTTTGGGTGAAAAGACGGCAGGTTTCTTTGGATAGGTATTGTTCACCTCCGTAACTTCCCTGGTTCAGATAGAGTTGCAGCACTTTCGCCAAGTCGTTGGCGTTGGAGAAAAGCCCGGCATTGCCCGAAACGCCCCCTTGGAAAGCGGCTGCCTCATCATGCACATAGCCACGAAGCAGTTGCCGACGGATAAAATGGTCGTTTTCGGTCGGGACGATCTGCATCGTGTCGAGGATATGCAACGGATTGTAGGCCGTATGCCAAGCTCCAAGCTTGCTGAAGAACATGTCATGCAACAGGCGGTCCATCGGCTGCCGCATCTGCTTTTCCACCATCATCTTCAACAGGATGAAATTGATGCAACTGTATTTGTACTTGCCCCGCACGCCGAGGCGCGAGTCCTTGATCTCCTGGATAATGGTGTCTTTAAAAGAGTCGTGCAGATACATGTTACGGGCGATCTCTGTCGTAAAGCCCGGCTTTTTCCGGGCAGATACCAGATTGGGAAGAAAAGAGAAGTCGTTGCGCACATAGGTCCGGGCGTCGAAACGGACCGGATGCGCCTGGTTCTTCGCATTACTGTACAGGCTGCCTTTATAACTATCCTTGTCGATCGCGTTCAGATAGAAGTTGATAGTCGGCGTCAGGCCGGACTGGTGGTAGAGGAGGTCTTTGACAGCTAAATTCTTTTTATCCGAATCCTTTAGTTCGGGTATAAAATCGGATATCTTATTGTTCAGCGTGAACTTCTTGTCATCGTATGCTTTCATTACAGCCAGCAAGGTCCCCGCCGCTTTGGAAGAAGAAGCCAAGTCGTAGACGGAGTTTTCATCAACAGCTTGTTTCTTATCGTAGTCGAAATAGCCGAACGATTTGTCATAGATAATCATGCCATCTTTGGCGACGAGCACCTGGCAACCGGGAAACGCCTTCTGTTCCAAACCGTCTTCCACGATAGAGGCGATCACGTCCAAACGTTCGGGACTTGCCTCCACTTCTTCCGGCTCGTGATAACCGAGACGTGTCTTTTCGGTAAACACACCCGTCCCCGCCGTGTAGAGGGTAGGGATGGAAACCGACAGCTTTCCTTTAACCGCAATACCGCCGAAAATGGCTTGCGCCGCATATTTCTGAGCAAGCGGTGTGCCCTCGTAGGCCATTACGACCGCTTTGGCTTTCAGGATGGAAGGTTTATATGCTTTACAAAAATAGGGCAAGGTGAAAAAGGCATAGACCAGTTCCTTCTTTGCCGCCAGCTCGCGCAGAGCCGGGCTTTCCGGAATGCGGACCGTATGCACGCCGCAAATGACCACATCGTATTTCTCCAATTTCTTATATACACTCTGCACTTGGGCTGCCGTCGCATTCCGGCTGATGCTGAAACAGGCGACCGAGTCGTAGCGCCCCAGCATCTTTTGGAACTCGTTCCCTACCCCGTCACCGATAGACAGGGCGGCGATCTTTTTCTTATCGAGCTGCTTCAACGGGATGATGTCGCCCTCGTTCTTCAGCAGGGTGATCGCTTCTTCATTCAACTTGGCGGCCAACCATGCGGCATGGGGAGAGTTCAGGCGTTCGGACAATCCCTTCGTCTCGACCGGGCGATAGTCGTTCAGCCCTGCGATGTATTTATATTGCAGGATCTTGATGATCTTCACTTCTATCTCTTCCCTGTCCAAAATACCCTCTTCCAAGGCCTCCTTCACGGCTGCAAAGTCGTTAATCGGCGCAGTCGGAGCCAAAAGGATGTCATTGCCCGCCAATAGCGCCATTACGGAAGGGTTATCGGATTTACGGGTAGTAGCGCCTTTCATAGCCAAAGCGTCAGTAAAGCACAGCCCTCGGAATCCGAGCTCTTTTTGCAGCAGGTCGGTGACGACGGCACGGGACATGGAGACCGGCTTATTGCGTGCCTTGTCCAACGCCGGGACATACAGGTGTCCGGTCATCACGCCGGCATAGCCGTCATAGATATAACGCTTGAAAGGCAGCAACTCCACACTGTCCAGGCGTGCCCGGTCATGATGAACGGCAGGCAGCGTATAATGGGAATCTTCGGCGGTATCGCCATGTCCGGGGAAATGCTTGGCGACAGACAGGATGCCCTGCCCTTCCAGCCCACGGGCATACGCAAGCCCTTTGTCAGCCACCGCCTCAGGATTCTCGCCGAAGGAGCGGAGGCCGATCACCGGGTTGTCGGTATTGCTGTTGACATCCATATCGGGTGCGAAATTGATATGGATTCCCATCTCCTTGCACTGCCGGGCGACTTCCTTGCCGTATTCGGTTATCAAGCTGTTATCCTCAATCGCCCCCAACATCATGTTCTTCGGGAAACGGGTCGTACCGGAGAGGCGCATGGAAAGTCCCCATTCGCCGTCCAGCGACACGAGCATCGGGACACGGGAGGCTTTTTGCAGGCGGTTCGTCACCTCGGCCTGCGTGACCGGATCACCTTTATGGAAAAGGATGCCGCCGATCTTTATCTCATTGACATAACGCATCAGGCGTTGCATATTGCGGGTGTCGGATTTCGGGTTGGCGATGATCATAAAGAGTTGCCCGATACGTTCGTCATAACTCATCGCATCGAAGACGGAGTCCACCCAGTGATTCATTTTCTCCTTGTCCACTGCCCGGTAAAGGTTCGGCGTCGTCTGTGCGACAGCGGAAAGAACGGTAACACAACTAAATAAAAAGATATATATTTTCTTCATCGAAAGAGTTGAAATTTATGATTTATAATTTATGATTTATAAATAATGATCACAATGTCTTTCTAATAAATCATAATTCATAAATCATAAATCATAAATCAAAACAAATGTACGGAAATTACCCTGATATTTCCTACCTTTGAAGTGTTTACTAACTATTTTTTAATCTAAATTCTATAGAACCATGCAAAGAAGGCACTTTATGAAGCTGACAGGTATGTTGGCTACGCTTCCGGCCATCAAGGGGATAGCCGCAACCTCCGAAAAACCCGCTCCATCCGGAAAGCAGCTATACGAATGGCGAATCTACACACTGGAAGAAGATGCGGACGGCCTGGACGGCTTTTTCCGCGACACACTGATCCCTGCCTATAACCGGAAGAATATCAAAGCAGGCGCTTTCGTCCCTTATAAGAAAGAGGAAAAAGAACGGCGTCTACTGCTGTTCATTTATCCCGACATCACGACTTATCATCAGGTGAAACGGACCATCTGGGACGACACGGTATTCAGGAAAGCGGCACAGCCTTATTTCGACAAGACGGCTCCCAACCCGGCTTACTTCAATTTCGAAAGTTTCCTGTGCGAAGCTTTCGACAAAGTACCTTCCCTTCTGATGCCGGACAAGAACCGGACGCTGTTCGAACTCAGGACGTATCACAGTCCCAACGAAGAAGCCAACCAGCGGAAAGTCGCGATGTTCAATAAAGATGAAATAGATGTCTTCGACAAGGTCGGCATCAACTCCGTTTGCTACGGAGAGGTACTGGCCGGTCCGATCATGCCGGCGGTGATGTACCTCACCTGGTACAAGGACGAACCGACACGCAATGCCGCCTGGGACAAATTCCGGGCACATCCGGACTGGCAACGGATCAAGAACCTGCCGGAATATGCCTATACAGCCACCCGAAACACCAGTCTGCTCCTCTCACCATTGCCTTACTCGCAGATATAAGGAAATTAAAAATAAAAAAAACGACAGTTATGAGACAAGCCATATTCTTCCTGTGTCTTTGGAGTTGCAGCCTATTAGCGGGACATGCCCAGGAAGCCGATGAAGCGAATTACGACGAAAGCAAAATTCCCCCTTATACCCTGCCCGCTCTGTTAAAGACTAGCGACGGCCGGGAAATAACAACCGTGCAACAATGGGAACAGATCAGACGCCCGGAATTGCTGTCCGTCTTTACCGAACAGGTATACGGAAAGATGCCGGCGGACAAGGTGGATGTGTCCTACAAGAAGCTGGACGACAACCACAGTGCGGTCAACGGCAGCGCCACCCGCAAACAGATCGAAATAACATTCAGCCATAACGGTATAGAACGGAAAGCCCTGCTGCTGATGTATCTGCCGAACCATGTCAAAACAAAAGTGCCGGTATTCCTGCATTTCAACTTCCAGGGGAATCAGACAGTTTCTTCGGACCCGGACATCATCCCGTCGCAATATTCCGACCGCCCACGCGGAAACCAAGCATCGCGCTGGCCGGTGGAAAAGATCATCGACGCCGGTTACGGGTTGGCCACCGTCCATTACTTCGACTTCTTCCCCGACAGCAAGGACAGATATGCGGAAAGTATTCTCGCCCTCTTCGGTCATCCATCTGAAGGAGACATTCCGGCAGACGGCGGACAAGCAATCGCCGCCTGGGCATGGGGTTACAGTCGGGTGATGGATTACCTCGAAACAGACTGGCAGGTCGATGCCTCCAAAATCATCCTGATGGGACATTCCCGCTTGGGCAAAACCTCCCTTTGGGCTGGCGCTACCGATCCGCGTTTTGCAATCGTCATCTCCAACGAATCCGGATGTGGCGGAGCAGCCCTATCCAGACGGCAGGTGGGTGAAACTGTCAACCGGATCAACCACGCTTTCCCTCACTGGTTCTGCAAGAACTTCCGCAGGTATAACAAGAAAGAAGGTGAACTGCCGATCGACCAGCACGAGCTATTGGCTCTCATCGCTCCCCGCCCCCTTTATGTGGCAAGCGCCGAAGAAGACCGCTGGTCCGATCCGAAAGGTGAATTTCTTTCAACCGCATACGCCGGAGAAGTCTATAAGCTCTACGGAATGAAAGGACTGGAAACAACCACGATGCCGACGGTCAACATGCCGATCATGAACCGTGTCGCCTACCACAATCGTACCGGTGTGCATGATGTGACGGATTTCGACTGGGAGAACTACATTAAGTTTGCCGATAAGTGGCTGAAGTAAAATTTATTTCAGACTGCTACTTGCGTATCAAATAATTATTTCGTTACTTTGCATCCGCTTTGCGTAATCTCTGTCGGGACAAGTAGCCCGTTATATTGCGTTTCATTAAAAATTACAATTAAAAAGCTATAAAACAATGGATTTAATTAAAGTTGTAAACGAAGCGTTTGCTACGAAAAAGGAATTTCCTGCATTCAAGAGTGGTGACACTATTACAGTAGCTTACCGTATCAAAGAAGGTAACAAAGAACGTATCCAGCAGTACAGAGGTGTCGTAATCCGCATCTCAGGTCATGGTGACAAAAAACGCTTCACAGTGCGTAAGATGTCTGAAAACGTAGGTGTAGAACGTATTTTCCCGATCGAATCTCCGTTTATCGAAAGCATCACGGTTAACAAGTATGGTAAAGTACGTCGCGCTAAATTGTATTACCTGCGTGCTCTTACCGGTAAGAAAGCAAGAATCAAAGAAAGAAGAGTGTAATCTCTGTGGTTCTATTGCCATACGAAAAAGCCGTCCGATTCATTTCGGACGGCTTTTTTGTTTATTGATGTTCCTGCCGCAGCAAATCATTTACCGTCTTGACCGGATTGAAGGTCTCGATAGGAACTTCGACGAAGATTGTATTCCAGTCGCTCATCGCACCATTCCACAAACCTGGCAATTCCAATGCTTTCAATTCGCGGCCGTCCTTGCTCTTATAAGAGATAAAGCCGGTATTCTTGTCTACATAATCCGGCAAGTTGAACTTCTCGCCCTTATAGTTCTTCAACGCGCATACCAGATCCACCGGATTGAAGTGCGTGCCCTTTTCGAACATCGCTTTCTTTTCGGGATCCTTCAAATCAATCTGCGAGCTTTCGAGAATTTGCAGAGAGACAGTTCCATCCGGGTTGACAGCCAGGAACGGGCCACCGCCCGGCTCACCGACATTCTTCACCATACCGCAGACACGCAACGGGCGGTTCAGCTTACTCTTAATATAAAGGATCAACTCGGCATCTTCCAACAACTTCGTTTCCGGATTCTTCACGTACAACTCCTCCTGCAAGAAATGAATCATCTCTTCCACCTGGTCGTGCGAATACTTGCCGCTATCGATCAGCTCCAGATACTTGAAGATGCGTTCCTGCAAAGAAACCAGCACACCAGCGATCACCTTCTTGAAGATAACGGTCGAGCATTTGAAACTGTCCGGAACCACATTGTCGATATTCTTGACAAACACCACATCGGCATCTACATCGTTCAGGTTTTCGATCAAAGCACCGTGGCCACCCGGACGGAACAACAGGTTACCGTTCTTGTCGCGGAACGGATTGTTTTCCATATCGGCAGCAATCGTATCGGTACTCGGCTTCTGTACGCTGAAAGAGATATCGTATTTGACAGAGAATTTCTCTTCATAATCTCCCGTCTTTGCAGCAACCAACTGTTCGAACAACGCCTTATGTTCGGGCGACACAGTGAAATGTATATTCACTTCGCCGGCATTGTTCTTCGCATACATCGCACCTTCAGCCAGATGTTCTTCCATCGCCGTACGGGCTGTCTGCGGATAAGAATGAAAAAGCAACAGACCTTTCGGAAGCTGTCCGTAGTTCAGTCCTTTCGACTCCAACAGGTTGGAGACAACAGCCTTATACTGTCCGAGAGCGATTAGTGCAGGAATATCTTTTGCTTCATTCTCGATGCAAGCCCGGTTCAAGGCATCATAGAAGGCAAACTTCCTGATGTCATCAAAAAACTTCTTCTCAAACGCATTCTGAGGCTCGTTATAGTCGGCAGACAGGAATTCATACAGATTCTTGAACATACGGCTTGCCGCACCCGAAGCCGGCACGAACTTCACGATCTTCTTATTCTTTGCCAGATAAGCATCCCAGGCATCCATATAGGTAGCCTGCTTCTCCTGCGGGATTACCATAATCCCTCTCTCGACCGACGCCGAAGCTGTAATTTCCAGAAAAGGAAACCCTTTCACGAAACAAGCCAACTGCTCTTCAATCTGCTTTTCGCTGATTCCTTTAGCCGCCAGTAACTCTAAGTCTTTTGCGTTTAACATAGTATATCTTTTTAATTAGTTAATAATCAGACACGCTACAAGGCCCTTCCGGCCTATGTATATCGCAAATGTATAAAAATACCATTAGAATTGCACTGATATTCGGAGAAAAACTTATTTTTACGGTATGTTTTACGGACAGCCCTCAAACAAGCTGTAAAAAGACAGACGACTATGGATATACAACCGTTCTTTACCGAAGAGGAGAAAAAACAGTTTTTCTCCAAGTACAAGCAATTATTACACCATCTGTACTCTTTCCTGAAAAAAGAAGATCTGAGTAAAATGAAAGAGTTGATGAAGCGGGTTGTGGCTTTGGATTGTTACGGACGAGACAAAAACGGCATTAACGGCCTGCTCCGCAATATCGACACGGCATTGATCGCCACCACAGAGATCGGATTGAAGCGCACGTCGGTCATCGCACTCCTACTTTACCGTCCGGTCATGAAAAAGATCATCACTTTAGATGAAGTGAAGACTACATTCGATGCGGATGTCACCCTGATCATCAGCCGTCTGCTGAAGACTTCGGATCTTTACGCCCGCAATACGGCTGTCGACTCCGAGAACTTCCATAAACTGCTGTTCTCGTTTGCCGAAGACGTACGTGTGATCCTGATCATGATCGCCGACCGCCTTTGCCTGATGCGCCTCGGCAAACAATTGAAGAATGACGAGGACCGGAAACGGCTGGCAACGGAAGTTTCCTATCTATACGCCCCGCTCGCCCACCGCCTCGGCTTGTACACGATCAAAAGCGAACTGGAAGACTTGTCGCTAAAATATACCGACCGCAAGCAATACGATTTTATCAAGCAGAAGCTGAACGAGACGAAACGTTCGCGCGACGCCTACATCGCCGAGTTCATCACCCCTATCAAAAGCAAGCTGGAGGAGGCTGGGCTGCAGTTTGACATCAAGGGACGCACGAAGTCCATCCACTCCATCAACAACAAGCTGAAAAAACAGAACATCCCGTTCGAAGACATATACGACTTGTTTGCCATCCGTATCATCCTGGACACACCATATGAAAAAGAACGTTCGGACTGCTGGCAAGTCTACTCGATCATCACCGATATGTACCAGCCGAACCCGAAACGCATGAAGGACTGGATATCTATCCCGAAAACGAACGGTTACGAAAGTCTGCATATCACCGTGATGGGACCACAGAACAAATGGGTGGAAGTACAGATCCGTACCCGCCGCATGGACGAAATTGCCGAACGGGGACTGGCTGCCCATTGGAAATATAAAGGGGGAAAAGCGGAAAGCGGGCTGGACGAATTCCTAAATACTGTCCGTGCCGCCCTGGAAACGAAAGAGAACAACCCGCTCGACTTGATGCAGGATTTCAAAATGGACTTGTACAAAGACGAGATTTATGTATTCACCCCGACAGGCGAACTGATCAAGCTGGCCAAAGGGGCGACCGTGCTCGACTTTGCTTTCGCGATCCATACCAAGTTAGGATGCAAATGCGTCTCGGCAAAGGTGAACGAGAAGAATGTACCTATTAAATATACCTTGAACAACGGCGACACGGTCTCCATCGTCACCGCTCCCACCCAGACACCCAAACGTGACTGGCTGAACATCGTCGTCACCTCGAAAGCGCGGGTCAAGATCAAACAGGCACTCCGCGAAGAGACTGCCAAGGCGGTGGACTTTGCCAAAGAGATGCTGCAACGCCGCTTCAAGAACCGGAAGATCGAGATGGAGGAACCGATCCTGATGCGTTACATCAAGAAGAAAGGATTCAAGACTGTCACCGACTTCTACGTCGAGATTGCCGAAGAACGCCTCGACCCGAACCAAGTGATCGACGAATACCTGGAACAGCTCCGCCGGGAAACGGAAACGAACGACCACACCGAAGTCCGCAGCGCCGAAGAATACATCACGACAACCGAAGTGGAAGAAATCTCGACCAACAAGGATGTCCTGGTGATTGACAAGAACCTGACGGGCATCGAGTATAAGTTGGCGAAGTGCTGCAACCCGATCTATGGCGACGAGGTGTTCGGTTTCGTCTCCACGCAAGGCATCAAGATCCACCGGATGGACTGCCCGAACGCACAGGAAATGTTCAGCCGTTTCGGCTACCGCATCATCCAGGCCAAATGGAGTGGCAAGGGGGACAACGGATATATCGTCACGCTCCGGGTTATCGGCCGTGACGACATCGCGATCGTCACCAACATCACTTCCGTCATCAGCAAGGAAACGGGCGTCACGCTCCGCTCCCTGAACATCGACTCGGTAGACGGGATCTTCCAGGGAAACTTCACGGTTATGGTGCGCGACACGACGGCGTTAAACATGCTGACCAAGAAGATCAATGCTGTGAAGGGGGTAAAGACGGTCGAAAGGTTAAACTCCTGAAACGAGTTATCCGTTGCAAACGAAATTGCATTCATAGCCCAATAGAAAATATGACGGACGGAATCAACACACTGCGCTATTCGGATTTTTTCCTGGCCATGTACTTCGACGGAGGAAAAAGTTGCTTACATCGGAACCATTCCCATGTGTTAGTTTACATGTACTCCGGTGAAATGGTCATTGATGAAAGAGAAAAAACCACCCGGCTGCATAAAGGTGATTGCGCCTTTATCCGCAAGGACTTCAGTGTACAAATGACCAAGCAGGCATGGAACGGGGAACAGTTCAAAGCCATATTCCTGATGTTTACCCCCAAATTCTTGCGTGGTTTTTACAATCGTCTGGACCGGGATGCAATACCCAAAGATGCCAAGCGAGATGAAATAAGCTTGTACAAGCTGCCGTCCAACCGCCCCGATATCGTAAGTCTGTTCGAATCCATGACACCTTACTTCGATTCGAACATCCAGCCGACAGAGGAGTTATTGCAACTGAAAATGATCGAAGGTATATATGTGTTGCTTAATACGAGCAAGAACCTGTATGCTTCTATCTTCGACTTTACGGACCCGTGGAAAATCGACATACTGGAATTCCTCGAAAGTAATTACATGAACGATATATCGATGGAAGAGATCGCCAATTATACCGGCCGCAGCCTATCCACGTTCAAGCGGGACTTTAAAAAGTGCAGTACGCTTTCCCCGCGGGAATGGTTGATACGCCGTCGTCTCGAAGCCGCCCGCGAGTTGATACGGAAAGGGGGACGCAAGGTATCGGATATCTGCTTTGAAGTAGGATTCAAGAACCTTTCCCACTTCTCGAAGATTTATAAAGAAACGTACGGCATTCCTCCGACAGAGGATACACAACCGGGAATCAGTCTCGCATAGGTTGCGGGACTTTTTTATTTGTGGACTTTCCAACAAAGCATTTTGAACCACACAACAAAACCATTGCGCCACTCCCCGCCTACCTTTGCATCAGAAAACGAAATAAAGAAAGAATAACATGAAGACTATCTTTGAAAAAGATTTATCGGGCGAAATGGTTTCGCCCAATGAGCCGGGTTACGAAGCGTTGATCACCGACATTTTCGCCACCATCCGAACCGCTACGGAAATGAATACAGGTTACCGCACTCCGGAAGAGGTACACGAATATATGAGCCGGATTCTCGGCAAACCCCTCGAAGAGAGCACGACGGTACTGCCGCCGCTCTACATCGACTACGGCCAGCCTGTCACGATTGGGAAGGGATGTTTCATCCAGCAGTGTTGTACCTTCTTCGGACGCGGCGGCATCACGATTGGCGATGAAGTATTCATTGGTCCGAAGGTCAACCTGATCACCATCAACCACGACCCGGACCCGGAAAACCGCAGCGCGACCTACGGCCGTCCGATCGTAATCGAAGACAAAGCATGGATCGGCATCAATTCAACCATCCTTCCGGGAGTACGCATCGGCTACGGAGCTATCGTCGGAGCCGGTAGCGTAGTGACTAAAGACGTGCCTCCCATGACAGTGGTAGCCGGCAATCCGGCAAAATTCATCAAGAAGATAGAAACGGGGAAAGGTATAAACGATAAATTAGATTAAGTTACTGATTAACAACACCCCCAATTCTCACAGTTCTCAAGCCTATGAGAACTTTTTCTCATCGCCATGAGAATTTATTCTCATAGGCATGAAAAAAAATACTCATCAGCATGAGAAAACTTTCCCCTGCACACAAGAAAGTTTTCTCATGCCTATATGACAATTTTCCCGTGCCTACGCCCAAACGCTCTCCTTGGCATAAGAAAAATATAAACTCAGGATTTACCAACTATACTCTTCCTGATATTCATCATAAACCGGTTCGGTATCGATTCCGTTATTGACGAATATCTGCCGGATATGCTCCTGTTCGGAGGGCGTGACATGGCGTTCTTTATGAAGAATCCGGTAAAACATGCTTCGCCCGAAATAATAATATACCTGTCTTCTGACCGCAATCGCCTTTCGATAATTCAAGTCGTCAAACATACGGCTGATCCCCAATCCGTACACAGCCATCCGATCAGCTTTGAAATACCGGCAATTTTCACCATCCGGCGAAACATTATTCGGGTTTATGACAGGCACGGAATACCTGCTCTCCGGAATCCGAAGGGCAACTTGATAACGGAGACATTTATCAGCCACTTTACACTGCCCGCAAAAGCAATGAGAAAAATCGAAAGGGACGGATTCGTAATTAAATTCAGGCTTCATCTGTTCTTCTATTTATAATTATTCTCAATCATTCCTTTACCGGTTTCAACCCCATCTTCTCCGCCCGTTGAAGCATAAAAGTATGGGCCGCTTCGTATTCGTTCGGGATCACGCCGTCGAGGATCGCGTTCTTGATGGCTTCTTTCAGGACACCGACCGGCTGGGAAGGGGGAAGTCCGAATGTTTCCATAATTTCCTCGCCTGTCACAGGGGGCTGGAAGTTGCGGACACGGTCTTTCTCTTCTATATCGGCGAGCTTGCTGCGTACCTTCTGGAAATTGGCCAGGAAACGACGTACCTTTTCGGGATTCTTGCTCGTGATATCGGCTTCGCAAAGTTTCATCAAGTCGTCTATATCGTCGCCCGCATCAAACAGCAAGCGGCGTATAGCGGAATCGGTCACCTCATCATCCGACAAGGCGATCGGGCGCATGTGCAGGCTGACCATCTTCTGGACATATTTCATCTTCTCGTTCATCGGCAGCTTCATCTTGCGGAAGATGCCGGGAATCATCTTCTCACCAATGAAATTATGATTGTGGAACGTCCAGCCCAGGCGCGGGTCGAAACGCTTCGTCGCCGGCTTGGCTATATCATGAAAAAGGGCACTCCAGCGCAACCACAGGTTATCAGAGGTCTTGCTCAGGCGGTCGAGCACCATCAAGGTATGGGCGAAGTTATCCTTATGCCCGATCCCTTCCTTCGTCTCCACTCCTTTCAGGGCACAGAGTTCGGGGAAGATCAACGGCAGCAACCCGCAACGTTCCAGCAGGTCGAAACCGACAGAAGGTTTCGGCGAAAGGACGATCTTATTCAACTCATCCACGATACGCTCTTTCGAGATGATCGAGATGCGCTCCTTGTTCCGTTCAATCGCATCGAAAGTGTCGGGATCGATAAAGAATCCTAACTGGCTGGCAAAGCGGACGGCACGCATCATGCGCAAGGGATCGTCGCTAAACGTAATATCCGGATCGAGAGGCGTACGGATCAGCAAATTATCCATATCGGTCAAGCCATTGAAAGGATCGACCAGTTCACCGTACCGGTCCTTATTCAGGCAAAGCGCCAGGGCGTTGATCGTAAAGTCACGGCGGTTCTGGTCGTCTTCGAGTGTCCCGTCTTCGACAACCGGCTTGCGGCTGTCATGCGTGTAGGATTCCTTGCGGGCCCCGACAAACTCCAGTTCCAGATCGCCGGCTTTCACCTGTGCCGTACCGAAGTTCTTGAAGACGGACAGATAAGCTCCCCGTCCCAATTTCCGGGCAACAGCTTTCGCCAGCTCGATTCCGCTCCCGACGGCAACGACATCTATATCTTTAGAAGGGCGATGCAGAAAGATATCCCGCACATAACCGCCAATCACATATGCTTCAACTCCCAACTCGTCCGCCGCCTCCGAAATCAAATGAAACGGCTTCGCCGAAATATGTTTTAATATGTCTTCTTGTTCTATATACATATATATATTGTTTATCAACAAATTTATCTGTTACTTTTGGCTTGATCCAAAAGTAACAGACACGCAAAGATAATTAAATTCTTGCGGGGATGCTAATTCTCTCTTTTTCCAATATCTTTGCAGGGAATAAAAGTAGTAGACAATTAAAGAAGTATCATAATGAAAAAGTCAGCAATCTGTATAACACTTGCAACCCTGGCACTGGCCGGTTGTAACAATGACGAGAAGAATGCACAGGCAAGGCTGGACAATGCCAGAAGCATGTATGAACAGAATGAGTTCTTTGCTGCCAAAAATGAAATCGACAGCATCCGCATCCTATACCCGAAAGAGTTCAAGGTGATCCGGGAAGGTCTGACACTAATGCGCCAAGTGGAGCAAAAGGAGGCGGAACGCAACTTGGCCTTTTGCGACAGCCTGATCCCTGTCAAGCAACAGGAATTGGAAGGATTGAAGAAAGGTTTTAACTTCGAAAAGGATTCCGCCTATAACGAAATCGGCAATTATGTCTCCAAGCAACAGACTATCGAACGCAACATCCAGCGTTGTTACATCCGTTCTGGCGTAAACGAGAAAGGAGAGATGTACCTGGCAAGTGTTTATTTCGGAGGCAAGCCAATCAATCATACCGGCATCAAGTTGAGTATCCAGGACGGCCTTTTCGCCGAAACGCCTGCCATTCCTTACGACGGCGGCCTGAACTACCATTTCAAGGACTTAGGGAATACGACCGAAGTCGTGACCTATCAAGGAGAAAAATGCGAAGATGCCGTCAAGTTCATTTTTGCCAATAAAGAGAAGCGCATCAAGGTTGAATATACGGGAGGCAAGCCTTATATCCTCTACATTGCCGATGCGGATAAGAAAGCAATCGCCTCGACCTATGAACTGGCTGTCGTATTAAGCGACATCGAAAAGCTGACGAAAGAGAAGGAAAAGGCCACTAAGAAGTTGGCTTATCTGGAAAAGAAGCTTTCAGGTGAGAAATAAAAACATCTCCAAAAATTACTAAAAAGAAAGGCGGCTCCCTTTGCAGGAGGCCGCCTTTCTTTTTTTATAAGATCATCGTCCTTATTTTACAATCACTTTGTAAGTGGCGTCACCTTCGACTGTTACCAATACAATGCCGGATGTTGCTGGCATTGAGAAGTATTCAGAATTTGCTCTGCGAACACCGATTGTCTGTCCTAAGATATTAGATAAAGTGATCATCTTACCGGAAGCATTCGTCACGATAACCTGACCGTCATTGCTGATCACCTTGATCTCGGAGACGTTCATCTCTTCGTTGGCTGTCGGAGCGGAAGCAGTTTGTACTTCGAATGCTGCACTCGGAGTGGTCTGCATAACGGCAAAACCGTTCACAACACCTACATAAGGCTTACCATTCTCATTCAACTCTTTCTGATTTTCCAGATAATAACCGCCTTCTTCTGCAGTCTTGAATGCGAAGAGAGCAGGGTTGTTCTTCATTGTCTTAATCGAGTCGTGAGAGATGAACATTGCATAAGTATCGGCATCGATACCTGCTCTTGTTGTATCTTTGGCAGCTAAGTAATAGCGAATATTGGCTTCGGCTTTGCCACCATTAGCGACACCGGAAGAAATAAAATACAATTGTTTACCAGCAATGACTGTATCTTGTTCAACCCACAAACTAAAATAATCTGCTTCATAATTTGCTTTTGTAATCGGATTACCTTCATCTTTCATTTCAGCAAAGAAGTTCAGCGGATTCATCGCCAAAGCATTGTTGTTATAAGCCAAACGCTTGTGAGCACTTGCAAATGAAGCATATTCGGGGGCGTCAACGGCTTCAAGGTTTACGTAAGCTGCTTTCTCTGACAACTGTACACAAGAAGTATTGACATTCATACCTACATACTGATTAGTAGAAGACAACATAGCATACTTTTCAGCAGTAGCATCAGAAATAAATCTAAAAGATTCAGCAGTTCCAACAGATGAGAACTTCAGACTATCATTCTGTTTTGCGAGCATATCTTTATTAAACATTGCTCTTAACTTATATGAAGTGACAAACAAGGTATCTAACAAACTCTTTGCACCACCAGCTTCTTCAACTTTATCCACTACCAACTTAAAGATTGCTGCATCTTTTGCATCACCGACTTTACCTTTCAAGATAGAATCTGTAGTATATGCATAAATATTACTTACTCCTGTTGTTCCAGAAACCAAGTTCAGTACATAACCGTTAGCGTTCAATTCTTCTTCCGTAAAATAGAGAGAACCTAAATACTTATCATTCAGATTAACCTCTTGTTTAAATATTTTCACGGAGTCAGAACCAAACAAATAAGTGTTTTCTTTTCCTTGTACAGCAAAAACTTCCTGATCTACGATCATACTTGAATTTGATTGACGATCAACAACAGAATATTTACCATTATTTTCTTTAATATACCACTGACCTCTTGCCAAATTCATAGAAGGAACGCTGTCACCTCCCATAAAGGCATCTTTCGTCACATAATATTTACCGTTATCAGCACCTTCGCTTACCTTCTGTAAGAAGTAAACGCCTGTACCGGTCGGGATTGTAACAGGAGTTCCTTTTGAAACATTAATCAAAGGAAGTTTACCCTGCAAAGACTGAGCACCCACTCCAAACTTAGACACAGTTAAAACCTTGGTATTGCCAACCTGAGCATAAACAACGCGAACCGTATCACCCACTTCTGTATTAACGTCTAAATTATCATCAAAATCAGGAGCTCCTGCAACAAACATTGCAATAGAATCATTCTGCAAATTGACAACAAACTTAAAGTGCTTGCAAAGCTCATTAGGACGCAAAACTTTACGAATTGAATCTAATGCAAACCCTGCACCAAATACATCCTCTTGATTATTGATTGTCGTTTTGAGTGTATCAACACCTAAAAACTTCTTTACACCATTTGAATATGCTTCATCACCTTTCACCTGCAAAGTCATAAAACCTTTATCTCCAACAGAATTAGCAATCAAATCTTCACCTGTAAAGATATTCCCTTCATATTTATCACCAAATGTCAACTGAAAAGTACTGAAACCATCGCCGAGATCCTGCGGGGTCATGGTCATTGTGTCAGGCTTAGTTACAGCCAACTTCAGCTCACTTCCTCCAGTAAAAACAATGCCATCATTAGCACCTAAAGCCAATGTCATTTTTTTACCATCACTTAGTGAAGCACTTAAACTGCCTCCATCTGTAAACGTCCATTTGCTTACGCCAGCAGCCAAAGTAGGCTTAGCATCTTGAGATGCAGCAAAAGATAAAACAGCATTTGTCTTTTTGTTCTTAAATTGATAAACTGTTCCAGCAGTTTCTGTTATTCCCGTAATTTCCCAAAGAGCGGAATCACGAGCAGCTTTATTCACATTCTCAAATGAAGTGATTTCTTTCACTACTACCGAATCAGCCTTGTTACCATCCAAAGACAAGTATTTATTACCACTCTTCAAGTAATAATAATTACCGACAGTCCAATCATCACTTGCCGCACTCGCCGCAGTAAAAGTTCCTACTGTCATTAAGGCCGCAGCCAAAAGTGTAAATTTTTTATTCATATGCAAATTGTTTAATCATTTAATCCTTTAACAGAGGCAAAGATAGAAAAGTTCAGTCGCACAAAATTATAATCTACTATAAAAGATACTTACATCTGGGCATAATGTACAAAAGCGCCATTATCCGTGCCATAATAAAAAAGGCTCGCCACCAAAGTGACGAGCCGGGAATCATTTTCTCTTATAATCAAATAATAATACTAAAGTAATGAAATAAAGTTCTTAATATCTTATACTTATATCGTCCTTGTTAATTATTATAATGATTGACAAAGATAAATCTTTTTATCCAAAGTCCTATCCTTCAAAAGGACTCCTTACAAAACCGGGCGATTATTGAACGAACCCATTTCTTTTTAGGACAAATCAGTTATCAGCCCGATGCACAGTAAGTTGCGGGAACGGGAAGTTGATGCCTTTTTCATTAAATGTTGCATAAACCGCTTGATTGATGCCAAAATAAACTTCCCAATAATTCGGACTTTCCACCCATACACGGACAACAATATTCACACTGCTGTCTGCCAACGCATGCAAGGCAATGAAAGGAGCCGGATCAGTCAGAATACGAGAGTCACGGGCAATAATCGTTTCGATCACCGCCTTTACTTTATCATAATCCTCACCATAATCGACACCGAATGTCCAATCTACTCGGCGGGTAGCCTGCCGGCTAAAGTTCGTAACCGCACCACTGCTGAGCGAACCGTTCGGTATATACACCATTTTATTATCAGGTGTTGCCAAGATCGTATGAAAAATCTGGATTTCCTTCACCGTACCGCCCGTACCTTGCGCTTCGATATAGTCACCGACTTTGAATGGCTTGAACAAAAGAATAATCAATCCACCCGCAAAATTTGCCAGATTACCGCTCAAAGCCATACCGACAGCAACACCTGCAGAAGCAAGAAGAGCAGCAAACGAAGTCGTTTGTACACCCAAAGCACCGACAACCGAGATGATCAATAAAATAGTCAGGACAACATTTACCAAACTTCCGACAAAAGTTTTGACTGAAGGATCGATATCACGTTTCAATAAAACCCGTTTTATCAGTTTATTCACCAAATTAATCAGGAGACGCCCGACTATAAAAACCAAAAACGCCTTGATAAGTGTCCATCCCAACGCCGCCCCTTGCGTCATCAGGGAATTCAAAATACCTTCCAGACCATGTGAAAGGTCAATTGCTGTTACAATCATAATTATTTATATTTATGGAAATTCATACTAATTACATAACAATCATTCATTCCAAAAGTATTAGAAATTGTAGCAAAGGTATAAAGTTTTTTTATTCGAATAAAGAACCGATTTTATTATGTAGTTTTGCAAACGTTCAGAAAACAGATATAAACAATAGAAAATGAGGACTTTCTTGATTATTATAGGTTTGTTCCTGTTTATAGGAAACAGCTTTGCACAATCATACGAAGAATTAATAGAGAAAAGCTACGACTTCGTAGATAAAGGCGATTTGGTGTCCGCGGAAGAGAGCCTGAAAGCGGCCATGCGCAAAGAACCGGCTAACCCGTTGAACTATGCCTTGCTTACGAACCTCGGAACCATACAGCGCCGACAGGGGAAGCTGCAAGAGGCCCTCATCTCCTACACTTCCGCACTAAGCGGGCATACAAAGAACATCACCATTCTCGAAAACCGGGCTTCCCTTTATACAGAATTGGGAGAAACAGAAAAAGCTTTGAACGATTACAACACCTTGTTAATAGAAAATCCGGAACATCAGGAGGCGCTTTATTGCCGAGGGCTGCTCTATATACAGTTACAAAATTATATGTGGGCAGAACAGGATTTCGACAAAATTCTGGAAGTAAACGAGAAATCGGTTCGTGCTCGCCTCGGCCATGCCATCTTGGAAAAGATGCGTGGGAACTACGACGAGAGCGAACGGATATTCAATTACCTGATTAGCGAGATGCCCCGCGACTGGATCCTCTACGAAGGACGGGCGGATTTGTATTTTATGATGGGAAAAAATGCACGGGCAATGGCAGATATAGAAAAAGTCTTTACCGAAAGCGAACCGACAGCCAACCTCTATGTGTTGAGAGGCAAGATCAAGCTGGCACAATACGAAAAGGAGCGGGCAGCCCTCGATTTCAAGAAAGCAGAATCAATGGGATACAATAAAGAAGTTATCAAGGAACTTCTTAAATTGACAATGAACAATTGACAATTAGGCTTCGCGTTACCAAAATCGGCTGAAAACCAAAATAATTGTCAATTGTCAACTGCTAATGTAATTGTCAATTGTTAATGTAATTGACAATCCATGTCCCTACCTCTTTCGTGCCATACTTCGCACCGCCTTCCATCTGGATTTCAGGAGTACGAACATTAGCGTCCAGAGAAGCATCCACAGCCTCGCGGATCAAGGCTCCTTCCGCCTTACAACCGAAATACTCGAACAGCATAGCTACCGAAAGAATCTGTGCCAACGGGTTGGCGATATTCAATCCTTTAGCCTGCGGCCACGAACCGTGGATCGGTTCAAATACAGGAGTGCTTTCGCCCGTCGAAGCAGAAGGGAGCAAGCCCATAGAACCGCTGATACAAGAACCTTCATCAGTAAGGATATCACCAAACGTATTCTCCGTTACCATAACATCAAAGAATTTGGGTTCCTGGATCATACGCATGGCCGCATTATCGACATACATATAGTCGGTCTGAACCTCCGGATAAGAAGGGGCCATCTCTTGTGCAATCTGGCGCCACAAACGCGAAGAAGCCAAGACATTTGCCTTATCGACCACCGTCAGATGTTTTTTCCGTTTCATGGCATATTCGAAACCGACTTTCAAGATGCGCTCGATCTCAGGGCGTGTGTACATATTGGTATCGTAGGCCTTATCGTTATCCTGATATTTCTCCCCGAAATACATGCCTCCCGTCAATTCACGGATACACAAGAAATCCGCACCATCCACCAAGTCAGCACGAAGCGGTGATTTATGCAACAGGCACTTAAAAGTTTGTACGGGCCGGATATTCGCAAACAAGCCCAATTTCTTACGCATAGCCAGCAATCCCTGTTCAGGACGCACTTTAGCTGTCGGATCGTTGTCGAACTTCGGATCACCTACAGCAGAGAAAAGAACGGCATCCGCTCCTTTACAAATCTCATATGTTTCTTCCGGAAAAGGATCTCCCACCTTGTCGATAGCATCGGCCCCGCAAAGAGCATATTCATAACGGACTTCATGTCCGAATTTCTTACAAACGGCACTCATCACCTCCACACCTTGTGCAGCAATTTCAGGACCGATCCCGTCACCGGGAAGTACAGCTATATTCAATTTCATATCATAAATGATTTATTAGTTGGCAAATTTTCCTATTCTCTCTTAAAATAGACGTATTTGGGTTCTGTCGGGACATAGCTTTCATCATCCCACAATGTACTTGTGATCATCAAGTCGGCACTATACCGGTTACAAGCGATAGGCACGTTATGGACACGGCACTGGCGAAGCAACATCTGGATATCGGCCTCGTGCGGCTGTGGGTTCAAGTCGTCGATCAAGAACACGGCAAGATCTATTTCCTTTCGTACTACCATTGCTGCAATTTCGGCATCTCCACCCAGCGGACCGGAATGCATACAGGCGATATCTGCCGTAACACCTTTTTCTTCCATCGCCTTCCGAACCAGATTTCCGGTTGTCCCAGTACATACGATATGATGATGGGACAGAAATTCAGCATTGTGAATAGCCCATTCTACCATGTCAGCCTTCCGGTTGTCGTGCGCAACAAGCGCGATTGTTAACTTCTTCATAACTTCAATAATTAATAATTTATCAATGTGATAATTTGCCAATGTACTAATATGCCGATAGCCTACATCGCAATTCTCTTTCATTGGCACATCGACACATCATTATTGTTCTATCTTGTTCAGCATCTTCAATGTCGCCTTGATAGCAGCCTCCGTCTGGTCTGCATCAAGACCACGTGTTTTAAAGTCCACTCCTGCATAATTCCAACTAATGATAGTCTGCACAAAGGCATCGGTCCGTCCGCCGGGTGGTATAGAAACGGAATAATTAGTCAGCATCGGGAAAGGACGGCCCAGATCGGTATATATCTTCCGCAGGGCACGAACGAAAGCATCGTACTGTCCATCACCGGAAGCCGACTCCTGGTAGGCTTCGCCGTTAATCTCTATCTTCAGGGTGGCAACCGGTTTCAGTCCCTGTGCCAAAGACAGCGAATAGTTCAGAATACGGATGCGCTGGTCCGCCATCGTATCGTGATGGAGCACATCGCTGATGATATACGGAAGGTCCTCCGTCGTAACCATTTCTTTTTTATCACCCAGTTCGATAATCCTCTCGGTAACCTTGCGCATAGAGTTCTCGTCGATATCGATCCCCAGTGCTTCAAGGTTCTTACGGATATTCGCCTTACCGGAAGTCTTGCCAAGAGCATATTCGCGGACACGGCCGAAACGTTCGGGCAGCAGGTCATTGCAATACAGATTGTTTTTGCTGTCACCATCAGCATGGACACCGGCACATTGCGTAAAGACATGTTCCCCGATAATCGGTTTGTTAGGCGGAATATGAACACCAGAAAAAGTTTCCACCAATCGGCTGGCATAATTGATCCGTTCTTCCCGAAGTGTCGTATCCACTCCCAACTGATCTTTTAACACGGCAAGCACACTGCTAAGCGGAGCATTCCCGGCACGCTCTCCCAATCCGTTCAATGTAGTATGAAGTCCTTTTATACCGGCACGGACAGCAGAGTAGACATTCGCTACCGCCAGATCATAGTCGTTATGAGCATGAAAATCGAACTTCAAGTCCGGATAGCGTGTAACCATTTCCTTACAATATTCGTAAGTATTTCCAGGGTTCAGGATGCCAAGCGTATCAGGCAACATGAAACGCCGGATCGGCAAGTCACGAAGCGAATCGACTGCTTGAAAGACATATTCAGGAGAGTTTTTAATACCGTTCGACCAATCTTCCAGATAGATGTTCACGGCAATCCCCCGTTCGATTGCCTGGTTGATGACGGAACGTATATCGGCAAAATGCTGTTCGGGAGTCTTACGAAGCTGTTCCGTCACGTGCTTATAAGAGCCCTTGCAAAGCAAGTTTACCACACGGCAACCAGCCGCTTCGATCCAGTTTAACGAAACATCACCATCCACAAAGCCGAGCACTTCGAGCTTCTGGATGTTTCCGGTACGTTCCGCCCAGGAAGCGACGCGCTTCACGGCTTCAAACTCACCGTCCGAGACACGTGCAGATGCGATCTCCAGACGGTTCACACCCAGATCAAGCAATGCCTGTGCAATGCTCAACTTCTCATGCGCCGCAAAAGAAACTCCCGATGTCTGTTCCCCGTCACGCAGGGTGGTATCCATTATTTCTATCATAATTGTTCATATATAACGCTACTTTTAGCTTGATCCAAAAGCAACAAACTAACGTCTCCTTTCAAATGCTTCAATCTTTTCCTTATTGGAAAGCAAATAATCGATGTCATCGAGGCCATTCACAAGGCAGTCTTTTTTGTAGGCGTTGATATCGAAGTGCTCGCTCTTACCCGTAGCCTTATTGGTGATGGTTTGGGCAGGCAGGTTGACTTCGACTTCTGTTTTCGGATCGGCAAAAATCGAGTCGAAAAGCTCGGCCAGAAAAGGTTCGCTAACCACCACAGGGAGAACAAAGTTATTCAGTTCATTGTTTTTGTGGATATCCGCAAAAAAACTGGACACAACTACACGAAACCCATAATCGGCAATCGCCCAAGCTGCATGTTCGCGACTGGAACCCGAACCGAAGTTTTTCCCCGCCACCAGTATCTGTCCGCCGTAGGTCGGATCATTCAAGACAAACGATTCTATTTTATTTCCCTGCTTGTCGTACCGCCAGTCGCGGAACAAGTTTTCACCAAACCCTTTTTTGTCGGTTGCTTTCAGGAAACGGGCAGGAATGATCTGGTCCGTGTCCACATTCTCTAAAGGAAGGGGAACACAGGTTGATGTAATGATATTGAATTTCTGTTTCATGAATGTAAAATTTATGATTTATGATTTCAGAAAAACGTTCTCGGATCGGTAATTTCCCCAGTCACGGCTGCCGCCGCAGCTACTAGCGGTCCAGCCAGAATCGTACGGGCCCCCGGTCCCTGACGTCCTTCAAAGTTACGGTTGCTTGTCGAAACTGCATATTTTCCTGCCGGGATCTTATCGTCGTTCATTGCCAGACAAGCCGAGCATCCCGGTTGACGTAACTGGAAACCGGCTTCTTCGAATATCTTGTCTAACCCTTCTTCACGGATCTGCGCATCTACCAGCCAGGAGCCGGGAACCAGCCAGGCGACTACATGGTCGGCTTTCTTCCGTCCCTTAACAATGGAAGCAAAAGCACGAAAGTCCTCGATACGACCATTGGTACAAGAGCCTAAGAACACATAGTCGATCTTCTTGCCCAACAAGGATTCACCCGGTTCGAACCCCATATACTCCATCGATTTCATAAAAGAAGCTTTCTCCACATCGTTCATACCCTCGACAGTCGGGATATGTTCGGTGACTCCCATTCCCATACCCGGATTGGTACCATACGTCACTATCGGTTCGATATCGGCAGCATCAAACAGAATCTCTTTGTCAAACACAGCATCATCGCCACTTTTCAAAGTCTTCCAATAAGCAACCGCCTTATCCCATTCTTCGCCGGCAGGAGCATTTTCACGTCCCTTAAGATAAGCGAATGTCGTTTCGTCAGGAGCGATCATACCACCACGCGCTCCCATTTCAATAGACAGGTTGCACAAAGTCAAACGCCCCTCCATCGTCAAACTACGGATCGCCGCACCAGCATACTCGATGAAATATCCGGTTGCACCGCTGGTCGTCACTTTCGACATGATATAAAGGGCGACATCCTTTGCTGTCACCCCTTTCCCTAGATTACCTTCCACACAGATACGCATGGTTTTCGGCTTTGCCTGCAAAATGCACTGAGAAGCCATAACCATTTCCACTTCACTGGTTCCGATACCGAAAGCGACCGCACCGACTGCTCCATGAGTAGAAGTATGCGAATCACCGCAAACGATCGTCATCCCCGGCAAGGTCAGTCCACGTTCCGGGCCTACCACATGGATAATGCCATTCCTCTCATCCATCATTCCATAATGAGTCAAACCAAATTCGGCCGCATTCTTTGCCAGCGTATCGACTTGATTCTTCGAAACAGGATCTTCGATCGGTTTATCCTGATCGTGTGTCGGCGTGTTATGATCCGGCATACAATAGATACGTTCCGGACGAAACGGCTTCAAACCACGTCGACGCATACTGGCAAAAGCCTGTGGACTAGTCACTTCATGACAGTACAACCTGTCGATGTAAAGTTGTGTGGGCCCCTCTTCGATCATCGTCACTACGTGGGAATCCCAAATCTTGTCAAATAATGTATTCATAATTATCAATTCACTTCACAAATTTATTAATTGCATCAATAAATGCCTCTACAGAAGCAGCTATAATATCGGTATTGGCAGCAAAACCATAATAACGGTTTCCTTCGTACTCAACCTGCATATGTACTTTCCCCATATCGTCACTGCCTTTATTAATCGCTTGAATCAAAAACTCCTGAATCGTCATCGTACGGTGGATAATAGATTTCACCGCCTTGATAGCAGCATCAACAGGACCGTTGCCGGAAGCGGCGGCCTCAAACCTCTCACCAGCTATATTCAGGCAGACGCTGGCCACAGACTGCAAACCGACACCGGAGGTCACCTGTAAATATTCCAACTTGATACGATGCATGGCCGTACGGTCTTTGCCAGCAAGCATCAAGATATCGTCGTCGTTGATATCTTTCTTACGGTCAGCCAGTTTCAAGAATTCTTCATAAACCTTATCTAGTTTTTCCTGAGACAATTCGACGCCCAATACCTGTAAACGGTGTTTCAATGCCGCACGTCCGCTACGGGCAGTCAGCACGATTGCATTATCGTCGATTCCTACATCTTTCGGATCGATGATTTCATAACTTTCACGATTCTTTAAAACGCCATCCTGATGGATGCCGGAAGAATGAGCGAACGCGTTACGTCCGACGATCGCCTTATTCGGCTGGATAGGCATGTTCATCAGGCTGGACACCATACGGCTGACTCCGTAAATCTTTGTCGTATTGATATTGGTAATAATGCCACGTTCTTTGTGACTCTTGAAAATCATCGCGATTTCTTCCAAGGATGTATTACCGGCACGTTCACCTATACCGTTCATGGTGACTTCCACCTGACGTGCACCATTCAAGACACCCTGCACAGTATTGGCGGTAGCCATCCCCAAATCATTATGACAGTGGGTAGAAATGATAGCATTCTCGATACCGTCTACATGATCCATCAGATATTTGATTTTCGCCCCATATTCGTCCGGCAGGCAATAACCGGTCGTATCAGGGATATTGACAACTGTCGCGCCAGCTTTGATGACCGCTTCTACCACACGTGCCAGATATTCGTTGTCAGTACGTCCGGCATCTTCGCAATAAAATTCGACGTCTTCCACATATCTCTTGGCATATTTGGCAGCAGCGACAGCCCGTTCCAAAATATCTTCCTGATTCGAATTGAACTTATACCTGATATGATAATCGGACGTTCCAATACCTGTATGAATACGTCCGTGCTTTGCATATTTCAGTGCTTCGGCAGCCACATCAATATCTTTTTCTACCGCACGGGTAAGCGCACAGATTGTAGGCCACGTTACGGCTTTCGATATTTCAACAACGCTATTGAAATCTCCCGGACTCGATACGGGAAAACCGGCTTCTATCACGTCTACTCCCAGTTCTTCCAGAGCTTTGGCTACCTGAATCTTTTCAATACTATTTAACTGGCAACCCGGCACTTGTTCACCGTCACGCAATGTCGTGTCGAAAATAAATAATCTGTCTGACATAGTTCTTATCGTCTTAAATTTGTTAATATCTTTTCTGAATGAAAAAAGCCTCTCTCACAAGGAAGCGAGAAAGGCTTTTTCATATCTTAATGCCCTGTAAAGCATACACAGTCTCACTTCCTATTCCGTTCCCAGAGTAGAATAATGTTTAGAGAAATAATGAGACTATTTAGCATTACCTGTTTCATATTGTCTTTTCAACCGTTTTTGTTTGAACGCTGCAAAGATACGGTCTTTTTCCAAACATCCAAATATAATTTAAAGTTTTTATCACTATTTTCTTATAAAATAAAAGACAAATACATCTAAATTCTTCAATTCATAACCAACAATCTACTTATCATTTTTCAAGGCTTCTTTATGGAGAATTGATCCACCACTTTCCCGTCCACATCTACGACCTGTATTTTTAGTTCTTTCGGATCGGCAGCCGCTTTCAAAATAGCCGTATTGGAATTGACGATAATCGGGAACGGTGTACGATCCGTTGCATCCTGATGGATGAAACGGTGGAGGTGACCACACAACATAACGTCCGGCTTGGCATCGCGTAGCAAAGGCATGAACTTCTGCTCCACTTCCAAGTTTCCATGCCATCCGCCGATCGGTGGGATATGGGCTACAATAATTTTAAACGGCGCGTCCTTATATTCTTTGCTATCCAATACTCGGCGCAACCATTCGGCCTGTTCTGTCCGGTATTCGTCGTAGACTGTTATACCGGCATATTCAATATCGGAATCCGGCTTGTCCTCTCCCGTATCCAAAACGACAAAACAGATCGGACCTTGCCGGAATGTATAGTAGATATTCTCTTCTTTTGGAGAGAAATAACGTTGGAACTCGGTTGCAAAAGCGCCACGTGTTTCGTGGTTGCCTCTTGTATAATACATCGGAATCTCAGAGGCAAACAGCTTGGTCGCCGTATCCATAAAACCGTCGAAGATATGATTTTCCTCATTGAAGACTGACACCATATCACCGTTAAAAAGAAAAAAGTCCGTCTTTTTCAAATCACACTTGGAAACTAGGTTCGTCAACAGGTCATTTTTGCCATGTATATCGTTCACCATCGCAAATGAGACGGAATTATCCGCAGGATCGCTCGTCTTGAACACCAACGGCTTTTTGGAGTAAATATCAGTCGAGGCATAGTTCCCATAGATGATCTTATGTCCGACATGGCTCAGTACTTCCTGTACGAAGACACGATAACGGTAGTTCGTACCCGGTTTAAGCCCTTTGATCTTCACGGTATGGATCGTAGATGTATTTTTTACTCCGTTACGGGCATCATAATATTTGGGACGTTCGGTAGCATAAAAGTTCGTATCGTCATCCGGCGCCAGCTCCACCCAACCGACAGAAGGTTTATCCGACAACCACACGATCGTCACCTCATCAGGCCCTAGATTCTGCAAATAAGGACCATGCACCAACCGAATCTTCGACTCTACTGCTCCTGCTAGGCAAACAGACAGCCACAATAACATTACTAAAATTTGGAATTTCTTCATGATATAATATTTAAGCAATTAAATTCGAATTTATAGCTACGAAGATATCGATTACTATTCAAAAATTTCTTATCAAAATGATACATTTTCATTAAAAAAAGTGACAATTCATACCGAATTGCCACTTTCTTTATGCACTCAAATAAAAAATGCGATGTCTATCAATTGTTTTCCGGGCGCAATTTACGAACGACTGCACCTGCACGCCACATTTCGCTTTCGCGCAATGCTGCCAGTTCTTTTTCCAAACCTTCACGATAATCCGGCTTACTGTTCGTATCGATAGAACGCTGCGCTTCGTTACCGCAGGCGACCTCCCGGTATAATTTTTCAAATACAGGCTTAACGGCATCGTGGAACGGCCCCATCCAGTCTAAAGCGCCACGCTGTGCAGTAGTCGAACAGTTTGCATACATCCAGTCCATTCCGTTTTCAGCAAACAGCGGCATCAAAGACTGAGTCAGTTCTTCGACTGTTTCGTTGAATGCTTCGGAAGGTTCGTGGCCGTTTTCACGCAATGTTTCGTATTGAGCCAACAATAAACCTTGGATAGCCCCCATCAAAGTTCCACGTTCACCAGTCAGATCGGAATAAACTTCCTTCTTGAATGTCGTTTCGAACAGATAGCCTGAACCAACGCCGATACCCAAAGCGATCACACGATCCCATGCTCTACCGGTTGCATCCTGGAAAATTGCATAGCTTGAATTCAAGCCACGTCCCTGCAGGAACATACGACGCAAAGAAGTACCAGAACCTTTCGGTGCGACTAGAATCACGTCAACATCAGCAGGAGGGATAATATTGGTACGTTCCTTGTAAGTGATAGCAAAACCATGAGAGAAATACAGCGCTTTTCCCGGAGTCAGATATTTTTTGATACGCGGCCAGCATTCGATCTGAGCGGCGTCGGAAAGCAACACCTGTATGATAGTTGCTCTTTCGCAAGCTTCTTCAATACCGAACAGTGTTTCACCCGGTACCCAGCCGTCGGCAACAGCTTTGTCATAGGTTTTACCAGGGCGCTGTCCTACGATAACGTTGAAACCATTATCACGCAAGTTCAAGCTCTGTCCAGGACCTTGAACACCGTAACCGATAACTGCAATCACTTCATCTTTCAATACTTCTCTTGCCTTTTCCAACGGAAATTCTTCGCGGGTTACTACGTTTTCGTCAACACCGCCAAAATTCATTACTGCCATTTTTTCTACTATTAAATGTAATGTGTTAATAAAATAATTCTTTTGTCAGGACAGTTCGCAAACCATCCGCCCGTACCATGTTTGTTCAATGCCACATAACAGCAGCACGGCAAATCGCTTTGCCTTCATTACAGATCGCCATATCATATTTTCCGTTATCAGCCTCCCTCTTGTACAACATGAGTTTCATCCCATATTTGCCTTCAGACTGGTAGGCGATTTCGAAACGTTTGATATCTTTTGTCTTGAACAGGTCAAGATCAAACAGGTCTAGAAGATGTTCCATATACTTGATACTGTTCAGGTGGCCGTTGATATCAAGGTCGCTGTACTTAATGAAATAAGGAACCCCTTCCGTCTCATTCTCCACAGCCGCAATCTTTCCCGGCTTTTCTATCGGGCAGGGGCGATCCGTGACATAAGCGCTCAACCTGGCGATATCCAACAAGGTCGGCCGGCGTGTTTCCACATCGATAGCCGCCCAAATAGAACGAGCGTAACCGAATGTCTTACCGTTGCCATCCACCAGCTCGAAACAACGGCTGGTAAAGAGACGGCCGACTTCATCCACCCAGGTATAAAGAGTTATAGGTTCGGACATGGCTGGATATTCGATCATTTCGATCGCCAGACGGGAAAGAACCCAAGCCGTATGCCGTTCTGACATATCGTTGAAACCGAATCCGCGTTCAGCAGCATGGCTGGATGCGACATGTATCAGATAGTTTCCGATCATCGGTATCGTTACACGTCCACGAAAATCCAACAGGTACGGTTCCGTGACGAAATGAAATTCCCCTATTTTGCTTTTATCTTTATCCATGATTCTTTTCTGTTGGGGCAGTTCGCAAACCACCCGTACGTTATTTTTTTTCCTGCAACTTACGTTCCATTTCGGCCAACATATCGCTTAAACGCTCGACACGGCTTTTTGTGATCGCAACGCGACCGGAACGGATGAACTGCAAGACACCGATCGTTTCGCTCAACTCCCTGAAAAGGGCTTGCGTCTCATCGTAATGACCACTCTTTTCGAGAACGACACACGTTTCGTTCATTTCCAGAATACGGGCGTTATATTTGCGAATCAGATTCTCGACCGTCCCCATCTTGATAAACAACTCGGTGCTCAGCTTATAAAGGGCGATCTCCTGGAAAACTAGATCTTCATCCGTATTATAGTAAGCCTTCAAGATATCCACCCGTTTGTCGATCTGCTTCACAACCTTGTCGATCATATCTTCATCAGCAAATGTCGTGATCGTAAATTTATGTATACCCTGTATGGCGGAAGGTGAAACGGAAAGCGTCTCGATGTTCAACTGCCGACGTGTAAAGATAATCGTAATCTGGTTCAGAAGACCTACTGTATTCTCTGAAAAGATAATAACGGTATATAATTTTTTTGTTGTCATAGCTTCACCTCCTTACTTATCTCCTAATATCATGTTCGTTACGCTTCCTCCGGCAGGCACCATCGGATATACCATACCACACGTTTCCACATTGGCGACCAACACAAACGCTCCGTTATGGTTCAACATCTCGGCAATAGCCTCATCCAGTTCCTCCCGTTTTTCAACGGTGCGGCCAGCGATACCGTACGCTTTCGCGATCGCCACGAAATCCGGGTTCTCCATGATCGTATTCGAATAACGTTCGTGGAAGAACAACTCCTGCCACTGACGTACCATTCCTAAGAAATTATTATTGAGGATAATGATTTTCACATCCAGTTTTTCCTGCATAATGGTTCCCAACTCCTGAATCGTCATCTGCATCCCACCGTCACCGGTAAAGAAGCAGACCGTACGGTCAGGTGCACCGAACTTGGCTCCCATAGCAGCGGGAAGGCCAAAGCCCATCGTCCCCAGACCACCTGAAGTAACCACGCTACGAGTGCGTTTATATTTGAAATAGCGGACACCCATCATCTGGTTCTGTCCGACATCCGTAACTAAAACAGCATCGTTTCCAGTCGCCTCGGACACTTTTCGAACGACTTCACCCATTTTCAAAGATCCGTTCATCGGATACAACTCCTTCTCGATCACCTTTTCATACTCTTCCTGTGCATCAGGCTCAAACTCAGCATTCCACTCCGGACGTTTCCGTTCTTCCAACAACGCAGTTATCATCGGAATGGTATGTTTGGCATTTCCGAGAACCTTCACATCGACCGGTACATTCTTCCCGATCTCCGAGTTGTCGATATCCAAATGGATCACTTTCGCCTGCTTGGCGTATGTCTTCAAATCGCCAGTAACACGATCGTCGAAACGCATACCGATGGCGATCAACACGTCACATTCATTGGTCTTCCTATTCGGACCGACATTGCCGTGCATACCCAACATACCCTTATTCAAAGGAAAATCGGAAGGCAACGCCGATAGACCGAGAACAGTCGAACCGGCAGGAATGTCATTCTTCAGCAGGAATGCTTTCAGCTCCTCTTCAGCACCTCCCAACAAAACCCCCTGTCCGACCAGGCAGAACGGTTTCTCCGCTTTATTGATCAACGCGGCAGCCGCTTTAATCCGATCCTGGTTGATATCCGGTTCCGGCTGATAGCTGCGGATATAGTCTACTTTCTTATATTCATAATCCACAAATCCAACCTGAGCATCCTTTGCCAAATCGAGTACAACAGGCCCCGGCCGTCCGGTAGAAGCGATATAAAAAGCACGTGAAACAGCCCACGCTATCTCTTCCGGCTTGCGAATCTGGTACGCCCATTTGGTGATCGGTTGCGTAATGCCGATCACATCGACTTCCTGGAAAGCATCTGTTCCAAGCAATGGAGAAGGGACCTGTCCGGCTATGACCACCATAGGAGTGCTGTCCATCAGTGCATCGGCAATGCCGGTGATGGTATTTGTTGCGCCGGGTCCTGAAGTAACCAACGTCACCCCTACTTTACCGGATACACGGGCATACCCTTGTGCAGCATGCGTCGCCCCTTGTTCATGACGCACCAATACATGCTTCAATTTATCCCTGTAATCGTACAAACTATCGTAAATAGGAATCGCTTGCCCGCCGGGATAACCGAAAATCGTATCTACTCCTTCAGCTATCAGTGACTTCAGCAAAGCTTCCGAACCGGTTATCTTCTGTTTCTCCATATCTCTTTATTTTAGTCTTGTGTTTAATCTTCTACTACTCTCACTCCACCCTTATCGGCCGAACTGACCATCTTACCGTAAGCTCTCAAGGCTTTTGAGACGACACGCTGGCGATGAGGCGGCGTAAAGGCTTTTGTGCCGCGGGCTTCTTCCGCTTTACGGCGTTCTGCCAACTCTTCATCGCTTACCTTCACATTAATCGTACGTTCAGGGATATCAATCTCGATTATATCGCCGTCTTTCACCAGTCCAATCGCTCCTCCTGCCGCAGCTTCGGGAGAAATATGACCGATAGAAAGACCGGAAGTACCGCCACTGAAACGACCGTCTGTGATCAGCGCGCACTCCTTGCCTAAATGACGGCTTTTTATATAAGAAGTAGGATAAAGCATTTCCTGCATACCCGGACCACCCTTCGGTCCTTCGTGTGTGATCACCACCACATCGCCCGAGACGACTTTTCCACCGAGGATGCCTTCGCAAGCCGCATCCTGCGAATCGAACACTTTCGCCGGACCGGCAAACTTCCAGATGCTTTCATCCACACCGGCCGTCTTGACCACACAACCGTCCAGCGCGATATTTCCTTTCAGGACAGCCAGGCCGCCATCTTTGGAATAAGCATGCTCGATATCACGGATACATCCGGCGGCACGATCGGTATCCAGTTCCTTATAATAGGTTTCCTGCGATCCCATCCGAATGCTGAAACGATGGGCGGGAGCACTCTTGTATTTCTTGACAGCCTCGTCCGTCACATTCGGCGAGGTGATAGCAAATTTATCCACGGCTTCGGCAAGCGTCATTCCGTCCACACGCTTCACATTCCCGTCTACCAAGCCGTTTTTCAGCAGCTCGTTCATGATTCCCATGATACCACCGGCACGGTTCACATCCTGGACGTGGTAGGTGTGCGTGTTGGGAGCAATCTTGCAGAGGCAAGGAGTCTTGCGGGAGAGCATATCGATATCGTCCATCGTGAAGTCCGCCTCAGCTTCCTGCGCGATGGCGAGCAAGTGGAGAACCGTATTGGTGGAACCACCCATTGCAATATCCAATGACATGGCATTCAGGAAAGCCTGACGGGTGGCGATACTGCGGGGAAGAACAGACTCATCACCGTCACGATAGTATTTATAGGCATTTTCTACAATCTGCCGGGCAGCATCGCGGAACAGCTGTGTACGGCCCACATGCGTAGCGACAATCGTACCGTTGCCCGGAAGAGCCAGGCCGATCGCTTCGTTCAGGCAGTTCATCGAGTTGGCCGTAAACATACCGGAACAACAACCGCATCCCGGACAGGCATTCCGTTCCACCTGTGCGATCCGTTCATCGCTGACCGAAGTGTCGGCCGATTCAATCATGGCATCGATCAAATCCAGATGGCGGTTATCCAGCTCACCGGCTTCCATCGGACCGCCGGAGACAAAGATAGTCGGAATATTGAGCCGCATGGATGCCATTAGCATCCCCGGAGTGATCTTGTCGCAATTGCTAATGCAAACCATTGCATCGGCTTTGTGGGCATTCACCATATACTCGACGCTGTCCGCAATAATATCACGTGAAGGAAGCGAATAGAGCATTCCGTCGTGTCCCATAGCGATACCATCGTCAATGGCAATCGTATTGAATTCGGCAGCAAAGCAACCCAACTTTTCAATCTCCGCTTTTACCTGCTGCCCGATCTCGTGCAGATGGACATGGCCGGGTACAAACTGGGTAAATGAATTCACAATGGCTATAATCGGTTTACCGAACTGCTCTTCTTTCAGACCGTTGGCACGCCACAAAGCGCGAGCCCCGGCCATGCGTCTGCCCTCTGTGCTGTATGAACTTCTTAACGGATTCTTCATCATATTATTTGTTGTTTTCGAACGGCTCACGAACCGCCCCTATTTTCTTATCCTAAATATTATTATATTAAAAAAGCCCTTCTCTGTATGGAGAAAGGCTTAAGAAATATCTTTATATGACTTCACAATTTCTTGCACACCTTTCTCCTTACCTGCTAATGACTAGAAGGACCACCACGAGAATAATATGCAATACATTGTTCATCATCTTTTCTTACATCTTTATTATTGTTTGACGCTGCAAATGTAGAACAATAATTCATACCACCAAAGAAATTAAAAGAAAAATATCAATTTATCTTACATTTCTCAAGCAAAGAAACAAGATAGGCTTGCAGTTTAACACATCCTTCCAATCTTCCATTATCAAATCCGAAATACCTGTCTGGATTGTTTCCGCCTAACTTTTCATATGAAAGAATATGCGAGTAGGCTTCACCATCGTCTTGCTATATATTAAAATAAAAGCAGATCTTTAAGGTGAAGGAAGGCATTCGGACTGGCTTCACCTTAAAGATCTGCTTTCACCCTGTCTCGTACAGATTTAATTATAACTTCTTACGTTTTTGCCCAAGGCCGAAAGCCTTTTTGCCTAATGGCAAAAGCCTTTTCGACCTTGGGCAAAAAGATATTCGACGTAGGTCAAAAGCTCTATGGCTTTATAGCCTGACAATAAAAGTATGGCAGTTGCCACTCTATGATACTTTTCGTACCCGACTCATTTACAAGTGTCAGTTATTTACATTTATAGACACCTATAACAGGATTTTTAATACACAGTCAATCTATTTCAGGACGAGACAAAATTAAAAGTCCGGTTGTGTAACTACCCAAATGTCGGAATCGAAACAGTTTCTAAATATAATTCGTATCTTTGACCCCGATCAACAGACTGAACTTATAGAGATAATGAAACAATACAACTTTGACGAGATCATCGAACGTCGTGGAACCAATTGTGTCAAGTACGATCTTCTAAAGAAAGACTTCGGTAACGAGAACCTTGTTCCACTTTGGGTAGCCGACATGGATTTCCGGACACCAGACTTTATTGTCAACGCAATCAAGAAGCGTCTGGAGCATGAGATTTTCGGGTACACATTCGACTCGGATTCCTATTATAACAGTATCATCGAGTGGGTACATTATAAACATAACTGGAAAATCCAACGCGAATGGCTTAGTTATATTCCCGGCATCGTAAAGGGAATCGGCTTCGTTTTGCAATGCTTCACCAAACCTGGTGACAAAGTAATTATCCAGCCACCGGTCTACCATCCTTTCCGCATCGTTCCGGAAAACATGCACCGTGAGGTTGTCTACAACCCGCTCAAAACAGTAGACGACATTTACGAGATGGATTTCGAGAATCTTGAATCGGTCATCGATGAGCATTGCAAAGTCCTGATCCTTTGCAACCCTCATAATCCAGGCGGTGTCGTCTGGAAAAAAGACACACTGGTCAAGTTGGCCGAGGTTTGTGCCAAACACAATATACTCGTTATCTCCGATGAAATACATGCAGAGATGGCTTATCCGCAATATACGCATCATCCGTTTGCAACGGTTTCGGAGACAGCCGCCAATTGCAGCATTACTTTCATGGCTCCGAGCAAGACTTTCAACATTGCCGGAATCGTCACCTCCTACTCGATCATTCCCAATGCGGAAATACGAGAAAAATTCTATTCCTTCATGGAAGCAGGAGAATTCAATGCCGGGACGATCTTTGCCTATACGGCAACAGAAGCGGCTTATACATACGGAGCCGAATGGTTGCAACAGATGCGGATGTATATCACTGAGAATGTCCGCTTCGTAGATGAATATTGCAAATCCAAACTCCCGAAGATCAAAGTCTATCCCCCCCAGGCCTCTTTCCTTGTATGGTTGGATTGCCGTGACCTGAAACTAAGCCAGCCTGAACTGGTAAGCTTGTTCCAAGATAAAGCCGGCCTGTTGCTGAACGACGGAAGCATGTTCGGTCCCGGAGGTGAAGGGCATATGCGTTTGAATATCGGCTGTCCGCGTTCCGTCCTGTCTTCCGCACTGGATGCTTTGAAAAAAGCGATAGATAAGAAATAAAGCCGTTTGCCTATTTAATTATCCAGAGATTGGGCAGACAAGTCGGAAATTATACGTAAATTTGTCACCATTTTATTTATCACAAATACAATTACAAATGAAAATTACAGCAAATAAGTTCGTTGCAGTTACTTACGATCTGAATGTAGGCGAAGGCGAAGAACGCGAATTGATGGAAAGAGCAACAGCTGAAACACCTCTGAAATTCATCTTTGGTACAGGCGCTATGCTCCCCGCTTTTGAAGACGCTCTGAAAGGACTGGAAGTAGGCGACAAATTTAATTTTTCCATAACTCCGGCTGATGCATACGGCGAATATGTGGAGGAACACGTACTGGATCTTCCGAAGAATATTTTCGAGGTAGACGGCAAGTTCGACTCAGAAATGATCAAAGAAGGCAACACGGTACCGATGATGGATTCGAACGGCAACCGCATGAACGGTTCTGTCTTGGAAGTAAAAGAAGATGTTGTCGTTATGGACTTCAACCATCCGTTGGCTGGCGAAACATTGCATTTCAATGGTGAAGTTATTGATGTACACGAACCGACAGCTGAAGAAATCGCAGCCCTCACAGCTCCGGCTGGTGGATGCGGTTGTGGATGTGACGACTGCGGAAGCGGTTGTGGCGACCATAACCACGAAGGTGGATGCGGATGTGGCGGATGCCATTAAAGAATTGACAATTGACAATTTTAGCAAGGGTGAATACATTTGGAAACATATACAGGCTGACCTCTTTCGGAGAGTCGCACGGTCCCGGAATCGGAGGCGTAATAGACGGATGCCCTGCTGGTATCGAACTAGATACGGCATTTATCCAAAGTGAACTGAACCGCCGTAAACCGGGACAGTCCAAAATCACAACCCCACGCAAGGAAGACGACGAAGTACAGTTCCTTTCCGGTATTTACGAAGGAAAAACGACAGGGACTCCGATCGGTTTCATCATCTGGAACAAGAACCAGCACTCGGCGGACTACGATAATATGAAGAATGTTTATCGTCCTTCCCATGCAGATTACACCTACCAGACCAAATACGGAATCCGCGACCCGCGCGGAGGTGGACGTTCGTCTGCACGTGAAACGATCGCCCGTTGCGTAGCCGGAGCAATTGCCAAACTGGTTCTTCGCCAGAAAGGTATCCGGATACAAGCATTTACCTCACAGGTCGGGAACATCAAACTTAACGGTTCATACACGGATTACGACTTGGACAAGGCGGAAGATACGGCCGTACGTTGTCCGGACCCGGCGACCGCCGAAAAAATGGAGGCTTTGATCGCCGAAGTGAAATCCAAAGGAGATACGATCGGCGGCGTCATCACCTGCGTAGCACAGGGAGTTCCCATTGGTCTGGGCGAACCGGTATTCGGAAAGTTGCATGCGGCATTGGGACATGCGATGTTGACAATCAATGCCGTAAAAGGGTTCGAATACGGTGACGGTTTCGAAGCGGCCTTATATCGTGGCTCGGAACGGAACGACCGTTTCTTCAACGACAACGGACACATCAACACCCGTACGAATCATTCCGGTGGCATACAGGGAGGTATCTCGAACGGGCAGGATATTTATTTCCGTGTTGCCTTCAAATCGGTCGCCACCATCCTGATGGAACAGGAAACCGTCAATATGGAAGGTGAAGACACGATCCTGAAAGCCCGCGGACGCCATGATCCGTGTGTTTTACCTCGAGCTGTCCCTATCGTCGAATCAATGGCAGCAATGACACTGTTGGATTTTCTGCTTATGCAGAAAATCCGAAATTGAGAATTGACAATTGACAATTAAATGTATCAGACAATTATCAGATTGTATTTTTAATTGTCAATTGCCAATTATTCATGGTGATAGGGTTCATTATTCAGAATTGTCATCGCCCTATAGAGCTGCTCGATAAAGATCAGGCGGATCATCTGGTGGGAGAAAGTCATTTTGCTTAAGGATATTTTCTCGGCGGCAGCTTTATAAACAGCATCGCTGAAACCATACGGACCACCGACAACAAAAACCAGGCGCTTCGGGACTGTATGCGTCTTTCTTTCTATATAGGTGGAAAACTGCACCGATGTAAATTCTTTTCCTTTTTCATCCAACAAAACCAAATAGTCACCCGGCTGTAATGCTTTCAGAATCAAATCTCCTTCCTTCTCTTTTTGTTGGGATTCGGAAAGATTTTTGACGTTCTTAATATCAGGGATCACTTCTATTTCAAAAGGGATATAATGGACCAGGCGGTTCTTATACTCATTGATCGCTTCCACAAAATAGCCGGCATCCGTCTTGCCGATCACAATCAGCGCAATTTTCATTCGTTTACATTTTAGAGATTGAGGGTGCTAAATTACAGGAAAAAATACATACCTTTGTACGATAATACTCACAAAAAGAGGAGAAAGCTTATGAAACGATTATTTTTGACGTTGGCATTGGTTCTCTCGGTTCTGAGTGTAATGGCTGCCGACATAGTTCCTATATCGAACGCTTTTAAAAGAGGCAACGTCTCGTCGCTCAGTGGATCAATGGACAAGGAAGTCGACATGGCCCTACCGGGTTCATCCAAAAAGTGCAACGCAAACGACGCTGTTTCAATGCTGAATGCCTTCTTCGGAGGGAACAAGCCGACAGGATTCACAGTCGTTCACCATGCTGATAAAAAAGAGACTGGTTTCTTTGTCGGTAAACTACCTACTTCATCCGGTGAATATCGCGTAAACGTGACATACCGTGCAGAAGGAAACAAAGCGATTATACAGTCTATCAGAATTGAATAACAAGATCTTATGATTTATACCTTGTCGCATATAAATCATAAATCATAAATCATAAATCAACAGTAACATGAACGTACAAGAGACAAAAGAACAACTGATTGCGGAACTGATCCGCCTGGCATTCGCAGAAGATATAGGAGATGGCGACCATACGACTTTATGTTGCATTCCGGCTACGGAAATGGGGAAGAGCCAGCTGATCGTGAAAGAAGACGGCGTATTGGCCGGTGTCGAAATGGCTGAACGTATTTTCCACACATTCGATCCGGAGCTGAAAATGACGACATTCATCCATGACGGAGCCGAAGTGAAGAAAGGCGATATCGCTTTCGTTGTCGAAGGGAAGGTACAGTCTTTGTTGCAAACGGAACGCCTGATGCTCAATGTCATGCAACGCATGAGTGGTATTGCAACCACGACACGCAAATATGTCAAAGCATTGGAAGGAACGAAAACACGCGTACTGGATACGCGTAAGACGACTCCGGGCCTGCGCATGGTCGAAAAAGAAGCAGTTAAAATCGGTGGAGGTGTCAACCATCGTATCGGGTTGTTCGATATGATTTTGCTGAAGGACAACCATGTGGACTTTGCCGGCGGTATCGAAGCGGCCATCACACGCTGCCATCAGTATCTGAAAGAGAAAAACAAGGATTTGAAGATTGAAATCGAGGTTCGTAACTTCGACGAGTTACAGGAAGCAATGCGTGTCGGCGGTATCGACCGTATCATGCTGGACAACTTCAATATCGAGAATACGAAGAAAGCCGTCGAAATGGTTGCCGGACGTTACGAGCTGGAATCTTCAGGTGGCATCACATTCGCCACGCTTCGCGATTATGCCGAATGCGGTGTGGATTATATCTCAGTCGGAGCCCTGACACACTCTGTCAAGGGGCTGGATATGAGCTTTAAGGCTTGCTAAAGACATTAAGGCGGGCGGATCTCGTCTCTACGAAATACGCGTCACGACGCCCCCCTCTAACAGGTATTGCTGATTGCTTTCCGGGCATGTGGCGATACCTTTTTCATTGAAGGAGAGGCGATGCCCGTATTCGCTCACCCAACCGATCTGACGGGAAGGATTGCCGACAACCAAAGCGTATGGCGGAATATCTTTGGTGACCACGGCCCCTGCGCCGATCATGGCATATTCGCCGATCGTATGCCCGCAAACGATCGTTGCGTTCGCACCGATAGAAGCACCTTTGCCGACATACGTCTTCAAATATTGGTCTTTACGGGAAACGGCACTGCGGGGATTGACCACATTTGTAAAAACGCAGCTGGGTCCTAAAAAAACATCATCCCCACAAGTCACGCCGGTATAGACGGAGACATTGTTTTGTACCTTCACATTATTCCCTAAAACCACCAGAGGAGAGATCACGACATTCTGCCCGATATTACAATTCCGACCGATTGTGCACCCCGGCATAATATGGGAAAAATGCCAGATGTGTGTGCCGTCTCCAATTGTGCATCCGGGATCGATAACGGCTGTTTCATGTGCCTTATAAGTTTCCATTTACTTATATATTAAGAAGATTGTCGGTTTCTTGCTCAAATCAGGAACCTTTCCGGCCCATTCTTTAACAGGACGCGTATGGATATATTCATCTTCGCAAGTGATATTCGAAGCAATACACAATTTGGTCGAAGGACGGCACGTGCGGATCAACTCCTCCGCCAATTTATTATTGCGGTAAGGCGTTTCGATGAACAACTGCGTCTGGTTCTCCGAATAAATGCGCCCTTCCAGCTTCTTGATCGCATTCGTACGCTGTGAAGCATCGATCGGCAGATAGCCATGAAAAGCAAAGCTCTGCCCGTTAAAACCGGAACCCATCACCGACATCAGGATCGAAGAAGGGCCGACCAGCGGAACCACCTTGTAACCTTTACGCTGTGCAATAGCCACCACATCTGCCCCCGGATCGGCAACCGCCGGGCAGCCGGCCTCCGAGATCACACCGACCGACTCGCCTTCCGCCAAAGGAGCCAGATAAGCGGCAACGGCTTCGGCCGACGTATGCTTGTTCAATTCATAAAAGACAAGATCGTCAATCACGATCGAAGGCTCTGTCTTTTTCAGGAAACGGCGTGCCGTACGTACATTTTCGACAATGAAATGACGGATGGAAAGGATAACCTCCCGGTTGTATTCGGGAAGGACCCGGCGATGTTCGACGTCGCCAAGCGTGACAGGGATGAGATAGAGAGCGGACATGAATTTATGATTTATGATTTATGATTTATGATTTATGACCATGATAAAAAAGGCGACATGGCCATAAATCATAAATCATAAATCTTAAATCTTACGCAAAAGTAGTATTTTTGCCGAAAACAAGCGAAAAGAGATGGCACTTCCGATAGATTTTATCACACGTACCCGCGCATTGCTGGGAAATGAGTTCGACAGTTTCGAAGCGGCGTTGCAGGCCGATGTCCCTGTCAGTATCCGTATCAACGAGAAGAAAGGCACTCCTGCTCCGTCGACGACCGGTGCGCCGTGCGAACGGGTGGCCTGGTGCGAGACAGGCTATTACCTGCCCGAAAGGCTTTCGTTCACCTTCGATCCGCTCTTCCATGCCGGCGCCTACTACGTACAGGAAGCGTCGTCCATGTTTCTCGAACAGGCGATCCGCAGTCATGTGAAAACGCCTGTCCGATGTCTCGACCTATGTGCCGCTCCGGGAGGTAAATCGACCCATCTGGCGGCGTGCCTGCCGGAAGGGAGCCTGCTGGTCAGCAATGAAGTGATCCGTAGCCGGAGTCATATACTTGCGGAAAATATCGCCAAGTGGGGAAATCCGAATTGCATCGTGACAAACAATGATCCGAAAGAGATCGGCTGCCTTACGCATTTCTTTGATGTGATCGTCGCCGACGTACCCTGTTCCGGCGAAGGCATGTTCCGCAAAGATACCGATAGTACAGGCGAATGGAGTATCGCGAACGTCGAACTCTGTGCCGGACGCGGACGCCGCATCATCCACGATGTCTGGAACGCACTGAAGCCCGGTGGTCTGCTGATCTACAGTACCTGCACCTACAACATGGAGGAGGATGAAGAGAATATCCATTATATAACGGAAGAATTGGGAGCCGAAGCACTGCCCATCCCCGTGAAGGACGAATGGCAGATCACCGGCCCGCTCAAATACGACCATCCGGTCTACCGTTTTTTCCCGCACAAGACCAAGGGCGAAGGTTTCTTCCTCGCCGCCCTGCGCAAAGCGGACGGCGAGACGGAGGAGATCCGGTTCAAAAACAAGAATAAAAAAGAAAAGGGAAAAACAGTTCCTGCCGTCCCGGAAGCAGCCAGAGCCTATCTGTTGGACACCACCTCCTTCACACCCGAATGGAGCGGAAGTACCCTCTGGATGCTCCCCGAACCCGTCCGAGACGTGTATCCCCTGCTCCGCGAGCACCTGCGCATTCTTTCGGCCGGGATCTGCATGGGCGAAGCCAAAGGAAAGGACTTCATCCCCGCCGAAGAGCTGGCACTCAGCACGGCCCTGCGCCGGGAGGCTTTTCCTACGGTCGACCTCGATTGGGAGGACGCCATCCGGTATCTGAAAAAAGAAGCCCTTCTCCTCCCCGACAGCACCGAAAAAGGCTATGTCCTGGTCTGTCATAAAGGTTTCCCGCTCGGCTTCGCCAAACATCTCGGCAACCGTGCCAACAACCTCTACCCGCAGGAATGGCGCATCCGCACAGGGTATGTGCCGGAGAAGGTGAAGACATTCGAAATGAAGGTTTAGGGACGTGACGGCCGCTTGTGATAGACACTATTCGCTTTTCACCACCTCCGCCGGATTACTGTTGGCCGCCCTCAACACTTGCCCCAGCACGGTAAGGAGCACCACCGCGACCACTCCCGTTATCACGCCGGCCAACAACCACCAGGGGATGTCCGTACGGTAGGCATACCCTTGCAGCCAACGGCTCATGACGATGTAAGCCAACGGGAGCGCGACCGCGCCGGCAAGCATCACCTGCACCGTATATTCGCGGAAGAACATGCGGATGATATCGCCCACTCTGGCCCCCACCACCTTACGGACAGCAACCTCCTTGCGCCGGCGCTGCGTGGAGGCTGAGGCTACGGCATAAATGCCGAACAACGAGATCAGCAGGCAAACGATCGCCAGGACGGAAAACATCTTCAAGCCGGCTTGCTCCGAATAATTCAGACGGTCATACATCTCGCTTAACCGTACCGGATGAACATCTACAAAAGAAGCATCTATCTCGGGCAACACTGCGTTTATCCGCCGGATCGCCTCTTGCTCCTGCCCCGGCACAGCACGGACATACAGACTGTTTGTCGGATAAACCGATGGGAAGAAGATCGTTGGAAGAATGCGGCTACGAAGCGAAAAGAGATGGAAATCCTTCACAACACCGACCACCCGGTATTCTTCCGGCTCATTCAATGTCATGCGGATAATGGTACCCACCGGCTCCTCAAGCCCCATCGCCCGGACAGCTTCCTCGTTGAGCACGACTTTACGCTCTCCGCCTTCACCCAACCACTCCCCTTGAAGCATGTTGACCTTGAAGGTTTCGGCAAACCGGCTGTCGGTCGGCACGACACAGAATGCCGATTTTTCGGATTGCGTCTTCCCCGGCCACTCGATATCCGTTTTTATGTCAGAAGGAGTCGCACTGTGCTTCGGCGTAAAATAGGTATCCGTCACATTCCCGACTTGCGGGATCGAAGCCAACTCCTTCAATAAGGCCACCCGCACATCCTCATTAATAAAAAGCTGTATGCCGGACAAATAGACAATCCCATTGCGGTCGAACCCCAGATCCTTGTGATTGACGAAACGCATTTGCAACATCACCACCCACGCAGCGACAATAAATAGAATACTGACAGCCAATTGCAAGGTAACGGCAACACGTTGCAAGCCCAATTGCCCGGTCGTCTTCCTTTCCGCCCGCGGCCGGACAGCCAACCGGCTTAACCGCCAAAAAAGGACAGAACCGACAAGGAGTACCAATAGCATCACTCCTACTCCGCAGAGGGCAAAAAGCCCTAATACCCGCGGCATCTCCATCGAAATCCCCAGCAATCCGGAAAAGACCGGATTGACAGCCACCACCAAATAGCAGGCCGGAAGCAAAGCCAAAAGAATGGCACAAGTCAATTCAAACAACATTTGCCCGATAAGCTGTCCGCCCGACGCTCCATTCACAGCCCTCAGACGCAACTCGCGCATGCGTTGACGAAAAAGATCAAGATGCAGATTCAGGAAGTTAAACAAGGCGCTGAAAAGCAACAACATTCCGGCGACAACGAACAAACGTATGAAATTCAGTGTAAACGGAGCCTCATCCTTCAGCCGGTAGCGTACGTCTCCTATCGGCAACATCCGTATTTCGACATTCTCGTTCGCCAGTGACCGCGAAGGATAATCACGCAATTGACCGGCAAGGCGACCGACATCCGTATAAGGAGGCAACTTCGCATACATCTGCAAAGAGGCAAAATTCCATATCGCCTTCCCGGATTCATCCACAAAGGTCTTATGCATCTTTATCTGCTCATGGGAAAGAATAGCCTCAAACGACAAATTAGTGTTGCTTGGGGGATCTTTAATGACTGCCGTAACGGTATAAGGCGGATCATATTGAGTCAAGCCTGTACTTTTTACAGACTGTCCGATAGCCTTTTCCACGTCCCCGAACAAACGTACGGCAACCGTTTCCGTCAGGATCATATTATTGGCGACTTGCAACGGATGCCAGGCGTCGCCACTCACGATTGTCTGCGGAAAAACATCTAAAAAAGCGCTGTCCGTAAAAAGCGTAAGCAATCGGACGTAGGGCGTCCCTTCGGTCTTGCAGTCATTTTGATCGATAAAAAAGACGGTAGAGGTCTGCATGGCAGGAAACCGGTCATGCAGTTTCCGGTCCAGAATGCCCGACACCATATCGTTTGTCTTGCCTGCCTGTTTGTCAAACGAGTAAACACGATAAATGCGATCAGCATCAGGATAGAAACCATCATACGACGTCTCATAACGCAACCAATAGAGCGCCGGGACGAAACAGGCAAGTCCGAAGGCCAATCCGAAAATACCGGTCAGCGACTGCGTCTTGTATTTCCACATATTGCGGAAAGCGATTTTCAGATAAAGTGCAAGCATGATACCATCTAATTAAAGTTACGACTCTTGAAACAAGGGCAAAAAACATGCCAATACGCATAATTATATAATATACAACACCTTGCAACAATGCAAGGCCATCAGAAGTGTCTAATTATTTGACAGCGGTGTAAATATATTAGACACTTTCCAGGGGATTCCGGCCGGACGGAGCAGTCACGCCTCTCTGCCCGACCACATGTCACGCCTATCAACCGCCTCCCACTTCGCTTACGTGTTGAACAACATAATAAATATATTGATATTCAAAGCCATAATCCAATATAAAAAGGTAAGTTTGCCTTCAACATAAATACAAACAATATGGCTACAAAAAGCTACAAATGGTTCTTCGACCTCACCGAAAACCTTCTGACAAAAGACGTGACGAACGACTACATCGCCACAGTGAAAACCCTCCTTCCGAAGACGGTCGACAACCTCGCCGATGACATCGTGAAGGAAACGGCCTACAATCGCGAGACAGTCATCGGCGTCATCACCCTGTATGACAAGAAAATCATCGAATCGGTCTGCCAGGGCAACACCGTCAACACCGGCTCGACGCTCTACGCACCGGCCCTGCCCGGCTCGTTCATCGGGACGGACGGCGTGGTGGACCGCACCAAGCACAAACCGTATGTGAACATCAACCCCTCGACTGGCTTCCGCAAGGAACTGGAAACGGTACTGCCCGTCTTTTCAGGCAACGTGCTCGACTCAGGCGGCGCATACATCGGACTGGTGACCGACTCGGCCACCGGACGCACGGACGGATTCATGACACCGGGCAACACGATCGACATCACGGGCAAGAAGATCCGCAGCCTCAACGCCGACGGGTCGGGCATCGGAAGCATCAAGTTCGTCAATGTCGAAACAGACGCGGTGGCGGCAACGATCGCTTCGCTGACGATCAACGATCCGGGGCGTGTCATACTGGTCGTCCCAGCCAGCCTTACGGATGGGACATACCGGCTGGAGATCGAAACGTATTACAGCAACAACAACACATTTCTGAAATCTCCCCGTACATTGATATATACACCCCTTTACATCGGCAAGGTTCCAAGTAGCGGTGGCAGTGGCGAAGATGAAAGACCGGGAGAACTCTAACGGCTTTCAACAGATATTTTCCTATGGTAGCCGTAGGTGCTCATCTATGGCTGCCATAGGTGGGCATCTACTCCTACCATAGGCGAGCGGCTACGGTTGCCGTAGGTGTCCACCGACTTTTGCCATAATTATCCTTACTCAAGATCGGAGAAGGAAGATCCATAACAGCTACATTTTATTTTTCAGATATTCATAAATAGCCAACTGTGCCCGGACTTTCACCGGGTTATCATCCCGTTTGAAGTTGTTATGCAAATGTTCGTCGATCAGACAGGCTTTCACATTATCTTGCAACTGTATTTTCAGAATATCTATAATGCATTGCTTGATTTCCGCATTCAGAATCGGAAAAGCCGTCTCTATACGGCGATTCAAGTTCCGGCGCATCCAATCGGCGGAAGTCAGGAACAAATCTTCCTCGCCGTCATTATAGAAGTACCAGATGCGGGAATGTTCCAGAAACATATCCACTATACGGGTCACCCGGATATTCGCACTGAACGGACGGTTCGGAACCAAGCAACAAATTCCCCGGACAATCAGATCGATTTCCACCCCGTTCTCGCTTGCGTTATACAATTCATTGATCATATTCTGGTCATGCAGTCCGTTCATCTTCAACACGATGCGTCCTTTACGTCCGGCCTTCACGTGCTCAATCTCCCGATGGATCATGCGAGTCAGTTCCGGCACCATATTGAAGCGGGCGACCAGCAGATGGCGGAATGTCGGTCCGGCCAGCTTCCCTTCCAGCACCGCAAACACTTTGTTTATATCGGTTATCAATTCCGCATTCGAAGTCAGCAACGCCATATCGGAATAGATGCGTGCCGTTTTTTCATTGAAATTGCCGGTACTCAAATAGGCAAAATCCCGCCGTTTGCAGCCGTCTTCCGTATCTTTCCGCAGAATAACCGCCACTTTTGCATGTACTTTCAGACCGGGAATGCTATAGATGATGCGAATACCCGCCTGCTCCATCCGTTCGGCCGTACTCATATTGTTTTCTTCGTCGAAACGGGCTTTCAACTCCACAAAGACCGTCACCTTCTTCCCGTTCTGAGCAGCGCTGATCAACGTGTTGATAACAGCCGAATTCTCCGCCACCCGGTATTGCGTGATTTTGATCTCATCTACTTTCGGATCAAAAGCCGCCTCCATCAAGAAGCGGATCAGGTAGTCGAAAGACTGATAGGGGAAATGCAACAGGATATCCCGTTTTTTCACCGCCCGGAAGACAGAGCCCATCTCGTCCAGAAAAGGCACACGCATGGGAGACGGGACCAGCTGCTCCAGTTCTTTTCCTCTTGGATTCGGCAGTTTGATCAGATCCTGCAAATTGTTATACCGTCCTCCCAATACCAGATCGTCTGTGGTAATACCAAAAGCATTGCATATAAACGCCAAGAAATCATCGGGCATATTGCTGTCATACATAAACCGGCTTAAGGCACCGATCTTGCGCTTTTTCACTTTCTTACGAATGTTTTCCACGATATTCCCGCCTTTCTCGTCATCCAGGTAAATATCGGCATCCCGTGAAATCTTGATACTATAACAACTCTCCACCACATAGCCGGGGAAGATACTGGACAAATTGGCCCGGATAATATCGTCGATAAACATGATATAGTGTTTTCCTTCATGCGTAGGCAATTCGATAAAACGAGGTACTTTCGCATACGGGATTTTCATCAGGGCATAATAATAGTCCGGCACATAATCCGGCTCCGCCATCCGCTTGCTCTTTTTCACCATCCGGATCACCAGATAAAGACGACGGTCGCGTATGAACGTACGGATATCCCCCGCTTGTATCATGACCGGCGAGAGAAAAGGGAACACCTCTTCATTGAAAAAGTTATGCACGAATTCTTCATGAAACGGTTCCGGCCGGCTGTCCTGATACAGGTAGATATCCTGCCGGTTCAATTCCTGCAATACTTTGGAGAATATGCGATAGTATTCGCGCTGCTGTCGGTTCACCTCTTCCGTGATTTCGGCAAGCGTCTCTTCGGCTTCCGCCCCGCTTTCTTCGGTGAAGTTCTTTTTCATGATTACTCCCCGGTGCTCGGCAACCCTTATTTCGTAAAACTCTTCGAGATTGGACGAATAGATCGACAGGAACTTGATACGCTCATAGATAGGGAGCGTTTCATCCTCCGCTTCCAGCAAAACGCGATAGTTGAAGGACAACCAGCTAATATCACGTTTAAAGTATTTATGTGAATTCTCCATCGTATTATTATCTTCGGTCGGTAAATATAAATACTTTTGTGGGATAAAAGAAATTGTTATGCTTAAAATAGGACTTCTTTCAGATACCCACGCCTGGTGGGACGACAAGTACATGGAATATTTCTCGGAATGTGACGAGATCTGGCATGCTGGAGATATCGGTTCGGACACACTGGCGGCACGCCTGGCTGCCTTGAAACCGCTTCGTGCCGTATATGGCAACATCGACGGGCAATCGCTTCGGCTGCAATATCCGCAGGTCGCTCATTTCAAAGTTGAAGAAGTAAACGTGATGATGACACATATAGGAGGCTATCCCGGACGTTATAACCCGCTTATCCGGAAAGAACTGTACGACACCCGCCCTAATCTTTTCATTGCCGGACATTCGCATATCCTGAAAGTCGCTTTCGACAGAAGTTTGAATTGTTTGTATATAAATCCGGGAGCAGCCGGTAAAAGCGGGTTTCATCAGGTAAGGACTCTGGTACGTTTCGTTATAGACGGGAAACAGATCAAGGATTTGGAAGTTATTGAATTGGGGAACCGATAAGAAGGTGTCAAAACATCTTCATCACGATCTTTCAGTAAACAGTAATTTGTTCTGACATACCTCCTTATCGATTCTAACAACCAGCACAACAGAAATTTTCTGCCAGCAGGACCGTGTTTTGCAAATAAGCAAACTCCTGTTCAAAATATTCGCTGAAAACACCCGAACCCAGATTTTCTTCAATCTGTTTGGAAGTCCAGAGCTTTCCGTTCGGTTGTTTGATCTGATCCATGACCTTTTCTGAACGCACACACATCACATACAAGTTCACCAGATGTTTCACCTTTTCGTTCTCAAATGTGTACCGAATCAGGAAGCGGGGCATGACATCTTCTTTTTCACCCAAGCCACCCATTGTTTCACGTACCGTACTTTCTATACTATGACGGAACAAAACATAGCTGTAGAACGGATAGTCGATCGTATCCGGAGATACAAAAGACTTCTTCCCTCTGTTTACCAGATAAAGCATTCCCTGATAAATAACAGCCACACGTACGACAGGATGATAATACTTTTTTGGTAACGAACGACTTACGGATCGAGCTATGCAACCTATCACCTTTCCACCGTCGTTCAGAACAGGTAACCACATTTCTTTCCGAAGGCTACCTTGCATCATCGAAATCCTTATCTGTTCATATAGAATCAAAAAGACTCCGATAACGATCCCAAGCTCCCTGTATAAAAAACGCTCCATACGCACGCTCTGCATCGTTTCGGGCAGAATACTGTATACCAAAATAATAAACAGATGCAATGTATAAAGGTTCTGGATCAGCTGGGCGACAAAAAAGAATTCATTTAACGTAGTACGCATCAATGTCCGCTTGTAGGTCGGATGCTGAGACGTCCGGATTCGCCGCAATATTGTTCGCTTGGCAAACCCTAAAAACGCCAATACCACTACCAACAAGACTTCTGTTATCAACGGAGAATAAATAAACAACACCGGCTCAAGCCGAAGGCAAAGAAAAATCGAATAAAGAACTAATGTTGTCGCAGCCGGTAATAACAAAAATTGATAAACCTTATCCTTACTCAGTATCTGAAACAAAAAAATACAAACGAAACAAAAGGTAACGCCGATTATGAAGGATAACAAATATGAAAAATAATTATCCAAAAACATAAACAGCAACAGTGGCACTAAGCCTATAGCCTGATTATCCAGGCTCCTCTTCACTTTGTTCATACCCTTTCCACCTTTTTTCCCTTTATAACATAACAAACTGTACAGAGAAATGTTTTCGCCATCATACGTGTTTTTCAGCGTGATAAGAGGAACGGACCAGTGGAGCGCTTTCCACCTTTTTGAACCCTTTTTGTAAAGCAATTGATTTATAAGACTCAAACTGTTCGGGCGTAACGTATTCTTTTACCGGAATATTTTTCCGGCTTGGCTGCAAGTATTGCCCGATTGTCAAGACGGAGACACCGGCAGCCCGCACGTCATCCATCAATTCGCAAACTTCCTCGACTGTTTCACCTAGGCCTACCATTATACCGGTCTTGGCAACAACGCCTTGTGCAGCTATACGCGCAAGCACGGAGAGGCTCACTTCGTACTTCGCGGCACTACGCACTTCGGGACTGATACGGCGAACGGTTTCCATATTATGGGATATTATTTCGGGAGCGGCTGCCACCACTTTATCCACCAGTTCCAACCGTCCCTGAAAGTCGGGGATTAAGACCTCTACTGTCGTTTCAGGATTAACCGCTTTTATCGTACGGATCGTATCCACCCAATGCTGCGCACCCAAATCAGGCAAATCATCCCGGTCGACAGAAGTAATCACCGCATGTTTCAAATTCATCAGTCGGATGCTTTCCGCCACATTCGCAGGCTCCTTCGGGTCCAACGGGAGCGGCTTGCCAGTCAACGTATTGCAGAAACGGCAAGAACGCGTACAGATATCTCCCGCAATCATAAAGGTAGCCGTCCCTCTGCTCCAGCACTCTCCCATATTCGGACATTTCCCGCTGGTGCAGATCGTATGCAGGCAGTGGGATTCAACGATGCTTTTTGTTCGTGTGAACTGTTCGTTCCCACCCAGCCGGATTTTTAACCAATCCGGCTTTCTCAAATGTTCTGACATTATAAGTTACAAATTATCAAATAAAAAGTTAGACATTCTGGTATACAGATGATAGCGGGTGTTTCCACCGTAAATACTATGATTACGGTCTTTGTAAACCTGCATTTCAAACTGTTTACCGGCTTGTACCAAGCTCTCAGCATAATCCATTGTCTGCTGGAAATGCACATTATCGTCGGCTGTGCCATGAATCAACAACAACTTCCCCTGCAAATCCTTCGCCAGACGGATCGGTGAAGTAGCGGCATACCCTTCAAAATTTTCTTTTGGCGTACGCATGAAACGTTCCGTATAGACAGAATCGTAATATTTCCAATCGGTAGGAGGTGCAACAGCAATACCGGCTTTGAAAGTTCCATTGCCAACACTCATGGCCATCAGCGTATTGTAACCGCCGAAGCTCCATCCCCAGATAGCCATGCGGCTCTTGTCGACAAACGGCAATTTACCTAAAGCCTGTGCCGCTTCCACCTGGTCCTTGGATTCCAGTTCCCCCATCCGCAGATAGGTACATTTACGGAAGGCTTCTCCGCGGGCTCCTGTACCACGTCCGTCCACACAAACCGTAATGATCCCGTTAGCCGCCAGATATTGTTCCCAGTCAAAGCTATATTTATCCAATACCTGCTGGGAGTTCGGGCCACTGTACTGGAACATCAGAACCGGATATTTTTTCGACTCGTCGAAATCGACCGGCTTCACGATCCATGCATTCAATTCATAATCGGAAGCTGTACGCACTTTGATAAACTCTTTCTCGGCATATGAATAGCCAGCCAGCTTATCGACTAAACGGGCATTATCCTGCAGGACACGCAGGACTTTATTCGACTTCGTCTCGTTTACGGTGATTTTAACCGGCGTATTTGCATTTGAATATTGATTTACATAATAAGCGAAGTTATCGCTGAATGTGGCATTATTCGTTCCTTCCTGTGTGGAAAGTTTCGTCTTTACTCCTTTCGCATCGATTTTATATATAGCACGCCGGATCGGACTTTCTTCGGCCGATTCATAATAGACCGTCTTTGTCGCTTCATCATAACCCAGAAACGCAGTCACATCCCAATTGCCCTTCGTCACCTGGCGCTGCATGACACCCGTAGGAGAATACAGATAAATATGCGCATAACCATCCTGTTCGTTTACATATGAGAAACTGTTCGCATAGAAATGGATGGAGTTCAACCATTCCGAATCGACATAAGCCTTATTTTCATCACGCAGGATCAAACGAAAAACACCGCTTTTCGGATTCGCATAATACATATTGAAAACATTCTGATGACGGTTCAAGGTCATCACAGCCAACTGATCGTCATTATTCGTAAAAACAATCCGCGGAATATAGCTGTCCGCTTCTACCGGAACTTTCAATTCTTTTGTATCCTTCGTCGTCACGTCATAAGAATGCAACGTAACTTTCGAATTCTTCTCACCAGCCTTCGGATATTTATAATTATAATAGCCGGGATATAATCCCTCTCCGAACATCTGCATCGAATATTCGGGAACTTCCGATTCGTCGAAACGCACAAAAGCCAGCTGCTCGCTGTTCGGAGACCAAGCCATCAGGTTCGTTACGGCAAACTCTTCTTCATAGACCCAATCGGTAATGCCATTCAGGATTTTATTCATTTCACCGTCTTTCGTCACCTGGACCTCTGTATCATAATCGAATTTACGAATCCATATATTATTGTCACTTACATAAGCGACCATCCTCCCGTCCGGCGAGAATGTCGGAATCATCTGCTTGCCTTTCGAATCTGAAATCGGTTTCACATAATTACGGCGCACATCGTAGTCATACACATTCGCCTTGAATGAACGGCGATAGATCGGTTCCGTATCGCGCCATACAAGAATATGGTGTCCGGTACTGCTAATCGTGTATCCGTCGAACTTGTCAAACGTACACTCACGCGCTTTCTCTGTATTGAATAAAGTATCGACCGGATTTCCAGTACGATAAGAATACTTTATAATCATGTTGCGAGCATCATTCATCGCCGTATAATGCTCGCCATCAGGCATAGAACGCATTTCTCCAATATTAGTAACCTGGCGGAACTGACCGTCTGTAATTTCTTTTAAATCGACACGTTTGCTCCCATTCTGGGCTGCCAGGCTCCCAACCAGCAAGAACGAAAGTAAAGCACCAAAACCTAATCGTTTCATGTATGATTCTATTTTTATCTTAATATTTCAGTTAGAACGGATTGCAAAGTTACTACATTCTTGCGGATTTATTATCTTTGCCCTTATGGAAAACAGCAAACCATATCGTGAATTCGGAGATTTCCTGCGGGAAGTATTTCCTTATAAAGTGCAAAAGATATCAATCAATGCCGGCTTTACCTGTCCGAACCGCGACGGGACGAAAGGTTTCGGCGGTTGTACCTACTGCAACAATCAGACGTTCAGCCCGGAATATTGCCATACAGAAAAAAGTGTAACGGAACAACTGGAAGCAGGCGTTCGCTTTTTCTCCCGCAAATATCCGGAGATGAAATATCTAGCCTATTTCCAAGCCTATACAAACACGTATGACGAACTGGATTCGTTGACTTCTAAATATGAAGAAGCACTCGCCTGTCCGGGTGTCGTCGGACTGATCGTCGGAACACGGCCGGATTGCATGCCGGACGCACTATTGGATTATTTCTCCACTTTATCCCAAAAGAAGTTCGTGATGATCGAATATGGCCTGGAGAGCACGCTGGACCGTACTTTAACCCGTATCAACCGGGGACATACACATGCCGAATCGGAAGAGGCCATCCGCCGCACAGCGGCCCGGAACATATACACGGGAGCCCACTTGATCTTAGGCCTTCCGGGAGAAAGCAGGGAAGAGATATTACACCATGCCGACATTCTGTCCGCCCTTCCGCTCACAACACTGAAGCTTCACCAGTTGCAACTTATCCGAGGCACGCGCATGGCTAGGGAACAGGCGGAACACCCCGAACAGTTTCATCTCTATACCGCCGATGAATACATCGACTTGGTCATTGACTTCATAGAACGATTAAACCCCTCTATTGTCGTAGAGAGGTTCGTATCACAATCCCCTAAAGAGTTGCTGATTGCACCAGATTGGGGGCTTAAGAATTTTGAATTTACAGCCAAGGTAAATAAACGTATTTCAGAACGAAATGCGCGGCAGGGGCGTCTGCTCAATCCTCCTTCTTCGGAGCCAGTTCTCCCTGGTATGTGATATTCTGCCTATTAGTCGGCGTAACGCTTATGATCGCGGAACCATTTGAAAATACTTGCACATCGAAACGGAAAGTATCTTCTTTGGTACGGGCTACGAATTTAATTCGAGCGGTCCCCTTCTTATCGAAGGTTGATTGATAATCGGTAATTGATTCTTCAAAACGCATCCCGTCACCTCCACCATACGGTAAAGAATATGCCCTACCGAAATAAGGCAGATAAGAAATCGCCGAATCACCGCGCATTTCAAGAGAATAAGGAGTCGTCAGATGAACCGTACGTCCTCCCATTGGTAACGCCCGATCTACCTCGATCGTAAACCGACCGTTTTCTATCATTTCCTTTATTTCTTTTGCTTTCTGTTCTTTCCTTTCCTTCTTATTTTGAGAATAAAGGGATTGTCCCCCGAAAAAAAGAACAATCCCTACAAAAAAGAATAACCTAATGTTTCTCATATAACCTTAAATAACTAAACACTATTATTTGCCTATGTATATATAAGACAATTCTAAGCCTTGAAAGGTTTATTCGTTTATCATTAAATTACCTTAAAAACAAAGACTTGATTACGATCCGATTTCAAACATTAACTACCTGCATTTGTATATGTCCCTTAACTTTGCTTTATTTGTCCCTTCAATTTTCTGAAACAGATTAATAATTTTATGGAGAAAAAACATCAGTATCAAGGATTAACCAAACAAGAAGTAGAAGAGAGCAGGCGCCTTCACGGCGAAAATATCCTCACTCCTCCAGAGAAAGCCTCTCTATGGAGCCAATTTCTTGAAAAATTCAATGATCCGATTATCAAGATCCTATTGGTAGCATGGTTCTTATCCATGATTATCGCCGGCGTACATTGTTGGGGACCGGAGGCTAAAGGTTTCACTGCCTTCCTCGAACCGATCGGCATATTCTTTGCAATCATGTTGGCATCTTGTGTCGGCTTCTTTTTCGAAGTCAAAGCAAACAGGGCATTCAATGTTTTAAACACGGTCAATGATGATATTTTCGTGAAGGTGATCCGTGAAGGGAATATCTGCCAAATTCCGCGAAAAGAGGTTGTCGTCGGCGATATAGTCGTACTTGAAACGGGAGAAGAGGTCCCGGCCGACGGACATTTATTGGAAGCAATCTCCCTCCAGATTAACGAATCGACACTGACCGGCGAACCGATCATCAGCAAGACGACAAATGAAGCCGACTTCGACGAAGAAGCGACCTACCCGTCCAATGTTGTCATGCGCGGAACGACCGTCGTTGACGGACACGGTGTAATGGCAGTGGAGAAAGTCGGCGATGAAACCGGATACGGGAAAGTGTATGAAGGCTCGCAGATAGAAAATAATATCGACACACCGTTGCAGATGCAGCTGGCAGGGTTGGCAAAGGTGATCAGTAAAGCCGGCTATGCGATTGCTGCCATCACTTTCATTGCGCTGCTGACAAAAGTCTTGCTGTCCTCATCCGGGATGCCGGTCATGGACTTGATTTCGCACATCCTGAATATCTTTATGGTAGCCGTCACGTTAATCGTCGTTTCCGTACCGGAAGGCTTGCCGATGAGCGTGACACTCAGCCTTGCACTCAGCATGAACCGCATGCTGAAAACAAACAATCTAGTCCGTAAAATGCATGCCTGCGAAACAATGGGGGCTACCACGGTTATCTGTACCGATAAGACCGGGACACTTACGCAAAACCAGATGCAGGTATATCAAACGAACTTTTACAACCTGAAAGACCAGAAATTGGTAGACGATGAACTGAGCGTGCTAATCAAAGAAGGAATATCGGTCAATTCGACTGCCTTCCTCGATTTCTCCGAGGAAAAGATAAAAACATTGGGGAACCCGACGGAAGCAGCCTTGCTGCTATGGTTGAACAGCCAACATCAGAATTATCTGGAAATAAGAGAAAATGATCGGATACTGGACCAACTGACATTCTCCACCGAACGGAAATATATGGCAACAGTCGTACAATCATCCTTATTGGGCAAACGCGTGCTGTATGTCAAAGGTGCCCCGGAAATCGTACTGGCGAACAGCAATCGGGTGGCTATCGACGGGACCTACAAACCGGTAGAAGAATGCAAAGCCGGTATCGAAAAGCAACTGCTGGACTATCAGAACCAAGCTATGCGTACGTTGGGATTCGCCTATCAGATACTGGAAGACGGGCAGGATGCCACATTCTTCGTGAACGGACGACTGCACAAGACGGACCTTACTTATTTAGGTATCGTCGCTATTTCCGACCCTGTCCGTGCTGATGTTCCGGCTGCTGTCCAAAGTTGCCTTGATGCCGGCATCGACATCAAGATCGTGACCGGCGACACTCCGGGAACGGCTAAAGAGATCGGACGGCAGATCGGAACCTGGAAGACCGGAGACACCGAACGCAACATCATCACCGGCCCAGGCTTCGAAGCCTTGACTGACGAAGAAGCGCTGGATCGCGTGCTCGACTTGAAGATCATGTGCCGCGCCCGACCGACTGACAAACAACGCCTGGTACAATTGTTGCAACAAAAAGGAGCCGTAGTGGCCGTCACAGGTGACGGTACCAACGACGCCCCGGCCCTGAAAGCCGCACAGGTCGGACTATCTATGGGAGACGGAACCTCCGTGGCAAAAGAGGCAAGCGACATCACGATCATAGACAACTCGTTCAGTAGCATTACCCGTGCGGTGATGTGGGGACGTTCCCTGTACCGGAACATCCAGAAATTCCTGTTGTTCCAGTTGACAATCAATGTGGCGGCCTGTCTGATCGTCTTATTGGGCTCCCTGTTAGGAACCGAATCTCCGCTCACGATCACCCAGATGCTTTGGGTAAACCTGATTATGGATACATTTGCCGCCGGTGCACTAGCTTCGCTGCCGCCTAACGAACGGGTGATGAAAGACAAACCCCGCCGAAGCGGCAAGGACGGCGACTTTATCATTACCCGCCCGATGGCTTACAATATTTTCGGTGTCGGTCTCGCATTCGTAATCGTTTTGATGGGATTGTTGCTCCGCTTCCATGCACAGGATGGACTGACGCCGCACGACCTATCCTGGTTCTTCAGTTTCTTCGTGATGCTTCAATTCTGGAATATGTTCAATGCAAAAGCGTTTATGGAAGACCGCTCGGCATTCGCCAACCTCAAAGAGAGCAAGAGTTTCCTGACGGTGGCCCTGCTTATCATCGCCGGACAATATCTGATCGTCACGTTCGGCGGCGAAATGTTCAGTGTCGTCCCGTTATCTTGGAAAGACTGGGGAACCATTATCGGCTCGACTTCTCTGGTTCTCTGGATCGGAGAGATAGGCCGGTTAATCGAAAGATGGAGAAAATAAATAAAAAAAGAGGGTTGCGCCAAAAACTGACGCAACCCTCTTCACTTACATCTAAATCATTAACAGAGATTCTTACTTCTTGTAAGTCTTATACCCATAAACAGCCAAGTCACCCAACTCTTCTTCAATACGGAGCAACTGGTTGTATTTCGCCATACGGTCCGAACGGCTCAAAGAACCGGTTTTGATCTGTCCGCTATTGGTAGCAACAGCGATATCGGCGATCGTAGCATCTTCAGTCTCACCCGAACGATGCGAAGTGACGGAAGTATAACCGTTACGGTGTGCCATTTCGATTGCATCCAGTGTTTCGGATAACGTACCGATCTGGTTCACCTTGATCAGAATAGAATTGGCACAGCCTTCCTCAATGCCTTTCTTCAGGAATTCTACGTTTGTCACGAACAGGTCGTCACCGACCAACTGGCATTTACTTCCCAACGCTTCAGTCAACAGTTTCCAACCGGCCCAGTCGTTTTCGTCCATGCCGTCCTCGATAGAGTCGATCGGGTATTTAGCAACCAATTCGGACAAATAAGCGACCTGCTGCTCGGCAGTACGCTTAGCACCTTTGGCTCCCTCAAATTTCGTATAATCGTATACGCCATCATGATAGAATTCGGAAGAAGCACAGTCCATAGCGATCGTCACATCCTTACCCGGCTCGTATCCGGCAGCTTTAATAGCGGCCATGATGGAGTTCAAAGCGTCTTCCGTTCCATCCAAAGCAGGAGCGAAACCACCTTCGTCACCGACAGCCGTACTCAGACCGCGATCGTGCAACACCTTCTTCAAAGCATGGAAGACTTCGGCCCCCATACGCAAACCTTCACGGAAACAGCAAGCTCCAACCGGACGGATCATAAATTCCTGGAAAGCGATCGGGGCATCAGAATGCGAACCGCCATTGATAATATTCATCATCGGGACAGGCAATACATATGCATTCGTCCCGCCAATATAACGGTAAAGAGGCAGGTCCAAATAGTTAGCTGCCGCCTTGGCAACAGCCAGAGAAACGCCTAACATGGCGTTGGCGCCTAAATTAGACTTTGTCTTCGTACCGTCGAGTTCAATCAGTTTATGGTCGACCTCACGCTGGTTCAGGGCGCTCATGCCCAGGATAGCGGGAGCAATTACATTATTTACATTATCGACAGCTTTCAGAACGCCTTTGCCACCATAGCGTTTTTTGTCGCCATCACGAAGCTCGATTGCTTCGTTTTCACCGGTAGAGGCACCAGAGGGAACAGCTGCACGGCCAAAAGCGCCGGAAGCCAAATGTACATCTACTTCAACAGTCGGGTTACCACGTGAATCAAGAACTTCTCGTCCTACTACTTTTACAATTTCCATACTTTTACTATTTGAGTTTTATCTTTCGTATAAATATAACAAAAGAGGACGAGGCTTTGTTGGGGAAAGGGGATCAATATTGTCTATCGCCCCATTTACAACGACATCGACAATTCGATCCGACATCCTAAAGCGTTCATAATGCGATAGAATGTTGAAACTTTCCGGCTAAGTTACACTTCTAAGTTGAATCTTCACCTTGAAGGATCAAGAAGAACTGCAACGTAATCATATAACGAAGCCCTTGCAACCAAACGATTGCAGGGGCTTGTTTTTTGTCTGCCTCCGGTCTTCACAGAAGGAAGGGCAGAAGAACTTTTTATAATTTCATTAACTTTAGTATTAATATTCACCGCTTGTTCCCCCTCGCGAGGTAATTGGTCGCTCCCAAGTAACAGCTGCAAGGCCGGCTATCCGGGAAATACCGCACAGTGATATTTAGAATTATTTGATTATAAAATGTCATATGTCTGTAAAGGCGGTACGTGAACCGCCCTTACGATAGACAGTATTGTTTTTTAGTATCAATCGTTATTTAACGATAGCTTTTACAGCTTCTTCACCTTCAACAGCTACGACTACGATACCCTGCGGAGCAGCGATTGTAGCGTTGTCAGAAGAAACAACCGTGTTAGCCACTACCTGGCCCAAGATGTTGCTGATGACAACTTTCTTGCCGGCAGCACCGGCAATTGTTACGTTGCCTTCGCCAGCGATAACCTTAATTGCTGCTACTTCCACGTCCTCGTTAGCTGTTGCATCGCCTTCGCCCAATGTAACAACCAGAGCTTTTTCCACCTGATTTGTAAAGCCTAACTTACCGTTCAGGTTGTACAAATAATAATTCGGAGCAGAAATCGGTCTGATTACATAGCTGCTTTCAGAAGCTTTCATAATGTAGAACTTGAAGTTATCAACACCACCCAAGCATACATCTTCTTCTTCCTCTTCTGCAACCAAAACAGTATCGCCGTTTACAGTCGTAGAGATTGTGTCAAGACCAGCCAATGTTGCCGGACGGAAAATAGCTTTCAAATCGCCATCACTTCCATCTACTTCTGTATAAGAACCTTCCAAAGCATAGTTTACATTATATACATAATCAGCCTTGTTAGCATCCCAATGAAGCATAGAATCCGTTGCGAAATACAAGAAGTCTCTTGCTTCTTCTTCACCATTACCTTTAGAGATATAGAAAGAATGGAAATCCTTGTCGATATCAGCTGTATCCAACCAGAATGTCATACCTTCGCCGATAATACCTTCCAAGATACCGTTCTTGTTCTGTTTCACAGCAACAGCACCTTCTTCGCTATTGAATGTAGCGTGACGTGCTACAGCTTCCAATGATTCAGAAAGAGCGTTAAAGTCAACCGTTACAGCTGAATAAGGAGCATTCAGTTCATCCAAAGTTGCAGAAGCAGCGTCAAAAACAGCAGTTGTTGTATTTACAGACCATTTGTTAGCATCATACTTAATCAGACCACTGTAATTTACTTCATCATTTCCAGCTGTAATATCAGTTTTGCCCAACTCAATCATAGCATACGTTCCATCTACATTTTTCTTGAAGAATACACGTTTGGCATCGTCTTTAGCAGTTGCAGCTTTATAATCACTAGTAACACCACCAAAATACTGCTTAGAATTATCGTTCTTCAAATTGTACAGCAAATAAGAAGTCGCAACGTTTACAACAGAGTCTTTCTGTTTTACATCTGTTCCGTCCAGATAAGCATATTTCATCTTATTTTTTACGCTTTCAGCCTTTTCAAACATCCACTGAACGCTATAAGCCGGATTGTTGATAGGAACAAAGTAAGGACTAGTACCTTTGTAAGCCATGTACAGCTTTTCAACCGTTACCGAACCAGTACCGTTGAATACCAATTCAGTCTGCTGGCTCAACTGTGCATCTGTCAATGCCAAGAAACCTTCGCTTTCAGTTGTCGGAGTCAGTTTGACAATCTGATATTTCCAGTTACTAATATCGGTCAAGTCCACAGAACCTGCAACAATACCTGTAACAGCAGTACCTGTGCTCAATGCAGCAGTACTGATTGCATATTCGCCAGCCTTGTCAGTCTTATACATGCTGACAGTGAAAGTCACGTTTGTTTCACGGTTTTTGAATTCGAAGTTACGTCCACTAACAGCAGAAACAACCCACTGAGCCAACGGAGCATTTACATCTACATCTTCCGGAGCTGCTACGGCTGCGCCGAATGCAGTACCATAAGTCGGGATCAAATATTTGCCATACAAAGATTTAGCGGCATCAGCAGTGTTAGCCGGCTTAGTTCCCAAGAAAGAGATGTTGTAGATAGCAGCATCGTCTGCTTTCAATACGTCAGCAGCAGCAGCCCAAGTGTTGCTTGTTGTCATAGCCAAAGACAGTTTGTCGGCGTTACCGGAACCAACAGTCGTGATATAAGTCTTGATACCACCTGTAGTCAAAGAGTAAGCACCTACAAACAAGTTTGAAGCAGCCGTGTTGTCATTACCTTCAACATTAGCAGAAGCCAATGTAATCGTATATTCACCTTCTGCATTCTGAGGATCGTCTTCTGAAACAGCAAAAACACCGTTCACGCTTGCAACTTTACCATCTTTCTTAACGTTGTTATCGGCCAACTTGTTACCTTTTACAGTTGTAAAGTCGTAACCTTCACCATCTGCAGCAACCAAGCCTGTGATACCAAAGTTCTTTTCCGGATTCAATACGATAAATGTGGCAGCTTCAACCTGTGCTTTTGTAAAGCCTGTTACCAACAGTTTCTTACCGGCAGCGTCAGCTTTAACAAAATACATACCAGATGTTGCAGGAGTAGAAATTACACTTGTAGTCAATGCAGCATCTACAGTAGATGCATCTACAGCAATCATCTGATCTGCAAACGGATTGACATCCGGATCAGAAACTGCATTTGGGAATGCAAACTTGAAGCCTTGACCGGAAAGGTTGGCGTTCAAATCATCGACAGTGAGGTCTGTTTTAGCAACCCATGCTGTAGCTGCTGTTCCCGCAGCATTTACATCATATGTCGTAGCGGCAATTGAATTAACTTCAAATTGACCAGCCAAATTCAAAACTGAAAGTTTTGTAAAATCCAATCCTTTACCTTCTACAGTAAAGATGTTTGTAACAGTTGCAACATCTGTCACATTACCACTTAACGCATTACCATTTGCTTTCGTCACATAAAACGGTTTTCCATTAGCTTTCAATGTAAACGTAGAAAAGTCACCAATTGCATTGTAAGCATAATCAGCAATTTCAAACAAAGCAGCATTTTCGATAGCAACATCACCTGTAGCATTATAAGTGGAAACAGCCGTTCCATTTACTTTGTAAGTTTGATCTACTTTGATGAAACCATTTGTGTTACCTAAGTAGAACTTTGCACCATTCTGCAGATCACCTTTTGCGGCTTCCGCTGTAGGAGCAGCGTTTGCAGAACCAAACAACGCACCTACCATCAGTAAGCCCGCTGTCAAAAGAGTAGAAATCTTCTTGTTCATAATCTAAACTTTAATATTAATAATACAATAATTGAAATGTTCGTCCTATATATATGTACACGCGTTAATAATGTACACGTGTTAACTTTCGTATTTTGATAGCAAAAACGATCGTTTTTTTCGTCATTTTTTTCGCCTCTTTTTGGAGTTCGTGTTGAAAAGGTGGTTTTTTGTCCTTAAATTGCTATCTGATTGATAAGAAAGGATATAGAGATAAGATTTTTTTTCAGGAAAAGGGTTGTGGTTTTAAAAAGTATATGTATTTTTGTGGTGTAAAAATGACGAAAAGAAACGATCGTTTTTTTTCGTCATTTTCACATCCACCAAATAGCTCATCCACAGAGATTTATCTACAAAAACAGCATTCTAAAAATTCATTAATACCACTTTCGTTCAAAAATCGGTGCTTTTTAGAGAAAACCCCGATGCCTACTGTGTTTCGAAAGGGTGCTTGTCCGTCATTGACCCGATGCTTACCGGTCTGTTTTTTGAAGTTTTTCGGATTTTCAGTGAAAAACCTGCCAAAGTCCGCCAAGTCTGCCGGGGCCTTTTTAAATTTCGACGACCTGCTTTCCCCGTTCCGTCTTCCGGTAATAACCATTTCCTTCTGAGATGATTAGGTCATTTTTTTGCAGTTTCCGAAGGAATTTATCGACAGTCGATTCTGAAATTTCACGGACATTCGCTTCCTTGACCACGTCAATGCGTTTGAAAGAATCAAGAAGGGAGACAAACAAGTTGCGCAAATGGTGTGGAAACCGGAAGTGCACTTCCGACGAAGCACTCTGCAACGATGTAGCCACGACATAGGCATGCTGCAGACAAACCTTGCCGAGATGGAAGGCGGTGGCGAAATCATCGTCGCTGATCGTCCAGACACGCTCCGAGCAACCACTCTCGCCCTTGCGCAACGCGGTCAGTTGCATTCCTATGCGAAAAATAGCCAGACGATAGCGCAGGACCGTCGATTCCATGTCTTCGTTACCGAAAGAACGGACATTGTAGTACTCGCGCTCGAAAAAACGATCGAGGCGTTTACGTTGGGCATCACTAAATTTGACCCAGGTCGGAGAGTTGTCGAGAAAAACTCCGATATCGAGCACACGCTGCCCCCAACTTTCAAAATATTCGGATGCTGCCGGGCTATCGTCGGCCGAAGTCAACGGACGATAGGTCCCGCTTCCCGGTATGCGGTACATCAGAATACGGCTGAAGAGACCGTTTTCGGTCGAAGGGATCAGGCGGGGAAGCATGGCAGGAGTACCGCTCAGCAGTAGTGCCAAGTTGGGCCGTTTGACCATGAACGATCCGCTGCTTTTCGTCGAGCTGCCTACAGGTTCATGATGATACGACTTGTTCAGCACATCGTTATATTTGCCAAAATCCTGCGAGAACATGCTCAAGACCGTCTCCATCTCTGTATCGACCATGCAGGATGTGTAAGGATAGTTGGCTTCGAGCAGTTCCACGAGCCGGGCCTGCGTGACGTTACCCGTCAGCGCAAGGTTTCTCTGTTTCACCACCTTCGGCTTTGACGGAGCCGGACCGAGCGGCTGTTTGGAGGTCTGTTTCTGACGTTTATGCATCTTGTAGTTATCGTATGCTTCCTGCAACTCTTCATATTCTTCAACCTGGTGACGAGAATTGTCATAAATATACTGTTGCCAGGGTTCGAGCATCCGTTGCAGGGCAGCGATACGCCCTTTCCCACTTCCAGAACCGCCGGTTATGATCGAATAAAAGGCAGGTGTGTAATCGTGTTCGCCCAACGAACCTTTGACACCAGGAGACACGCTGCTCAGAAGCGTCAGCGAAGAAATCAGCAAAATGTCGCGATCCGTACGACTGTACGCACATTTCAATATGTCCGTGAGAAGAGGTGGTAAGTGATCGTAGATATTCTCGTCAAAGCAAGGAAGAAGGGTGTTATCCAGCTCTATATCATCACATTCGCCGTATTCTGCATCCTTTTGTGCCATTTTGGGAAAGGGGGTGGCAGACTTGGCAGATTTGGCAGACTTCGGGACGGAACTGGTCCCGTCCGGACGGAACGCACAGCTCCCATGCGAGGCACTGTAGCGTCGGTAGATGTCGTTTACTGTTGTCTCGACCTCGGCAGCCGGAAAGTCGGCCGAACCGTAGCGGCGGACACACTCACTGACAGCGTCGTAGAGAGAAAAGCCGGCATTGTTCAAGACAGAGGACAGCTTTACAAGATAGGAATGACGGTTACCGGCAACAAAAGTATTGCTTTGTTCATACTTGTCAATGTAGTTCGAAAGCCGCGTGCCGGAGCACACGCTTCCGGAGGAATGTCCGGAAGCGGCCTGAGGCTCCGGGTCAGCAACGGGGATTTCGATCGCTTCAGATTCTTCCTTATAAAAAGCGTTCGGATCATGGCCGGCGAAACAGCCACGGTTCGGATCTTTTCCACTGATGTCCACCTTCACGCCCGGAAGATCCACTTCGACACGGTGTTTGACGATTTCAAAGGCCAAGTTATGATTTTTCAAATCACTGTCGACCATTATGAAGAGCTTGACGCCGGTCCCGGAAGGGCTGACATGACCGGCTTTCACATACGGGAACTCAGCCGCCCGGCGGAGCAATTCAAGGACGGGTATAGGCGAATCGTCTATATCGATCACTATGCAAGCACTATAGCGCGCCATGTGTTCCAACTTACGACCTCCTTCCATCACGCCGCCGGCGACATAGAGGGGCAGTTTTTTCTTGTAAGCATCAGCTTCATCCTTCTTGCCGGCTTTGATAAGCCCACGCAGATAGGCGATCGGTCTCGCATACTCACCACTCTTCACCTTACCGATGTACTGATTCAAGGTCATCAAACTGGCGCTCCCTGTCTGGAACGCAGAGTCGAAGTAAGTACCTTCGACTTCTTTTTGTATTACCATACTATTGTGTATTAAATGAAAGGCTACAGTTCCCGCAGGAACGCTTCGTGCGGCTCTTTCGGTTGTTTATTCTTTCTAAGGTTCCCCCAAGTGCTCAACCAGGCAGGCGACCTGCTTCGGCGTATAAAGTTTCTGGAATTTCACCCATCCCGCAGCCAAAAGTTTTTCTTTCAGACCACGCGAAGTCCGTATCCATACCCACATCCTTTTATAGGCAGTCTCAGGGGGAGATTCCGGGAAATAAAGGAGCGCGAATTCGGTAACACCCATGGCTCCTTTTGCCGATATAAGCTCTATTTTTTTATCATTCATAATAATTTTGATTTAAACATTCTAATACATTATAAATGTACGACATTTTTTGGTATCATGCAAGGAATCCGACAATTATTTTATAAAAAAAACAAGAAATACCGCCAAAACCTCAGCTAACCGTATATACCTTTCCCACCAGACCTCAGGACACCGTATCTTTGTAATGTAGTAAATCACTAACCCTTAATCTATTAATCGTATGTCAGTAAAGTACAAACTTGTTTTAAAAAAAGACTTGACCAAAGGTGCGGCAACCGATGCCAAGCGGTATTATGCCTCGGCCAATGTCACTGGTATGATGGATTTCGACACGATCTGCGATGTGGTGGCAGACCGTTCAACAGCCAGCGACGGTGACGTGGCTCTCGTCTTGTTGGGACTGATCCGTTGCATGCAGGAAGCGTTGTTGCGTGGCGAAGTGGTCCAATTGGGTGCATTGGGCAACTTCCGGCTCTCACTCGGAAGCTCCGGAGTGGTAAATGCGGATGATTTTCACGCATCATTGATCAGGAAGCCGCGAATAATCTATTCTCCGGGAGTTAAGCTGCGCGAAATGATCGCCAAAGTGAGTATTGAACGTATTGGACAAGAGACAGATAAGTCCAATGCAGGTGGTGAAGATGACAGACCAGGAGAATTATGAAACCAGCGCAAATCAACTTCGTAAAAGAATGCCTACCGGCAGCTGTGTCGGCAGGAGCCGCCTTCAACCTGAATCCGCTGGTCATTCTGGCACAGGCGGCGTTTGAAAGCGGCTGGGGAACGAGCAATCTGGCAAAGGAGTGCCGAAACTATTTCGGACTGACCGCCTATGGATGCAGCAACGCTTATTGGCATGGCGGGAAAACTACCGTAAAGGCATCCTCCTATCCATTGAATTTCCGACGCTACGACACACGAGAGAATTCCTTCCTCGATTTCGCCCGCTTGATACGGAACAATTATCGCTCCGCTTGGCAGGTAAGCAACGACCCGCAGGCCTATGCAAAGGAGATCGCCTACAGTCCTTACATCAGCGAACTGAACGGCGATAATCGGGAAACGTATCGGCACAGTATCATCCAGATCACACAAACGATACAGGCGGTGATGGCGTTAATCGGAGAATAACGGTTCAACCGTATGCCATACCAAACAACCACCCCATAGGGAGGGGTCAAAACTATCCTGTTCCCGCGCTTGACACGGGATCGCATTAAAACCGACGCTATAAAAATCTGATTGATAAGGTCTGTCTTTTTGCGACCCCGCATCAAGTGCAATGTATTATAAACTCTAAACGACTATCCATCATGAAAAAGATCAGAAAGGTTCTTGAATTTATCTTGGCTTTGTTGAATTTTTTGTTCCACTTTAAACCTGTACCGGATGAAACACCTCCCATCAGCCCTGAAAGTTTTCCTCTCCCTGATTATCAGGATCTTGAAAAGAGGAATGAACCTCTATTTGAGACTGTCTGTTAGGGTCAGGCTCTGGTAAAACGCAAAAAGCCCGTCTGCGAAAGGCAGACAGGCTTTTTTTATTTGTTTGTTGAATAAGCCGGAATTTATTCAGCAGCTTTTTCTTCTGCAACCGGTGCTTCTGCAACAGGAGCTTCTGTTTCAGCAGCAGCTGTAGACTTTTTACGAGAACGTCTTGTCTTAGTCGCTTTCTTAGCTGTAGCTGTCTTCAACATGTTTTCGTTGTAATCAACCAGTTCAATGAAGCACATGGCTGCGTTATCACCCAGACGGTTACCAGTCTTCAGGATACGAGTGTAACCACCCGGACGGTCACCGATCTTCTGAGATACTTCCTTGAACAATTCTGTTACAGCATATTTGTCTTGCAAATTGCTGAATACCACACGTCTTGAGTGAGTTGTATCCTCTTTAGACTTAGTGATAAGCGGTTCTACGAACTTACGGAGCGCTTTAGCTTTAGCAACAGTCGTAAAGATTCTCTTATGCTTGATAAGAGAACATGCCATGTTTGAAAGCATTGCGTTACGGTGAGTGTTCGTACGACCTAAATGATTTATTTTCTTATTGTGTCTCATCGCTATACTTACTCTTTATCTAATTTATATTTAGTGATATCCATACCGAATGAAAGGTTCAGACTCTCAAGCAGTTCATCAAGTTCTGTAAGTGACTTCTTACCGAAGTTACGGAATTTCAACAGGTCATTCTTGTTGAATTTAACCAGTTCACCTAATGTTTCAACATCTGCGGCCTTCAAGCAATTCAATGCGCGAACGGAAAGATCCATATCCGAGAGCTTGCTCTTCAGCAACTGACGCATGTGAAGCACTTCTTCATCGAATTCCTCATTACCGTCAGTGTCAACTGTCTCGATAGCAATCTTTTCATCTGAGAACAACATGAAATGGTGAATCAGAATCTTAGCTGCTTCTTTTAACGCTTCCTTCGGATGAATAGAACCATCTGTGGCTATTTCAAGAACCAACTTTTCGTAGTCCGTCTTTTGCTCAACACGGAAGTTCTCGATCGAATACTTAACGTTGCGAATAGGTGTGTAAATAGAGTCGATTGCAATCACGTGCATGTCTGCATTCGGATCTCTGTTTTCATCAGCGGGAACATATCCGCGACCTTTGTTAATCGTCAGCTCGATCTGGAAACCTGCGTTCGGATCCAAACGACAAATAACCAACTCAGGATTCAATACCTCGAATCCGGTCAGCTGTTTACCAATATCACCGGCTTTGAACACTTCCGAACCCGAAACAGTAATACTTACTTTTTCATTCTCTATGTCGTCTACAATATGCTTGAACCGTACTTGTTTCAGATTCAAGATAATGTTTGTCACATCCTCGATAACACCGGGGATTGTACCAAATTCATGGTCAACCCCTTCGATTTTAATGGATGTAATAGCAAAACCTTCAAGTGACGACAGGAGAATACGGCGCAGAGCATTACCTATAGTAATACCATAGCCGGGTTCCAACGGACGAAATTCAAACTTTCCGAAGAAATTGT
>ENA-ORTU01000101-ORTU01000101.1-human-gut-metagenome-genome-assembly--contig:-NODE-101-length-115668-cov-3.512209_pt1 | contig 115668 bp, 117 predicted proteins | sample MGYA00241910_ERZ509184 | MGnify/ENA primary metagenome ERZ509184 (study PRJEB26280, sample SAMEA2338847) | human gut metagenome | biome: human gut; feature: human-associated habitat; material... | reverse complement strand
GAGGATGCCGCCACCGATCACAAAGGGAAGCATATGGGATACGCCGTTCATCAGATGCTTGTAAATGGTTCTTCCAATACTTTTATCTCCTTCCGCTTCTGCCTCGGAGGTTCCGCCCTCATGGTGATATACCGGCACTGTACCGCTGACTGCTCTCCGGATCAGCTCTTCTGCCTTGTGGATGCCGTCTGCCACCGGAACCATGATAACGGGCTTTCCGTCAAAACGCGCCATTTCCACATTCTTATCTGCCGCAACAATGATTGCTTCTGCCTCCCTGATTTCCTCTTTCGTAAGAATATTCTGAGCGCCGCCGGAACCATCCGTTTCTGCTTTCAGGGAAATCCCCAGTTTTTTCCCTGTATTTTCCAGATTTTCAGCAGCCATATAGGTATGGGCAATTCCTGTGGGACAAGCAGTGACTGCCAGCACGCGAAAGCCTGTTTTTTCCGGTTCTGCTGCCTTTTCCGGTTCATCCATTTCTTCTTTCTTCCCAAACCGCTCCGTTTCCGCCTGATCGATAACCTCCAGGAACTCCTCCTTTGATCCTGCATGGATCAGAGCTTCCTTAAAACCAAGATTCATCAGCAGGGTGGAAAGCCGGGATAATGCCTCCAGATGTACGTCTTCTCCTCCTGCCGGAGCTGCGATCATAAAAATCAAATTGGACAGAGAGCCGTCAAACGCCTCATAATCCACACCCTCAGGCACTGTTATGGCTGCCAGCCCCGGTTCCTTTACTGCTTCTACCTTTGCGTGGGGAATGGCAATCCCTTCCCCGATTGCTGTGCTCCCCAGGCTTTCTCTTGCAAGAATCCCTTCCTTATAACCGACTCTGTCATTCAGCCTCCCCCCTGCATCCATAAGGGCGATGAGACGATCAATAGCCTCCTCCTTGGAAGCTGCCTTCACTCCCAGTTCAATGCTTTGCTTTTTCAACAATTCTGTGATCCGCATCCTCTACTTCCCTCCATTTTCTGTAAGCTGTGCAAACAGCTCCATGATCATTTTTCTGCTTCCCATACCATCTGAAAATGCCGTCGCTCCTCCGCTGGCCGTTCCCAGACGCAGCGCATAATCGTAATCTCCTGTTTTTAAATATCCTGCCAGAAATCCCGCCACCATGGAATCGCCTGCTCCTACGGAATTTTTCACCGTTCCACGGCACACTCCCAGTCTGTGGACTTTTCCATTTTCATCGACCAGGATTGCTCCGTCCTTTGCCATGGACACCAGCACATTGACCGCTCCCCGGTCTTTTAGGCCCATGGCGCCATCGATGATCTCCTTCTCCGTCTTTAGTTCCTTTCCAAAGATCTGCCCCAGCTCATGGTTATTAGGTTTGATCAAAAAAGGCTTTAATGGAAGTACCTCTGTCAGCAGATCCCGTTCTGCGTCTACAGCAATGCACACGCCCCGATCCTTTAACTGTTCCATGATCCTACGGTAAATATCATTTCCCACAGCAGCCGGTATGCTTCCGGAAAGCACCAGCACATCCCCGCTCCCTAAACGGTTCAGCTTTTCAAACAGCGCTTCCACATCCTCAGGCCGGATATCCGGGCCCATCCCGTTAATCTCCGTTTCTTCCTCCGATTTCAGTTTCACATTGATACGTGACATTCCACTTTTTACATGGATAAAATCGGATGAGATCCCAAATGCTTTTAACCCCCTTTCAATTTCTTTTCCCGTAAATCCGGCCACAAACCCCAGCGCTGTGCTCTCAACTCCCAGATTTGCCAGCAGCACAGAAACATTGATTCCTTTTCCTCCACAGAAAATATCTTCCTTTACTGTACGGTTGACCTTTCCCTGAGCAAAATGATCCACAGCGATCACATAGTCCAGAGCCGGATTAAAGGTTACTGTGTAAATCATATGTCATATCCCCTTACTTATAAGAAATTTAATTTCACACCTACACTATAGTACGATATTTGTTTTTCGTCAATATTATTTCTTATGAAATTTTGTTTCTCTTATATTTTCATCACTTCAAACAAAAAGACGGCCTCTGCCTGTCAGATACCGTCTCTTTTTTGTACATTTTACCTATATTTCGTTTTTATCCGAGGAAATAGCTTCCTCATGGCGGCGAATATGTTCCATAGCATCCTTCTTTCCCGCCCGCAAAAGAAGATATAAAATTTCAATCACCGCCGTGGCTGTGACCCGTGAAAACCAGAATTCTTCTGTAAGAAGCTTTTCTCTGGTGGCCGTAATAATTTTATGATCACAGATCGAAGCCAGAGGCGAATCCGGGTTATTCGTGATCAGCACCAGCGTGCTCCCATTTTCTTTTGCTCCCTGAGCCAGTGTGTTTAACCGCCTGGAAAAACCGGAATTGGAAATAAGGAGCACCACATCCTCCGGCCCCAGATTAAAGGTATAAGCTGCCTGCGTTTCCCAGATGTCTCCGGCCACAGACGGAATACCCAGCTGATTAAACTTAAAAGCGCCGTCCAGAGCCACAGGGATCGTATTTCCCACAGCTGCCAGCTGCACCATCCTTGCATGCTCCAGCTTATCCAGAATAACCTCCAGATTTTTAATGTCCATCATCTTTATAGTCTCTGTCAGTTCCGCAATTTTATTCGCAAGAATGTTCTTTAAAGACTGTTCCAGATCCGTCCTGTCAATATCATTGGTCACTTCCTGGCTCTGATGCTCTTCCTCCAGGATCTCTCTTGCAAGTGTCAGTTTCAGGTTCTGAAATCCCTTAAAACCACATCTGCGGCAAAATCTTGACACAGTAGCATCACTGGTACCGCTGGCCTTTGCCAGTTCTCCCACTGTCATATCCACAGCCTGCTCTTTATGTTCCATAATATAGTCCGCGATCTTTTTCTCTGCTTCAAAAAAACTGTCATAGGCAGAACAGATCACTCCCAGAACGCTTCGTGCTTCACTCATTTCTCACGCCACCAATCTCATGTAAATTTATTTCTTAATAATAAATATATCATAACAAAAATAAAAATAGAAGAGAACTTTATTAATATTTCCTGACTCCCCTTGTTTTTCAAAATTTACCGTGCTATAATCTCCACGATAAAAAAGAAACAATGTAAACACTATTTCAAAATTTGTTTGATACTATATAGGATTAAGAAAGGAAACTATGAAAAAGATCCGCGAATTTTTACACAAATACAGGCATGCATGGCTGCTGTCCTACGCATTCATCTACCTGCCCTGGTTCATGTACCTGGAGCGGACAGTCACCCGTGATTATCACATCATGCATGCGTCCTTAGACGACCTGATCCCATTTAATGAATACTTCATCATACCATACCTTTTGTGGTTTCTCTACGTAGCAGGAACATTGGTTTTCTTCCTGTTCCGCAGCAAAGAAGACTACTACAAAATGTGTACATTCCTGTTTTCCGGCATGACCCTGAGCCTGATCATCTGTACCTTCTTCCACAACGGTACCGACTTCCGCCCGGTGATCGACCCGAACAAGAACATTTTCAGCGCAGCCGTAGCTGCCCTCTATAAAACAGACACCTGCACCAATGTCTTCCCAAGCATCCACGTATACAATGCCGTAGGAACCCACATTGCCATCAGCAGAAGCCAGATCTTAGCAAAATATCGCTTCCTGCGGTTAGGATCACTGCTTCTCACCATTTCCATCTGTCTGGCAACCATGTTTTTAAAACAACACTCCATCATCGATGTATGCGGTGCTTTCCTGATGTCCTATGCCATCCACTACTTAGTATACGGATACGCAACCGACACCGAAGACAAGAAGATAACAGAAAAAGCGCTTGGCTAAAACACCAAGCGCCTTTTTATTTTATATTCTTGAGATAATCCCCAGATTTTTAATTTCTCGATTGTCCGTGGGGGGATCAATTAAACCCATAGAACTTCTGAGTAATCTTATACCCTAAGATCAGCAACTCTCTACCGCCCTTACCCGGCAGATTGCATCCCTGTCCCAAAAATCCAAACCGCAATCTCAGCCAAAGAGCCAAATTCTGCTTCTTCAAAGACTCCCAAAGTTCCTTCTTCTTTTCCATATTCTCCTCTGTCCCCGACTTAATAGCCAGCACAGAACAGATCGTCATCATGATCTCCAGATAAGAAGTCATATAATGCTTCAGCTTTCTGTTCGGGATCTTCGTCACATCATAATATCCCAGCATCAGCTTTGTAACCCGCAGCTGCTGGTCGATCCTTCCGATCATTACCTGCTCATTTACAGACTGGTCCGATCTTCCAATAAAATAGCGGTAGAAATTCACATCCAGGTAATACATATTCTTTACATGAGGAAGTGGCTGGTACACGAAAATATTATCCACATAGAATGTATGCTTCGGCAGTTCCAATCCACACTGACGCAGCAATTCTGTTCTGTAAATAACAGAATGCATCAGGATATACTGTCCTGTCATAAAGAACTTAACGTCCTTCCAGGTAAACACCTTATCCTTAGGAAAAGCAGTATGATAATTCATCACCTTTTTCCGCTTTGCCCCTTCCTTTTCATAGACAAAGTTGGTAACCAGCATATCAATGGTCTCCTGACCATACACAAACTTTCTCAGAGTTTCCAGAACCTTCTGGTATGCCTCTTCATTGACCCAGTCATCACTGTCCACAACCTTAAAAAACACACCTGTAGCATTTTTAAGACCTGTATTTACCGCCTGGCCATGTCCACCATTTTCCTGATGGATTGCACGACAGATCCCCGGGTATCTCCGCTCATATTCATCGGCAATTTCCGGTGTACGATCCTTCTGTGAACCATCATCTACAATAATGATCTCCACCTCATCACCACCTGTAAGCAGTGTATTGATACAATGTTCCATATAAGCTTCTGAATTATAACATGGAATCGCAATGGATAATAACTTCACGTTCTTCCTCCTTCGCTTCTCTTTCTTATTTTGCTGTTATCTACACTTCATCATTACTTAAAATAAGCCACTAAAAACCATACTGCAAAGCACCGCCGCCCCATTGGCAGCCCCATGCATCAGCACAACCATCCTGTACTTTCCAAAAGAACTGCTCTCATATCCCCAGGCAAGAAGCAGCCCAAAAACAAAACCATAAATTCCCTGGATCCAGTTCCCATGATACAGACCAAATGCAAGTGCTGATAAAAACGCAGCCGGAGTCACACCAAGCCATCTTCTAAAGACTGCATAAATCCCTCTGCGAAATATCCCTTCTTCCACCATAGGCGCTATAAGAAGCGTCAAAAGCAGATAAACTCCCACAGGATAATCCCCCAGTATCTCTGCTGCAGCCCCATAAGACGCCTTCATAAAATCCGGCCACGGGATCACGTACTGCACCAGGATATTCCCAGCCACAGCTGCTGCCATGGCTGCCAGAACCTTCCATCCGAAGCCTTCCGGCAAGATCCTCATTCTATTCACATTCTCTTTTTTCCGCCTTACACACATGCAGTCAGTATAGCACAGCCATCAACCTTTTGCTATCATCTTTTTTCGCTTTTCATTGCAATTATCATCATAATAATGTATCATAATGTTAAAAATATTTCCTGAAAAGTGAGGTAAGCATTATGGCAAAAAAGAGGATCGTCATGGCCATCGGCCATAAAGATATGGGAACCAATCTTCCGGAACAGAAGGAAGCCGTAAAGCGCACTGCAAAAGTGATCGCAGACTTCATCCAGGACGGCTGGCAGGTTGCCATCGTTCACAGCAACGCACCACAGGTAGGAATGATCCACACAGCAATGAATGAATTCGGCAAGCAGCACGACGGATACAGCTCCGCTCCTATGTCTGTATGCTCCGCTATGAGCCAGGGCTATATCGGCTATGACTTACAGAACGGCATCCGCGCTGAACTGATCAAACGTGGCATCTACAAGCCGGTAAGCACCGTTCTTACCCAGGTAACCGTAGATCCTTACGATGAGGCATTTTACACCCCTGTAAAAGTAGTTGGCCGTGTAATGAGCGAAGAAGAAGCAAAAGAAGAAGAGGCAAAGGGCAACCATGTAAAAGCCGTAGAAGGCGGCTTCAGACGTATCGTAGCTTCTCCTCATCCAGTTGCCATTGTTGAGATCGACGCCATCAAGGCTTTAATGGACGCAGACCAGATCGTCATCGCCTGCGGAGGCGGCGGCATCCCGGTTATGGAACAGGGATATAACTTAAGAGGCGCCAGTGCCATTATTGAAAAAGACCTGGCAACCGGCCTTTTAGCAAAAGAGATCGACGCTGACGTTATGATGATCCTTACAAGCGTTGACAATGTTACCTTAAACTTCGGAACTGATAAAGAAGAGCCGATCCATCATATGACCATTGACGAAGCAAAGGCATATATGGACCAGGGACAGTTTGAATTTGCTTCCATGCTGCCAAAGGTTTCCGCTTCTGTAAACTTCTTAGAGGCAGGAAAAGGCCGTAAGGCGATCATCACTTCTCTGGACAAGGCAGAAGAAAGCCTGACTGGCGAAGCCGGAACTACCATCGAATAAATCATCCGAATATAAAAATTGCCGCCTGCTAACGCAGGCGGTCTTTTCTACAAAGTAAAAAGGACCGTGGCTTTCACACCACGATCCGTTCTTTAATATATTCATTTATCTTTTCCTTAGATATATCAAGTGCAAGGGAAAGCTCTGAATTCAGATAATCTTCTGCCATGCGAAAATACCGCTCATCCAGATCCGTCACCTTTTTCTTGTGCTCGATCCGGTCCTGTTTTCGCAGATACAACGCCTTGATCATACTCACCCATACACGGCAGTCGCAGGTTTTTAAAGCCTCTTTATACCGTTCTTCCCTCTGTTTGTCATTTGCCACGGTCATTTCTTTGATCTGAGGGATCTCTTGGATCAGCGCCTCTGCCTCCGGTCTGGTAAGCAACAGCCTGGTAATGGTCTTTTCTGAGTCTACCGGTGTGACGATCTTTCCATCCTTCTGATTATAAGGATGAAGTTCATAATAAAGACGCCCTTTGGGCCCGACGGGATGATCAATGGTGATAATGTCTGCTACCTGGCAGACTCCACGGATGCCGTATACAATATATTGTCCTTTCTCGTACATAAAATTTTGCCTGCTTTCTTTTGTATCTGAGACTTTCCCAGATTTTCTCATGCTTCACATTCACAGTTTCCTGTTTCAGTTTAGCACGATTTTTCGGAAAATGTCAGAGCTGGCAGGCAGTTTTCTTTATTTTTGTTAGTTTTAACTAATTACAATCCGGCTGCTATTGTGCACTATTTCGTTACAGTTCAGCAAAAAACATTCAAGCCAGTATCATATACAAAAGAGGCATGGTAAAAAGGGAAAGTACCGTTGAAAGAAAGACACATTCAGAAGCATATTTCGCATCCCCGTCATATTTCTCCGCCAATATAGCTGTGGTACTTCCTGCAGGCATTCCTGCTAAGATCGTACAAACACCAGTCACCAGCGCCCCCATTCCAAGAAGACGGCATACGACCATGGTAACAGCCGGAATTCCCAGAAGGCGCACGACACAGTAAAATAAGGTGCTTCCCTTTAACATTTTACGGATATCTGCTTCCGACAAAATACTTCCAATGACGATCATGGAAACAGGAAGAACACATTTGCTGCAGGACTGCATGGTCTGAAGCAGGAAACTTGGAACAACATCAGGAAATGGCATCAGGGCCATACCGATAACTACTGCAATGATACAGGGATGATGGACCAGTTTTTTTACAATATCCTTTGGACTTGCCACTGTAAAGCAGGAAAGACCGGCAGACCACATAAAGATTCTTAAGGGGATCAGATAAACAGAAGCATACAGTAAGCCCTGGGAACCATAGATCCCTTCCACTACCGGATTTCCCATAAATCCAGCATTGGAACAGATAGTTGCATAGCGCAGGACCATTCTCCGCCCGTTTACTTCCTTCCTATATAATACCAGTCCCAACAGATAGGAAATGATCTGGATCCCAAGAGCGATCACAAGCACCTGAAAGGCCTCTGCAAATACGTCCCTGCTGATGCCCGTCAGAAAGGCGCAGATAATATTTGCCGGAAGGAACAGGTCGATGAGCAGGTCAGACATGCCTTTTCGCCGCTCACTGTTGATGACTCCTTTTCTTGTAAGGATAAAGCCACAGATAAACAGGGCAAACATCACCAGCTGAAGGTTGATCACTGCACTAAGATTCATAAGCTTTCTCCTGGATAAACTCTTTCATCCGCGCTGTTGCCTTTCTTATGGTATCTTCTGATGCTGCAAAGGAAATACGCACTGCGTCCTTGCAGTTCTCCCCAAGACCGGAGCCCGGGATCACTGCCACATGTTTTTCCTTTAAAAGCTTTGCTGCAAAGGTATCTCCGTCTACCCCAAAAGCGGATACATCCACCATGACATAAAAAGCGCTTTCCGGCTTCACATAGGTAATTCCCGGGATCTGATCCAGTCCTTCAATCAGCACTTCCCGTCTCTTTGCAAACGCATCTACCATTTTGCACACTGCCTCTTCTGTTTCCGGCAGGTCCAGTGCATTTGCAAGACCCACATGGATAAAGGTAGGACAACAGGTGCTGCAGTACTGATGTACCTTTAAGATACTTGGCAGAAGCTTTGCAGGAGCTGCCACGTAGCCTACTCTCCAGCCGGTCATTGCATAGGTCTTGGAAAAACCATTGATGATAATGGTCCTCTCCTTCATATCCGGGAAAGAGGCAATAGAATAGAATTTTCCGTCTCCATACACCAGTCTGGAATACATTTCATCAGAAAGGATCAGGAAGTTCTTCTCCTTTGCCAGCTCACATACCTGCTCTAAGCACTCTTTGCTGTAAACAGCGCCCGTTGGGTTGTTTGGATTGTTCATCACCAGAAGCTTTGTCTTGTCTGTAACAGCAGCCTTCAGATCATCCATATCGATCTGATAGTTATTTTCCTTCTTTAAAGGCACTTTTACCAGTTTTGCACCGCACATATGGACCAGATTTTCATAGGTGATAAAAGCCGGTGAAAATACGATCACCTCATCTCCCGGATCTACCACTGCCATAAAGGCATTGTTTAAGGCTTCTGCACCGCCGGTGGTGAAAATGATCTCTGTCTCCGGATCATAGGAAACCCCTGTCTCTTTTTCCAGTTTCTCTGACAGAAGTTTTCTAAGAGCCGGATAGCCTCTGTTGGAGCCATAATGGGTATAATTTTCTTCTAACGCCTTGATCACTGCCTCTTTAATAGGAGCCGGTGTGTCAAAATCCGGTTCTCCGGCACTTAAGGATAATACCTCTTCTCCTTTGGCACGAAGGTCCGCTACCATATCCATCACTGTACGAATCTTGGAAAACCGTACTTCATCCAGTCGTTTTGCACCTGTTAATATATCAAACTCTTTTTCCATATCTAGGTCCCTCTTTTCCCTGATTTTGTACCCTTTACCCCTGTAAACGCTCTCTTAGGTCAGTTCATGAGCACAGCTTCCTGTCTGTCCGTATTCCCAGAGATTTTCCACTGTGGTCTCGATCATATTAAAGATCGCACGGTCTGTATAAAAAGCAGTATGGGCAGTATAGAACACATCTTCTCTTGAAATAAGCTGGTCAAATACAGCGTCACCTGTACTTTCCCCTTTCAGGTCCTTACGCAGATAATTTTTTTCATCCTCGTAAACGTCCATTGCAAGGGCACCGATCTTTCCTTCTTTTAAGCCCTCTAATACAGCCTGATGATCAAAAAGTTCCCCTCTTGCCGGGTTTACAAGGACCACACCTGTGCGCATTTTACGGATGCTGTCACCATTTACCATATGGAAATTTTCTTTTGTAAAAGGACAGTGAAATACTAAGAGTGTTGACTTTTCGTAGATCTCATCCAGAGAAACATAGGTCCCCATTGCTTTCGCGTCTTCTCTTGGATAAGGGTCGTAGAGTAAAATATCCTTTGTGAAAGAGGAAAATATTTTCAGACTTTCCATGCCGATCCGGCCGGTTCCGATAATACCAATGGTCTGGTCACGCAGTTCCTGGCCGCGCAGACCTTTTAAGGTATAATCTCCTTTTCCTGTCATGTGCAGCTGCTTTTTTACCTTCCGCAGCGCCATCATAGATGCCATGACGGCGTATTCCGCAATGGCATTTGGAGAATACAAAGGAACATTGCAGGCCTTGATGCCATATTTCTTTATGGCTGCCAAGTTTACATGGTCAAAACCGGCGGAACGGCAGGCGATAAATTTTACTCCTGCCTCTGCCAAAAGGGCTGCTACCTTTTCCGTGATCATGCACCTGGTCTGGATCACGATCCCTTCATAGCCTTTACAGGAGGAAACATTTTCCTCTGTTAATGTATCCGGAGTATATTCAAACTCAATTCTTCCCTTATTATACTGTTCAAATACCCTGCAGTCCTCTGCAGTAGCACACCATACCAGTACTTTCACCTTTGCTCCCGCCTTTCCAGATCCTATTTCCCAGATTGCAATTTTCAAGTGGTATTTTCCAGATTTTTCCAATTACTCCCGTGTTTTAACCACCCAGATATGCTTCCTTCACCTGCGGGTTGGACAATAACTTATCTGCATCATCCGAAAGAACGATCTCACCCGTCTCTATTACATAGCCTCTTTTTGCCACACGAAGAGCCTGGTTTGCGTTCTGCTCTACCAGCATAATGGTGGTTCCTGACTTATTAATAGAAACAATGGTATCAAATACCTGGTCAACCAGTCTTGGCGAAAGTCCCATAGACGGCTCATCAAGGAGCAGAAGTCTTGGTCTTGACATCAGCGCGCGCCCCATAGCCAGCATCTGCTGTTCGCCGCCGGATAAGGTGCCTGCCAGCTGGTTTTTACGTTCTAACAGTCTTGGGAACATTTCAAAGATCTTGTTTAAGTCGCCTTTTACATTTTCCTTATCCTTACGGCTGTAAGCGCCTAACAGCAGATTGTCCATTACAGAAGTTCTTGGAAATACACGTCTGCCTTCCGGTACCATGGTCATACCGTTTCTTACGATCTCCATGGTTCCGTTTCCGTGGACTGCCTGGCCTTCAAAGCTGATCTGGCCTGTAGACGGGATCTGGCCCATAATAGCCGTCAAAAGAGAGGTCTTTCCTGCGCCGTTTGCCCCGATCAGGGAGACCAGCTCTCCTTCTTCTACTGTAAGACTTATATTTTTAATAGCATGGATCTTGCCATAATATACATTCAGGTCTTTTACATCAAGCATCGCCATTTGCAGATGCCCCCTTTCCCAGATAAGACTCAATCACAACAGGATCATTTTTTACATCCTGTGGCAGTCCTTCTGCGATCTTCTGTCCGTGGTCAAATACTACCACCCGGTCTGCAATATTCATGACCATACGCATGGCATGTTCAATGAGGATAATGGAATATTTCTCTGCTTTCAGGCGGTTGATGATCTCCACCAGCTCATCCTTTTCATGTGGGTTCATGCCTGCTGCCGGCTCATCAAGTAGGATCAGGCTTGGCTCTGTTGCCAGGACTCTGGCGATCTCCAGTCGGCGCTGCATGCCGTATGGAAGATTTTTAGCCAGCCAGTCTTTTTTATCATAAATACCTACGTATTCCAGACATTTCTTAATGTATTCCTGGTTTTCCGCCTCTTCTTTTTTAAGTCTTGGACTTCCTATTAAAGAGTCCCAGATACCGGTCTTTCTTCTGCAGTGGCGGGCAATAATGATATTTTCCGCTACTGTCATATTTCCAAAAAGACGGATATTCTGGAAAGTACGGGCCATGCCAAGGCGGGTAATAGCTTCCGGCTGCATTTTTTCTATGCTTTTGCCCTTGAAAATGATCTGGCCTCTGGTTGCAGGGGAAATTCCTGTAAGTACATTATAAAATGTAGTCTTGCCTGAACCGTTTGGTCCGATGATGGCTACGATCTCGCCTTCATCAATGGAAAATTCAATATCACTATTGGCGTGAAGTCCGCCGAATATTTTCGTTACTTTTTTTGTCTCAAGCAGCATATCCATCACCCCTCTTCCACTTCTGCTGTTTCCTTTTTAGTCACGCCCCAGATGCCCTGCGGTCTGAAACGCATCATAAATACAAGAAGGAAGCCGTAAAGGATCATCCATGGGTCAAATGGAAGTCCTGCAATGTCTTTTACGGAATGGAATAACTCAGGAAGAATGGTAAGAAGGATACCTCCTAAGATCATACCTTTGATGCTTCTGCGTCCACCGATAACTACCATAGTAAGAATAGAAATGGACTTGGTAGAGTTTAAAAGCTCCGGGCTGACCATGCTTGCAAACACTGCCTGAAAACTTCCTGCAATGCTGCAGATCACTGCTGAGATCACCATGGCAAGTACCTTGTAATACTTAGTGTTAATACCCATGGCAACAGCTGCGATCTCATCTTCCCTGATGGCTGAAAAAGCATAGCCGATCCTGGAATGTTCTGTTTTCCATGCGAAAAATGCTACTGCTGCTACGATCAAGAACAGGATCAGGATGTAACCGCCTTTGCTGGAAGCTGCCAGCTTGGTGATCTTAATACCAAAGATCTCCGGGGATTTAAGTCCCGGTATACCGGCTGTTCCACCTAAAGCTGCTGTATTAATGGCAATGAAACGTAAGATCTCGCAAAATGCATAGGTGATAACGATCAAAAACTGTCCCTTTACACGAAGGGAAGCCATTGCCAGTGGAATAGATACAAGAGCTGCCAGAAGAAATCCCACAGGAATGGTGATCCAGAAACTGATGTTGGTATATTTTAATAATACGGCTGTTGTATAAGCGCCAATGCCATAAAATGCTGCATGGCCTAAGGAAGTCTGGCCTAAATAGCCGGATACAAAGTTTAATCCTAATGCCAGGATGGCTGCAATCAGACAGTTAACTGCCACATGCTGAAAATAAGTAGGGATCCAGGCGCTTCCACCATGGAAATTGTCAATATAACAGATCAGTAAGACCAGAACTGCTGCTCCAAGAAAGGCAGTCTGTCCGTTTTTTCCGAAAAAACGTTCTTTTTTCATATGCTGCCTCCTTAAACTTTCTCTTCAAATTTATATCCCATAAGTCCTGAAGGCTTAATGAGAAGTACCAGGATCATTACCGCAAATCCAATGGCATCCTTATAACCAGTGGAAATAAAGCCTGCTGTCAGGTTTTCTACAATTCCAAGGATAATACCGCCTACCAGGGAGCCTGTGATGCTTCCGATTCCTCCAAGGATGGCACAGGACCAGCCTTTAAGACCTGCTAAAGCACCCATGGTTGGGTTAATGGCGTAGATGGTACCAATAAAGAAACCGGCTGCTGCTCCAAGGGCACCGCTGATCGCAAAGGTAACTTTGATCAGCTTTTCTGCATTAACACCCATAAGGCCTAAGGTCTGCATATCCTGGGAAGCAGCCAACATAGCCTTTCCTGTAAGAGTATGCTTGATAAACAGCTCCAGACATACCATGATGATAATGGTTCCAATGAGGATATATAAATGAAGGGAGCTGATGGTTAATGGCTGACCTGAAATAGTACAGATGGTGATCAGTTTCTGGTCTACCAGCTGTGGATACGCTTTGGGGTTGACTGTAAATACAGCGTTGGCAGTATAGCGCAGGATCGTGGAAATACCTAAAGCGGTAATAAATCCGGTTGCTGCCAGAACCCCTTTCTTTCTTAATGGCTTATAGCCAAACTGGTCTACTGCCATTGCGATCAGTGCTCCGGCTGCCATGGAAATGAGAAGCGCAGGGATCAGCGGAAGTCCCAGATAAGTTGTTACAAAATAACCTGTATATGCACCCAGCATATAGATCTCACCGTGGGTCCAGTTAATGACTCCTACAATTCCAAATACCGTTGTCCAGCCTATGGCGATCAGGGAGTAGATACCTCCCTGTGCCAGACCATTTATAACCTGCTGCAAAAATACCAACATATTGTCACCACCTGTACTGTTTTGATCTATTTTCCTGAAGAATTACTCTTCATATAATACATACTTTCCGTCTTTTACAGTCAGTGTCAGGTAATCTCTTACCCAGTCACCGTTGTCATCAAAGGTAACGGTACCGGTAACGCCTTCATACTCAGTTGCCTTTAATGCTTCTGCAAGAGTCTGTCTTGTAAGTTCACCGCCGTTTTCCTTCATGGCTCTTTCTGCTGCATCTGCCAGTACATACATCTGGTCATAAGCTAATGCTGCAAATCCGTCCGGAACTTCACCGCTGTACTTTTCGCCGTACTTGGTTACGAATTCCTGTCCCTTTTCATCTGCGCCTGCTGCTACGAATACGCCGCTGCAAAGAAGACCTTCAGAAGCATCTCCTGCGATGTCGATGACATTCTGGCTGTAAAGTCCAGGCTGTCCCATGATCGGTGCTTCAATTCCCATCTGTCTTGCCTGCTTGATGATCAGTGCTCCGTCTGTTGTAGTTCCGCAAAGAGCGATACAGTCAGGATCAAGGCTCTTTACAGTAGTAAGGATCGCTGCGAAATCCTGGTCAGTTGCCTGATAAGGTACGGAGTCAAGAACCTGTCCGCCGTTTGCTTCAAACTGTGCATTGAAGCTGTCCTTTAAACCAGAGCCGTAATCGTTGTTGCAGTAAAGGGTAACTGCTTTGGTCTTGCCCATTTTTGTAAACTGGTTTGCGATCTGAGGACCAACTGCCGCATCCTGAACCGCCATACGGAAGAAATAATCACTGATGCCTGTTAAAGATTTTGCACTGGAGCTTACTACCAACTGAGGCATCTCTGCATCCCCTGTAATAGGAAGCATGGCTGCTGTACAGGAGGTAAGGCAGGAACCGCCGATTGCCAGAATGGAGTCATCATCTGCAAACTTCTGTGCTCCGTTGGCTGCTGTAGAAGCATCACCGCCGTCATCGTATGTTTCCAGCTCTAACTTGGCTCCCAACACACCGCCACCTGCGTTGATCTCTTCCATTGCCAGCTCATAACCTTTTTCCTGCTTGGTACCATAAGCACCGTTATCACCGGAAAGAGGAGCTACCAGACCGAATTTAATGGTATCCACCGCTGCCTTTACATCAGATGTGTCCGCTGCAGTAGTGCCGCTTTCTGAAGAAGCTGCTGCTTCAGTTTTGCTTTCCGCTGCTGTAGAAGCCGGTGCGGAAGAAGAGGAAGAACACCCGGAAACTGTCATTGCTGCAACTGCAGCCATCATTGCATACACATAACCTTTTTTCATAATCATTTCCTCCTTGCCCAGAGCCTTGAAAACAAATGATAACTACCGCTCCCGGCGGTCCGCCGGGAAGATTTCAGGTAAAACAAAAGAGGAAACTCAGACTATTGTTCTGAATTTCCTCTTTGAAATCATTTATGCCTTTTCGGCTCCGTTTGCTTATTTATTTTTGATGTGTCGAATGATACACCAGTTTTTAGGTGATGTCAAGTTTTTTTACTAAAGTTTTGGTAAAAAAATTCGTTTCACCCTCTGAAATATTTTGTAGCCCCTATGGATCAATAAGTAAAATAATCATGGATCAGAATGGCTAAAGACATGTATACACGCATGTAATAATCCGTAAAATTAATGCCGCAGAGAGCGGAAATATTCTGCAGCCGCTTCATCAGTGTATGGCGGTGGATGTACAGATGTTCCGCTGTTTTCGTAGCATTGCAGTTGTGTGCCAGATAGATACGGATGGTATGTACATAGCCTGTGTGATTATACCGGTCATGGTCCAAGAGTTTCTGTAATGCCTGGTTTCCCAATACAATAGAATACTCATTTTGATGAAGCGTCCCAAGAAGTTCCACTAAAAGTCGGTTATCAAAGGTACAGATCCCCCGTTTTGCCCCGATCCGGTCCAGCAAACAGATATGATCGTAGGCTTCTTTTACGCAGTCAGGCAGATCCCTGCTTTCTTTTAAAGGCTGGGCACCTACATAAAAGTTGATCTCTTCATTTTCCGAAAGAAAGGTAAGGAAAATGCTGAAATCATACATGGCATCTGTAAATGCTTCTCCATCGGAAAAGGGCGCCAGAAACATACCGGTTCCATCTGGCAAGGTCTCACCAATACAGGTTTTTGACATAGAAGAAAGAAAAGAGCCTACTTTTCCCATTCCCTGCCGGAGACTTTCCTCGTCCCGGCTGTTTTTTCCTGTAAGGCAGATGAGAAAAAGATATACATGCTGTTCTTTTTCAAATAGTTTCTTTTCACTGATATTTAATTTTTTTCCAAGTGCAATGCGCAGTGTGTCCAGTCCCTGAACCAGCTTTCTGGAAATAAGATTGTTTTCCGTGATCTGATCCATAAGCACATGAAGGATCTCTGAAAATGACAGCCGTTCCGGCAGCTCCAGCACCGGCAGCCCTTCTTTGTTTGCGTCTTCTATAATGTATTCCGGTATCTGATCGATATAATAGCCCGGCTGGATCGCCAGACCGCTGACCCCTCTTTTTTTCAGCTGGTGGATCAGGTCCTTATGAAGAGACTGATCCTCCAGGCCATACCCGGTAGACACCACTAACTCACCCTCATTTAAAGATCTGGGAGTGTCCAGTATTTCCATTACATTGACCCATAAAATAGGGTTTGAAACATTTAAAACGCCTGCTACCAGCCTGACTCCGCCGAAGATCTGCCGGTCCACCAGGTCTTTTACAAGAAATGCCATAGTCTGCTCCTTTCCGGATACCTGCAAGTTGAAATGTGTCCATGTGAAAACAGTAAAATGTACAATATGTCCATTATTATACGCATTTGGTGTACAGTTTGCAACTTGTTTTAGAACTAACTTTTCGCTAGACTATTGGCAAATGAAGTTGATTGGCCAGTTCTGGTCATTGTTTTCAGAAGATTTTTCCGGTAGGAGGTAATGTATATGAGCAAAAAAATTTTAATCACAGAAGCTGTAGACCCTGCAGGCATTACTCTGCTTCAGGACCATGGATACCAGGTGGTCATGGGCACCGGATATGACGAAGAGACCCTTATGAGAGAGGCACATGACGCAGACGGCGTTCTTACAAGAAATGGTCATTTTACAGAACGTGTTTTAAATTCCTGCCCGAAGCTGCAGGTTATCGGCATGCATGGTGCCGGTGTAGACTGTATCGATGTAGAAGCTGCCGAACGGCTGGGCATCCAGGTAACAAACGCAGCTGACGCCAACAGCGGTTCTGTTGCAGAATTTACCCTTGGACTGATCTTAAGCCTTGCAAAGAAGCTTCCACAAAGCCGTGACGGCTTACGCAAAGAAGGCTGGAGCATCCGCCCACAGATCTCTACCTTTGATCTGGAAGGAAAGACCTTAGGGGTACTTGGAATGGGACGGATCGGCACTGCAGTTGCCAGAAAAGCTTCCTATGGCTTTGGAATGAAAGTGTTAGGATACCGCAGAAACCTTCCAGGAGATATCTGCGCGGACTATGGCATTCTTACAAGTGATCTGGACAAAGTGATCCGGAATTCCGATTTTCTTTCTATTCATCTGCCATATACAAAAGATACCTTCCATCTGGTAAGCCGTGAAAAGCTGGAACTTATGAAATCAGATGCGTATCTTTTAAACCTTGGTCGTGGTGAAGTAGTCGACCAGGCTGCTTTAAGGGAACTGCTGCTTTCCAACCGTCTGGCAGGCGCTGCACTGGACGTATTTGAAGGTGAGATCCCAGATGCAGACGACCCGCTGCTGCACATGGATCAGGTGATCGCAACACCTCATATTGCAGGTTTAAGCAAGCAGGCTATGGAACGGCTGTCTTATCAGGCCGCTCTGGGCATTACAGAGGTGTTAGAAGGCCGCAAAGTGACTTATCCGGTCAATCATCCGGAGAAGTATGCAAGTGACGTTTCTGTGGCATAATTTTCTCAAACTATTAACCGACAAACCGCCTGCTGCTGCAGGCAGCCACGGGCAAAAACGCAGGATTTGTAAACGTGCATTACAACAACAGCAAAAGCACAAAACGCACATGAAAACAGGCATTTAAAACCTGCTTCCATGTGCTTTTCTTTCGTTTAAAGAACCTGTCACCGGCAGTTTTTCTTCCACTGCACGTCTGCACAAGTGAACCCGCGCCTGGCGCGGGTCCTCTCTCACTTGTTTTTATCGTCAGCATACAAACCCCGTCGCTTCGGCGGGGCTTATATTTATACACCTTTATGCATTCTTCACAGTTGCAATATCCACCAGTGTCAGCTCTTTTGCACGGTTCTCAAGGCTTGTTACAAGAGCTCTTGCTGTGTCAAGGGCTGTAAGTACATTTACACCTGTCTCAATGGCATTACGGCGGATCACAAAGCCGTCATGGCTTCTTTCTGCGCCCTGTGCCGGGATATCGATGATCAGGTCGATCTGATGTCCTAATACCAGGTCAAGGATATTCGGGGACTCCTGCTCCAGTTTGCGGATCTCAAAGGCCTTTACTCCATGCTCATTTAAGGTTCTTGCAGTTCCCTTGGTAGCAAAGATCTGGTAGCCTACATTTGCAAATCTGCGGGCAATATCCACTGCCTCTTCCTGCTCATTCTTTCTGATGGTCATGATCATCTTCTTGTACTTCGGCAGACGGATGCCAGCGCCCTCAAATGCCTTGTAAAGAGCCTCGTTAAAGGTCTTAGCGATACCAAGGCACTCACCTGTAGACTTCATTTCCGGTCCAAGGCTGATATCTGCGCCGCGGATCTTCTCAAAGGAGAATACAGGCATCTTAACAGCGATATAATCAGCTGCCGGCTGCAGACCTGGATTGTAACCCAGTTCCTTAATGGTATGGCCGCAGATGATCTGGGTTGCCAGCGGAACGATCGGGATACCGGTTACCTTGCTGATATATGGTACGGTACGGGAAGAACGTGGGTTTACCTCGATGATGTATACGTCATCCCCGTCTACGATAAACTGGATATTGATCATTCCCTTTACATGAAGGGCCTTAGCCAGTTTTTCTGTGTATTCCACAATGGTGTCAACATTATGCTGTGTAATATCCTGTGCCGGATATACGGAGATACTGTCTCCGGAGTGGATACCGGTACGCTCAATATGCTGCATGATACCAGGGATCAGGATGTCTGTCCCGTCGCAGATGGCGTCTACCTCGATTTCCTTACCCATAATGTACTTATCTACCAGGATCGGATGCTCCTGGGCGATCTGGTTGATGATGCCGATAAATTCGTCAATATCTTCATCACAGATAGCGATCTGCATGCCCTGTCCACCCAGTACATAGGAAGGACGTACTAAAACAGGATAGCCAAGGTCATTTGCAGCCTTCTTTGCCTCTTCAGCGGTAAATACAGTGTGTCCTGCAGGTCTCGGGATATGGCACTGCTCCAGGATCTCATCAAAACGTTCCCTATCCTCTGCTGCATCTACATCTTCTGCTGCTGTACCAAGGATAGGCACACCCATTTTCATCAGTGCCTCGGTCAGCTTAATAGCAGTCTGTCCGCCAAACTGTACTACAGCGCCGTCTGGTTTTTCAATATCTACAATACTCTCTACATCTTCTGGTGTTAATGGCTCAAAATACAGCTTATCTGCAATATCAAAGTCTGTACTTACAGTCTCCGGGTTATTGTTGATGATAATGGTCTCATATCCTTCTTTGCTGAAGGCCCAGGTACTGTGTACGGAGCAGAAGTCAAACTCGATTCCCTGTCCAATACGGATCGGGCCGGAACCAAGAACCAGGACTTTCTTTCTTCCTTCTGTCTTTTCAGCCTCATTGAAGCTTCCAAAACAGGAGTAATAATATGGTGTCTCTGCAGCAAACTCAGCTGCACAGGTATCAACCATTTTGTATGCAGCGCGGATGCCATTGTCATAACGCTGCTTCTTGATCTCTTCCTGAGGAATACCGGTAAGACGGGAAATTACATTATCAGGGAACTCAATGCGTTTTGCTTCTGCAAGGAGCTCTGTAGTAAGCTCTTTCTTTCCTTCTCCTACTGCCTTTAATTCTTTCTCCATTTCTACCAGGATAGCCAGCTTGTCAATAAACCAGATATCGATACGGGTGATCTCATGGATCAGCTCATATGGGAAGCCGCGGCGCAGAGCCTCTGCAATTCTCCAGATACGCATATCGTCTACGATCTCCAGCTCTTTTACCAGTCCTGTATAGGAAAGTCCGGTAAAGTCATAGGACATCAGGCAGTCTACATGCTGCTCCAGGGAACGGATGGCCTTCATCAGGGCGCCCTCAAAGTTGGTGCAGATACTCATGACCTCACCAGTTGCCTTCATCTGGGTTCCTAAGGCTCTCTTGGCGCTTATAAACTTATCAAATGGAAGTCTTGGCATCTTTACTACGCAGTAGTCAAGCATTGGCTCAAAACTTGCATAAGTTTTCTTTGTTACTGCATTTTTGATCTCATCCAGAGTATATCCTAAAGCGATCTTTGCAGCTACTTTTGCGATCGGATATCCAGTTGCCTTAGATGCCAGTGCGGAAGAACGGCTTACACGAGGATTTACCTCAATTACGCAGTATTCAAAGCTGTCTGGATTTAAAGCATACTGTACGTTGCAGCCGCCGGTGATACCCAGTTCGCTGATGATATTTAATGCAGAAGTACGCAGCATCTGGTACTCTTTATCCCCTAATGTCTGGGAAGGAGCCACAACAATACTGTCACCTGTATGAACGCCAACCGGGTCCAGGTTTTCCATGTTGCAGACGGTGATCACGTTTCCTGCACCGTCACGCATTACTTCGTATTCGATCTCTTTCCAGCCTGCGATGCAGCGCTCTACTAAAACCTGTCCTACACGGGATAAACGGAGACCATTTTCCAGGATCTCAGCACACTGCTCCGGATTCTGTGCAATACCGCCGCCGGAACCGCCCAGTGTATAAGCAGGACGAAGAACTACCGGGTAACCGATCTGTGCTGCTACTTCTAGACCATGTTTTACATCTTCTACAATGTCAGAAGGTGCAACCGGCTCACCGATCTTTTCCATGGTCTCCTTGAACATCTCACGGTCTTCTGCTTTTTTAATGGTAAGAGCAGTGGTACCGATGAGGCGCACATTGTGCTTCTCTAAGAATCCTGCGTCTTCCAGTTCCATTGCAAGGTTTAATCCGGCCTGTCCGCCAAGGGTTGGCAGAATGCTGTCCGGCTTTTCTTTTAAGATCAGCTGTTCTACTACTTCTACGGTTAATGGCTCAATGTATACACGGTCTGCAATGTCCTTGTCGGTCATGATGGTAGCCGGGTTGGAGTTTAAAAGGACAACTTCGATCCCTTCTTCTTTTAAAGAACGGCAGGCCTGTGTACCTGCATAGTCAAATTCTGCTGCCTGTCCGATTACGATCGGGCCGGAGCCTAAAACCAGTACTTTTTTAATTTCAGGATTCTTTGGCATCAGTCATTTACCTCCATCATTTTAAGGAAACGGTCAAATAAGTATCCGGAGTCCTGTGGTCCAGGGCATGCTTCCGGGTGATACTGTACCGTGAAAATGTTCTTTCCTGTGTATTTTAAACCTTCGTTGGTTCCGTCATTTACATTGACAAATGCAGGAACTGCGATCTCAGGCTTTACAGTGTTGGTATCTACTGCGTAACCATGGTTCTGGGAAGAAATGTAAACTCTTCCGGTCTCCAGATCTTTTACAGGATGATTTCCGCCTCTGTGGCCGTATTTTAATTTGTAGGTATCCATACCGTTTGCCAGTGCCATTAACTGATGTCCCAGGCAGATTGCAAAGATCGGTACATTGGAGTCATACATTTTTTTGATCTCTTTGATGATCTCAACATTTTCCTTTGGATCACCAGGGCCATTGGAAAGCATGATGCCGTCCGGATTTGCTGCCAGCACTTCTTCTGCAGGTGTATCTGCCGGATATACGGTAACTTCGCAGCCTCTTTCATTTAAGGAACGGGCAATGTTCTTCTTTGCGCCGAAATCCATTAAAGCTACTTTCTTTCCATTTCCTGGAAGAACGTATTTTTCTTTGGTTGTAGTAGCCATAACAACACCGGCTACTGTATAGGCTTTCATACGGCTGATAGGCTCAGACAGGTCTGAATACTCTTTTGTCGTGATCATACCGTTCATTGTACCTTTTTCTCTTAATAACTTTGTGAGGGCTCTTGTATCGATACCACAGATACCAGGAATATCATTTTCTTCTAAGAAATTCTGAATTGTGTCTTCACAACGGAAGTTGCTTGGGATCCTTGATAATTCTCTTACAATATAACCATCTGGCCAGGGCTTTAAAGACTCCATATCCTGACGACAGATTCCATAATTACCGATCAGAGGATAGGTCATAACAACGGCCTGTCCTGCGTATGACGGATCAGTTAATACTTCCAGATAACCGGTCATAGATGTGTTAAAAACGATCTCGCTGATCACTTCACGCTGGGAACCAATACTGGTACCAGTGAACACAGTGCCGTCTTCCAATATAAGGTATGCTTTCATAGGGGGAATACCTGTCCTTTCTTATGTTGTGTAGGGGGAGATTTACAAGCAAGCTTGACATCCGATTGCGCTTCCAAATGTGTGCGCTGCTATAGACCTCAGCCCAAATTGATAGCATTATAATATACCTTGCATAAATTTTCAATGGATTTGAAGACTAAATTTTTTTGCCTTATACTAATCTTTTTTGGCATCAAACTTGCTAGGCAGATTTATGGCAAAAGAGCGGGGCCAATCGGCCCCGCCCTCCATGTTTAAACCGTTTTTTCAGATAATTTTTTATTCTTCATCCTGAGAAATGGTTTCTGCCTCTTCTGAAGAAGTATCCTCTGTGGTTTCATCTGCGTCCAGAACTTCCGGTGCATCTTCTTCCTCATCCTCTTTTGAATCTGCATCTTCTGTTTCTTCAGGATCCTCCTCTTCTGCAGATTTATCCTCTTCGTCAGAGTTTTCCTCTTCTTTGTCTTCTGTCTCAGGATCTTCTGCCGGGATCACAGTCTCTGTTTCCTTTTTCTCCTGGCTGTTTTCCTGCTCATCTTCTTTCACTTTTGACAAAAGTTCTGCAGCAACTTCTTCCTCTGTCTTTTCGTCTTCCTCATCAAATTCGCTGTTTACGGTCTCAAAGCCCTGGAACTTCTTGTTCAGTTTCTCAAGAGTATCCAGTTCCAGCTCCTCAAGTTCTGCCTCTGTTACGTCCAGAGTACCCCAGCTTGCAGAAGAATTATACTGAACTGCATAAATAGTTCCTGAAAGCTTCGGAGCTCCTTTGATAGTCAGAGTGAACTCTCCTGAAACAGTTCCTGATGAAGTACGTCCATAGGAAGAACTTAAAGCTGCATTTCCCTCTGTAGCGTCAACCGTAACTGTAAAATCACCATTTAATTCAGACTTGCCCTTTGTTCCTGCAAACTGAAGCTGTGCTTCTTTCTCTGCAAGGACTTCTACATCACCTTCCATTGTGCTGCCAGCTGCGCCTGTTCCATATACATAGAACTTGCCTGATGATAGAGTGATATAGCAGGTGTTATCTTCTCCCTTTGCCTGCGCTGTTCCAGATGCAGACCCGGCATAAATGTCTTTTGTAGAAGAGCAGGTTACATTTTCTCCTGCTGTGAAATTATAGCCGTTTGCATAAGTGGTTGCATTCCAGCTGACATCGGATATGGTCAGGTCACCATTTAAGTTTAATGGCTTGGTTGACTTGATCAGATAAGGGCCTTTTTCACCTGACTGGATAGAAATAGAAGCTTCCGGCATTGTCACTTCGTCTGTAAGCTCTACATCATCATTTAAAATAAGTGTATCACCGTCCTGTGCTGCAGCCAGGGCCTTTTCAAAGCTTGTATAAGCCTGATCCCCGATCACAACTGCATCTTCCACTGGTTTCTTGCTGTATACAAACTGGATCTTGGAAGTTTTCAGCCAGGTTTCACCGTCATCTGTGGTCGTTGCTGCCCAGAGATATTTAGAGCCGCCCTTTTCGTTATCAAATAAAACAGACACGGGTCCTTCGTATTTTGTCCAGGTATCCTTATCCGGTTTTACAGTAGAGGAAGTATCTGTTATGTAATAATAGATCTCTGTGCCTTCTGCCAGGCAGCTGATGGTTGCCACCGGCTTCTCCTCATATTCATAGGTTCCATATCTTGTACTGGAAGTTCCCTTTACCGGGTCTACTGTAAATACAGGAGTTGCGCTGATTGCCTTTTTAATAGCTGCCCCCACAGCAGAAAGTACTTCCTTCTTGCCTTCTTCCTCATACTGCGACAGTATTTCAATATCTGCTGACTGCTCATAATATACATGCGCCAGCAGCTCTGTAAGGAATTCACTGTATTTTTCCTGTGATGCCTCATCTAACTGAATTGATGAGATATAACCGGAATAATTTACATCAACAGATGCTGTAATTCCATCCACTTCTGCTGAATAACTTCCACGCTCTAATACAGCCGGTCCTTTCTTCATAAAGCAGCACCATACAGTCACAACCTTGCTGCGGTTTCCTTCTTCATCAAAGGCTGCAAAACGTACTTCTTTGAATTCCGGAGTATTGCTGTAAAATGATACAGAATTGGTTTCCGCCTTTGTACTGGAGACATCCGGATCTGTTCCATCCTCTGTGTAGCGGACAGTTGTATTCTCTGCCTTATCAATGCTCATATAAATCGTAGAACTTGGGCTGCTGTAAAATCCATATCTGCTGGTGATCTTTGGAGCGAGAACTTCTTCATCACTTGACTCTACCGGCTCACCCTGAAGTGCCTGGATCACAGCATATTTCATCACATCTGTGGAAATAGTCGCACGGCTTACTGCGTCTGCAGCATATTCATCGCCTCCACCTGGGGTGGTCTTTGCATTGATCAGATCAGACAGGTCTTTGCCGGCAAATTTCGTTGAAATGCCTGTAAAGCTGCTGCTGCTTGGGAAAAGGTAACCCCAGTATACTTCATCCTGAAGAGCTACCGGTACAGTTCCGTTATCAACGATCTTGGCTATTTTTCCGTTTACAACGGTAATACGGATCTTGCCTTCATATGGTTTATTGGTCTTGGATGTGATCATTCCACTTGCTTCATAGACTTTTATACCTTTTTCCTGTACTTCCGGAATCTGAATAAAGGAAAGTTCTTTTTCTGTCACATCAGATGCCTGACCATCTTTTACTGCCACTGCCTTTAATATCATAGTGCCCGTTGCATTTTCCGCTGCTGAAACGGAAACAGCTGTTTCTGCTCCGGTTCCTTCTGCAACAAATGCCTGGGAGTTTCCTGCCGGATCACTTCCATCTGTTGTATAACGGATCTGTGTGCCTTCCGGTGCTGTGATCAGCAGGTCTGCCGGCTCTGCTGCGCTGAAAACAAAACGGGTCCTCTGATCTGCAGTTTTTATAGCAGGTGCATCTGGCTTTTCTGTTGGATCTTCACTTTGAAGCGCTTTCTTTACAGCTGCCTTAATAGCGTTGGAAGAGATCGTTGCTCCTGATACAGCTTCGACCTGATCTACTTCTTCTATTGTCTTTGCTCCCTCTTCACCGCCAAATTCTTCAAATAACTCCAGAGCATCTTCCCAGAATGATGAATTTCTTTTTCCCGGCTCAGTTCCGTCATCTTCTACGGAAATGATATTTCCATCTTTATCTACAGTTACTTTAACCTTAACCTGATAAGTGCCGCTTACACTTCCATATTCATTGCTTGCTACCTCTGCTTCTCCTGTCAGGATCTTTGTTTCTTCTGGCTTATCATCTGGTTTGTCTGTGTTACCGGAGTCATCTTTTCCGGAGTCTCCGCCATTTCCAGTATCATCTTTTCCAGAGTCATCCTTGCCGGTATCATCTTTTCCAGAATCATCCTTGCCGGTGTCATCTTTTCCAGAATCATCCTTGCCAGAATCATCTTTGCCAGTGTCATCCTTGCCGGTGTCATCCTTGCCAGTGTCATCCTTACCGGAATTACTGCTATTGCCTGAGTTATCTGAGCTGCCAGAGTTTCCTGAACTGCTGGAACTACTATGGCTACTTCCGCCGCCTGATCCTGAAGATCTGGTTACCGTCGTGGTTGATTTCTGGATCGTAGTAAAGCCAGACTCGCTGCGGGTCTTAACATTTCCATTTTCATCTACCCACTGTCCCTGATCATTTACAGAAAATCCATCCGGTGTAACTGTATTTACATACAGAACTCCTGCATCTTCATTTTCTGAGAAGTAATAACATTTGCCATCGATCCACTTCCAGCCGGTGACCATGGTTCCTTCTGTCTTTTCACCTGACTTGTTATTGAAGAAATACCATTTTCCCTGCTCATCCTGATACCAGCCGGTATGCATCTTTCCTTTTGTTTTTCCCTGCTGGGTCTCAAAATAATACCGGGATCCGTTGATCTGTTTCCAGCCAGTGACCATTTTCCCGTCTGATGGATCCATATAGTACCATCCAGAAGATGTAAGGACCCAGCCTGCATATGCGTTCTGCTCAGGATCACAGAATCTCCACGCTCCATCTTCCTGTTTCCAGTCTCCTGGTGTCAGGGGTGCGCCATAACCTGCCAGGCTTGTCTGAGCTGCCAATGCCGCGGATACGATCAGTACAGCTGTCTGTTTTTTCAGATTTTTCCTCATATGATTCCTCCTGCAAATACAGGGCTTCCGGAATTTTTTTCCAAAAGCCCTGTATAAAATTACTATTCTTTTATCGCAGTTTGATTATTCGCCATCTTTAGAAAGAGTTTCTGTCTCTTCTACAGCGGTGCCTTCTGTGGACTCTCCTACTTCCGGAACCTCAGGTGCATCTTCCTTATCATCAGAAGCTGCATCTTCTGTAGAATCCTCAGTTTCTTCAGACTTATCCTCTTCTGCTACATCCTCTGCAGGATCCTCAGTTTCCTCGGACTTGTCTTCTGCTTCCTCAGTATCTTCCTTCTCTTCGGTATCCTGATCATCTGCTGCGTCAGCATCCTCATTTTCTTCATCAGAAGAAGGATCATCTGCCTTTTCTTCCTCTTTTACTTCATTTTCAGGATCTTTCGGATCAGAAACCTCTGAGTCAGAAACTTCTTCTGCCTTGTCAGCTGCAGGAACTTCTTCTGCTTCCTTTTCTTCTGTGTCGAAGTTAAAGCTGATGACGATCTCTCTTCCGTCTGCAAAGATTACTGTAAATGTATCATCTACAACAGTTGCTTCGTTCTCCAGTTCGTTGCCTTCTTCATCTACAACAACTACTGTAAATTCATTCCAGTCTTTCTCGTACTTAGGATCCAGAGCTACATCCAGGATCTCAAGGCTTCCCAGTGCATCTAACTCATCTGCATCTACTTCTACGGTCTTTACAACTTCTTCGTTCTTGTAGAACTTAACTTCTGCAGGAGCAGCGGAAATATTGATTGCTGCCAGCTGTGTATCAATATCTGCACCCAGAGCATTTGCTACTGCCTTCTTTACTGCTGTAAGTGAATATGTAGCACCACTCTTGATATCTACATCCACATCACTGATCGTATCCTTGGTTGCACCCTTAAAGATATCAAATTTTTTCTTTGCTCTCTTCCAGAATGAATCATTTCCATCTGTGTCTGTATCATTATCTTCTACAGATACAACTTCGCCTCTGGAATTTACAGTTACTTTTACTTTTGCAGTATACTCAAAGTCTTCTACTTCTGCGCTGGCTTCAATTTCCACATCTGGTCCATAATCTTTGCCAACATCTGTTGCTTCTACATCCGGATATCCATTAGCCTTGATCTCCAGTTTGTAATTGTCCTCTGCTCCCTCTGCAAATACTGCTGAAGGTTTTCCATGAGTACCTGCCTTTACATCAAAATTGATAGATCCATCTTCATTGATAAGCTCTGTTCCCTTGACTCCTGCTACTGTATTTCCATCCACAATAACAGTGGAAACAGCATTACGGTAAGCATCTAATTCATCTTCGTCTATTACGATCTTATTTCCTTTGATCGTAACGCTCTCAACGGAACTGGATAATACAAAATCTTTCTCAAAGGATGCATACTTACCGCTTTGGTCGCTTACATTTAAAGTATAGCTTCCTGCTGCTATGCCGTCTGTCCAGGTGATCGTATCATTATCTACCTTAAATTCAGAGACCTCTTCACCATTAGCATCTGTTACAACATATTCCGGAACATAACCCTCAGGAAGAGTTTCCAGTCCATTGATCTTTGCTTCCTTGCTGCTTGCCTTAACCTCCGGCACTTCAATAACCGGTTCAAATTTTACCGGTACATATACCTTTTCTTCAAATGAAATCTCTATCATACCTTCGTTGGTATAATAAGTAGCACCCGTAAGATGCTTGCCCATCATGGACTTATAATGATCCGGTGCTAACGGGCAGCCGTGAACGGTTTCTGTAAATCCACTTGCCCAGGCAATATTTGTCTTGCGCCAGATATTTTCCAGATGACGCATACCATAGTCACTGCCTTCTTCTGTATGCAGTACTACTCCATATACGGTTGTACTATCCTCAGATAAAGAATCCGGAAGTCCTGACATAGATAACTGATAATCACCATATGAGCTGTCTGTTAATAAGCGGGCAGTTACATTATCCGCATCTTCTTTTGCACCCTTTACTTCGCTGAAAGTCAGTTCACCATCGGAAACTGTCAGTTCTTTATAATAGGAAGGAGTTTCACTTAATTCATAATAAGCAAAGTTTTCATTCTCAAATAAAGCATCTTTTCCTGTATAAGTTGTAGTATTGGTCTGTCCACGATTTGTTACAGTGATCGTTACAGAGTCCTCATCTGTTACTTTCTTAAGACCTGCAAGTTCTGCAGCATCTGATACTTTTACAGGGAATGTAATACCGCTTATATCACTTCCATCTGAATTTACATGATAAGAACCGCCAACCAGGCTTCCCGTTCTAGGTTTAGCATGAGTTGCAGAAGAAACGGCATCTACATCTTCATCATTTCCATTTATCTCACTATCATAAAAGTCTGCATAAGGAATGTTCATCAGTACATATACAGTGCTGAACTTAACGGTAAACGGAACAGAGATAGACGCATATTTTCCACTTGGATCTGTAAATACCAGCTTATAAGTTCCTGCTGCCAGATCTTCTGTCCAACTGATCTTTTTATTAACTGTATCTACTGTAATTCCTTCTACTTCCTGATCATCAGCATCCGTTACTGTAATCTGTGCATTTGCAAACGGCTCTGTTCCTGCATATGTGGTTTCTGTTGCATTCACTTCCGGAGCAGTTACTGTAATATCGTAATTCTGTTTAATCGGTACATATTTCTCATTCTGAAGAGTGATCTCAATAATTCCCTGATCGGTATATACAGTAAGACCGGTTAAGCTGCGTCCCATCATATCTGCATAAGGCTCATAAGAAAGTTCTGCCCCTTTAACAGTTGTCTGGAAACCATCACCGCTTCCTGTTGCCCAAGCGATCTCAAAATTATTTTTCTTATGATGGAAAATATTCTCCTGATAACGCAGGCCATAATCTTTACTTGTACCATTTAAAGAAGTATGGAGAACAGCACCATATACAACTGTATTGGTATCTCTTAAAATGCAGTCATCTGGCAGATCACTGAAACGTATTTCGTAATCTCCATGCATATTGTGATTACCTTCTAACAGTGTCATGCTTACATTTGCATCAGAAGTATATTCTTTTACTTCTTTTTCATTTACATTCTTTCCAAAGGAAACATTACCATTTTCAACTGTTGCTTCTTTATAATAAGATGGCTCCTGGTCCAGTACATAATATGCATGATCTGCATTTCCATACAAGTCATCTTCGTTGTTAGCCTTTGTAAAGGACTCAAGTGCTTTCTCATTGATCTTTACAGGATAGGTAACGCCGCTTATAACGCTTCCATCCAGTTCTGTATGGTAGGTTCCTGCTGTCATACTCTTATTTAAAGGCTTTTTCTTTGTTGCAGAAGATACTGCATCTGCCTCAATAGTATTGTTCTCTGACTCATTTGCATAGAACTCAGCATATGGAATGTTCATCAGTACATACTGATAACGGATCGGCGCTGTTACCGTTCCGTCAACCTGTGGATAACCTGTTGCTGTAATGGAAATGTTGGTATTTTTTTCACTTTCAAAGATATATTTACCATTTGCTTTTGCAGACAGATCAATGGTACCGTCATCTTTGATGATCTTAACAGCTCCTCTTCCGGTCGCTGCATAGGTAGTATCTCCTACCTTCACGGCTGTAATCGATTTTACATATGCTTTAACCTGATTTTCACTTACATTTTCTGTTGCAGCCAGCTGATAGCTTCCCTCTTCATTTGCCTGAACCTGAACCGGAACATTGCTTGTGCTTAAAACAAAAGAAACTTCTACAGATGCATATTTTCCGGACTGATCTTCAATCTTCAAAGTATACTTTCCTGCAACCGGGCTGCCGGTCCATGTCATCTTTCCATTTACTACTGTAAACATGACACTGTCATCATTGTCCTGTCCGGAAACAGTATATCTTGCGTCATAGTCCACAGGAAGGGCATCCAGTCCATTTACAGCTACATCAATATCATCTGTTTTTGCGCCTTCTGCTACAGAGATTTCCTGTTCAAATTTTACAGGTACATACACAGCATCTGTAAATGTGATCTCCATTGTTCCTTCACTGGTATAATATGTAACACCTGTAATGTTCTGTCCCATCATAGACTCATAGTGATATGGTGACAGTTCATTGCCATGAGTTGTCTCTGTAAAACCGCTTGCCCAGGCAATATTGGTCTTACGCCAGATATTTTCCAGATGACGCATACCATAATCAGTACCTTCTTTTGTATGGATCACTACGCCATATACAGTTGTGCTGTCATTAGACAGAGACTCCGGAAGTCCGGTCATATACAGCTGATAATCGCCATAAGAGCTGCTGGCTGATACAGTTGCACTTACACCGCTTACATTTTTAGCCGTACCCTTTACTTCGCTGAATGTCAGTACAGCACCGGAAACTGTCAGTTCTTTGTAATAGGAAGGAACCTCATTTAATTCATAGTAAGCAAAATCCTCGTTTTCAAATAAAGCATCTTTTCCTTTGTAAGTTGTAGTGTTTGTCTGTCCACGGTTTGTAACAGTAATATCTACAGAGTCTTCATCCGTTACTTTCTTAAAACTTGAAAGATCGGTTCCTTTCTTTACTCTTACAGGGAATGTAACGCCGCGAATCTCGCTTCCTTCTGGGTCTTCATGATAGGAACCACCAACCAGGCTTCCTGTTCTTGTTTTATTTAAAGTTGCAGAAGAAACGGCATCTACATCCTCATCGTTTCCTTTTACTTCACTGTCATAAAAGTCTGCATAAGGAATGTTCATCAACAGATACTGATATTCTTCTGTTACATCTGGAGTATCCGGGGTTGATGGGGTGTCTGGAGTAGATGGGGTATCCGGAGTGGACGGTGTAGCAGGCGTAGTAGAACCGGAGTCACTGTCGGAACCTGAACTGGAGCCGGAACCTGATCCGGAACTCTTGGAAGTAACCGTGGTTGTACTGTTTGCTTTCGTGCGGTATCCGCCAGACTGACGGTACTGTGCAACGCCGTCTTCATTTACCCACTGACCATCTGCATTTACTTTGTAGCCGTCTGGTGTAGTAGTGTTGGCTGCCATTTTTGCTCCTTTTCCAGCTTCTGTACGGGCAAAATAATAGCAATAGCCGTCGATCCAATTCCATCCTGTGACAGCGCTTCCTTCTTCATGAGTATCTGTGGTATTATCGAAGAAATACCAGTCTCCCTGTGGTGACTGATACCAGCCTACCTTCATCTGGCCTTCGATCCCCTCATTTGCCGGAGTAAAATAATAATCCAGACCATTGATATTCTTCCAGCCTGTTACCAGACTTCCGTCTTCCATATTCAGATAATACCAGCCTGATGCTGTGTGGATCCAGCCTGTATATGGCTGACGGTCACGATTTAAAAACTTCCATCCGGAACTGGTCTGTTCCCAGCTTCCTTCTGTTAAAGCTGCAGCCTGTACAGACAGTCCTGACTGAGCTGCTACGATGGTAGACAGCAGAAATACGGCTGCTTTTTTCGTAATGTTCTTTTTCATAGGTTCCTCCATTCCCCGGCATAAAAACATGCCTGTTTTAGTTAGCTATCACTAACTTTCTTACAAAAAAATAAACTTTTTATTAATACAAGTCAATCTTTCGTCCCCGTTTCAGCCCCTCTTTATTGTTATTTTTTTCTCATTAGAAAGTTGTTGAAAAAAAAAGTCAGATTTTCCCGTTTTTAAAGACTCCAAAAGTATCTGTCCCTGCAAAGTAATGAATTGACAACCATTTTGCTCAATGTTAAGATGTGACACAGAAAGATTAGCATTTTCTAACCTTTGTTAAATCTATGATTTAGATGTAATTAACATACTGATATGAGGTGCAACCTGTGAAAAAACGAAATATGATCCTGCTTACAACTGTCTGCCTGGCTTTATCGGCCTGCCATCCTGCTTCTGCTCCCTCTTCCGGCTCCAAAACTTCTGTTTCTGAAGCTTCCGGTTCAAAACAGGAGGAAAGCAAAGATCTGGCAGCAGACGAAAGCCTTTCCCGCGAGCTTTATGCTATGGATACCGTTATGAACCTGACTGCCTATGGGTCCAACGCCTCTGCTGCCTTAGAGGCTTCTGTCTCTGAGATCAACCGTCTGGACAGCCTGTTATCCATTTCCAGTGAAAAGGGAGAGATCTACCGGATCAATGCAGATAAAGAAGGAACTGTTTCAGAAGATGTAAATGCTCTTCTTAGTCGTTCCCTGGAACTTTCCCAGATGACAGACGGATTGTTTGACTGTACCATTGAACCGGTTATGGAAGCCTGGGGCTTTACCACCCAGAATTTCCGTATCCCTTCTGAAGAAGAACTGGAAGAACTTTTATCCCACGTGGATTATAAACAGGTAGATCTGGAAAACTCTGCTGTAACCATTCCCGAAGATGTCCGCCTGGACCTTGGAGGCATTGCCAAAGGTTTTACTTCTTCCCGTGTAATGGATATTTTCCGTAAAAATGGTGTTACCAGCGGCATTATCTCCCTTGGTGGAAACGTACAGGCTTTAGGACACAAACCGGACGGAAATATGTGGCGCGTAGGCATTCAGGATCCACATGATCTGAACTCTACCTTTGCTGTAGTGGAAGTAGCTGACCAGGCAGTGATCACCTCAGGCGGCTATCAGCGCTATTTTGAGGAAAATGGACAGACCTACCACCATATCATTGACCCACGGACCGGATATCCTGCTGAAAACGGACTGATCTCCGTTACCATTATCAGCGCTGACGGAACTCTGGCAGATGCCCTTTCCACCTCTCTTTTTATCATGGGGCCGGAAGAGGCTTCCAGTTTCTGGAAAAAACACAGAGACACCTTTGATGCGATCATGATGAAAGAGGATGGTACTGTTATGGTAACCGCCGGTCTTGCAGACCACTGCAGCGTTACTACTGGCGGAAATGTTGAGGTGATACAGGAATGAAAATGAACCCATCCCATAAAAAGACTCTTATTCTGGTCATTGTCCTTTTGCTTTGTGCCGCTTTTGCCAGTTTTTGGACAGCCCGGCAAAACCAAAAGAATGATGCTGCAGTTGCCGTTATCACTTACCAGGGAAAAGATATCCGCACCGTAGATTTAAGTACGGTAAAGAAAACGGAAACCTTTACCCTTGGAGAACCTGGAGAACAGAATACCATCCAGATCTCCCCAAAAGGGATCGGTGTGATTGAAGCAGACTGCAGAGACCAGATCTGCGTCAAACAGGGGATCCACTCCCATGGCCCGGAACCCATCGTATGCCTGCCTCATAAACTGAGCATCCGTTTTATCTCTTCTAATACAGATAATTCCCTGGATGCAGTGACCGGACGGTAAAAATATCATAAAGAAACCGGAAACTTGACAGAGCATCCTGAAATGGAATTTGTACAGCTGCAGATCAACTACGCTGACTGGGAAAATCCGGCTGTTCAGTCCAGAAGATGTTATGAAGTAGCAAGAAAACACGGAAAACCAGTGATCATCATGGAACCTGTAAAAGGCGGAATGTTGGCAAATCCTCCAGAGTCTGTTGCAGATATCTTAAAGACTGCTGAACCTGACTCTTCCGTAGCATCCTGGGCTGTACGTTTTGCTGCCAACCTGGAAGGTGTGATCACTGTCCTTTCCGGTATGAGCAATGTAGAACAGATGGCTGACAACCTTTCTTATATGAAGAGTTTCACCGGCTTAACTGACGCTCAGAAAGATACCCTTAAAAAGGCTCAGGAAGAATTAGCCCGCATCCCTCTGATCCCATGTACTACCTGTAACTACTGCGCAAAAGTCTGTCCAATGGATATCGGTATCTCCGGCTCCTTCACTGCTATGAACTACCTGACCCTGTACAAAGATAAGGGAATGGCAGCTCATCAGGAACAGTGGCTGGTAGGCGGTCATGGACGCAAAGCTGCTGACCAGTGTATTAAGTGTGGTAAATGTGAGTCTGTATGCCCGCAGCACATTGCCATCAGAAAGAACCTGGAAGTCGTTGCAGAAAATCTGTTAGCGAAATAAAGATCTGTTTCCAACGGAGCTGTCACCTGGCGGTGACGTATTCCTAATATAACAAACAACATAGCAAAAAGCCGTTTCCCTGGTTTTACTTTCAAACCCGGAAACGGCTTTTTAGTTTAAACTTTGATCTGAAATTCTGATCAGGATCTTTATTTAAAAATTCTCAAGAAACTCTGCTACACTCTTTACGATCTGCGTTGCCTCTTTTTTGATTTCGGGATCTGCTACATCCGGAACTGCTCCCTGGTAGGCCCGTACCATTCCCAGATCATTGACACTGTCTCCAATACAACGGATCTTTTCGATCTGCGGAAAATGTTCTTTCAGCCATTTTACAGCAACTGCCTTATCTACGCCTCTGGCTACAATATCACCATTCCACAGATTTGCATAGGCAGAAACTTCCGAAAAACGCTCTTCAATGTCTTTACAAAGATCTTTTATATGCTTCAGGTCCAGATTTCTTCTGTGGATCTGTACAATATTATCCAGACTTTCCAACTGATCGGCTGTGATCGTTCCGCCATCACAAGCTTTCTGGGTACTGGTCCCTTTTTCAGAAAGGAGGCATACTTTCCGGTCTGTAAGGGATACACCGCTTCCATCATCATTTATACTTTGCAGATAGCGCAATACTGCTAATGCCGTTTCCCTTGGGATCAGCTTTGTAAACAGAGTCTTTCCATCCCTGTCTGCGATCATGGCACCATTATTTAAGATCCAAAAATCCGGCGAAAAGCCATAAGACTCAAAAATAGGCTTTATGGTCCCTAAATTCCTTCCTGTGGCGATCACAAAGAGATTTCCGGACTTCTGCCAGTTTAAAACCGCATTCTTATCCTCTTCACCGATCATCCGTTCCACATATAAGGTTCTGTCAAAATCACTGACTGCACATTTCATTCCCGTATTTCCTTTCCTCGACAGTAAACGCAGATCAGATCCAGGTTCTGATCCATGATAGTCAGATCTGCGTCCATTCCAGGCCGGATGCTGCCTTTGCAGTCATCTGCATGGATATAATGAGCCGGATTGAAGCTGGTCATCAACATGATATCGTAAAGCCCCACTTTTGTGTGATCTGCCATATTTTTCACCGACTGGGCATAACTCATCTCCACCTGTTTTACTGCCTGATAATCCCTTGGATCGATCCATTCTTTCTTTCCGTCATAGTGCTCTAAGCACACCTGATCCCTGTCTTTTACAAACCGGATCTTTCTTACGTAATGATCAAAACAGCTTTGGGTCTGGGCAAGACCACAGCAGTCTGTTGTCAGCACAATACGGCTGCTTCCCTTGATCCTGTAAGCCAGCTCAAAAGCTTCATGGGACACCGTCATTCCTGTCTGCTTTGCAAACTCACAGATCATATCATCAAAATACAAAGCTGCTCCTGCAGTTCCAAGTTCCCTGTGGTGAAATCCCTTCATTCCGCTGAATGTGTGGGTAAATCCCCCAAGACCATAGGCCCGCATTTTCTTGATCTCTTCAAAAGTAGCTGCACTGTGTCCCACAGCTGTCTGGATCTGGTGTTCCTGGCAAAATCTAAGAACAGCATCTGCTCCCGGCCGTTCCGGCGCTATGGTCATATGGCGGCACAGTTTTTTATTTTTAAAGGTATTATAAAGGTCCTCCATCACTGTCACATCCGGAAGCAGACAACATTCTTCTTTCTGCATTCCCTTGTATACAGGATTGATAAATGGTCCTTCCAGATGAACCCCTAAAAGCTGCGCTCCCTCAGGATCTTCTTCGCTGACCTGATCAGCAGCCCGGATACAGGTCTTGATCTCCTCAATGGGATCTGCCCCTGTGGTTCCCAGATAAGAAGTAACGCCTGCAAAAGGCAGGGTACGACACATCTCCCGAAGAGACTGGGGCGTTTTCTCAAACCAAAAAGAACCGGTAGCCCAGCCGTGAACATGGATATCAATAAATCCGGGGAAAATGATCTTGTCGGAATAATCTTTATATTCTCCCTGCCATTTTTCATAAAGCCCTTTTATCTTCCCATTTTCCAGTTCCAGGAACCCTTCAAAGATCCCGTGTTCCAGTACAATATAGTTTGAATAAAGAACCATGTCACTCCATTCTGTATCAGGTAAGATACCAGTAATCTTTGTTGGCTTCCATCAGGTCATCCAAAACTGCTCCTGCCTTGGAAGGATCGATCACAGATCGATTTAAGATCAGGGCTTTCAGGGCTTTCGTATAACTCTTTTCCCGGAATGCTTCTACTGTCAGCTGTTCATAAGCATACTGTCCTTCCATCAGTCCCTTATAATAAGGATCGATGTCACCATAAGGATAGCCCTTTGCACCATCTTTTCCAATAGTTCCCGCTACTTCTATGATCGCCCTGCTTTCAAAGTTGGGGATGATCCCTTCATTGCGCACCAGGACTACAAATTCATTGTTCAGGTCATAGGCAATGGACTCTGCCACTTCCACCATCAGATTTCCAAACACACTGTTTGTAAGCATTTCTGACGGATCCATGGTATCTCTGCCTACTGCCTTTGCGCAGGTTTCAAATACATCCTTTTCCCTGGAGTCTTTTGCTTCATCTGCACGGGTATAGTTAGGATCACTTTCTTTTACGATCTCATCCGGGAACATGTAATACTGAAGATAGGTAGTTGGAACGTACTCATCCAGATACTGCATATATTTATTTACACGGACATAGGTCTCCAGCCAGGATTTGGATCTCTGCTCTGCATTATAAGGCTTAAATTCATGATCACGCAGATAGGTCCTTAACTGGTCAAAATAATTCTTTCCGTCTGTTCCATACAGGTCTGTAAACCATCCAAAATGGTTTAAACCAAAATATTTAGCCCTTAAGATCTCCTGAGGCACTCCCAGGATCTTTGCAAAACTTTTCATCATGGAAAATGGCTGATCGCAGAGATTTAAGATCCGCTTATCATCCGGGAACATCTGGTCCAGTCCCAAGGCCACGATAGCTGCCGGATTGGTATAGTTTAAGATCCAGGTATCCTTGGAATAAGAACGTACTTTTTCCACCATCTGTTTCATGGCTCCCAAAGAGCGCATTCCATAGGCAAATCCGCCCGGACCGCAGGTCTCCTGTCCGATCAGACCGTACTTAAGAGGAATTTTCTCATCCAGGGAGCGCATTTCTGTTTTTCCTACACGCATCTGGCAGAAAATAAAATCTGTATGGCTGTAGGCTTCATCCTCATCCGTTGTAAATACAACATCACACTCCGGGTAAAAACATTTTAATACCAGGCAGTCATAGGCCTCCATCTTTCCCATACGTTCCCCGTCAATATCATAAAAGATCATTTTAGATACCGGAAAACGTTCTTTATACTGCACCAGTGTTCCCACCAATGCAGGAACGCGGGCGCTTCCTGCTCCCGCGATAGTAATAATATGTGGTTTACGCATACTTCTCCTCCTGCTTATAGGTTCTCTTTGATCAGAACTTTAATATATCTTCTTCTCCCCTTGAGATCTGTGTATCCTTCTTTAACATTTTCACAGGTGTTCCCTCTGTGAAGATAACCGGTGTTACCAGTGATTTTCCGGCAGCACGTACCTCATCCAGATCAACAACTACCAGGGTATCTCCCTTCTTTACCATCTGGCCCTGTTTTACCTTAACGTCAAAGCCTTTGCCATTTAACTGGACTGTGTCCATTCCTACATGGATCAGGCACTCTAATCCGTCTTTTCTCTTTAAGCCAAAAGCATGTCCCGTAGGAAACGCAGCTGTTACTTCCCCGTCAAAAGGCGCACCGATCTCTCCGTCTGTCAGATCCACAGCAAATCCATCACCCAGCATTTTAGAAGAAAAGGCAGGATCTGCCACTTCTGTAATATTCATCAGTCTGCCTCCTGCCGGGGACACAAAATCTACTTTCTTTTTTCCAAATAATCCCATTTTTTCTCCTTCTATCCTGCCGGTCAGATCCGGCATTCCATCTTTATTCCTTTATCTTATTTCTTTATTTCTCTGTCATCATTTTTGCCTTGGCTTCCGCTTTATCTGCTAATTCCCTGGCAAGAACGCTGCAAATTCCTGTATAACTGGAAGGAGCGATCATTTTTTCCAGCTCTTCCTTTGTAAACATAGAAGATAAAACTTCATCATCTGACAACACCTGAAGGTAATTCTTTCCTTCCAGCTCTGTTTTCATTGCCTTATCATAAAGAAGCTGATGGGCTGCGTCTTTTCCTAACTTTGCAGCTACATTCATCATCACGTATTCGCTGTTGTCCAGTCCCTCGTTGATATTGGCATTTTTCAGAAGTCTTTCTTTATTAACATATAAAGTACGGGTCAGTTCCTCTGCGCGGATGATCACTTCCGTAGCCAGTTCCATTCCCTCTTCCATCAGTCCGTCAAAAAGCATATAAGAACTGCTGTCTCCCTCAAACATGCGGACTCCGGAATAAAGTCCGGTTGCAGGAAGAGAATAAAGCTTCTGGGAATTGGCAATAATGCCCTTGGCTAACTTCGGGTTGATCTTCTGAGGCATGGTAGAGCTTCCAATGGTTCCAGGTGTAAATCCTTCATGGACTTCCCCGAATTCCTCAATGCCAGTGTAATACACTTCCTCTGCCATTTTATGGAAGGTATTGCATAAAAGGCACAGGTTCATCAGGTATTCCACCTTCATCTGGGTCATATTGCGGCTTGGAACTTCCATGGAACTCATGGAAAGCAGTTCTGCCACATCATCCTGGACTTTACGTCCTGTAAGGCCGGTAGCGTTAAAGCCGCCTACAGCACCGCCCATCATAACCGTAAAGATCCTTTTTTCTGCTTCTTCCAGCCTTTCAAGGCCTGTAAGCAGTTCACTGATCCATACAGACACCTTGTATCCATAGGTAATAGGAATGGCATGTTTTCCATGGGTCCTTCCGGGCATAACTGCATCTGCATTATCCCTTGCCAGGGCTGCCAGGTTCTTTAAAATATCAGCCAGAAAACTTTTATAGATCTCTGTTACCTGTCTGGTAATGTAAAGCTGGGAGGTCTGCTGGATATTCTGGGTAGTCACACCATAATGAACGTATTTCTTTCCCTCTCCCTTGCAGGCTTTTACCAGCACTTTCACAAATGGAACAAAACCATGTCCCACCTTTGCCTTGATCTTTTCCATTTCTTCCAGATCAAGGGTCTCAAAAGGAACAGACGCAATCTCTTCTGCTGCTTCTTTCGGGATAAAACCTTCTTTGGCCTGGGAAAGGGCAAGCGCCCCTTCCACTTTCAGCCAGGTTTTATATTTGTTCTCTTCGCTTAAAAGATATTTGATGCCTCTGTCATCCAGCTTGCTTTTTGAATCATATAAAGCTCTCATTTTTTCACCTCTTATTTTTTCAGCAGGTCATCTACAGCATGGCGTACAAACTCTACATGAGGTCCAAATACTACATGGATATGCTTTTCTGACGGGAAGAAAATACCTGCACAGCCGGAGTCTTTGATCTTGACCTGATCTACCTTCTTCGGATCCTTCAGATCCACTCTCAGACGTGAAATACAGTTCTCAACATTTACAATGTTCTCTTTTCCGCCAAGTCCTTCTACTACAAGAGCTGCGATGGCTGGCCAGTTCTTTTCTTTTAACAGCTGGCTTGCTGATTCTTCTACTTCAAATTCCTCTCTTCCTGGAGTCTCCAGTCCGAATTTTACAATAAACCATTTGAATACAAAATAGAATACAACAAAGTTTACAGCACCTAACAGAACCAGGTAGATCCACTGTGTATGTTCGTACAGAAGTCCGAAAATACCAAAATCAAAAATAGTTCCGCGGATATAACCGATACAGATATGGAACAGCTGGTAAGGCAGCAGGCCAATACCACACATTACACAGTAAAGTACAAACAGTGCCGGTGAAATAAACAGGAAGGAGAATTCCAGAGGCTCTGTGATATTTCCTAAAAATGCAGTCAGGCAGCAGGTAAGGATAACACCCTTTGCGATCTTTTTGTTCTTAGCATAAGCAGTGTGATACATAGCAAGTCCGATGGCCGGAACACGGAACAGAGTCGTTAACATCTGGGCACCGCCAAGGTAGCTGGTTAATGTTGGCATCAGCTGGCTCCAGTATTCGCTGTCAGGTCCTAAGTTAAACAGGATCTCATTGGTTGCATTTAAGATACCTACAAATTCCTGTCCATTGATCATATAAGTACCGCCTGCCTCTGTGAAACGTACCAGGGAAGCAAGTACATGGTGCAGACCAAATGGGATCAGTGCACGATTTAATGCATAATAAATAGCACTTCCAATGTATGGTGTTGTGAAGATGAAAGAAATGCTGATCAGGAAGCTGGTCAGTGCATTCCAGATGATCGGTACAACAAGGCCGATGGGGATCATGCAGGCAAATGTGATGATCGGGATGGATTTCTTTCCGCCGAAGAATGCAAATGCCAACGGAAGTTCCAAACGGTAAAACTTATCTGCAACCTTAGCAGCTACCAATCCGGCGATCAGACCACCCATAGCTTCGATCTTTAAAGTCTGAATTCCAAGAACTGTACCCTGTCCTACCTGTGCTGCAACAGCAGGATCAGCTAAAGTACCGGTTGCTTTTAAATATACGCTCATTACAACATTTAACGTCAGATAACCAACGGTTGCTGCAAATACAGCGATTCCTTTTTCCTTCTTTGCCATTCCCTGGGCAACACCCATAGCAAACAGAAGGGGAATATTGTTAAATACGATATTGGTGATCGTCTGCAAACTGGAAAAGATCAGCTTTACTATTTCATTTCCTAAAAATGGAAATTTTGCGATCATATAGGACTGTGTCATTGCACTGCAGATACCCATGACCATACCAATGGGTGCAAGAAGAGCGATAGGCAGCAGCAGAGAACGTCCGAAGGTCTGGATCCCATCCTTCCAACTTGATTTTGTCTTATTCATTCTGTTTTCCCTCCATACACGCACAAAACATTCTTTTGTGCATTATCTGTAATTTTTCTTTCATACAGAAGATATAACTTGTCACTTTTTATTCTCAGGCGCCTTGTGAACTATCCTCATTATGTCAGATTTACACAGACGCTTCAAGGCAAAAAATATCCAATATATTCTTGCATTTACTTACCTTTATTTTATAATGGTATTAAGATTACGTACCTGCAAAAACATGGGAATATACTCTGGGAGGAATGAAATGAGTTTAAGTTATAATGACCTGACCCTGCTGCGCTACATCCAGAAACGGCAGATGATCCCCTTAAGCAAAACAGCCCTGCATTTTCAGAAAAATGAAAGTTCTATCCGCCGTACCATTGAACAGATCAATCTTTACTCCAGTGAACCTATGGTCCGGATTGAAAAAAGTATCTGCTACAGCTGCATCAGCTATGAAGACCTGGTTTCCTTTATCCGCAACCTGGACCAAAAGGATTATCTCAGCTCCTCTGATGAACGGATCCGGGTGATGATCACTGCCATCTTTTTTCAAAATTATGTAAACTCATCCAAGCTTTATGAACAATGGGGTCTTTCCCTTACTACGAAAAAACAGGACACAGCACTGCTGCGGCAATTTTTAACGCGCTATGGCCTGGAACTGGTGACAAAAAAGAAAAAAGGGCTTTCTATTCAGGGCGATGAGCTCCAGCTGCGTTTTCTGGTCATTGACATCCTCCATCCTCTGTTTGAATTTACATCAGAAAATAAGGTACTTGCCCGTTTTGCAAATACGCCTCTGGAGAAGCAGACCTATGAGCTGGCAACGGAATATCTCTCCTGCAGTTTTCAGGAAGCAACCGAAATTCTTTCCCGTTTTCTCTCAGAAACAGGCTGGTCCCTAAATTATCCCTCCAAAAAATTCCTGCTGCTTTTTATCTGTATTATGAAAACACGGACTGTAAAAGATACATCTGCCTACTCTTACAAACTGCCTTTGGCTCCTTTAAACATCCATTTTACAGACTCTCCCCGGCAGAACCGGCTTTATAATGTTGCCTTAAGTATGTTAAATTTCGCCCAGCCTTTAAAACTTCCTTTTGATCCAAGGCTCTGGCAGGCAACGGAAAATTTCACAGAACAGATCGTAAGCGAACTTCCTTCTCCCTTTCCGGTCCAGGATGAATTTTTAAGGGAACTATATGCCTACTTCTACCGTGAGATCAATCTGGACCATTTCCACTGCACTTTTGTAGATAAGACCGTAGAGGATACAAAAGGACATTTTCCTGTTTTATATGAGCAGTTAAAGCGTTACAGTATTATTTTTAAAGCTGCCTATGGCTTTACGTTTCTGGATGAACATTTATCCACGTTGACCCTTATTTTCCAGAAACATATTTTAAGAAACCAGACCGTTTCCAGAAACAGAAAACGGATCATTGTTATGACCAGCATTAACTTTGAACGTGTCAGCTTCTTTTTAGAACAGCTGCGGGAACATATCTCCTTTCAGTGGATCAGCACCTTAAATATCAACGAGATCCACCAGTTGGAACAGCTGGAATACGATTATATTTTCTGCTTTTCCACCCGTATCTACAACATTCTTCACAACCGGAAACTTCCTGTGATCCGTATGAACTTTTTTGTAAAGGATACAGACATTAACCACCTGCTGGAAAAAGGATTTTCTCCTCAGACCCACCGTTTCCTGACCAGCAGCTTTGTTGTGGAAGCAGCCGGAAAATCGGAAGGAGAACTGACCCGGTTTTTACGGGAACAGTATGGCGATTATTTTGTATAACTGAATTTCATTTTAAAAAATTCTATTCTGAAAGGAAACCAACTATGAACAGACCATTAGACTTGCAGAAAAAAGAACTCCGGAAAATATTAAAAGAAAAAAGGAACGCTCTTGATCCGGATACCTGCCGTTCCAGTGATACTGCCATTTTTAAAGCCATCACCTCCTGGGATGTATACCAAAAAGCTGAAACTGTTTTCTGTTTTGTAGGCACAGAAGATGAGATCAATACCAGGCCTGTACTGGAAGATCTTCTAAAAAGAGGAAAACAGGTGGGTGTACCGAAATGTATCAGCAAAGGCATTATGGAAGTATATAAGATCCGTTCTTTTGATGACTTAGAACCTGGAAAATACGGAATTTTGGAGCCAAAAGAAGGCTGTGAAAAAATCTCACCGAAAGCCATCCATCTGGCACTGATCCCCTGCCTTTCCTGCAGCATGAAAGGGGAAAGATTGGGATACGGCGGCGGATATTATGACCGGTATTTACAACAGATCACCGGTACCCAGGCAGTCCTCTGCCGCACTGCCCTTATGTGTGATGAGATCCCAATGGAGGCCCACGACCGGACCATTGATTTTGTAATATGTGAAGCAGGGGTATTAAATACAAAATAACGCCTAAGTTTTCTTAAGAATATTAGTTTTTTGTCAAATTAACAGAAAAACACGTTTTTTGCCTCTTCCATATGCTATACTAAATGCATCTAATACAATAAAATGGGAGGCAGGCATATGAAAGACGGAAAAAGACTGGTCATTACCATCGGAAGACAATTTGGCAGCGGCGGCTGCGAAGTAGGAACCAAACTGGCCCAGGAACTTGGACTGGATTTTTATGACAAGAACATTCTGCGCATGAACTCAGATGAAAGCGGCATCAAGGAAAGCTATTACTATATGGCTGACGAAAAAGCCGGAAATAAGCTGCTTTATAAGATCATCAAGAGCCTGACTCCTGAAAAAGGAGCTCCCTCTTTTGGTTCTGACCTGACATCTGCGGACAACCTGTTCCGCTTCCAGTCAGAGGTGATCCGCAAACTGGCAGCTGAAGAAGACTGCATTATCATGGGTCGCTGCGCAGATTACGTTTTAGAGGGCATGGAAGGTCTGGTACGTGTATTTATCTATGCGGATATGGATTTCAGGGAAAAACGCACCATTGAAAAAGAATATTACGCAGCAAAAGATGCAAAGAAAAATATCAAGCGCATCGACAGGGAGCGCCGTGATTACTTCCGCTATTATACAGGAAAAGAATGGGAATTTCCGGAAAATTACGACCTGATGATCAATACAGCAGCCATTGGAACAGACGGTGCTGTGGAAACCATTAAAAATTATCTGAAAGTCCGTGGATTTGAGATTTAAAAAATACAGATAAAAAAGCTGTCATAAAATAAAAGTGCCTTCTCATATACTGAAAACGACGGTATAAAAAGAAGGCATTTTTTATGGCAAATGGACAGGATTTTATATCCAGAGGCAATTTACAGATCCAGGTGATCAACATCCGGAATAATTTTCCCATACAAAACGCAAAAGTTTCCATCAGCTCCAAAGGAGAACCGGAACGTGTGCTGGAACAGCTGACTACAGACTCTTCTGGACAGACGGAAAACATTTCTCTTCCTGCGCCTCCTGAGGAATACAGTTTAGAGCCTGGTATCTACCAGCCTTATTCTGAATATGATGTGCTGGTGGAAGCAGAAGGCTTTAAACCCTTAAATATCTCCGGCACCGAGATTCTTGCAGGAACACAGGCCATCCAGCCTGCAGCACTTACAGGTGATGAAGGCGGCACACCTCCTGAAGACCCAGTAGTCATCCCAGACCACACTTTATTTGGAAATTATCCCCCAAAGATTGCTGAAGCCGAAGTAAAACCGGTAAACGAAAGCGGTGAGATCGTATTAAGCCGTGTGGTGGTCCCACAGACTATTGTGGTCCACGACGGAGCACCTACAGACTCCACCGCCAAGGATTACTATGTACCATACAGAGATTATATTAAAAATGTGGCTTCCAGCGAAATCTACTCCACCTGGCCCCAAAGTACCATTACTGCCAATGTACTGGCTATCATGTCCTTTACCTTAAATCGTGTATACACGGAGTGGTACAGAAACCAGGGCTATGATTTTACCATTACCTCTTCCACTGCCTTTGACCATAAATGGATCTACGGCAGGAATATCTTTGAAAGCATCTCCCAGGTAGTCGATGAGATCTTTGACAGCTTCCTTTCAAGACCCGGTGTACGCCAGCCCATATTGACCCAGTACTGTGACGGACGGCAGGTTCAGTGTCCACGGTGGATGACCAGATTGTAAGTGCGTATAGGGGATTTTTCCTTAGATTTTGGCAGAATTTTTCTATATTTTCATCATAAATCAGGTGTTGAAATTTGGCAAGATATAACCGATGATCAGATGTGTGATTTTCTATTTTACAAGGCCTGGATACTGTAAGGCGCCGTCCTGATCCGGTGTCAATGTTACCGGATCCGTTGCCATGCGGCCGTCTTGATCCAGGTAGTACCACTTGCCGTTAATCGTCTGCAGGCCTTTAAGCATAGCACCATCAGATCCAAGGTAATACCAAGACCCTTTGTACTGGTACCAGGTGTCATGGACCATCATGCCGGCACCGTTGAACCAATACCAGAGTTCTCCATCCTTGTGCCAGTCATTAGAAACATATTTTCCTGAGCCGTCTTTTAAATAGAAACGCCAACCGCCATTTTCCTGCTGCCAGCCAGTCTTAATTGTAACGGGTGTTAAAAATAGTTTTCGTTCTTCCTGGCGTCTTCTGGTAAGGCCTGCAAGGACCTTTCCACCAGCCTTATTATATTTCAGGATCTTAGCTGCTATCTCAGAACGGGTACGAGCGCCTTTAGCTGTCAATCCATCGATGCTTCCGATGTTGTACGCAAAACTTACTAAGGCATCAAATTCGTTCTGGTTCCAGTTGTAAGCGCTGTATTTGTCCACCTTTGGACCATACTTTTTATCTACAGACTGTCTTAACCAGTCATCTGCTGTAGCCTGACTGATTTTCAAGCCCTGACAGATGGTTGTGCCGGTAATGGCTTTATCTGCGTTAGTGGTGCCATAGCCGATAGTCCAGACACCTACAGCATCCTGGTAGGCGGTCAGGCGGCAGCCTTCAAATTTTTTTATGAGATTTAATCCATTATCTGATATTTTCATAGCATTTCCTTTCTATTGCGACGTCACAATTAAAAGAGCGCCCCTCTATATGAAGGACGCCCCAAAAACTTACATTAATTGTCTTTTCATTTTTTCGGCTAACACACTGGTTGCTGCTTTTTTTATTGCTTTACTATGGCCTATTCGAAATGCTTTTTCCATTTCATCTAAAGCCTCTAAAGGGAGCATTTCCAAAACCTCGCGAAACAAAGGTGCTATATCATACCCTTCCTTAACCTGTTCTACCGTTTTTGCTGGAACCGGTACTATTTCCTTTTTCTCTGGTCGTTTTTCCTTGGCCCGAAAATAAAAATCAACCAGGTAATCATATACTTCCCATGCTTTGTCCGTGTTTAAGGACTTGGCATGAAGAAGAGCTCCTTTTTCTGTCCAGAGGTATAGGTGAGATGTCCTATTTGCGACCAGGTGAACATTATTCACCTGGTTCTTGAAAGCTCTCAACTCATCACCTGTAAGTGATATGTAATGTTTTCCTTCAACAAAGCGTTCTCTATTATTAGAGAAATTCTTTTTTATCACACCTGGAGTAGTTCCATATTCTTCAGCAATTTGTTTACTGGTTAAAACTCTAATTTCTTTTACTTCTACTGTCTGCGGTAACTGCATGATAAAACTCCTTTCAAATTTTAGTTCTTGAAAGAAGTTTCCTGCTGCATTATAATATTTACAGAAGGAAACTTCTACCCAAAACAGTCGTGTGTGCTTTGGTCGGTGCTACGACTGTTTTATTTTTCTACTAACTTCTTAATCCCTCGACTTATTGCCTCTGTTCTGTTCACACCTTCTTCTTCACAATATTTTTCCAATATTTCTTTATCCTCATTACTTATGCGAATACTCAATTTATTCGGTCTGGGATTATCCGTTGGTCTGCCTGTCCTTGGACTCATATTCTCACCTCACTTTTGTCGGGCATAAATTTATTATATATTATGTCGGGCAAAAGTCAAGGGATTTTTTCTCTTACAAATGGTATCTTGAAAAGATTTTCTGCATATGCTATAATGCCGTTAGGCAAAAAGAAATAAGTTTCCATGTTGGACACAAAAGCGAAAGCCCCTGAGTGGTCGAGACTCAGGGGCTTTCTTCCTTTTTTAGCAGTTAGGCATCTGCAGGCTGGTTACCGACTATTTGCCGCCGTCCAACCATTTGATGATGTAGTGGCAAACTACACCAGCCGCAACAGCGACAATAAAAGAAATAAGATTTTCCATGTCAGACACCCCCTTTCCTTACCGGGTATAGGGGCGGTAACCTAGACATTATAACATATGCATGATTTTTATTCTACTGATTTATTGCGACGTCGCAAATGGCAGCCATGACCCGGACTGCCTGCGGGAGATAGTCGGATCACCTCCTTCTACTTCTTGCTTGCCTGTTTGATGACCTGGTGCGCTCCGGTTGCGGCCAGACCGGATACAATACCAATAGCTGCAGCGTTGATCACATCTGTGGCTGGAAACTCTGGCATAAGATACATGCCAGCTACTCCCAGGATGCCGCCGGTCAATCCGCATACTACCGGGATAACCTCATCCTTGACCTTAGTGGTTGCCTTACATGCCATGCCGCCCAGGTAACAGATTGCTGTGATCGCTGTTACGCTTCCAATTCCAAAATCCATATCTATACCTCCTGTTCTGCCGGCTCATATGGTAAAGCCAGACATCTGTTATAAAGATCTTCTCCGGTTCCATTTCCACCCAATGCTTTATATGGCCTGAACATATACTCCAGATTGTCTCTGTCTTCCAAGGTACAATATTTTCTTTTTAAATAAAATGTACATGCCTGGTAAAGACGGTCATGGAGGAGTGCCAGAACTCCTGCATTGATAGCATTTGTTCTGGCACGTTCTGCCTTTAACTGTTTGGATAATTTATGATATGCTCCAGAAAGCAATACAGAGATGATCCCAAACACCCATGAAACCCAATGCACAGATATGTACTGCATGATTGATTCCATGACTTATTCCTCCGTGATCAGATCTTCGCACTCCAGATCGATCAAGACCTGCTTTACCTGTGGCTTGATCTTTTCTGGTACCTGTGCGTAGGTTTTCTTTCCCTTAACAATAAGGGTTGCATAAATGATTGCCATAGTCTCCACCTCCTTCCTCAGTAATAAAAAGAGCAGCAGCCTAAGCATTTAATAATGCCTCAACTTCTGCTCTGATCTTCACAGGCACATCTTCAATATTAATTTTCCCTTTGCGGATCAGATCTGCATATACTCTTGCCATTATGCCTCACCTCCTTCATAAAGCTCTACAATTGCCAGCTGGGTATTTGTCACTTCTTCCTCTAATGCTGCATATTTTTCACGCAAGTCCGGAAGACGAAACTCTGCAATCAGAACGGTACCTGTTATATCTTTATACTCATACACTGCATTGCCCTCTGAATCAGTACCTGTCTGGTTTTTCTCAACTCTAATTACATAATCCTTCTGTCTGGTCATGCGACCAGCATATACCAAATCTGTCCTGGATGCCATTGTGTCCCCATTTTCATCTAAAAGCAAAATAGATTTAACGCCTGACATCACAGTTTCAACTTCTTCAAAGGTCTGCTCTCCTGGCTGAAAGATAATACATCCTCCATCCTGCTGCAGCTGATATCCGTCAGCTACTAATTCATAACTCTGAGTTCCGATTTTGATAGATTCCATAATGTTCTATCTCCTTTCTGATTTGATTTTGTGTATAATAAAAGGCCCTTTTAGGCCTTGGATTGTTGTTTCTATGAAATTGGCTTAGTTTTATAGTAATTTAGAAACTCTTGGAACAAACAAACTCAACACAGATAATCATATTTCCAAGGTAGTCTTGAATGCTAATAATAATGGAGTAACGTTTACGATTGATGGCGTTCCTTATACTTCACCAATAATGGTTGCGGGAAAGAGCATTACTAGAATGGAAATTGATACAACATTATCTAAATTAACCCTTGTTTTCTTTTATGATGGACAAATCATAAAACGGTATGTATCCTTGTCAGCATCTTAATTTATCAGTTGCAGAGACTTGTATTCCAATAGCAAACAATCTTTTTGTAGATTAAGCCGTACCAAAAATTATCATAGTTACCCATTTTTTTCCGGAAAATGTAGAACCAGCTGTTGCAATTTTTAAATTATTTCCGTCTTTTACTGCTGTAAAATTGTAAACACCGCTATCTTCAACTTTTGTTTGACATATACCGCTAGCATATGTAGGAATGCTTCCAAAAATAGATTGAAGTGTCTTAGTTGCTACTCCATTTGTAAAGGTAAACTCTTCGATAATTAAAACAATTGTTGTAGTTTTAACTTTTATTTTAAAATATCCCGAATCTAAATTACTATTTTGTTTAGCAATCGCAGTCACCACATCCGCTGCACTGTCTGGCAATTTCGATACATCACCGATCTTCTGATTTACAGAATACAACGCTGCCATACTGGCAATCTTATCCGGATCATTAACGATCTGGCTTACTACTGCTGCTGCAATGGCTTCAATGGCATCACTGTTTCCTTTTATTCCTTCCTCCATATGTGTCAGTCTTTCCGCTGATAATGGCGTACTGGTATCAGGCTTATTTTTCCAAAGCTGTTTTACATAAGCCGTAAAGCTGCTTAATTTCATGTTTCTATTCCTCCTTCAGTTGGATAAATATCTTTTGATGGATACAGGTCTGTATCTGGATGCAGGGTAAACAGATCCTCTCCAGGATAAAGCGTGGTTGCCGGATATAAGGTTGTCTGTGGATACAGGGTATAAATTTCAACCTCGATCTTTATCTTCCCGCCTGCAGTCACCGGGTTTGGCGTGATCGATACTGATTGGATATAAATACTGTCTGCCATTATTCAGCCACCACCTCTATACATTCCATCAAAATCTCTTCTGCTACTTTATAGGTGAAATAAAGGCGATAGGTCACACGTTTTTGCGGAGCTATCATGGCACGGATCACATCCCCATTGATCTCACATTCACCCTGGGCTTCGGTTTCATAGTTGCCTTTAAGTTCCCAGGTGGCATCCCGGATCGTGAAGGGAGCCTGATCTCTTGCGTGTATCCGAAGTCCAATGCTTTTATTTTCACCTACATAGAAATGGACCCGTTGCATCTTTTTCCTCCTTCCACTAACAGTTCCGTATAAATCTGCGGTGCTACAAGTTCAGCCTCCCATTCCGTTTCAAGAAGCTGTCCATAGTAAGGAACCGGCTCCACATGAGCACACAGCAATGCTGTATTGACTACAAACAACATCTTTGCTATATATGCCTGATTACCAGCCTCATCCTCTGCCAGGATCTCCACCACATATTCCCCGTCCGTATCAAAGGGGACCGGTACATTCCACCAGTCCCCTTCTGATCGGTTCAGCTCGACTTCACAGCCGTCTACACGGCCAAAAACACGTTTGACCATTATAGCCTCCTATTAGTCGGTAACCTCCACGCTGATCACATAGGTCTTGCCACAGTCTACTGGGTTTGGATTGATCGTTACAGACTTGATCACAGGCGCTGTTGTATCTACTGTTACGGTTCTGGTAACGGTTGTAGTCTTACCTGCAGAGTCTTTCGCAACAACTGTAATGGTATTTGTACCAGTAACCAGTGTCAGTGCCTTACTAAAGGTACCATCAGATCCGACTGTTACTGTTTCCGCAGTACCACTGTTCAGCTTGACTGTTACTGTAACAGGGCTGGAAGTTGCGTCATTGGTAGTACCGGTAACAGTAACCGCAGTCTTGTTGGTAACCAGTTTATCTGCCGGAGCTGTGATAGAAAGTGTAGGTGGTACAGTATCGATCTTGAATGTAACGGTCTTCTGTGTAGCCGCATTTCCATCAAAGTCAGATGCATCGATCTTAATTGTATGGCTGCCATCTGCCAGAGCTGTAGTTGGAGTATAAGTACACTCATATCCACCTGTAACAGCTGTTTTAGTAATGCTGTCACCTGTAACCTTGCTGCCACTGTCAATGGTAATACCAATAGTTGCAGGATTAACACCAGAATCCGCATCTGTTACTTTCCACTTAATAGTTGGCTTATTGTTGGTGATATAAGATCCTGCTGTTGGACTGGTAATGGTAATAGCCGGTGCAACTTTCTCTTTTACTTTTAATTTCAGACTGACTCCCAAGGTCGTATCTGAATCCGTCTTTGTCGTTGTATTTCCAGCCACATCCGTTGCCTTGACCGTTACCGGATAATAATGTCCGTCATTGATGGTATAACTGGACTTAGATGGAGCTGTGATCGTAGCTTCATATTTTCCTGTGCTGGAATTTAATGTTAATGTAGTTGTTACGCCATTAATGATGGCCTGTACTGTTTTTACTGCCATTATTTTATCTCCTTCTTTTTATCTGTTTTTTCTAACCCACGTACAACAACCGCTGCATTACTGAGCAGCGCCGCCTGATCCGGGCCGGTTACAATAAGATGATCAAAAATATAGAGCAACGTTGCCCGCTGCTCCTCTGATAAGTTATACATGTGCTTCCTTTCTGATCAGGCTTTTCAGCCTGTCAATTTCCTCCTGCTGGCTCTGCATAGCAGCTACCAGCAGGGGAATGTAATTGGTATACGGGATGGTAAAATATCTTCCACTATGTCCATACAGAGGAAGGTTTAACCCCTGTTTTCTGCATATCCTGCGGACATCCTGAGCAATAAAACCTATACCTTCATGGTCTGTCCGTTTCATATTGTAGGATACCGGCTGGAGCTGTTTGATGATCTGAAGTGCTGTTCCTGTATCTACTTTATGGATATTTTCCTTTAATCTTCGGTCTGAGTACTCATCTATTGTCCCAATGATCGTATTGGCTCTGAGCTTGTCACACCCAATGGTATTGGCGCCTATATCCGCCATGGACGCATAACAATCTACAGAAAAAGTATCCCTGCATGTAAATCTGGATGCAAGTACGGTTTCACCATAAATGGTAGCACCTGTAGCAGTGGTACCGATCTCTATATTTTTTGCAAGGACTTTACCATTCTGATCTACCGTAAACTGACCATCACCAACATTGATACTTCCCTTGAACAGACCTTCCACTACGGTCAGTTTCCCGTCTGCAGTCAAGGAAGAATAGGTGGACGTCCAGCTAAAGCGATTGCCTTTAATATCAATGCCGCCACTTTCAATGGATAATTGAGCCGATACTTCTCCCTTTTTAACCATCAGTTTTATGTTCTCTGCCGTCATCGTGATTTGAGAAGATAATTCTCCTTCTGCAGCAGACGCTCGTTTTACTTCTGCGGCGATCTGTTCTGCAGTGATCGTCAGTTTTGCCTCTGTCCGTTTTTCCAGATCTACCAGGTTTGCTGATACTTCATCTACATTTTTCTTTAAATATGCAGCCTTGCCTTTTAAGCGGATAATGTCCGCGTTGGTCCCCTGCTCTTCCTTTCGTATTTCTTCACCTGTTGCGCTATAGGTATCCTGTAAGGCATGGATCCCTTTCATCGTCCTCTTAATGATGTAAGAAACAATTGTCCCTTCTTCCGACTTGATCAAGCCGGCATCTCCCAGTTCTAAATATGGCAAGCCTTTTAGCAGATCACATTCGTAAGGAACATAAGGCCGGCTGCTCACCATTCCATAAATCCCCGCTGCGATCTGCTGTAATTCATCTGCGCCCTTGCCGTATAGCAGGAAATTACCTTCTACTACCAGACAATTACCGGTTCCATAGATCGCACCAATATCCTCTTCTTCCTGGCGGATCTGTACCGCTTCAATTGCTTTTACCGTGTAATCTTCAAAAACACAAGATTTATACAGATTTTGTGAAATTATTTCATCATAGACCTGCTCATTCATTTCACCTGGAACAAGAGGATATAATTCATCTGACGGATACAGATTTTCAGCTGGTGCCAAAATATAATTCGGTTGCAATGCAATATGCTGTAAAATCCCTTCCCGGTCAAAATGGCCAAACACACCATTCATCTGTTCACATGCAATCAAAGTATCCCGACCAGACAATTCTTCTACACTCATTGTCTTTTCAATCAAAATACTGTCATTTGGAAGATAAGATGGAACCTTTTCCGTCACACCAACGTACTGACATAAACTGGATCTGAATTCTTTCAATGTCATTGGAAACAAAAGATTGTTATACCACTGTGCCACATTTACATCAAATAGAGACATCTGGTCCAGACCCACAATATCCAGGTATTTTCTATCTGTTTCTTTTTCTGCGGATTTAATGATATATACTCCTAAAGGCATCCGATATCCATTAGGATATATATCATCACCTGGAAACAGGCCTGCTTCTGGCCATATTCCCTCCAGGATCTGATAAACTTTCATTCTGGCTTCTTTTACAACTTCCGTAACATTAAGAAGTGTAATTTTTAACTGTGATGCCTCGCAGCTTCCAAATTCCAGATTTTCATTACTGGACAATGCCTCATCCAGTTCCATTGTTTCCGCTTTTATGTTACTGCTTGAAAGATGCAGGTAAGGTTCTTCTTCTCCTTTGTGATAAAAGTCCAGGATCAGCTGTTTATCTGTACTGTCTGCCCGATACAGTTCTTTTAATCGTTCATCCACATTTAACATAAGCTGCCTCCCTAATATTCTGTCAACTGAATATCAAATGGCTCATAGACCATATCCAGTTTTCTTTCATTCACATGAGAGATCGTATATTCAATATCTGCGATATAAAATACTCCTGACTTATAATCCATTTCCTCATCGTTCCAATACGTGACAGATACCTTTCTTTCCCGCTCTCCTCCTGACACGATCCCCGCATCTATGATCGCTTTAACGACTATCTTTTCACCCAGATACAGTTTCCGGATCGGTACTGTCAGGCTCGTCTTATAATTCGGCGATGTCTGACGGTGGAGCAATGCCGTTGCATCACGGGATGCATCCAGTTCCAGTCTCTGATTGGGTGTACTTTTATATTTCTCCAGATACTTATTCGGAAGGACGGTATTTCCAAACTTTATAAGCCATCCTTTAAAAGCCATAGTCCTTTCTCCTTACATAAGCAGCGGATTTTTTCCCGTCTGCTTTCTTGCCAACCGGTTACGTTTTACCACATTTTCATACACTACCTTTCCATCCAGATTGATCATCAGCTGAATATCTCCACCCAGTCCAGCACCTGCCTCTTTCAAAGCTTCCAGCAATGCCTGCTTGATCGTAGACAATGGAGAGACAACTTCTGCTTCCCGGTTGTTGTCTCCAAGGATCGCCGCAAATTCTCCGGCCTGTCTTGGAACAACGGTTCCTGTAGCCAGTCTAGGAAGTTTCATCGATGAGACATTAAATCCAAAATGCTGACCACCGGCAAGGGGCACCCAGTCCGGTACATCAAAACTGATACCATTTAAACCTTCCACAATATGATTGATCGCAACTTCTACTGTGGAAATGATCCCGTTAAAAACACTCTTAAATATATCTTTTATACCATTTAAGGCCTTTTCCATATCTCCGGTAAATACGCCCTGTATAAACTCCAGGATGCCGTTTAAAGCGTCTGTTACACCTTGGGCTGCAGTGCTTACTACTGCAAGAAGCGCAGTAAAAAATCCTCCAACATTTTCAATGGCTGCACCAATAAGCGGGGCAAAACTCTGAACGATCCAGTTTAAAAGCGACTGCAGTACCTGGTTCCATAAGACGGTTAGGGTATCTGCAACGTTTCCGAATAATTCTACAAAACTTTTAATAAATGGCTGCAAATATTGGCTTTTGACTTCTGTAAATTTATCTGCCACTTTCTGAAGTGCCGGCAATATGTATGTTTCAAATGCTTCCAGAGCGCTTTTGTGGATTTCTGTAAGTCCCTCTGTAAATGCGTCAAACATAGGTGCTACATGCTCATCATATGTCTGGTTTATCTGATCAAACGCATCTGTAAACAGATCTTTAAGATCTCCCATTATCTGAGCAGCAACTCCCAGAAGCCCGTCAAATGCCTGTTTAAAACCGGCCGTATTATTTGTAAGAGGCGTCAGCAGGGCGTTTAAAAGATCCCACCCAAGCTTGGCAAACACTTCTGTCAAACCCATGAAGGAGTTGGAAAAAAAGCCGATCAGATTTGCAGTAAATGTCTGCCCGTTTTCATCTGCAAAGACACTGAATACTTCTGCGAAAGCTGCGGAAAAATTTGCCACAATATCTGCTATGTCCCCGGTTATATCAAACATGTCTATGATATATTGCTTGATCCGTTCCCGGACTTCTTCCAGATACTTTGCAGTGCCACCGACCAGGTTTGCTGCCAGCGTAATACCAACTGACGCAACAGAACCTGCAATCACGCCTAAATCATAGACCATTTTATTTCCCCAGGTACTTGCTGCAGCCTGGACTCGCGGATCTGAAAAAATATCAGCCAGGCTTTCCTTAATACTCTGAAGCCCTTTCTGGATCGTAGCGAACCGGGAAGTAGTATCTCCTAATCCTACCTTAAATCCTTTGGCAAACAGATTAGACAGATCACTCCATTTCTTTTTTAATGCATCCAGGGCTTTTGACAGTGAGCTGGATACTGCCACCGTTTCAAACATCTGGGACGGATCTGTTCCGGAACCGCCGCCTCCGCCACCTGCATTATTTTGACTTAAGACATTTAATTTATCAAAAGCTGCCAGACTATTCTTTGCATCTTTTGCTGCGCTTCCTGTCTTTTTAAGACTTTTTGCATAATCTTCCTGGGTCTTCTTAGCCTTCACAAAGGTGGATTTCCCAGTTAATGCCGCTACCAGTTGCCCGATCCAGGCCAGTGCCTGGGCTATCGCATCAATCAATGCAGTGATTGCCGGTACCGCAACACTTAAAATGGGAGCAAAACCGGCTGCCAGGCTGTTCTTTAAATACAATAAAGAAGAGGACAGACCGGATAATGTCTGGTTTGCGCTTCCGGAATATCTTGCAAGGTTTTGAAAGCCTTCCTTTGTCGCGCTCATCACTGCCATTACCGCCTGCATGACAAACCGCATCATCATCATGCGACTGATCCGGCCTAAGAGCTGCATCCCTTTCCCTGAGTTTTTCGCCGCTTTACCAGCGCCATTTACAGAGTCCCTTAATTTATCCGCAGATGCTTTTGCCTTTTTCTGTCCGGCATCTGCATTTAAAAGAGATTTTTTATATTCATTCTCTGCCTGGATCACCTGCTGCAGTTGAACATAGGTCTGATCATAATCTGCATCTCCAAGTGATATTCCCTGCTGCTCCATTCCCAGTAGTTTACTTCTGAGTGCTTCCTTCTGTCCTTCAAAAGAGTCTGCGTCAAACTGAACCGGGATTTTAACAGGAGTGGTAAGGTTCTTTTTATAAGTGTTCAATTCGGACTGTGCCTGGTTTAAAGCTTTATAGGTACTGTCATACAAGGCATCACCAAAGCTTTTTCCCTGGCTTTCCAGGTCTTTGAGTTCTTTCTTTAAACGATCAATCTTCCCCTGCAGGGAGTCCGCCGGAAAAATAACTGCGTCTGGCGTTGGATTAGTCAGTTCCTGCTTATAATCTTTTAAAGCCTGCTTGACTTTTTCCAACTTCAGATAAGCCTCATCATATTTTTCGTCACCAAAGTACATCCCCTGGCTTTCCAGGTCTTTGAGTTCTTGCTTCAATTCGCTGATCTTCTGTGCAAATTCATTGGTTGCCTTTTCCGCTTCCTCTTCTCCGGATACATACTTATCAATAAATTCTATTGCCGCAGGATCATAACCATATGCTGAAGGATCGTCTACCTTTACCCGTCTGGCAGGTGTCGGCTCCTGTTCCTGGTATTCCCCACGATCTACTTTGATGGCATCCATCTGTTCCTGCAGGCTTTTGGTCTGTCTTTCTGCCTGTTTAGCTGACTCTGTTACCTGATCAATTCCCTCAGCTGCCTTGGAAGACTGGGCTGCTGCTGTTTCTGCCGCCTGGCCCACATTATTAAACACATTTGAAATATTGTCAGAAAGCCTGTCAACTGCTTTAGTGAGTCTGTCAAAAGCTTTTTCCAGTGTTCCGGTTCCTTTTTCCAGTCCAGAGGTATCAATTTTTGTATCAAATTTCAGACTGCCATCAGCTGCCATATCCTCACCTCTTTTCCAGGCATCAAAATAAGACGCTGTCACGCGCCTCAGCCTAATAACTTATTCCAATAGTCAATTTCTTCCTGTTCTTCTTTCGTATACCGTTTCTTAAGGTCACAGATCTTTTTATTGTTTCTACGAAATTCTCTTTCCCATTTTTCCAGGTGCTTACCTTTTGCCATTTTCTGCCGGATCCCCAGTACGGTGGAAAAGATACCTTCCCGGATTTCCATGAAATATCCCACAAAGGTCCACCAGTGAATATATGGGACGGATCTTACTTCGCATCCGGCCACCTGGTTGATAGCCGGAAACAGGATCGGCTCATCCTGCTCCCAGTCCATCACCTTGACCGGCATTATATCCTCTTCATCTTCCTGGCCACAGTCCAGGAACCAGAGCGCCTTTTTAGCTGCCTCTTCATAAAGTTCCTTTGGCATATCTGTCCAGCCTTCATACAGGATCTTACACATAACCACGTGAGCTTCTTCTACCGTAAGCTCTGGATCATTAAACGCCTGCATGATCACCAGGATATCCCTGTAGTCCGTTCTGATCTTCCATTCCTTTTTGCCTACCTTAAGAGTGACAGGAAGCTGGCCTAACCGGATCATTTTGTATAGCCGGCCGTATACTTCTGGATCCGCTTATTGCTTGCCTCTACTCCGGCTTTCATGTTTTTCTTGATGATCGGCATCAGACCGTTCATAACGGACTCAAACAGGAGCTTTCCGCCTTTTACTGGTGAAAATGGAGACTGACCATTAAACAGCGTGTCATAAACGTCTGCGTTAAAAATAGCATTAAAACAGTCTTTTACGCCCTGCTCTGCTTTCTTCCACTCAATACTTGCATTTTCATCTGTTGGATCTACGGTACCGTCCTCCAAAAGCTTGACGTTGCCCTGAAGCTCATCTTTCACATGCCCCAGCTTCTCCATTTCATCCATGCAGCGCTGCCACATATTCAGATCAGAAGGATTAATCCGGATCACACGGTCCGGATCATCATTTATCATGTACTCCTTATAACCTTCATCAAATTTAAGGCTTTCCATATATAGTCTCCTTATTCACTGTCAGGTGTAAACGTCTTTGTTTCTAAGGCAAAAGTTCCCTTTACTCTGTTGCCTGTATGATGTACATTAAACGGGATCTGATAACCGGTGGTATCTCCGCCATAGCTTGACACTTCAATAATCACATCTTCGCGATAAGCCACATAAGAGCCTGCTGCTCCAGATGCCGACTCCCAAAGGTGTACTTCAACAACGGTAGTTTTTAAGTCATCTAGGGTCTGACGTTCATCAATGATCCCCTGAAGCCGTTCAAACATAGGATCACCCACAACCGCATAAAACGGATCTGCCGTAGCCTGTGGCTGGTAGCTGTCCAATGTAACGGATGTTTCACCCAGAATATTGTTCTTGGTATCCACATTGGCATTCATTTCTACGTTGTATTCTTCCAGGTCTTTTCCTAAACGGACATAAGCTGTTTCCTTTGTGCCCGGAAGAGCAGAGTCAATAAAGTTACCCATGAATTTTCTTTTGATCTTCTGTCCTGCAATAGGTGCTTTATCTGCCATTTATTCTTCCTCACTTTCTACTTTGTACTGGGCATAGATCTGCAGCTGATACATAACGCCCTGATCAACGGTATCTCCCATCAGGCCCATGCTCATGGCATTGGCTGTGGTTGCCTTTAAAAATGTGGCCTCTTTCACTTCATCACCCACATTTACTTCTATTCCACTCTCTTCTGGAAGCTGCTCTAGCCAATAGGCCAGTTCCAAAAGGAAATTGCTGTTTGCCAGCCGGTTGTAATCTGTAAAGGACTGTCCCACTGCATACATAACAAAGTTATGCCTGCGGATCTGATTACCCAGGATATCTTCTTTCACCAGGCTGTCACCATTGCTGGACAGGCCGTAATTAACCGGATCCGGTTCTGTAAAATCAATGTGAATATCATCACCGGTCAGAAACTCGGATATCTTGGGATATTCCGTTAGTTTCTGACGCATATATTCAATGATCGTCATATCCTGCCTCCTCTGCTAAGCACTGCCTGCGCCGCCTGAAGGATATCATCCTTATGATCTGCTTTCATACGTTCAAACCATTTCTTTCCGCGCATAGGAGCACCAGCATAAGTCAGCTCTTTTCCTGTTGGTACCTTGATCTCATTTTTCTTCGCCCAGGCACTTCCAGTTGTTGGTGACACATAAAGGATGCCTTCATACAGGTAATGAGCAAACGGACCGGGAGTATCAATCTGGCCTGAACCGATTGTAGTGGCAGCCACCATCAGGTGTTTCAGCTCGCCGGCCTGACGCCTTGGCATATAATCACTCATATAGCGCATACATTCACTGTCGATTGCTGCTTGCACAGGTCCATTTTCAGCAACTTTATGTCTACGCCGCATTTCTGCCGTAGAAAGCATTTTTATAACTATTTTCATGGTTACACCTCCTACTTACAGGACAGCTCATAATGCTGGACCGCTTCACTACCATACAACCGTTCATCCACAGTTGTAACTGTTACATATCCATGGCTTGCTTTCAACGCTGCCAGTGACTTTGACATGGTTTCCTGACTGCTGCAGTCCATTTCGTCTTCAACGATACCTTTTACAGCCAGATCCTTTCCCTGGGTAAACGTAAGTGGATTGCAAAGACTTTCCAGCGGGATTACCAGAAGAACTGACGCTGCATCACGCTGGCCTGTTTTTAGAAAAGTAGACTGCCTCACATCTTCCCAATAAACATCTTCAACCGGTATCCGGATGTATCGCATATCCTTGCCGCATTTGTGGTATAAATACAAGGTTACATCTGCATTAGTAAACATCAGCACACCCCCTGATAGCATAAACCGGTATTTTCCAGCCATTTCTTAACGATCTGGTTTTGCTTCCTTATGGCAGCTTCTGTTAATTCCTGCGAAGATCCATAGGAAGCCGAATAAGTTCCGATCTTTTCAGAAGTCTTTCCGGATGCATTTTTTTCCGTCTTTTCCTGCCGACAGATAACCTCTGCCAGTTCACAGCAGCATAATTTTGCTTCTTCCGGAACATCTTCCATAATCGTCAGCCGTCCGAATGTATACTGATCCATGATCTGGCTTGCCTGTCTGGCATAAAAAGGAAAACCGGAGCTGATGGCCGCTTTCCTTCCAAGAAGATATTCATTTTTATAAAACTCTTCATCTGCATAAACCATCAGCTTTTTTCCTTTCTTTTATCACGCATTTTTGATAAGGGTTACATCCTTCGTTACTGCAGATGCAACCACCGTTACGGTCTCAGTGATCTGACTGTATCCGGTCTTTTTGATCTTTGCCGGATATGTACCAGGTCGCAGGTTAAATACTGCTTCGCCTGACGCATTGGTCTTTAATCTGGATCCATTTACATCTACAATAGCACCTTCAATTGCTTCCGGACTTCCTGCGTTATCCTTTACAGTAAAGGTTACAGTCTGAGTAGTTACCGGTGTTGCCGGTTCCAGATAAGCAAACGGGCAGCCTACACGGTCCTCATCCATTCTGGTTGCCGGATTTGGAAGAGCCCAACCCATACGAAATACAATACGCAGAGCTACCATATCCTGCTGAGCCAGGTTATAAACGATATCCTTAGTGATCGGATCCTGGATAACTCCCTGGTCAAGGATCTTTACAGTAACGTCCTGACGAATTGCATATACCGCCTGCTTAAAATCACCTACGATCAGCTGAGCAATGCTGTTATCATAAGCACCGTTCTGCGGGAAATACATAGGCGCACCGTCCAGTGCGTAATTAGTGGATCCCTGCATGTCGCTCTTAAAAATCGGTGTTCCGTCCGTTGCCTTGATGCCTCTTAACTTTGCTCTCATACCCATGGCTGCCAGAGCGCCAGTTGCCATGTAACCATCCTCTTCAACTTTGGAGATCACGCCATTCTCTCCCAGAAGCAGGTTGTAATAATCCGGAGTAGATCCAGGTGCTACGTTGTTGCCTGCCTGACGTGCCAGGGTGATGATATCGTTCTGCCATACTCTCGGGCGATTTACACCGAAGATGATCGCAGAGTCTACTCTCTGGCCGATTGCTTCATTTACTCTTGGAGTGATCTCACCAAAAATATCAAACTCCGCATCATCTAATACTGCCTCTGGGATCGGCACGATAACAGCCAGCTCAGCTGCATCCAGATATACGTTATCCCAAGCCTGGCGGCTGGTCTGTTTCATACCAGTGTCACCATCCACCCAGTACGCAGTTGGGAGGAAATCCAATACACGGATCCTGGTCTGGTCACTGGTCATGTTTGGCAGCTTTCGTGCCATGCTCATAAATACGGACTGCTTCGGTGCGTCCTGAAAAATGGTAGATACTACCTGTTCGCGGATGATTGCCTCCGCATCAGATCTGCTTGTAATATGTACTGGCATAAATCAATTACCTCCTTATTCTCTTCCAAAAATACTTCTTAAGGCTTCATTTGCCCTTGTCTTTGTGTCCTCAGTTCCTTTACCGCCCGATCCAGGAGTATAAGAAACCACTTTGGGTATCTGTGTGTCCTGAAACAAATAGGCATTGTCTTTCTTGACTGCCTCCAGAGCAGTTTTAATATCCGCTTCCTGGTTCTTGCTGGCTTTCAGCTTCTCTACATCCATGAATGGCATTACCGCTTTCAGATCACGGGGCTTGTACCCTTCTGCAGTAGTCTTTAAAAGATCATTAAAGTCACGATCCGCAATCTGCTTCTGGTACTCCGCATCCTTGGCTGCCAGATCTGCGGTCAGCTTGATGACTTTTCCCTGCAAGTCCTGAACATTGACGCCCTCAAAGCTTTTCAGGGTTGTCTGGGCTGTATCCAACTGAGTCTTATAGTTATCTCTTTCTGTCTTTATGGCTTCAATATCCCTGCCATTCTCAGCCATAATGTTGTCCACCTGTTCCTTTGACAGGCCCATGTCCTCTAAAAATTTTCTCTTCATTTTCTTCCTTTCCCACTACGCTTTTTACGGGGTTGCTTCCCTTGTGCTGGTAGTTTTACGTCATTCCGGACAATTTTCTGCATAAAAATAACACGCATCTCTGCGTGCCTACTGCTCGATCTTATTACATTTGGTACACCGTCTTACATAACCGCCATAAGGACCGGAAGCCCGGCTCCAGTGCTTGCGGTAGTGATGGCAACATTCTTTTTTCTTGAAAAACCTCTGCCAGATCCATGATATAAGTCCCGTAAGATCACCTTCTTTCATTTGCGACGTCGCAATTATTCTTCATAAATCACGTCTAACCCATAAGCTATTGCGGCATCGTGTTCAATCCGACACCCTCTAGCCTTTTCCCAACCCTTGCAGAAATAAGCTGCATGGCAAAGGGACATATTTTCCAGACTTTTAGCAAGGAAACAAAGAGGTATCTGTACCACTCCACGTTCTTTCATCTTTTCATTGCTATACCATTCATCAGTAAACAGGGTGTTTACAATTTCATAACCTTTAGCTTCCAGTATCTTAATCGCCTGTTCCCTGGTTGCAATAATCTCTTCATCTGTTTTTCCAGCCATGGGCTGACTAAGCATTGCTTTCTTCATCTTCTTATCCTCTCTTTCTTAAAAATGGGCACAAAAATACCACCGGCCTACTGACTGGTGGTATTTTTTAACTTATTTCTGATTTTTTCTTTATAATCCTCAATTCCATTGTACTCATCCCAATTATATGGCGGAAATGGTGTGACAAAAGTCTCTTTCCACTTTGCCCGAAGATTTTTCATTTCATCATCCGTTTTTAAGTACTGAATTAAGTCCATCTGAAACATCCTTCATAATGTTTTAACAAATGGTATCAATAATTATGCCATTTGCATTTCTTACAAATTGTTTCCCAATCGTCTTTTTTCTTAAATCGATCAGGAAGCTTATCTGCTTTTAAACGCCCATCAACTGCATCTACATTTTCGATACAATCAATATCCTCAATCATTTCATCCACAAGAGGACATTTTACGAATCTATCATCTTCCATGTCTCACTATCTCCAATGCTTTCAAAATGTTGTCAGAATACTCTTCCCGCTTAAATGCAGTACGGATAAATGCATCCGATGTTCTTACGTATGCAGCTCCATCTTCACTGTAGTACCGCTCGAACTGCCCCTTCCAGACGGTCTCTGAAAATGATGCCCGGCGGATAAAACCTTTTGCTTCGTCAAAAGTTACTTCATGCTGCCGTTCATCGTTAATGTGTTCGCTGTCAAAGCTGAGTTTTTCAAAATCCACTTTGCTCGGTTCAAGATTAATCTTTCCTCGGAAACCCAATTCCTTTAACTCTGATTTTATTATAGCAATTCTCTTCCGTTTTTCAATAGCTTCCAGTTCTTCCTTGGTCGGATTAGCCTCGCCAACCTTCAACCGCTCCCTCTGCTGCCGCAGGCCCATAGCCTTTGAAAATTCCACATAGGTCTTTTCTGTTAATCGCTTCCTGCATCTGGCAGCAGTCAGGTCATCTTTATCAGCTCTGGCCTTTTCCAGGAGCTTAATGTCCTGTTTCTGCTTCCGGATCGTGCGTTCCAGCTTCCGCTGATACTGCAGCGCCGCATATGTATCATACTCTTTACCATGAAAGGACTTCTTTTCATTCTCTTTCCTGTTCTGCTCCACAAGCCACTCATCTGTGTATTTACGTTTTGAAATACCAGGAATAAAAGGAAAACGGATGTGGTAGCAGTTGATCCCAGCAAATCCCAGCATCTCTCCCAAACCACAGACAGTACGCATTTCAGCGGAGCTATATACTTTACCCTGCCAGCTTTGGTGGTTCATGTATCCAGTTCCTGTATTACGGGCTCCTAAATGCCATTCAACTTCCCAGTAGTCCGTTCCCAGCTCTTTTGCGTTATGCTCATTCACCTTATCGGTCATCTGCGCAATGCCTGTCATAACAGCTCTCCTGGCCGCCACCTCAATACGGTCCGACCTTCCTGATGCATAATCAACCACCCGAACGCCACTGGATGTCATCTCATCGATCACATCACCGATTGCCTGGCTGTATGTCTTAGCGCCAGTAGTGATCTTCATCATGGCTTCATCTAAGCTGCGTTCCAGATACTCAGACATAGGAGTAAACACTTTTTTCCCGTTTCCCATTGGCACATTAAAACCGGTTGTCTTTGTGATATTTTCCATAGGCCTAAGACTATCCGTTGTCTGATCCTTTACTGCCTGCACCACCTGTTTTAGCCAGTCATTATCCTCATACGGGATCGCATCCATGCCTACAGCTTTGTAGATCTCACTATTTCTCACATAATCAGATCTTGCTGCAGTTTCATAGATCTCATCAATATCGATCCCTGCAGTTTTTACACCTTCCCGTAGGATCTCTTTGATCCGCTTCTTACTCATGCCTATGGCAGTCATACGATTAAGCAGCCAATCTGTCACCGGCGTGATCTGGGAACATTCCCGGATCCGGTTTACGACCTCTAACATGATATCCATTTCCAATGCTGTCATGGTACGTTCTAATGGCTTCGGCAACTTTTCAAGTTCTTCCGGCGTCAATCAGATCACTCCTCTACGTTTGCTGGTTCAGGAAGGTTCTTCTGGGCCTCTTCCATTGTCTCCCCATACCACTTGCTTCTGTACTCTGCCAAGCTCATTACACCCATGGCAACATCCGCACGATCCGTCTGACGGTCTGCCTCTGCATCCACTACAATGCTGTCATCCCAGTCAAAGGAAACCTGATAGTCATTGCCCGGTGGTACCAGACCGTACAAGGAAGCCCAAAAATTCATGGCATATACCAAATCTTCCAGAGCAGTCTGTAAAGCAAGCTGTGTATCTGACACAAAGGTATAGGAGCGCTGCTTGCTGGTCTTGATCTCCGTTGCTGTCTTATCCACATTCTGAGGATCCGAAAGCGTTCCATAAGCCAGACAGCAGGCAAACTCTATCAACTTCAACTGATTATTAAATCCATTGAATAATGCTGTATCCCGGATCTCCGGAGAAAATGTGTCTATAAAAGGCTTGTCTGATGCACCGGTGTTATACTCCACGTTGCGGTATAACCTGTCCTGGCCGCCTGGGTACTCAAACTTATCCAGGTCACGGTTATACTTAAGCATTGAAGTTGCCACATGCACTGCCAACTGCGTGCCCTCATACTCCCAGCAGATATTGGAATAACGCCTGTCTCCCTCTTTGATCAGCTCCACCGCTCTGGAATATACGGATACTCCCAATGGGCTTCCCGTATCATCCGCATTTGCAAGTGGTACCTTAAAATACCCAAACAGAAGCCGATCGGCACCCTCCAGCACTGCTTCCGGCATTAATTCTGACCACCTATCCACTGCATTTACGCTGATCTCGCTTCCAAGGCTGTAGTCATTGGTTGCAACAAAGGCCCTGTTTGTGATCCGGATCTGTTCTCCCTGCAGCGTATGGACTTCCAATCTGGTATAGATCTTCTGTCCTTTCCGGAACTGCTCCGTAAACACACACTGTTGGATCTGGCCGGAGTCGTCAAAAGCAAGAGGGAAGAAACAGTCTGCCTGTACATACTGAATTGCAAGACCTGTTTTTGTAACATACGGTTTTAAAATCAAGCTGCCTTTCGCACATCCGTACTCCACATACCTGCGGATATTTTTCAGTACCTTTTTCTGATACTGATCATTCAGATAGGCTGCAGAAGAGCCTCCTGTTATCTCCGACTTCATTTCCAGGGTTACAAGCCTTGCAACTTCAGAGGCAATAGCCGCCGGCAGCTGCGCACTTTTCACTTTCTTCCGGTCTACCCATGGCGCATTATCCTCATACATGGCCGTCCATAACTCTATTCTTCGGGCCATTTCAGAAGTCATGCAAACATCAACCTGTGTATCCGAGTTCTGATTTAAAACCTGCGTGATCGCAGCCAGCATTTTAGAAAATTTCATTGTTATCACCTCTATTCGTACCGGATAAACCGGCTGATGTCCCGCTCAAATGTGTACTCAAAAGCATCCAGCGTATCAATATCACTGGTACCATCATCCAGTCGCACATCTTCCACAAGACTTTTCTTCTCGTCCCACAACGCCGTTGTCAGGGCATCTTCCAGGCTCTGGCACTGATCTTTTACATAGAAAAAGCGGTGCTGGCTAAGCATCCGCTGCATAAATCGTATTCTGTCATTGATCGTTGTCTTCAAAGCATTCTCGATCCGGATCCACCCAAGCCCCGCCTTTCTGACTGCTGTTCTCAGGCCTGCGATCAACGTTTGTTCGGCACTATCACAGTAAACAACTGTAATAAATCCATACAGATTGATGATCTTCAGACAAAAGTCTACAAATAGTTCTCCCAGCTTATCCGGATCAATGCTGCCATTTACACTTATATGGCGTTCACTGGCAAGTACCGCAATGCTTTGATAAGCTCTGGAATATGCAGTGGCAACAAAGGCATGTCCTGATCCTGAACCACCAAAGTCAACGCCAATATTAATCTGTAAAAGGCTTTTGGGCTTCTCATAAATTGCATATGGGTTAATGCCTCCACTGGATGTCGCGTCACACATCAGTTTATACACAGAGCCTTCCGCAGCTACCCACAAACCACGGATGTACCGATCATACAGGACCGTTCCTCTGTATTCCTTGCAAAGTTCATCCACAAATACCCGGCTAAGAAATGGATTATCGAAGATCTCATATTTCTGACAGTAAATGTCCGCATCAGAGTCTAGGAACTTTTTAAACCAATGCTGCGGAGCATCCGGGTTACAGGCCCCGTCAAAACAGGAATACGGCTTATCCAGACGGGATTTAAGCATGTTAAAGACATCCGGGTTCCAGTCTACAACCTCATCACCATAACAATACTTTAGTGAAGAGCCTCTGATTTTAGATACCTGACTGACTTTCTCAGCACCCAGGCAGTAAACATCTTCTCCAAACATAGGGCAGATGTTTTGAGAATTAATATCACCTACCAGGTTGGCTCCCCAAATACGCTGCAACGGTTCAATGATGTTTCGCTGAATCGTGCCCTTAGAAACGCCCAGGATCGCCACTAGACCCTCTTTTCCTCTCCTGGCACGAATTCTCTTAGGGATTACATAATAGTCCATATAGGTCTTTCCGGAACGTGTCGCACCAACCTTAACATTCCAACGGTGGTTTGCATTCTGGAAAAACTCCTGCTGTTTATCAGAAAATGGCATACTATACAACCCCTTTGATCTCGCTAAGAACCTGATCCAGACGGCTCAGCTCCTCTTCGTTGTCGGTCCCCTTAAGTTTATCCGTCTGGGCCTTGATCTGAGCTATGCGGGCTTTCTGTTCATCACTGGCAAGATCCCAGCGTTTGTGCAATAACTCATCATACTGTTTAACCAGGCTGCGAAGCTCCGACTGTGCCCTAGCCTGGGCCTGTAGGAATTTTCCCTGCTTGTCCCAGGCATGCTGTACCTCCCAGCGTTCTCCGATTATGTTGCCGTCCTTATGCTCAATCTTTTCGATTGTCTTATCATCCCGGTCACGCACATACATAATTTGTTGCGCCCGGATAATAGCAGCATAAGCAATCTGGATCTGATCCCAGAGGACATCCAGCGGATCTGTCGGCATCTCCTGGATAATAGAAACGGTCTCCTCAGGCAAATACTTGCTGAAGAAACCGAATTTTTCTGCTTTCTTATTTCCCGGAGGTCCGCCAGAACTATTATGGTTTCCTGGCTGAGCGCCCCGTTTACGTTTTTGTGAACGCTCGTTTTTCTTATCCGAACGTTCGTTATCCCATTTATGCGTACACTTCCAACGACGGACCGTCCCTTCCGGCAGATTTAGTTGACTTGCAATCTCAACCAATTTCTCCCCTTCCAGATACATGGCCTTCGCCTGTTCTATTCTTGGATCCGGCGCTCTGGCCATGTCCGATCACCTCTCTTTCGTCGGTTTTGGGTATAGAAAAGGGATGAACATATCTTCTATGTATTTCCCATATGCGCTTCATCAATAACAGAATACAATTCTGATATCATTTTGTGAATTTCTAAAAACACCCCAGCTTGTTCTTCTGGTTCCAAATTTCTATTTCCACAATTCATTATATAATCTTCTATTTTTTGAGTTATCTCTTTTAACTTATTATAAAATGACTTATTGGAGTACTTAAAATAAAGAGCGTCTCTCCTCATATCAGTTAACACATTAACCAGTTCATTTGTATCAACTAATCGATCATTCTGAAATCGGATATATTTTCTAGCTGCTGGTATCTTTTCAATAAGGTACGCATCAAAAATTTTATTATAATAGTTAGATTTTAATGTTATCTCGCTTATTCTTTTAGCCTGATTATAGTTTAATCTAAAAATAACAACTGTAACAAGCATAGAAATAACGGCAATTACTGCTGATGCTAATGTGATTTTTTCCTGTATAGTCAATTATTTTTTCCTCCATCTATTCTAATTTTTTTAATATACTTTGTGATAATGCACTATTTGCCGTTTTTACCTTAGCGTGTTTTTCAGTTTGTAATAATCCAATTTGACCTACGATTTCAGAAAAAAAGCCTTGCACAAACGAAGAAGCTATTCCAATTATATGGTCCGGAAAAATTATCTCAAAATCTCTTGATAAATCTAGTCTTCCTTTTACTTGCTTATCATAAATTTCAATTCCAAATTCATACCCTGCTAAATTAGAAATATCCATTTTTAAGTTTAATATGACTTTATTTTCCATAGTCTTTATTCCCTTCTTAATGCAAAATTTAAGTTATATGCTGTTCCAGGCAATTTCGTGGAAATTGTTTGAAAAATATTAAAATCAGGAACATTTTCTATAAAATTATGGCTTTCATTAAATCCTATCCATTTGTCATTATCATATTTCATATACTCTGGTTTAAAAAGCATTACTCTATTTCCTGTTAAAATATAGCACCAATGACCATCTGATTTTTCTTCAAGTGACTTAATAAGTGAAGTCAGTCCCGTTCCACCTGTATGTTTCTTTTTTATACTCCCGGAAATTTTATGCTGAAAAGATGCAATAGTAAAAAAATCATTTTCTGAATAATCCTTACCAAAATATTTTGAATGATTTTCTTTTGCTATTAATAAGCTTTTATAACGCTCAGATAACTGATTTTGCAATAAAACTTTATTTTTTAAGGATTCATAAAAAAGTTTATCTGAAAAATTAACTATACAAGCATTTAAACCAAAACAGCTATTTTTAGTTTCTGTATTTAGATATTGCTTGGTAATATCTAAATCCACCAAACATTCCGACTCAGCATGTTCATTAGCATTACCGATTAACTCTACCATTACTTCTGCTAATTCTTCACATGCAGACCTTTCAATTTCATTATTTTGTAAGAAGCATCGAATATCTGTCATCAATATAGATAGATACTCTTTTTTCTTAGATGGTTTTATAATTTTTCTATAATGATTTTGATTTATATCAAATGCAAATCTTTGTTTATAACGTTCTATTTTTTCTTCATTACCATCTAGTAATATCAGTGGCGAAAATCGTATTCCTTCTGACCATATCGTATGTTCCGCTGTAAAAAAAATTGCAATTTGTTGTTTACGTTCGGATAATAAATAATTACAAATACACTCAAGTAAAACATACACTAGTTTATCATGAAAATAAAATCGTCCTAGATAGATCTCGATTGGAATTTTAATATTTGGATACTTATCTATTACATAATCAATAAAATAAATAATTTGTTTTAGTTCATTTCCTGTAAATACTTCTGAACTAATTCTAAAAATAGCTTTGCCATTTTTAAAGCATATTTTATGTTTATTGAAATTATGTGAATTTTTATTATTATCAATTAATAATCTTTGATTAAGCATAATATCCCCTTTTTTCTTTTCATCATACTCCAAAATACGACAAAAAGGAAGTCCCTGCGTCTAACAGAGGCTTCCAAGAAAAAGGGGAAGTACAAAATAGCAACTAAAATCATCGGAACGGAAGGAATTGAACCCTCAACACGCTGTTTAAAAGCCAGCTGCTCTACCACTGAGCTACGTTCCAAGGGGGAGGCAACAAGCTTTCACCTGCTGCCTAGTGGGGTTTGACGTAAGCCGTTGGCTGTATGCCTTTGGCTTAATTCATGCTACCATAATATCACGGAAGTACCCCTTCGTAGTTACCCACTTTTTTATTTTTCTTTCTGGCGCGTTCCTCTCGTTTCCCTTGAATCACACCGTATGTATATGCCATCGAAAGCATGAACGGTGAACACTTGCATTTATATCTATCCATAAGGCCCTGAAAAAATTCTGCCATATCCGTTCCAGCACAACCAACTACAGGCTGATAACCATTAATACGTAATTCTTCCTGAATGTTCATCTTATGCCACCTCCCCGTAAACAACCTTGCATTTATTGCTGTTGCCATTAGAGAGCATAAGCTCGATCACAGTGGGATAGCCATTCTCATTCACCCACTCTTTGACCTTCTCCAGAACGCTTCCCTTATACTGAACTGTAACACCGTCATGACCATTCCGGCTGTAAGCCGTTCTCACAATCTCATCTGTAAAAATATCCAGCTTCTGAATAATGGCACTGACTGCTTTATCATGGGGCCTACCAGACTCAGAAAGAATACCTAACTCTTTAGCAATACCTGTGCAGTCCCACAATTTCGGTTCGTCTAAGATTACTGTAGCATTAACTGGATAACCTGACTCAGAATAAATCCTCATTACTTCTGCCGCTATGTACTTAGAATCCACTCCGGCATCATGTAACGCAGCTTTGACATTCTTCACCATCATGTTCACGGAAGGAAGTTTCTCTTTCTTCTGCTTGTCCTTCTTTGGCATCTCGTAGGAACCGGTCTTGCGAAGAGTTGGAAGGACCTCATCTGCGATCCAGTCCGTGAAAGCTTCCGCATTTGGCTTATGGCTTTTGAATACCAGTTTGTACACACCACTTTCGGTAAGAAAATTCTCTCCTGCATTGTTCAATTTTCGGATGTGCAGATTATGCATATCCGAATTTTTTATCTTAATTACCTGTTTTTCATTAAAATTTCTGATACTACTATTTACATCAGTAATATCTAAGCATTCAGCTACATGCTTCGGATTAAATAATACCTGTCCGTTCAGTTCAAATACTTCTACATCGTGTCCTTCAAAAATCATTAAATTCTGCATTGCAATTTCCTCCTTGCAATTTCTGGCGGAATCACTTACAATACAAAGTGATCCCTGGATTTACAGGTTTCGGTTTTGAGCAATCACGGAACTCGCCAAAGTTTTTAACGTGACTGCTCTTTTTTGTTATCTAAATCCTTTTTGATTAGATCTACAACATACTGCATAAATGATTTATCTTCCATAACCGCTTTAATTTTAGCCGATTTGTGCAATTCATCATCAAGCCGTACAGTTAATTGTTTCACTTTCTTTCACCTCCTTGATATGTTTATGTTATCATACTGATAGTATGATGTCAATACCTTTAGTATGTTTTCATTGCTTGTTGAATTTAATTTACCTACATGTTATAATGTATATACATCATGGAAGGAGGATTTATTATGGACTCTGAAAATGCAGCTTTATTATGTTCGCGTTTAAAAGAACTGCGTTCATCTCTTAACTTAACCCAAAAAGAATTTGCTGAACAAGTGGGCGCTTCTACAGTAAGCATTTCTTCCTACGAAATCGGAGCCAAAACACCATCCCTAGAAATGCTTCTATCAATTGCTAAAACTTTTCATATTTCCCTTGATTGGCTTTGTGGACTATCAGATACGCAAAGTAAATCCGGAGAAATAAAGAACTATTCCGAATTAGTAAAAAATATTCTTGCTATCTTGGAAACTGAAAATTTAGATGCTGATATTGTATTTTCACAAAGCCCTGAAAACTATGATTTTCCACCATCTCCAAATGGGTATACGTTCCCTTATGTATTCATCAACGATGTAAAAATCACTACATTCTTTTCTGAATGGCAAGAGATGACACGTTTGCTAAAAAACAATGTTATAAAAAAAGAATTGTATCAGCTCTGGCTAAACGATAAGCTTCAAACCTTATCAACTATTCCGATTTCAAAAAGCAATTGCATTGCCGAAGAAGGATTGCCCTTTGATTAAGTCACCTACCACCAAGTAGGTGGCTTTTTATCTTTTCTGTGCCAAAAGATAGAAAAAATACCTCCTGTACTCATAAAACTGCCTTCGTCCTACCGGAACATCCATCCACTCATATGGCGTTCCTTCAGTCACGTTCTTTAAAACCCACTTGTAAATCTCAGGAGAGGTTTTTCTGGCGGTTTCCTCAATGAGTTTGATATCTTCCTGCATCATAGCATTTCGAACTGCTTCCTGGGCCGTAGAGTCACCTGACAGGTTACTCTTAGGCATGCCGTCATTCACTGTTGCCTTTAACCCATACGAATTCTGGAGCTTCTGCTTCTTTTCAGCGTACTGAATGCAGAAATACTTTAACTCGTTGTATTTTGCTCTTGAAATATTATAATCGCTTAGCTTTATATCCCTACGACATATTGTATCCATTGTCTTTTCCCTTTCTCACACACTCTCTATGCATGTACAATACCGTCCCCCTCTTTGTCTTAGTCCACTCTGCATCCCCATTGATCACCTTCTGGCAGATGCAGCAGACCGGGACGGATACTTTCTTGGTATTATTCATTTTTCCCCTTTCCAACTCCTGGCTTCCAGCTGATCCAAAAGATCCTGTATCTGGTGGACTATCAGCGGACAGGAATGATATCGTTCCATCAGGAAGCGGGCCTGCCTTACGATCTCATCCCATTCCTCTGACTGCCAAGATGGGACTGCCTTGCTGTAGCGTTTCCAGAAGCCGTTGTATACGTCGTAATAAATTCCTTTGACCTGTTGGTCTGAAAGGATCACCACATCATCCAGTGTCATATCTCCTCTATCCTCACATAGATCCCTGGGATCTCTGCCCAGAACTTCTCTGCCATCTCTGCTGCTACCAGGGCATCATCTTTCCAAAATCCGCAAGCTGTCATGCAGTCTTTTAAAAGCTTCTGGAGATTGTCTGTATCTGGCTTTGTGATCCGGTATTCACCGTCTGCATGTTTCCCCTTAGGGAAGCACCATTTGACCATCAAACGTACTCCCTGATCAAATGGCTGCTCCGGTCTGTGTCCGGCCAGATGCCCCATCAGTTTCTGCCTGGCAGCTTTCAGATCTGCCGGTTCGTAAAAAACAGGCTTGCCTTTTACCACATGTACCTGCTTCTCCTGGTGTGTCACTGTCGGTGGCACCATTGCCATAAAAAATTCCATCTTGTTTCCTTTCCGGGTCATCTAGGTTTGGTGCCCTCTGTGTCTGTGGGGTGGGTGGTCGTCGTGCGTAAGCTGTCGCACGACTACCTACCCCCGCATAGAGGGGTGCGCTACACCACTATACGTAGTATAGGTCCGGCGCACCCCTTTTGGCGCACTGCGCGGGACTGCACCAGACCGAGGTCATGCGCACCGTGCGCCAGACCGTAAATTTCTGGTTCAGCGCACCTGCGCATGACTGCACTAGACTGCGCCGTTTTTCTGGTCTGGCGCACCCTGTTTTTCCTTTCTTCTGATATACATTTTGTTATCAGCTCCCTGATATTTTTCATAATGATCTGCCAGATCTTTCTTCCTTTTATTGCTGTCCCCTAACCATGAAAGCAGGGTCCTTGATGATGTATCAAGCTTATCTGCAAGCTCCTGGGCAGGCACCTCACGGCCCTCAAATTCAATGTTGGCAAACTCTACTTCAAAGGAACTGAGCTTTTTTTCCTTCGCTTTTTGAGCCAGTTCTTTTCTCTTTTCCGCTGCCTTTTGCCAAAGCGGTTTCTCCGTCTCTGGCTCAATATCACTCAAGATCCCTACCTGATCAATGGTATGGACCGGATAATTGAACCAAGCATTGACTGCCGGAAACTTCGGGAACTCTCTTAAAGTGCCTTCAATACGCCACGCTGTAACACTCCTGGCCCTTATCCTGGCTGCTTCCACCATCTTCTGAAGGTTTGCCCACTGCCACACATCCAGCTTGTTTTCGCAGTAATTGAGCATCTGGTAACTGCTGCAAAGATCATCCTGGGACAGGTCATCTTCCCATTTAAAATGGGAGTCCAGATACTGTTTGCACGCTTCACATACAGCTTTATTCTCTTCCTGTTTCAGAGCCTCTTCGGACAGTTCCAGCTCGATCATATCCAGCATTGCATCTGGATCGCGGGCAAATACACCGGAACCGGAAGCACGGTCCATGGACTTCTTGCTGCCCTGGCTGCCTTTTGAATGGTGATGGCAGTAGATCACGGCCACGCCCAGCTCCGTGCAGACCTTATCGAACTGATTACAGAAATTGGACATCTGGTCTGCACTGTTCTCATCACCTGTGATGACCTTGTAGATCGGATCGATGATGATGGCAATGTAATTCTTCTTGGAAGCCCTGCGGATGAGCATGGGCGCCAGTTTATCCATAGGCCGGGACTTGCCTCTTAAATTCCATATATCAATGTTATCCAGGTGTTCCGGACGGATCCCCATCGCCTGGTAAACATCCCTGAAACGGTGCAGGCAGCTTGCCCTGTCCAGTTCCAGGTTCACATACATCACACGCCCCTGTGAACACTGCCAGGACAGCCATTTATGGCCTTCTGCAATGGCAATGCACATTTCTATCTGTAAAAAGGATTTACCCGCCTTAGAGGGCCCTGCGATCAGCATCTTATGTCCCTGGCGCAGCACCCCTTCGATCAGACACGGGGCCAGTTCCGGCAGGTTGTCCCATACATCTTCCAGGCTTTCCGGATCCGGCAGGTCATCATTGACTGACTCGATCCATTCCTTCCATTCAGCCCAGCTTTCCTTTCCGATGTTGGTGTCGATCAGGAACTGCTTATTCTCTCCACGCAGCACACCTGGCATACGGGACAGTCTGGATGGGTTCCGGTTCTGCTGGTCGATCTCCAGGCCGTTCTTGCGGCAGATATCATAGAGATAGTCCACACGCTTGCGGTATTCCCCATAGTCTGCAGCATCTACTTTTACAATGGCATGGAGGCTCTTCTTTCCGGAATGGACCAGGCATGCCACAGGAAGTTCCAGTTCCCGGATTAGCGCATGCTGCTTGTCGATCTCCATGCTGTCTGACTCTACCAGGGCATAACGGAAGTCTGTCACGTTGTCGTTCCTTACTCCCTTTCCATCCAGCGGGTTAAAACGGATCCAGGCACCAGCCTGAGGATCATAATCCCCCAGGACACTGCCGATATCACCGCCACAGGCAGAAAGTGCTTCTATCAGCTGTCCTGCAGTGCGGTCAAAGGATCCCTTATCTGCAGGGAGCCATTTATCATCCTTCTGCCAGCTCTTTACCACATAGCCTACATTCTCCCCTGCTTCAAACAGGGTCTCCAGATATCGGATCAGTTCCTTGGCCGGGTCAAATCGGGCCGGTTCCCGTACTTCTTTTCCTTCCACCCAGTTCCGGTCAATGAACACGCCTTCCTCACTGGAAATGGTATCTTCCCAGCCCAGGGCATGCCCCGGATCATAGGGCGGCGTCCACCCCTGTTCCCTTGCATACTGGACGATCGTCCCACCGGTCACGGGGGATCCGTTTCCCTTAAATCCCTTCCATTTTTTCTGGCATTCCCCAGGATGATACCTGCCGGGATCTCTCCGGCTCCAGTTGTCCCACACATCCACGCTGTATCCTTCCAGGTCCAGGGCCATGCCGATATTCAGCCACTGCTGGTAATCCAGTTCAGCCGGCTCTATATGATCTAAGACCTCCAACAGGTCATACTGGCTTCTTTCCATTTCCTGCTTACTCCTTAATTTTCAGGTACATAATTTCTTGGGTCCACACCTCTTGGGGCTCCTCTCCAGCCACACGCAGCGATCCGGTCGATCATGTTCTTTCCTGCCTCAAACGTCCATGTCCCTACATGCTGGAAACCATATTTTTCCAGGCACCGGATCTGTTTCGGTGTGGTAAGGCCTTCCTCCTGCCGTTTATGCAGGCGGTCCAGGATCAGGTTTGCCTTTCCTGCATTGTCAATCTCATCCGGAAGGATCCCTCTCTTTTCCAGCTCCTGTTTCTGTTTATCAGAAGGCGGTGCCATCTCCCAGCCAAAAGCCGGGACATAACCGGACAGGTCTTCCGCCTGTATGCTCATCTCAAACTGTAATGGATCCACCAGTTTCTTCTTTCTGGTACGCATCTCCTGGAGCTGTTTTGCCAGGGATTCTTCCCTTTCTGCGATCACATCTTCCGATGCTTTTCTCTCAGCCTCTTCCAGATCCATAGGGCATCCGGCTGTTCCTTCCAGGTTCTCCGTCATCTTTCGGGCTACTTCCTTCTTCTCACAGATCAGGTCCGCCGGATGGCAGAGTTCATGGCGTTCTGTATGCCAGAGGAAATCCAAGAGCAATAGATGGCTCTTTCCTTCACACAGTCTGGTCCCGCGTCCTACCATCTGGCTGTAAAGGCTGCGCACCTTTGTTGGACGCAGCACGATCACACAATCAACGGACGGACAGTCCCAGCCTTCCGTCAGCAGCATGGAATTGCACAGGACGTTGTATTCTCCTTTGTCAAAGGCTTCCAGGACTTCTGCGCGGTCTTTGCTCTCACCATTGACTTCCGCAGCTTTAAATCCCTTTTCATTCAGGATCTCTTTGAACTTCTGGCTGGTCTTTACCAGTGGAAGGAACACGACCGTCTTTCGGTCCCTGCAGTATTTCATCATCTCGTCCGCGATCTGGTGCAGATACGGATCCAGGGCTGTTGCAATGTCACCGGCTTTAAAATCACCGGACTGGATGGATACCCCGGACAGATCCAGCTGCAGCGGGATCGTCATGGCCTTGATTGGGGATAGATAACCCTCCCGGATTGCTTTCGGAAGGGTATATTCATAAGCCAGGCTCTCAAAAAATTCTCCCAGGTTACGCATATCGCCACGGTCAGGCGTTGCAGTCACTCCCAGTACTTTTGCAGACGGGAAATGCTGCAGCACCTTCTGGTATCCGTCTGATATGCAGTGATGGGCCTCATCAATGATGATCACATTGAAATAATCCTCTGAAAACTGGGACAGGCGTTTTTCACGCTGCATGGACTGTACAGAGCCTACTGTGATCCGGAACCAGCTCCCCAGACAGGTCTGCTCTGCTTTTTCTGTCGCACATCCCAGGTTCGTGCTCTTCTTGATCTTATCCGCAGCCTGTTCCAGGAGTTCGCCCCGGTGCGCCAGGATCAGTACCCTGTATCCTTGACGCACACAGTCTTCTGCGACTTTTGCAAACACGATGGTCTTTCCGCAGCCGGTCGGCAGTACCAAAAGGGTCTTAAATGCACCCTTATCCCACTGCTCAAATACGGCTGCTTTCGCTTCTGCCTGATACGGTCTCAATTCCATTTAGAACACACCCGCCTTAAACTGCTTTGGTTCATATTCCAGATAACGGCTGACACGGTTATTCCTGCGCTTATTGCCGTTCTTGTCCACATATTCATTGATCATGACTTCCACCTTGCCGGTAGAGCATGGCACTTCATTCCAGTTAGGCCGCAGTGCTTCCCCTTTCTTCTTCTGTCCGATGCATAAGAAGAACTGGCTCAGTCTCCACTCTGCCTTTGAGTTCAGGTACAGGCTGTCAAATACATGGTGTTCCTTGCCGTCTTTATCCTTGATCAGAAGGTCCAGGTTCGCCACGTTACAGGGTGCCATCTTCTCGCTTCCTCCGAAATGGGCGCGTTCCATGGATGCCACTGTAAATTCATAAGTCCCTTCCGGAAGGGGCTCAGTCCCTTCATTCTCGATCGCATCATCCCAGCCGATCTCTTTTCCTAAATCTGCCATTTCTTTCATCCTCCTCATTAATTAAATACTAAAGAATCCTTTTCTTTCATTTCCCTGATCGCCGTATACACCTGGTCCCAGGCACCTACCAGAACGCCGTCCACAAAGCCCGGATTGACCTCTTCATACATGTAAAGGGGCGTATCCACCGGTACATATCCCTTGGCTTCACATACGTTCTGTATATCCCATTCGCACACATCATTGGCGCTCATCAGGTCCCGCAGTCTCTTTGGGAGACGTGGATCCAGTGCCGACTTTTCATCCGTCTTTACAGTCCCCTGGCTGCTTTCCATAGGTATAGGGCCTTTCTTTTCTTCTGCAGGCTTTTCACTGCCCTTGTTACTACTGACTGGCTCTGCTTGCTTTACAGTTTCCACCGGTCTGGCTGGTGGTGTATCCTGTACCGGCTCTGACCTTTTTACTTCCTGCCTTTTTTCTGCAGGGGCCGTTCCTGGTTCCAGGATTTGCCGGATGCTTTCATATGTAAACGGTACTTCATCCGGAAGGTTATATCGGTTCTTTGCGTCCCAGCAGCTGTGGTGGGTAGTATACATGACACGTTTTCCACCCTGTGCTTTGTTCTTTCCCTTCTGTGTTCCCTGGCCGTCCACATTCACTACCATGGTTTTATAGTTCGCAAACAGGACCATGTCTGCCCACTCCTTTACCATAGGAGCCACGCCTTTGCTCAGCTTCATCTCCCAGCGGTCATATGCTCCCAGTTCATCCGGCTGCTCAAACTTACGCATCTTTGCGTGGGCTGTAAGGACCACGTTTACCCCCACCTTGATTACTTCTGTGAGCAGGTTTAAAAGACGTCCGAACTCTTCCTGGACATAGGTATAACCCTTACCATAGCCAAACTCTTCAATGCTGTCTTTATGGTTCTTATCACAGATCTGGGAAATGCAGAGCATTTCAGCCCAGTCTGCCGTATCAATGACCAGTGTTTTACAGATATCCGGGTGGTTCTTCACATACATAACCTGATCCATGAGCATCATCCAGCTGCTTGGTTCTTTAGTACGTGCGATGTCCATATCCCTGGTAGAACCTTCTGTATCAATAAACAATGGATCCGGGAAGCAGGAAGCCAGCGTGGACTTCCCGATCCCTTCCGGACCATAGATCACGGTCTTCTTTGCTCCCGGCTGTTTTCCTCTGATGATCTCCATTTATAAACATACCTTCTTTCTTTTATTAGTAGCCTGAATTTTCATTGTGACCCACCTGCAATTTTCAGGAGAGTAGGGTCCATCAACATTTATCCTGTCTATGGTACAAGTCCCTCTTGGGGCATTTTCATCATAGCCATTGCTCATTGCCCACTTGCGAAATACTGCGTAATCATGTCGCCATTCAGGACAAATGTATATCCCTCTCCCACCATAATCCTGATATCGATTATGTGAAGGATAATAGCAACGATCTATCATTCCTCTCCATACTCTGAATAAACGTTCTTTAGTTCCACCATGTGTTCGTCTGTTGTGCTGACTGTCTGCCCATTCACGCTGCAGACATCCACATGATTTTTGTCCACTACTTCTTAATGATTTCCCATTGACTATTACCGTTTTCCCGCAGTCACATATACATTTCCAGTAAATATCTCCCTGAGAACTTCTTTTTGACGTTGCTTGTATTACTGTCAGTCTGCCAAAGCGTTTACCTGTCAAATCTATCGGCTGCCCCATTAAAACACACCGGCTTTCCAATCTTTTTGTAATGGTCTGCTTTCTTCCAAACCTGCTGTTGCATTTCCTTCCATGTCATAAGAATAACCATCACTTATTACAATGCTGCACTCATCCCCCGTAGATACCCTGGTAGCGATCGCCTGGAGTCCTTCTGCCTCCAGCCACTTTCCAAACTCCTGCAGGGTATGCAGGTCCATCTGTTCCAGCTTGTCCATAAGCACAAAGCCACAGTTCGGATTTAACCGGCGTACGATCGCGGTAGATACCTTAAGCTGTTCGGATCCGGACATGTTATCCCATTTCTGACCATTGTAGACCAGTTCCCCATCCTCAACCGTCAGTCCTGGAAGCGGCAGATCTGCTTTCTTTAACAGTTCCAGCTTTTTATCCCGTACCTCCTGGATCTTTCCGGTCAGTGTATTGTACTGTTCCCGGTATCCCCTGGCATCTTCTTCTGCCTTGTCTTTGTCCAGGTTGGCCCGTACTTTCCGGTTGGTCTCTTCCACTTCTGCAATGTTTCGTTCCAGTTCTGCGGTAGACTCATCCTGCAGGTTCTCACTGGTCGACCGGGCGATCTTAAGATCCGCTTCCAGCTCTGCCTGCTTCCTTAAAAGCTCCTGGATCTGATCCGTGACACGCTGCATCTCCTGCTCCAGCTGGTGGCGTCTTTCACGCTTTCTCTGGTTTTCCCCGTTCTGTGCCAGGATCTCCTGCTGTTTGCGGATCAGTTCCGCTGCTGAGACTGGGACTGTTGGGACATCCGGATAATAAGGCTGTTCTTTTGCATACTTCTCTTTCTGGTCTGCCGTGCGCCCCACATAGGTACGCTCACTGTAAAGTTCCTTTTCTTCCTTTTCCAACTGAGCCAGCTGGTCTCCCACACCGATGATGTTTAACAGGATACCTGCCTTTTCCCTGTCAGAAGCCTCCATAAATTTCGGAAGATCCAGTGCCAGCTGTTCCACAAACTCATTCAAAAGCTGCTGCCCGGCCTTCTGTCCCTGTGGATCTGTTACCTTTAACGTGCTGTTCTTACCCTTGCGTTCCACTACCAGACCATTGCTCATGACTATATGAAGGTTTGGCGGGATCACGGAGCCTTCCCTCTGAGCCTGGGACGGACGGTATTTGTCCCCGCCTAAAGCCCAGGCAATCGCATCCAGGACAGAGGTCTTGCCCTGGTTGTTGTTTCCACCAATGATCGTAAGCCCATTTGCTGTCGGTTCGATCTTTACTGCCTTTACACGCTTGACGTTCTCAATCTCAAGCTTGTTAATTTTCATTACCATCTTGCTTTTCTCCTTCTCCCTCCGTATAATGAGGGTGTACAATTTTTTCTTTTGGACCTATCGCAGTTGCCGCTGCCTGGGTCCTTTTTTATGTAATCTCTGCATGCCTGTAAGCGGCTTCTTTCCATACACCGATTCTTCTTGATGCAAGTACCGCACTGGTCTTTCCACACAACCATCACAGCACCTGGACCACAAGCGCAGCCCCAAGCATCATGAAGACTATCACCCACATGCCACCGACTATAAATGTCTCCGTGATGCCTACCCAGTCCACAGTTTTCTTCTTTGGCCTGGTTGCCTGCACTGCCACATAAGACAGCTCCATGCCTGTCCGACCGTCATAGTTCTTGATCTTTGCCATTGCTTCTCTCTCCTTTCCAAGCTTGTCCACCAAGGCCGCTCTCAGGCGGTCTGGATCACTTCTGTATTAGGAATTGTCAAAAGCGATCTGTAGCAGATGCTATTAACAATATCTCTTCTCTGTTCCTCTGGAAGTTCATCCAGAAGCAATCTCTGTTCTCCAATCCTTACATGATTGGTAAAGGTAATCTCTTTCAATATCACCACCCCTCTCTCTTGATCTGTATGCCCTGAAGCATGTACTTGTTGCTATTAATCTGGCTCCAATGGCAAATCTTCCGTAGTTCTCTTTTTAAACTTATTTTGAATTTCCTGCTTTGAAACCGGAACCCCAACGAGTTTTACATAAAACCGCTCTCGGCCACTGGTATAGGTTACTCCACATTCTTTAAACTTCTTGTCATATCGTAAAAAGGCCATTCTTTTACTTGGTGCATTCATATAAAGCTTGAAATCTGGTAAAGAATCAGGCCAGACTAAATACCGACAATCCTTTCCGCCATAATCCAATTCAGCATCAATCAACCAGTCGACCGTTCTTTCAAAAACCTTTGAAAGCTTCTCTAAATCGTCCAGATCAATTCTGACCTTCACGTTCTCAATTCCAACCAGCCGATGTTCCTTAATGCCAGCAAGCTTAGCAAGTTCCTTCTGCGTTATGCCCTTTTCTTTTCGGGCTTTGACAATGTTATTTGCGATGTCGCAATAAAAATCAAAGCCAATATGTTCCAAACTATCTGACTCATAAAAACACATCTATCTCACCCCTTTTCATTCCTAATTCTCCGTGTTACAATTTCTCTATCAAATTCACAATACGGAGGTGCTTATGAGCAACAAAAACCACAAACCTATTATCACGCCTGATTTACTTCCTAAAATTTCTTCAGATATTACCGATGATTCTTTAAAATACTTATCCAGCAAACAACAGCAAGCTGATTTTAAGAAATCTAATGCCTACAAAAAATATGTACAACCTGTTCTTGATCGTGAAAAAGTTCTTAAAAAGCAGCAGCGTTCTGAATGGTTTTGGAATAAATTTCTTCCTCTTTGTAATTTTTCTCTTGCTCTTATTGCCGCTGTTACCGGAATACTTGCACTAATAATGAAATAATATTTATTCCCATAGACAACCCGACCATGATAATCAAGCAATGGGTTCTCCTAGCAGCTATTTCTGCCATTGCAGCTGCATATCCATTAATTTCATTTTTTTCATGCTCTTCCACTTCTCTCACCCCTCTCTTTCTTCTTCCGCAAAATACTCTACCGGCACATCAAAATACTTCGCCAGAATCATGAGCTTGTCAAATTTAGGATTATATCTTCCATATTTCCAATTTGTTAATGTAGAAGTAGATACCCCTGTTTGCTTTGCTACTTCATAATCAGTGATACCAGCTTTGTCTCTTAGTTCTGCATATTTCTTATACAAATTTACACCTCCTTGGCTAAACTCTATTGACATTAGCTAAGATTTCAAATATAATCAAGGTGTCATTCAAAGTTATATGCGAAACCTTAGCTAATATTTTGTTGCTAGCTTCTGTATCAAAGCTATGTCTGTATAATAGCATTGATTTCAAAGTTTGTCAACTACATATGGCTTCTTTTTCGAACTTATTTTTTAGAGGTGGCTTATGTATGAAATTTTTGAACTATTATGCCGGAAAAATGGAGTAACCCCTTACCGTGTTTGCAAAGAAACTGGCCTCACTACTGCTACAATTAGTAACTGGAAAGCCGGTCGTTATGTTCCAAAAGCTGATAAAATGCAGAAAATTGCGGATTATTTTGGTGTTAGCATTGAATATCTAATGACCGGAAAAGAAAATGCTGTAACTGAAAAAGTCCCAGAACTGACATCACGGGATGAAAGAGACATTGCAAAAGATCTGGACCGAATCATGGGAGAAATTCAGAAAGGTGATGATGGCCCGCTATATTACAATGGTATTGAAATTGACAATGCATCTCTGAACCTACTCCAGAACGCCATTGAATATGCCCTCAGAGAAACCAAGAAAGAAAACAAAGTTAAATACAATCCAAATAAGAATAAAAAGTAGGTGACGCCGTTTGGAGACTGTAAACCATAAGATTCGTCGTTTAATCAGGTACTATGAACATCTAACCGGCAGCCGGGATCCTGTTACTATTGCACGGTACGCCGGGATCCAGATCGCAGTATTACCGTTAGGCAATATTTCTGGAAACTACAAACTTCTAAAAAGAAAACGTTGGATTTTTATAAATGAGGATATTCCATCTGACAGTTCACTTTTTCGGGTTGTTGTAGCACACGAATTAGGTCATGCTTTACTACATAGAAAAGAGAATTGTGCTTTTCTAAAAAATAAAACATTACTGCTTACATCTGGAATAGAAAGAGAAGCAAATTTGTTTGCCGCTTCCCTTTTGATATCAGATGAAATGTTGCAAGATTATACTGTATACACTCAGGACCAGTTCTGTCAATGCACAGGATATCCTAAGGAATTGCTTGAATTAAGGCTGAAATAAGCAAAAATACTACAGATAAGGAGTTTGTTATGTTTACTCGTCTATATTTAGAAGATTTTAGAATTTTTAAGGATCAAACTATTCATATAGGGAATACTATTACCGCTATAGCTGGACATAATGCCACTGGAAAGTCTACAATTTTAGGAATTCTTGGAAATACCTGTGAACTTAAGAGTAAATTCGGAACAACTATTACTGATAAACAATTTAAAACTGAATTTTCTGAACTATTCAAGGGTTCAAAAGCTTTTGACAAACGAAGTGGAGATATCGGTACTCTTTTTTACCTCCCACAAGATAATGATAACGAGATTATTTGACCAGTAATAATCGAAAGATAAATATTTATTCAGAAGACGCTGAAGCACGATATTTCATAAGACATATGCTCGCTGACTATAAGGATCATTTTCGCCTTTTAGACATTAAATTAGGTGGAGAATCTCTTATGAATCTTTTATATAATGACCCTGATTACTTTAAAAATGTTCTATTTATATTAGACGGAGATAAAGATTTAGCAAAAACCAAATACGCCGAATTACCTGCTAAACATTGTAATGTTATTTTCTTACCTGGTAACGAAGGACCAGAAGCATTACTATACAATTATTTAATCAATCTCCCTCCAACTCACGAAATCTTACAGGAAAATTTCGACAAAGGTATATCCATTAGAATGTTTAAAGAAATGAATCCTCTGACTTCACCCAAATATGCTTCATATGAAAAAAATCGTGAGAAATACAAGCACTGGTTCATAGATAATCAAGCTATGTTTGATGATCTAAATATTATGCGATATTGGTGTGAAGATAACCAAACAGATCTTGATACATTCAAAAAAACATTTGTTAATCGATTTAATATTTTAGCTTCCAGAACCAAAATACCTAAAATCAATTAGTTCTGGCCAAATATCTATAAATATGATAAGCTGACTAAAGGAGGTGAGATTAAATGTCGATAAAAAATCCCTTACGCTATCCTGGTGCTAAATCTAAGTTATATGATTATATATGCAAATTACTTATTGCAGAGCAGCGAACCGGATGCACTTTTTACGAACCATTCGCTGGCAGTGCTGCCATATCATTGCTACTTTTGGAAAACCAAGTTATCAGCAAGGCTGTTCTTAATGAACTTGATCCCTTGCTTTATAACTTTTGGTTCTCTGTGTTTAATCACACTGAAGAACTGATTACGCTTATTAGAAACACTGATATTACATTAGAAAATTGGCATGAGTTTTCTCTTTATAGAAATAATGATTATCTTCAAGACAAAACATCTGTTCAAATAGGTTTTGCTGGTTTATTTTTAAATAGAACTAACTTCTCTGGCATACTAAAGGCCAATCCACTCGGTGGGCTAAATCAGCAATCTCAATACCCTATTAATTGTCGATTTAATAAAGATAAGATTATTAATTCCATTCAACAGCTTTCGCTATATGGAAATAAAATAACTCTTTACAATTTAGACGCTATTGACTTTATGAAGCAAGCACTACGATATAAACGGAACAGAAAAACTTTTGTATACATAGACCCTCCATACTATAAAGAAGGAGCTAATTTGTATAGATGCTATTATACACATGAGCAACATATGCTTTTATCTAAATTTATCCTATCCAAAACCTACCCATGGCTGATTAGTTATGATAATGCTGAAGAAATTCGGAAAATGTACAAACAATTGTCTCCATTAACCATACATATGGACTACTCCGTACATACCTCAAGAAACGCCGAAGAGTTACTCATATCTAATATAAAAATCCCACCCATGGAACCTTCATCTACAACTATTGAACCACTAATTGGTTAATAGATTTTCTCTTACATTTATACGCTGAACTATTTCCGGTTTGGAAACACTTCAGAACTAACCATCTAGATTTTCATACGGTTAAGAAAGGAGCCTATGGATACAAATATTGGAAATATTTTAATATATCAAAATGAAAAAGGTGATACAAAAGTTGATGCTTACTTTAATGATGACACTATCTGGATGACCCAGCGCTCTATAAGTGAACTCTATCAAATTTCAAAATCATCAGTCAGTGAGCATATTAAAAATATCTACCTTGACCGAGAACTTGATGAAAATTCAACTGTTCGGAAATTCCGAACAGTTCAAACAGAGGGTAGCCGACAAGTATCTCGTGAAATGGATTATTACAATCTTGATATGGTACTTGCTGTTGGTTATAGAGTGCGGAGCAATATTGGCATTCATTTCCGGAACTGGGCATCCTCTATACTCTCAGAATATATGCGAAAGGGATTTGCGCTTAATGATGAGCGCCTTAAAAATCCAAAAAAATTTGGCCAGGATTATTTTGATGAATTACTTGAGCGTATTCGTGACATTAGAGCATCTGAAAAACGTGTGTACATGAAAGTTCGTGATATTTTTGCTACATCAGTAGATTATGATCCCAAAAGTGAGCAGGCAGATAGATTTTTCAAAACTGTTCAAAATAAGCTACATTACTCCGTTCACGGCCATACTGCGCCTGAATTAATTCATGAACGCGCAGATGCTACTAAGGATAATATGGGATTAACTTCTTTCAAAGGAGCAAAAGTCAGAAAATCCGATGTTACAATTGCAAAAAATTATCTTCACAAAGATGAGATTGAAAATTTAAACCGTATTGTCACAATGTATTTAGATTATGCCGAGGATCAAGCAAAACAGCGCATTCCTATGTATATGAGTGACTGGGAAAATCGCTTAAACGCTTTCTTACAGTTTACTGGACGTAAAGTGTTAGATAACAATGGACACATTTCCAGAGAAGATGCTGATCGTTTTGCTAAAGAACAATATGAAATCTTTGATTATCACAGAAAAGCCTTAGAGTCACATTCTGAAGAATTGGATATATTACCAGTTCTTCCAGAAGAACATAAATAGTAAAAGACCGCTCAGTGTTACCAGCACTGAACGGCCTCTTACATAGATTTTCTCCTGCCAGTCTTCTGGCCAGATATAATCCAACTTATGCACCTGAATTATATCATCTCCAGGACGTCTGCGCAAGGGGCGTCTTTTTTGTACCCATTTTTCATAAAATAAAGCAAATACCAGGAGATGATAACATGAAAAAAGAAGAAGACACTGTAAAAACAGCTGCGCTCTACATCCGCGTCAGCACCGATAAACAGGAAGAACTGTCCCCGGACTCCCAGAGGCGCCTGCTCTTAGACTATGCCAAAAGCCACAATATGATCGTGTCCAACCAGCACATCTACACGGAAAATGGTATTTCCGGCCGGAAGGCGGATAAGCGGCCAAAGTTCCAACAGATGATCGCTGCCGCCAAGTCTGACGAGCATCCCTTTGATGTGATCCTGCTGTGGAAGTTTTCCAGGTTCGCCCGCAATCAGGAAGAAAGCATCGTCTATAAGTCCATGCTGCGGAATAAATGCCATGTGGATGTGGTCAGTATCTCCGAGCCACTGATTGAAGGCCCATTCGGCGGCCTGATCGAGCGCATTATTGAGTGGATGGATGAATTTTACTCTATCCGACTTTCCGGTGATGTTACCAGGGGAATGACAGAGAATGCTCTGCGTGGTGCCTACCAGTGTCGGCCGCCTCTGGGATACCGCATTCCCCACCACAAAGCTACTCCGGAGATCATTCCAGAAGAAGCCGCCATCGTTCAGCTGATCTTCGATAAATATGTAAATGAAAAGATGTCCTTATTCGCTCTAACCAAATATCTGAATGCCCAGGGATACAAAACCAGCCGTGGAAAACCCTTTGAAAAGCGTTCCCTGGAGTACATTATCCAAAATCCCGGCTATGCAGGAGATATCCGCTGGAACCGGACCATAAACGAAACCAATGAAATACGTGATCGGTCTGAGTGGATCATCCGTCCCGGTCACCACCCGGCTATTATCAGCAAAGAACTCTTTGAGCAGGCTCAAGAGCGTTTTAATAAAGAATACACACCCAGAAATGCCAAGCCTTCCGAAGTGACCAAGCATTGGCTCTCAGGGCTTCTAAAATGCTCCGGCTGTGGTCGGTCCCTTTCTTCCTGCGTAGTCCACAGAAAGTCACTACCGGATACTTTCTATTTCCAGTGCTACGGATACTTAAAAGGCAAATGTTCCACTAACTGCTATGTCAATGAAAGTGTGATCGGCCCTGCTGTTTTAAACGCTCTTAAGGATGCCCTTAACAACGGATCCGTTTCTTACTCCCTGCGCCAGCGTCAGACAGACCATGCTCCAGATGCTGAAATTAAAAATATTGAAAAGAAATTGTCTCGACTGGACTCAAAGGAACTTCGTGCAAAAGAAGCTTACATAGATGGAATTGACACCATAGAAGAATACCGGGCTAACAAAGAACGTATCAGCCAGGAACGAACAGAACTGGAAGAACAGCTAGCTAAACTCACCCAGGTACCAGAAGAACCGGAAGACAATACCAGGAAAATGCTGCAGAGCATCTCCTCTATCCTGGACATCCTGCAGTCTGACTCCTTCACTCCCCAGGAGAAAAATGCAGCCCTGAAAAGCATTGTAGAGAAGATCACCTACGACCGGGCTAACAGTCACATTGACGTAGATTTTTATTTGACCGAAAATCCAGAAATGCCCGCAAACCCTTGATTTATGCGGGTTTGCGGGCATCTATACGCACTGGCAATTTGGTTGACACAATGGGGATCCTGCTCCTTAGGCCAGCAGGGCTACAGCCCTATTGAGATCCTTCGCTATTACTACGGTGACAGCATCTATATCAACACAGCGGAACAGATTGCCGGGATCCCTGCTTCCTGGCCGGGCTATGACCTGACAGTGGGAAGTTCCGGTGATAAGGTCCGCCAACTTCAGGAGCAGTTAGATGCCATTGCCCAGATATATACAGCAATCCCCCGCATCCAGCCTGACGGCATCTACGGACAGCAGACAGCGGCTGCAGTGCGGGAATTCCAGAATATCTTCGGTCTGCCCCAGACAGGTGTCACCGACTTTGCCACCTGGTATAAGATCTCCCATATCTATGTGGGGATCACACGGATCGCAGAGCTGTATTGACCATGCCTTTCACACCTTTTTGCCGCCCCTCTGGGCGGCTTAGGATGTGCACTGGCGCAATTATGCCCTATCTTCCCCGCATCTTCTTCCGATACACCGATGGCGCACATCCCTTGATCCGCACAAATACCTTTGAATAATAATTGGAGTCATTAAAACCGGCTCCGGCTGCTGCCTCTGCCATCGAACAGCCAGGATCCAACAGATCTGCCAGACTGCGCTCGATCCGATATTCCAGAATAAAGTCAAACAATGTCTTTTTCATATATTTCTTAAATAAACGGCTGCACTGGCTGGTACACATATATACATTTTCCGCGATCTGGTCAACAGTCAGTTTCTTATCATAATTTTTTTCGATAAAACGTAAGATCTCACGGATCCGTTCATAATCCTTCTGTTCTTTTCCGGAAATTCCCTTTTTCCGGTCCACATTTAGCACAAGAAGCTGCCAGAATTTCAACAACTTTCCAGTCAGTTCCATTTCATATCCATCTTCCTGTCCGTCATAGGCAGAAATGATCCCCCGTATCAATTCAATCATCTCTCCATGCCACTCCTGGCTCCCATCAAAAACAACGGCACAAAGCGCTCCGTCCCGGACCACAGGCATCACATATTTCTCATAAATAAGACTGTTTTCATATCCATAGATCAGCTTTGGATCGAAAGTAATAGAAATATAATGGCAGTCCTGTCCCTCCACCATTCCACCAGAATGAAGGCTGTTTGCATTTCCAAACAACGCCTGTCCCTCTTTTAAAATATAGGTATTTCCGTTTACATGGTATTCGATCACCCCATCTGTAACAAGGGTCAGTTCCACCTCCGGATGCCAGTGCCAGAGAAAAGCCCCTGTTTCATAGCCGGAAAGACACTCCCTGCTGACTAAAACAGGGAACTGAAAACTTCCATGTTCTTTTAACTCTTTCTGGGATTTATTGGTTATGATCTGCATAAGGACCTCCGCGCAGGATATTACCTGTTTTTAGCAATATACTCAAGGAAAACTGCTTATTTTTATTATATAATACAAGTATCTTACCTGTCTACACTGTTGCAACAGGAAAACAGGCCATCATGCAAAAAGGAGCGTGTTCTAACATGGATGAAACTTTTATGAAAGCCAGAGCCTATCTTGCACAAAACTATTCTGACCCGGAACTGTCCCTTACAGACCTGTGCCATTATCTTGGTTTTAGCTGCTCCTATTTTTCCACACTTTTTAAACAGAAGACCGGTTTAAACTACAGCCATTATATTACCAGCCTGCGCTTAGAACAGGCAGCCAGGCTTTTAACAGATACAGATGATACGGCTCTTTCCATCGGCTATCAGGTAGGCTACTCCGCCCCCAACTACTTCAGCCGTGCTTTTAAAAAATTTTATGGGATCTCCCCATCCCGTTACAGAGAACAAAACAGAGTTCCTACCGTGTAATATCCAACGGCAGGAACTCTTTTCTTAATAGATCGCAGCCTCCCGCACCAGATATGCCGGATAACCTGCTCTTTTTACATTCTGTTCCATGCGGATCCCGTTTTCCATATCTAAAAATGCTCCCACACGGACTTTGTATAATCCCTCATCATATACAATAAACGCAGGAAAACCTGCCGACTGCAGCTCTCCCGCCAGTCTCATGGCCCTTCCACGATCTCTAAATGCACCTGTCTGGACCTGGTAATAAAGAGGCGTCTGCTCTTTCTGTTCCCGCAAAGTAGTCAGTATCCCATCTGCGATCGCCCTTGCAATGGCGTCAAAATTCCGGTCAAAAAAAGCATTATCCGAAGGATTATCAATAAATCCCACCTCTGCTAACACTGCCGGCATCTGGGTCTTTCTAAGGACTACCAGTCCCGGCCGTTCCTCGATCCCCTGGTCTTTCAATCCCAGTTCCACCAAATTTTTTAAAATGTTTTCTGCCAGGACTGCTGCTGTCCCGGAGTCCTCATATACCAGTACAGATGCCCCGCTTCCTGTTCCCGGCACTGGCATGGCATTGCGGTGAATGGAAACAAACAGATCCGCTCCGGACCGGTTGGCGATCTCTGCCTTTTCCTGAGGCCGGTCGTATACATCTGTAGTCCTTGTATACAATGTGCTTACTCCATTTTCCTCTAAAATACGCCCTACCGCAAGAGTCAGGCGCAGGGTATCATCTTTTTCCTTTCTTCCATTATAAATGGCACCTGGCTCATCCCCGCCATGTCCCGCATCCAGAATGACCTTTTCATTTCCGGTCATAAAACAAGCTCCCTCACATATGTCTGTCTCTATACCATATGTGAGGGAGCTTATGAATGTTACACTTCATCCACATCCACACCTCTTGGGCCTACGTGGGTGGAGAATACGATCTGTGTACTGGTCTTTCCAAATTTCTGAAGCTGTCCAATAAAAATATCCAACTCCATGGTACTGTGAAAAGCAACTTTCATTAACATGGAATACTCTCCTGTTACACAGCTGCATTCCAGTACATTTGGTACAGACTCCGCAAATGCGTAAAACTTTGGTTTATCTTCCGGTATCACATCCAGGTTGATAAATGCCAAAATGTGATACCCTAATTTCATGGGGTCTACCATGGCATGATACCCGGCGATCACCCCGTCTTTTTCCAGTTTTTCGATCCTTGCAGAAACAGCCGGAGATGACAGAAAGGTTTTTTCTGCAATGGTCTTTAAAGACATCCTGGCATTTTCCTGCAAAAGTTTTAATATTTTACGGTCGATATCATCCATGAGCATTAAGACTTCCTCCTGTGTTCGGTTTGTTCTATTACTTCTTTAACGCTTTCATACGTTCTACTGCTTCTACTGTATTTTCGTAGGTATTAAATGCAGTCAGACGGAAATATCCTTCTCCGCTTGGTCCAAAGCCGCTTCCCGGTGTTCCAACTACATTTGCCTCAGAAAGGAGGTAATCAAAGAACTCCCAGCTGGTCATTCCCTCATTGACCTTCATCCATACATAGGGGGAATTCACACCACCAAATACAGTATAACCTGCTTCCTTTAATCCGTCATAGATCACTTTTGCATTTCTCTTATAGTAAGCAACCTGCTCCATGACCTGTTTATTTCCTTCTTCTGAGTAAACAGCTTCTCCTGCTCTCTGCTCAATGTAAGGAGCACCGTTGAACTTGGTTCCGTGACGTCTTGCCCATAAAGAATGAAGCATTACATCACCGCTCTTTAAGTCTTTCGGGATAACGGTATATCCTAAACGGACACCTGTAAATCCAGCCTTCTTTGAGAAAGAACGGAACTCAATGGCACAGGTTCTTGCTCCCGGAATCTCATAAATACTGTGAGGAACATCATCCTCAGAAATATAAGCCTCATACGCTGCATCATATAAAATTACAGCGCCTTTTTCATTTGCGTAATCAACCCATACCTTTAACTGATCCTTTGTAAGGGTAGTTCCTGTTGGGTTATTTGGAACACAAAAATAAATAAGATCCGGTGTTTCCTTTGGAAGTTCCGGAACAAAACCGTTCTCTGCAGTACACGGCATGTAGATCACATTGCTCCAGGTTCCCTTTTCTGTATCATACTCACCGGTACGGCCGGCCATAACATTGGTATCCACATAAACAGGATAAACCGGGTCGCAAACTGCAATCTTGCTGTCTGCGCTGAAGATTTCCTGAATGTTACCGGTATCGCTCTTTGCACCGTCAGAAACGAAGATCTCATCTGCCTCGATCTGGCATCCTCTTTCCTGAAAGTCCTTCTTTGCAATGGTCTCTCTTAAAAATGCATATCCCAGATCAGGTGCATATCCGTGAAAGGTTTCAGCATGTCCCATTTCATCAACTGCCTTATGCATAGCATCAATGATCGCCGGTGCGATAGGAAGGGTTACATCACCAATTCCCAGACGGATCAGTTTCTTATCCGGGTTCTCTTTCTGGTAAGCAGCTACTTTTTTTGCAATGGTTGAAAACAGGTAGCTTCCCGGCAGTTTCAGATAATTTTCATTCACTCTAAACATACTTTCATCCTCCATTAACGCAAACGCTCCCAGGACCTTTGAACCCACAACGTCGTAGATCCAAGGCCTGAGAGTGTATATTTTACAGGTTTACTATATTCTCTGAAAGAATATAGGCATATTTATTTTTCGGATAAATCATAATATATTTCTTCCGGGATGTCAATACTTCCGTGAAATACTTCTTTTGCAGGTCCTGTCATAAACAGATGCCTGCTTTCCCGGTCAAAGTGGATGAGCAGGTCGCCGCCCCGTAGAGATACACGCACCTCATCATCCGTAAAACCTCTTAAGATAGCTGCCATGGCACTGGCTGTAGCTCCTGTACCGCAGGCCCAGGTTTCCCCGCTGCCTCTCTCCCACACACGCATGCGGATGTGGTCTCTGCTCTTTACTTCGATAAATTCAGAATTTACACGGGCCGGCTGGAAACGTGGATGATTTTCATAGGACGGGCCGATCTTTTCCAGATCCAGGTCATTGATTCCTTCTGTAAAATAGACTGCATGAGGATTTCCCACACTGATTCCTGTAAATTCCTGTTCTGTACCGTCAATTACGATCTTTTCCGGAAGTTTGGAAGTCAGTTCTGCTTCTCCCATATCTACAGTCAGCATCACTGCTTTTCCGTCTTCTACCTGGATATCCAATGTCTTGATACCTCCTAATGTTTCCACAGTAATGATCCGTCTGTCCTTATCTACGATTCCATGATCATACACGTATTTTCCTACACAACGTACACCATTTCCACACATAATTCCTTGGGAACCATCTGCATTGTACATATCCATACGGCAGTCTGCCTTATCAGACGGGCAGATCAGGATCAGCCCATCAGAACCAATGCCAAAATGGCGGTCGCTGACATATTTGGACACTTCCCCCGGATGTTCCACTTTTTCCTTAAAGCAATCTACATACACGTAGTCATTGCCAATTCCCTGCATTTTTGTAAATTCCATCTCACACCTCATACATTATCCTGCATTCTCTTATACGTGGATCAGACTGATGATCATCTGGGCCGTTTCCACCAGATTGGTCCCACTGTCCATACTGCATTTTTGTATATATCTGTGGGCTTCCGACTCCGTCATATTGTTACGGTCCATCAAAAGCGCCTTTGCCTCATTGATCAGATCCTGTTCTTCCTTGCTGCGCTCCCTTGGCCTGCTGCGCAGTTTCCTGCGAATGCGCTGCTGCGCCTGGAGCATCATATCCAGCGTACTTAACAGATCATGCACCCTAAGGGGCATAGGAAGACATACCACCCCGGACATCTGTATCCCGCTCCACCTTGCAGGAGATGCCAGCACCAGCATCTCAAAGTTAGAAGAAAGGCACTGTCTCAGTTCGTCGTACATCATATCTTCAAACCGGTATCCGCAGACTACGATCCCACCGCTCAGATCTTCCGCAGCTGAAAGAACCTGTGACCCTGACATGCAGACAGCAGCCACTTCATATCCGCTTCTTACCAGAATACCTTTTATGCTTTTTCCATCTTCCGGTTTGGAAAATGCCACGATTATATTAGCCACATGTCTCACCTCCGGGTAAACCTAGTTTTCCTGCTTGTAACTGTTATTTACAATTCAGCCATGGCATCTTCTTGTTTCCATATTCATGAAAACAAGAAGCTTGGTGGGTCCACCATATGCTGATTTGGATGAAAAAGTGCTTATGCAAGTAAACTTGCAACACGCTTTCTCATCCAAACCAGCGCATGGCTGAACTGTAACTTTAATACTTATACAGGTACTGATTTACCTCCCAGTCAGTGACCTGGGCCCTGAAATCTCTCCACTCTTCTTCTTTTGCTTCCAGATATTTGACATAAATATGCTCGCCTAATATCTCACGGATAAAGGAATTATCCCGGTATGCCTCAATAGCATCCCCCAGTGTTTCCGGGATCCGTTCCACATGCTTATTCTTTAATGTTTCCGGCTCCATGCCAAAAAGGTTGCCCTGGATACATGGAGGCAGCTCCATCTCTTTCTCAATGCCGTCAAGACCGGCCTGAAGGCAGGCTGCCAGTGCCAGATAAGGGTTCATGGCAGAGTCCGGGCAGCGAAGTTCGATCCTGGTTCCTTCTCCTCTTGGAGACGGGATGCGAATCAGGGAACTGCGGTTGGAAGTCGGTGACCACGCAATATAGATCGGCGCGTCATATCCCGGTACCAGACGCTTATAAGAGTTTACAAGGGGGTTGGTCAGAATGGTCATTTCCTTCATATGTCCTAAAATACCTGCCATAAAACGGTAAGCCAGCTGGCTTAATCCCAGCTCATCACTGTCGTCTGCAAACAGGTTGTGTCCGTCCTCGTCGGACAGGGACATGTTAATATGCATACCGGAGCCATTGACTCCTTCCTTTGGTTTGGGCATAAAAGTGGCATGAAGTCCATGGCGCTTGGCAATGGTCTTGGCTGCCATCTTAAAAGTCATAATGTGATCTGCTGCCTCAAGACCTTCTGTATACTGCAGATCGATCTCATGCTGGGCCGGAGCAATCTCATGGTGGCTTGCTTCCACCTCAAAGCCCATATCTTCCAGATTGAGCACAATATCTCTGCGCACATTTTCCCCAAGATCAATAGGGGAAACGTCAAAATAGCTGGCTCTCTCATGAGACTGGGTAGTAGGCCTTCCCTCTTCGTCCGTGTGGAACAGGAAAAATTCACACTCCGGTCCAACCTGGAACGTATATCCCATATCGGCAGCACGCTTTACAGCCCGTTTTAACACATATCTTGGATCCCCGATAAAAGGGGTTCCGTCCGGATTGTATACATCACAGATCAGTCTTGCCACTTTGCCCTGCTGAGGACGCCACGGAAAGATCTCAAAGGTATCCAGGTCCGGATGCAGGTACATATCGGACTCATCAATGCGCACAAAGCCCTCAATGGCAGAACCATCAAACATGCAATCATTATTTAATGCCTTATTAAGCTGACTGGCTGTAATAGCCACATTTTTAAGGATACCGAAAATGTCTGTAAACTGAAGGCGGATAAATTCTACGTCTTCATCTTCTACCATGCGAATAATGTCTTCCCTACTGTATTTACTCATATCCATTCTTCCTCTCTGGCAGCCGTTTTCCCATGCATCTGACAAAATCCTGGGGGCTTTTGTGCCTTTATCTATACCACTTACAGAACCTGCCACCGGCAGCTTCTTTCAGATGTATAACAACAAAAAGGCAGCTGCAAAGTGAACCGTTCATTTTGCAACTGCCCCTTTTTTTTTAAATATAGCAGTAGAATTTTTATTTGTCAACAGGCGATATCAGCCTATACCAGCTTCAACTGTTCTGTAAAATAACTTCCCAGGCTGATGCTTCCCACATAACCTACATCGCCGGTAAGAAAGATCTCCCCGTCTTCCCGGATCTCTACTTCCATGGTACCTTCCGGCATCTGCACGATCATTTTCGGATCTGTAAGTCCCAGTCTGTAAGCTGCCGCAGCTGCTGCACAGCAGCCGCTTCCGGACGCCAATGTATAACCTGCACCTCTTTCATAAACTTCTGTCTGTAAATGAGTGCGGTCCAACACCTTGATGATCTGGGTATTGATCTTTTCCGGAAACTGCTTTGCTGTCTCAGAATATTTACCGATCCTGCATACCAGATCCTTTGAGATCTCATCCATTAAGATCACCAGATGGGGATTTCCAACCGAAATACAGGTTACCGGATAAGGAATGTGGCCAAATACCATGGTCTCATTGATGATCTCCCTGCGGGGACCTTCTACCGGCACCTCATCACTCCAGAAACTTGCTTTTCCCATAGAGGCTTTTAAGCGGGTCCCCTCTTCGTTTAAATAATGGATCTCGATCTCTTTTTCATCTGTATAAATGGTAATGTCTTTCTTCTGGACATAATCTGCGTCTTTTAAGTACTTTGCAAAAATACGGATCCCATTTCCGCTGTTTTCTGTCTGGCTTCCATCGGAATTCCAGATGATCATATGGATCTTTCCCTCTTTAAAAACAGGACCTTCCAGAATACCATCTGCCCCTACTCCAAGATTGCGGTTGCAAAGTAATTTTACTCTCTCCGGTGTCAGTTCCATCCCATTGCGTTCCGGATCAAATACCAGATAATCATTTCCCAAACCGTGATATTTCTCTAATTTTAATCGCATGACCTTACCTCTCCTTTTCTTCTACACTCATTATATGCCACATTATTTCATAAATATATTCATTTAATGCTGTATTATATTGCAAATAATGCTATTATAAATGATAATAACGAACTTAATGAATACAGGAGATTTTCCATGACAAATTCCCCATCCACGCCCCAGGGCTACCTTTTAGAAGACTTCCGCCTTTTCCATTTAAAAGATCAGATTTCAAGGACTTACAGCTTCCATCACCATGATTTTTTAAAGATAATGATCCTTCTTTCCGGAAATGTGACCTATGTGGTGGAAGGCCGTTCTTATCCACTGGCTCCCTGGGACATGGTCCTGGTAGACCGCGGGCAGGTACACCGGCCGGTAGTAGATACCGCCCAACCATATGAGCGCATCCTGCTCTATCTCTCTCCCACTTTTCTGGAAACATACAGCACAAAAGAAGCACCTTTGACCAGGTGCTTTGAAACTGCCCAGTACCGCCATTCCCAGGTCCTGCGCCTTTCCCAGGAAACGCTGGCTCCTTTTAAAGTCCTGCTTCAGAAATTAGAAGCAAACACCAATTTCAGAAATGATGATTTTGCAGCTCCCTTACTTGCAAAAGCCCTGTGCCTGGAATTTCTCATTGAATTAAACAGGATCACCCTCTCCCCCAAAGCCGGATTTCTCACAGAAAGCACCCTGGATTACCGCATTTCCGGCCTGTTGGCCTATATCAACAGCCATTTGGAAGAGCCTATGGACGTAGCTTCCCTTTCTGCTTTAAGCGGCTTAAGCTCCTATCACATGATGCGCCTGTTTAAACAGGAAACCGGCTATACGGTTGGAAATTACATTACGGAAAAGCGGCTGATCAAGGCAAGAGACCTGATGAGCCAGGGCACCTGCGCCACACAGGCCTGCTACCTCTGCGGTTTCCAGAACTATTCCTCCTTTTTACGTGCATACAAAAAACGCTATCCAGGACGCCCCAAAGACATCCTGAACAGCGTTTAATATCCTGTTTCACTTTATCCAAGTGTAGTATAGCCGTAAGCATTTACCAGTGCATCCAGCTTTATTCCCTTTTCGCAAAGAGGGCATTTTCTGTAATCATAATAAATATAATCGGTCACATCCTCCGGGCTGTAGATGGATGTGATCGGGCATCCGTTTAACTCATCCAGTGTACTAAACACAGCCGCTGCGCTCTGCAGTTTTCCGCCATAATACTGGATCGCCTCAATACTCTTATTCAGACTCAGTCCCGTTGTCACAACAGCTGTAAGGATCACCACATTTTTCCCATGGACCATCGGTAAAATATTCTCACGAAATACCATCTGGCTGTTGCTGTTATATTCCGGAGTGATCACATAAATAGTCTTGTGGGCGTTGGTAGAAAGAACACCGGCCCTTGTCAGCTCTTCTGCCAGATAAGCTCCGATCACCTGGGTTCCTTCCAGACACACGATCGTATCCACTACCTTGTCAAATAAAAACCGCTCTGCCAGGTGCTTTGCAACCTCCTGTGCTTCACTGAGTCTTGTCTTAAGGGTGGTCATGTCCAGATAATAATTAATATGGGCATGATTGGTAGCAAAATGTCCCGGTGTTGCCTTAAGAGGTGCCTTACTTCCCGATGCAAAGATCTTTACATAACGATTATCCATAAATGTGCCTCCTTTTCAGAAAAGTTACTGATATTCCCCTTATTTTTTAATAATATTATACAAAACCAAGATTATATTCGCAAGACTTTTATGCAAAAAGGACAGCCATTTCTGACTGTCCTCACTGATCTACAGATCCATTTTCAGTTTTATACCTGCTGGTCTTCCCTAGACTGGTCTGGCTTTTCTTCTGAAGCATCTGCTACAATATTTTCTGCACCTGCTTCATTTTCTTTTTCTTCTGCAACAGCTGTCTCCGGACTTTCAGCTGCATCCTCTTTCTCCAGATGCTCTGTATCCGGAATACCTTCGCCGTCTTCCTTCTTCTCCTCCGGCTCCGGCAATCCCTTCACCTCACGGAAGATCTTCATAAATTCCTTACCTGTAATGGTCTCTTTCTCGATCAGGAACGCTGCGATCTTATCCATAGCTTCTCTGTCATCGCTTAACAGACGGATTGCCTCATCATAAGCATTTTTCAGGATCTTCATAACTTCCTGGTCAATGTCTGCTGCTGTGGCATCACCGCAGTTTAATACAGTACGGCCGGTCAGATACTGGTTCTCCTGGCTCTCAAGTCCCATAAGACCGAATTTCTCAGACATACCATACTGGGTCACCATAGCTCTTGCCAGATTGGTAGCCTGCTGGATATCATTGGCTGCACCGGTGGTAACAGTCTCAAAAACGATCTCCTCAGCTGCACGGCCGCCCATTAACTCAACCAGTCTTGCCTCTAATTCCTTCTTGGTACTTAAATACTTCTCTTCTTCCGGCACATTCATAACATATCCCAAAGCACCCATAGTTCTTGGAACAATGGTGATCTTCTGGACCGGTTCAGAATGTTTCTGCAGAGCACTGACTAATGCATGACCTACTTCATGGTAAGATACAATGCGGCGCTCTTCCTTGCTCATAATGCGGTCCTTCTTCTCCTTACCAACAAGAACCACCTCAACTGCCTCAAACAGATCCTTCTGGGAAACAGCGTTTCTGCCGTTCTTAACCGCATTGATGGCAGCCTCGTTCATCATATTGGCAAGGTCCGCACCAACAGCGCCGGAAGTTGCAAGGGCAATTTCCTTAAAGTCTACAGTCTCATCTAACAGCACATCTTTGGAATGTACTTTTAAAATGCTGATACGTCCATTTAAGTCTGGTTTATCTACAACTACACGGCGGTCAAAACGTCCTGGACGAAGAAGAGCCGGATCCAGGATCTCCGGACGGTTGGTTGCACCAAGAACTAAAAGTCCCTTTGTAGAGTCGAAACCATCCATCTCAGAAAGCAGCTGATTTAAAGTCTGCTCACGCTCATCATTTCCGCCCATACGGCTGTCACGGCTGCGTCCGATGGCATCGATCTCATCAATAAAGATGATACAAGGAGCATTTTCCGTTGCATTCTTAAACAGGTCACGGACACGGGATGCGCCCACACCTACGAACATTTCCACAAAGTCAGAACCTGACAGGGAATAAAATGGAACATGTGCTTCACCGGCTACTGCCTTTGCAAGAAGGGTCTTACCGGTTCCCGGAGGGCCTACTAACAGGGCACCCTTTGGAAGCTTCGCACCGATCTTGGTGTACTTTCCAGGATTGTGAAGGAAATCCACGATCTCAGTTAAAGACTCTTTTGCTTCATCTTCACCTGCCACATCTTTAAAAGTAATTCCTGTTTCTTTCTGGACGTACATCTTGGCGTTGCTCTTGCCTACGCCCATAATTCCGCCGCCGCCCATACGCTTCATGGTAAAGTTCATAATAAACAGCAGGAACAGGAATGGAAGTGCATAACTTAATATCTCTAACAGTAATGCATTGGAAGTATTATTTTCCCTGTTTGTAACAACGTTGTTCTTTAAAATACGGTCTACAAACTGGTAATCTCCTTCCAGACGTACTACATAGTACTTCATCTGCTGGGAATAGTTGGTGTCATCTGCCTTTGGCTTTACCTCAATAATGGTGCTTCCAACGCTGATGGACTCTACCTTGCCATTTTCTACCATGTTTACAAACTCATTGTAAGACAGTTCCTGACGCTGTCTGGCGTTGACAGTGGAGTTCATCCAGCCCACGATCAGGATCGTCAGCAATGCAGCGATCACCAGCATGGTAATGGTTTGCCAATTACTGTTCTGATTCTGTTTGTTGTTATTATCCATACTGTATAAATTCTCCCTCTAACAGGCTTTTTCGTGCACGCATAAAATGTGCCAGAGCCTATTCTTTTCTATTATAATGTGAGTCTAACCATAAATCAAGGAAAGAACTATTAAAATTCTGAAAACAAAAGCAGGATCTTCCCCTTCATCTCCACTTTAGATTATTAGTTTTTTAAGATTTTTACATTTTTTTGAAAAAAGTCCCTAGATTTCTGATTTCCATAGTTGTATAATATATCAGTTTTTAATAAAACCGTAAACAAAAACCTATACCCAACTTACCACTAAAAGGAGGTTCCCCACTATGCCAGTAAAATACGTATTCGTAACCGGCGGCGTTGTTTCCGGACTTGGAAAAGGCATTACCGCAGCTTCCCTTGGCCGTCTTTTAAAAGCCAGAGGTTACAAAGTTACCATGCAGAAATTTGACCCCTACATCAATATCGATCCAGGTACCATGAACCCGGTACAGCACGGCGAAGTTTTCGTTACCGATGACGGCGCTGAAACTGACCTTGACCTTGGACATTATGAGCGTTTCATCGATGAGAGCCTGACTAAAAATTCCAACGTAACTACCGGTAAAGTTTACTGGACCGTTCTGCAGAAAGAGCGCCGTGGAGACTTTGGCGGAGGTACGGTACAGGTCATCCCCCACATCACCAATGAAATTAAGAGCCGTTTCCACCGCAATTATAATGATAACGAAACCGAGATTGCCATCATCGAAGTTGGCGGTACTGTTGGCGACATCGAAAGTCAGCCATTCTTAGAGGCGATCCGCCAGTTCCAGCATGATGTTGGCCCAGGCAACACCTGTCTCATCCACGTCACCCTTATCCCTTATTTAAAAGCATCTGAAGAATTAAAGACCAAACCAACCCAGGCAAGCGTAAAAGACCTGCAGGGAATGGGAATTCAGCCGGACATCCTGGTATGCCGTTCCGAGCATCCGTTAGATGACAATATCAAGAGCAAGATCGCATTATTCTGTAATGTACCAAAGACCCATGTTCTTCAGAACCTGGATGTAGAAGTTCTTTACGAGGTTCCTCTTGTAATGGAAGAAGAGCATCTGGCACAGGTTGCCTGCGAATGCTTAAATCTGCCATGCCCGGAACCAGACTTAAAAGACTGGACCGCTATGATCTATGCATGGAAGCATCCTGAAAAAGATGTGACCGTTGCGCTGGTAGGAAAATATACACAGCTTCATGACGCTTATATCTCTGTTGTAGAAGCATTGAAGCACGGTGCTGTTGCCAACAGGGCACAGGTACACATTAAATGGGTAGACTCTGAGACTGTAACTTCTGAAAATGTAGATGAAAAATTAGGAGATGTTTCCGGTATCCTGGTACCGGGCGGCTTCGGCGACCGTGGTATTGACGGCATGATCTGCGCCATCCGCTATGCAAGAGAGCACCAGGTTCCGTTCCTCGGCCTCTGCCTTGGCATGCAGCTTTCCATCGTAGAATTTGCAAGAGATGTGATCGGCTGGAATGACGCCCACAGCGTAGAATTGGATCCTGCTACTACTCATCCTGTGATCCACCTGATGCCAGATCAGGACGGTATCGAAGATATCGGCGGTACCTTAAGACTTGGTTCCTATCCATGTGTTCTGGATAAAAATTCCAAGGCTTACGGTCTTTACGGCGAAGAAACCATCCATGAGCGCCACAGACACCGTTATGAAGTAAACAACGATTACCGTACTTTCCTTACAGAGCATGGCATGATGTTATCCGGTATGTCTCCTGATAACCGTATTGTAGAAATGATCGAACTGCCAGATCACCCATGGTTCGTAGGAACCCAGGCTCATCCGGAACTGAAGTCCCGTCCAAACCGCCCACATCCACTGTTTAAGGGATTCATTGAGGCATCTTTAAAAAATCAGGACAAATAATAAACAGTAAATTAAAAACCTGGCTGAATAAAAACTATTAAAAAAACACATCCTGTTTACAGCAAGACAGATCACTGATCCAAAAGCTGTTTACAGGAGGTGTTTTTTTATGGAAAAATATAATTTCAAAGACAATTCTGATCTAAAAAATAATACGGCTGAAAATCTCTTTGATGACTCAGACATCCAGGCCTGCTCCGCCACCGACTGCACCGGCCTGATCCCGGCACTGCCACAGGACGAAGCAGAGGTGGAAGCATATGAGGATATTTAGCCCTATATCACCAAAGCACAGAAAACGCAGAAACCATAAGATCATTTTTCTTTTACAACTGCATTTTCAAAGCAGATCTCTTTGTCTACCCATTCCTTCATATTATCATGAACGGTAACTTCCAGATTTTCTGCTTTCACATTCTTGGCATTCTTCACATAGATGCCATTGATCTTTCCTTCCTGGAAATCCGGACCGCAGCATGGGCGGAAATCATATCCTTTAATAGGATATTTGGTAGTTTTTTCCAGTTCCAGACGGATATTATTTAATGTAAGATCTTCTATAGGCGCACTGTCCTTTCCTGCAATATAAATACTGCCTTCGCCCTTGCAGCGCACATTGGTAATAGATAATCCTTTGATCTTTCCGGAAGGGATCTCATCTTTCCTGTTGATGGAAGCAATATTGATGGGCTCTGCAAAGCCCCACCAGCACTCAGACACATTTTTTGTACGGATCACACAATTATTGATCAGAACATTTTCAATATTTCCCTGGTCTCTTAACTGGAAGGAAATACCTCTGTTCGTATCATAAATACTGCAGTTATCAATGATGATATCCTTAAAATCATCTACACTTTCTGTACCGATTTTAATGGCAGCACTGGTAGATGCCAGTGTACAGCCGGAGATCACAATATCTTCACAGGGACCATAGTGATGATTTGCTTCTGTAGTCTTTAATACGATACAGTCATCTGCTGCCTCAATATGGCAGTTGCTGATACGTACATGTTTACAGTGGTCCGGGTCAATGCCATCACAGTTTGCCATCATACGGTTATTTAAAATACGGACACCGCTGATCTCCACTTCTTCACATCCAACCAGGTGAGTGGTCCAAAATCCGCTCTTTCTGATCGTTACATTCTGGATGGTCAGATGGGTACAGTGTTCCATCAGGATCAGAGGAATTCGAGGATAGAAGGCACCATCGATCTGATCTTCTCTTACCTCTCCATAATAGATTTCTTCTGAACCATCGATCACACCGCCGCCACTGATGCGTACTCCGTCTGTATCCCTGGAATAGATAAAATACTGCCGCGGTTTTCCATCATACTCGCAGTTTACAAAAGTAGGAACTTCTACCATATGGTCATGTCCCCGCTTTGCCAGCTCACTAATATACTGGTAATCATTCAGATCTTCACTGGCCTTAAGTACAGCCCCTGTTTCTACCACCAGTTCTACATGACTTTTTAATACGATTGAACCGGAAAGATAGGTGTGACCTCCTTCCATTATAACTACACCACCGCCCTGCTCACTGCACAGGTCAATGGCTTTCTGTATAACATGGGCATCATTGGTCTTTCCATCACCTGCTGCCCCCAGCTCCATAACACGATATCCCATTTTGCCTTTGCCTCCTTAAAATAAGATCATAAATCATATGATTTTATTTTCCATTTTTATCCAAAATAGTCAATCCGAAAAACCGTGTCGTTCTGCCACATTTCCGTGTTTTCACAATTTTACGGTTTTTTCCATTTATAAACTGCTTAGTGTCCCAAAGAAGTAATATAATCCGTAGGCGTCATTCCCGTCTGCTTTTTAAACAGCTGTGAAAAATACTGGGGATTGTTTCCACAGCCTACCTGCTCCGCTACATTTTTTATCGGTTCCTCCGGATTTTTTGCGATCAGTTCCTTGGCCTTTCCAATACGCATTTTTGTAAGATACTGGGAAAATTTCTGTCCGGTTTCTTTGTAAAATTTCTTGCTTACATAATCTACATTCATAAATAAATAATTTTCAGCGATCCATTTTAGCGTAAGGGCCGAATCCTGAAGGTGCTGCTCCACATAGACATAGATCTGGGATACCATAGGTGAAACTGTCTCTTCTCCTTCTTTTAAACTTACCAGGTCCCGGAATTTGTCAGAGATCATCGTTCTTAAAAGATCCAGATCTTCTTCTTTTTCCATCTTAGTCAGCCACTGGGCCAGATCTACAGTGGAAAACGTCTGAAAATCCGAAGCCATTTTCAAAAACAGATTTCCTGCCAGCTGCTTTAAAAAGTCTATATTATCAATACTGTTTAACAGTTCCACCGCCTGATCCGTCTTTTCCCGGTTGCCCTCCTGAATCTGCTGATACAGAACACGGATCTGATCAATGACCCAGTTATAATTACAGATAGCTGTAATATGAAAATGGTTTATGTAATAGATCATGCTGTAACGCAGAAGTTTTCCTGTTACCTGGGTAAGAAGTGTCTTTAAAGAAGAATAATTCTCCTCCCGGATCTCTGTTGTGATCTTCTGCCCCTCCGGTGAAAGCTGCTGCAAAAACACATGAAGATCGTCACAGGCTTTACCTGCATTCTGCATAAACAGCACCAGGGTATTTTTTACATACATTCCATACAGAATGGTCTGGGGCATTTTTTCTTCCATATATGCTTTCAACTGCTGTAAAAAAGACGGCAGACCCTGAAATTCCAGATAATACACATAAAACAGACGGTAGGCTGCAAAATGAAAATCCAGATACTGTTCATAGGGAGAAATGATCTCCTCCAGCGTCATTTTTTCATCCAGACAGTCATTGATGATACTGGAAAGTACACTGTGGAACATTCCATCATAGAGAACGAACTGCTGCTGGAGCATTTTCCGTTCTCTGGCCTGTTTTTCATGATCTTCCCGGCACTGTTCAATACACTCCAGGATCTGTGTTTCATTACATGGTTTTAAAAGATAATGGCGGATACCATAGCTCATGGCTTCCTTGGCATACTCAAACTCCCCATAACCGGATAAAATAATAAACTGGATCTGCAGGTCAGTCTGACGGATTTTGCGGATCAGTTCCAAGCCTCCCATACCTGGCATACGGATATCCGTAAGTACGATATCCGGTGACTCATCCAGGATCATATCATAGGCTTCGATCCCATTTTTACAAAGTCCGATCACTTCAATGTCATGTTTTTTCCAGTCAATAATATTAAAGATCGTCTCTCGTATAATACGTTCATCATCTGCAATCAGTAATTTCAGCATGTCTCTTCTTCCTTCCGAAACGGCATTTTGATTGTTGCCACTGCAAAATCATGTTCATTTGATAATGTAAGTCCATACTCTTCCCCAAATAAAAGCCGGATCCTCTGGTCGATATTTAACAGACCAATTCCAAACCCATGAGGGCTTCTGCTTTTATTTTTTAATTTTTCCAGCAATTCCTCTTCAAAATTGGAACCTTCATTTCTCACCTGGATCGTAAGAACTCCCTCTTTTACCTCTGCCTGCAAATAAATATGACACACCTCCGTCATTTCTTCCATGCCATAGTGAATGGCATTTTCTACCAGAGGCTGAATGGTAAGAGGCGGGATCATTCCCTCTTTTGCTTTCTCATCTGTGATCACCTTAAACTCCAGCCGTTCCTCAAACCGGATCTTCTGGATGGTGATATAAGAGTCTACCAGTTCCAGTTCATAGGCCAGTGTTACCAGGGTCTTCTGGCTGGAAAGGGAAACTCTTAAAAGATTTCCCAGAGACTCTACCATCTGGGAGATCACTTCATTTCCCATGGCTTTCGCTCTCCAGTTAATCGTTTCCAGTGTATTATACAGAAAATGGGGGCTGATCTGGGAACGCAGCGCTTTTAACTGCGCATCCTTTGCCAGGATCTCATTTACATAATTGACCTTTACCAGATTTTGGATCCTTAATGCCATCTGATGAAACTGATGGTGCAAAGCGCCGATCTCATTAGGCTGTGATCCGTAATCCTCTTCCTCCGGTTCCAGTTCCAGCTCATTCTGGGTAAACAGTTTCATTTTCTGGATCAGGGCATCAAACTGGCGGATGATCCCCCGGATCAGACGACTGGAAAGATACCAGATAAACAAAATCCCAACCAGAAAGATCATAAATGTAGTCTGCATGGAAACGGTAAGCGCACCTGCAACTTCATCAAAGGGCGCCAGTGTCACATAACTGTACTGATAATGGGGAAGCGTTCCTTTCACGGCAAAATATTTATGACCATCATAAGAAACGATCTTATAGGTAGTAAAAGGATCTGTAATCAGCTCCTCTGCCCTCTGATCCGTTAAAGAAGAGGAAGCATAGATCAGGCTTCCGCTCTGATTGGCGATCACCACTTTCTGATCCTTATACTGGGAAGCAAAACGGACTGCCTCAGATACTACCTGTTCCAGGTCCAGGCCGATCACCATATTTCCCAAAGGCTCCAAAGACATGTTCCGGATCTGACGTACATTCCTGCTGAGAAGCATATAAGGCTGCCTGGTAGCATGGGTCCAGGTAACTGCTCCCTCTTTCTCATAACCGTTCTGTATTGCTGCATCTAACAAAAAACCGGGTGTCCGCTTTAACGTGACCCAGTTGGTACAGTTCACATATTCCCCGTTTTTGCTGTAAACAGCTGCATAAGCAATGCCATTGGACCGGAAAAGAGTTGCGTATTCTGTAAGGGCATTATTAATGGTACGGTTATATTCTGTGATCGCCGGCGCGTCTTCCGGTGACGGAAGATCTGACAGACAATCCTGAATAGAAGAAGAACCAAGGATCAGATTAGAAATATATTCTGCATTTTCCATTTTCTGGGAAATCTGAGCTGATGTCACGGAAAGTCTGGATGCCATAGAGTCAAAAAGAAGCTTATTATAGGCATTTGTATACAGCCGGTACCCAAACACAGCACATAACAGCATGGTCACACTGTTAAAAAGCACTATGGTAAGGATCTTATATTTTAAAGACCAGTGCCTGAACCGGCCAATTAATATGCGTATATTTTTTTTCATATATTTCCCGTTTCTTCCTTAATTATTGTATATCTCCTGACATTCACATTATACTTTTTTTCAAAAATAATTCAATTCTGCACAAAAAAGAAGTCGGTTTTTTGAACGAACTGCTCCGTTTTAACTATTAAGAACAAAAAAATTATGCGCTATAATGTGGAACATAAACAAGCAGATATCCTTTCGGACCACGAAAGGATCCAATTTCAAGGAGGTTACAATATTATGAAAAAGAAATTAGCAGTCCTTCTTACTGCAGCTCTTGCCGCTGCATCTTTAACCGCCTGCGGCGGATCTTCTTCCTCAGGCAGCTCTGACACCAGCGCAGCTGATACAAACACTTCCCAGTCTGCACAGTCAGATGGCGGCAGCAGTGATTCCTCCAGCCTGGTTATGGCATGGTGGGGAAATCAGACCAGAAATGAACGTACCCAGAAGATCCTGGACATGTACAGCGAAGAAAATCCTGGTGTTACCATTGACGGACAGTTCTCCGAATTCAACGACTACTGGAACAAACTGGCAACCGCAGCAGCAGGACATTCCATGCCAGACATCGTTCAGATGGACTACAAATATTTACAGCAGTATGTAAACAACAATCTGTTAGTTGATCTTACTCCTTACATTGAGGACGGAACCATTGATACAGCAAGCTGCAACCAGGATGTTTTAAACTCCGGTAAGGTTGGAGATGGCTTATATGCACTGTGCAATGGTATCAATGCACCAGCTCTGTTATACAACAAGACTTTACTTGATGAAAACGGTATCACTGTAAAAGACAACATGACCATGGATGAGTTCATCGCTCTTTCCAGGGAAATCGAAGAAAAAACCGGTTACAAGACCAACCTTTGCTACAACCAGAACGAGCAGTTCTTAGAGTACTTCCTTCGTGCAGATGACATTGTTCTGTACCAGGATGGAAAAATGGGCGGAGAGTCCGCTGAACCATATGTAAACTTCTTCAAACTGTATGAAGATGGTATTAAAGATGGCTGGGTCGTTGATCCTTCTGTATTTGCAGAGCGTACCATCGGTTCTGTTGAACAGGATCCATTAGTATATGGTTCCAGTCCTGAGACCATGTCCTGGTGCTCTTTCTCCTACTCCAACCAGTTAACTGCGATCAAGAACGCAGCTCCGGAAGGCACTGAGATCGGTATCACCACCTGGCCATCTGCAGATCCTGAAAAATCTGACTACTTAAAGCCAAGCCAGTTCTTCGCTATCTCTGCTGACTCCAAAAATCCTGCAGAAGCAGCAAAGATCTTAAACTACATCACAAACTCTGTAGACTGCAACAATGTTCTTCTTGCTGAACGTGGAATCCCGCTGTCCAGTGATGTAGCAGAAGCTATTTCTTCTAACCTGGATGAAAGCAGCCAGCAGGTAATTGACTTCATCTACAATGTTGTAGATCCTCACTCTTCACAGGTAAATCCACCAAGTGCTGATGGTTCCAGTGAAGTAAACGATCTGATCAACAAACTGGAAGAGCAGGTATGCTACGGACAGCTGTCCGCAGAAGATGCAGGCGCACAGCTCTTTGAGCAGGGCAACTCCATTATGGCTTCCAAAGCTTCCAAGTAAACGTATCTACTTTTATTGATTACTCTCTTTTTAATTACCATATCCTTTTATAATTCAGGGCGGTCCTCCCGCCCTGAACCATTGTAAACTATCTTTTATCCCAAGACATCCAAAAACAGGAGGTTTGACATGAAAACCATTCGCAGCTTGTTTAACCGGGAAGATACAGCAGGCATCATGTTTACTCTTCCCTTTACCCTGGGCTTTCTCTTCTTTATGATCGTTCCCATGGGCATTTCCCTTTATTATTCCTTTTGCAAATATAATATTTTGTCCCCGCCTGTTTTTACAGGTCTTGATAACTTTAAAAATATGATCGCTGATGGTACTTTTTTACAGACCATCAAAGTTACTTTCTTCTTTGCTTTTGTATCTGTTCCTTTAAAGCTGATCTTCGCTTTACTGGTTGCAATGCTCCTGTTAAAAAACACCAAAATGTCCGGTATTTACAGAGCAGCTTACTATCTGCCTTCCATTATCGGAGGTTCTGTAGCAGTCGCTATCCTTTGGAAGCGTATGTTCGCTATGGACGGTGTTGTAAATAAACTTTTAGGTTCTATTGGTATTAAAACCAGTATTTCCTGGTTAGGTGATACAAAAACAGCCATCTGGATCCTGATCCTGTTAGCTGTATGGCAGTTTGGTTCTTCCATGCTGATCTTCTTATCTTCTTTAAAGCAGATCCCGACTTCTCTTTATGAGGCAGCCATGGTAGACGGTGCCAACCCGGTATCCCGTTTCTTTAAGATCACACTTCCTCTGCTGACACCAACTATTTTCTTTAACCTGGTTATGCAGATGATCAACGGATTTCTGGCATTTACCCAGTGCTACATCATTACACAGGGTAAGCCAATGAACTCCACTTTGCTTTACACCGTTTATATGTATCAGCAGTCATTTGAGTTTTACAACACTGGTTATGGCGCTGCCATGGCTTGGGTCATGCTGCTGATGATCGGACTGATCACCCTGTTCCTGTTTGCAACCAAGCGGTTCTGGGTATATGAAGGAGGACTGTAGACATGAAGGAAAAACGTCTGGCAGGAGCTGCGCTCTACCACATCATCATATTTGCCATTGGTATCATCATGGTCTATCCTCTGATCTGGATGGTTATGAGCTCCTTTAAGGAGACCAACACCATTTTCACAACCGCCAGTTCCCTGATCCCGGAACATTTTGTAACGGATAACTACGCAAACGGCTGGAAAGGATTTGCAAAGATCTCTTTTTCCACTTTCTTTAAAAACTCTATCTTCATCTCCGTGATCGCTACCATTGGAACCATTGCTTCCTCTGCTGTTGTAGCCTACGGTTTCGCAAGATTTAAGTTCCGTGGAAAAGGAATTTTATTTTCCGCAATGCTGTTATCCATGATGCTTCCTGCACAGGTTCTTATGATCCCGCAGTATCTGTGGTACCAGAAATTAGGCTGGGTCGGTTCTTTCCTTCCCCTGACTGTCCCATACTTCTTCGCGATCCAGGGATTTTTCGTATACCTGCTTTCCAACTTCATCGGCGGTATTCCGATCGAACTGGACGAAGCAGCAAAGATCGACGGCTGTTCCTACTGGGGCATCTTTACAAGGATCATGATCCCTCTGATCAAACCGGCTGTTGTAACCGGCTGTATCTTCTCCTTTATGTGGAGATGGGATGATTTCCTTTCTGCCCTGCTTTATATCAATAAAACCGCCATGTATCCGGTCAGCCTGGCATTAAAACTGTTCTGCGACCCAGGTTCTTCTTCCGACTACGGCGCTATGTTCGCAATGGCAAGCCTTTCCATCCTTCCATCCGTACTGATCTTCATTTTCTTCCAGAAATACCTGGTAGAAGGAATTAGTACCTCTGGTCTGAAGGGTTAAACCAAACAGATAAGCATTTCCATTTCAACCAGCAAATGCGCTGTTGGCGCATTCGGGATATGTATAATACATAAAAAAGCCCATGCAGCTGCCATTCAGGCAGCCTGCATAGGCTTTTTTCTCATTCTTTTTATTTCTCATGCATAAATCTTCCAAGGAATTCCATCGTCTGCTCTCTTTGAGGATTTGCAAAAATATCAGCCGGTGTTCCCTCTTCTACGATGACACCGTTTGCCATGTATACAACATGGGTAGATACATCTCTTGCAAATGCCATCTCATGAGTAACAATGATCATGGTCAGACCTTCTTTTGCAAGCTTGCGCATAACTTCCAGAACCTCTCCAACCATCTGGGGATCCAGCGCGGATGTGGGCTCATCAAACAGCAGTACCTCAGGCTCCATAGCCAGGGCTCTTGCAATGGCTACACGCTGTTTCTGACCGCCGGAAAGCTGTCTTGGTTTTGCATTGATATAAGGAGCCATGCCAACTTTTTCCAGGTAATACATGGCCTTCTGCTTTGACTCTTCCTTACCCTTCTTTAACACCTTGACCTGTCCCACCATGCAGTTTTCAAGAACGGTCATGTTGTTGAACAGGTTAAAGCTCTGGAATACCATACCAACTCTGGAACGGTATTTCGGTGCATTTACCTTTGCATCGGCAATGTTATTTCCATGATATAAAATCTCGCCGGTAGTCGGTGTTTCCAGTAAGTTTAAGCAGCGAAGCAAGGTGGACTTACCGGAACCGGAAGCTCCGATGATACAGGTAACATCCTTGCTGTTTACTGTAAAATCAATATCCTTTAAGACCAGATTGGTGCCAAAGGTCTTGCTTAAATGGCGGATCTCCAAAATCTTTTCGCTCATTACTGCTCCTCCTTCTTATCATCCGGATAACGGTACATACCACTGGTATAAGCCAGTGTATCTGTGGTTGCCAGGTCAAAATTGTCTGCACCATCCATCTTCTTCTCCCACAGACGCAGCAGTCTGGAGCAGGTAAATGTCATGATAAAATACATGATCATGGTAATGGTATAGGTCTCAAAGTTCATGTAAAGGGCACCTGCAGCTGCCTTTGTCTTATACAGCAGTTCTGCCACACCAATAACAGAAAGCACGCAGCTGTCCTTGATATTGATGATCAGGTTGTTGCCGATCTGAGGCATCAGGTTACGCAGAGCCTGAGGCAGGATAACGTAGATCATAGTCTGAACATGGGTCATACCAATGGATTTTGCTCCTTCAGTCTGTCCCGGGTCAATAGAAAGGATACCGCCTCGTACAGTCTCTGCCATATAGGCACCTGTATTAATAGATAAGATAAAATAAGCAGCCTGGGTAATAGTAGAATTAATTCCCAGCAAAGGCATAAGGCCATAGTAGATAAACATAGCCTGGGCCATCATAGGTGTACCCCTGAAAAATTCCACATAAGCATTTAAGATCAGCCGTATGATCCACAAAGCTCCCTTCTTTAAAGGATTGTCTCCCTTTTCAGAAGGAATGGTCTGGACAATACCTACGGCAAAGCCGATGAGGCATCCTACCAGCGTACCTACTAAAGCGATCTTTAAGCTGACGCCTGCACCCTGCAGCATAGACATGCCGTAGCGGTTGAATACGACCATTACACGGCCCAAAAAATCTGTTGGCATAACTTTCTCCTTTTTATCTCTTCAATTAGTTTGCCAGAGGCTGTACGGAAATTGCCTCATCCATCATTGCAGAGAAATCATCTTTTGTCATCTTGGACAGAACACTGTCAATAGCTTCCTTTAACTCAGTATTGCCCTTCTTTAAGGAAATACCAATGTTGATATCCTCGTCAGTTACCTGGAAATCATCTTCGCCGCCGCCAAATTCAAGAAGCTTGAAATCTGGATAAGCAACTAAAGCACCCTTACCGGTTGGCTGGTCAGTTACAACCAAATCACACTTGTCAGCATTTAAGGACATCAGCATATCTGGTGCACTTGCTGTTGCAGCTAAGATATTTGCATCCTGGATCTGTGGAAGGCAGGTATCATACCAGATGGTGCTCTGCTGGGAAGTACAGGTTGCACCAGCCAGGTCAGCTACGCTCTTAGCGTCAGCGTACTTACTGCCGTTCTTAACCAGGGTAACGATGGTTGCATAGTAATATGGCTCAGTAAAATCAACTGCCTGAAGACGCTCTGTAGTAATGGACTGACCGGCAATAACGCAGTCAACCTGTCCAGTGCTTACAGCAGGGATCAGTGAATCCCAGTCAAGACGAACGATCTGCAGGTCATATCCTAACTCATCACAGATCTTCTTTGCCATCATAACATCGTATCCATAAGCATATTCGTTGCTGTCATTAATTGGTACAGCGCCGTTGGAATCATCTGGCTGTGTCCAGTTGTATGGTGCGTATGCACACTCCATAGCTACCTTTAAAACCTTCTTTTCGCCGGAAGCTGCTGTAGCCTCTTCAGCTGCGCTTTCTCCTGCTGCGCTTGTCTGCTCTGCCGGAGCTGCTGTAGTAGCTGCTGTATTATTTCCGCCACATGCTGTTAATGCACCTGCTGCCATTATTCCAGCAAATGCCAGGCTCATTGTTCTCATTACATTTCTTTTCATAATTGTTCTCTCCTTTTGCCTGTATTTCGAAAGTCTGTTATCAAAAAATACCTGTCCTTATAACAAACAGACATGTCACCTGGCGGTAACATCACCATAAATGAAAGCCATACCTGTTACCAGGTATGACTTCTTCGTTTTCCTTGGCTTCTTTCGCGAAACAGCCTTCCTGACTGCTGATTTTTATATAAATCAGCATTTTCCCGCTTAGTATAGCATAACTGCTCCGCTTTTCCAATAGTAATTTTTATTTTAACAGGCCATATTTTCCACTATATTTTCCTACTTTTTCCCAGCTTCCTTAGAAACTGCCTCTGCTTCCTCTGCCTTTTTAATCATCAGGTCTGTCATTTTCTGCTGATACTCTTCATCCGCCGTGATCTCATTTCCCTGTTCATCTGCCTCCACAGCGAACAAGAAAGTTCTTGCATCATTGATCTCATAGCTGCAGGTTACAAATGTATACAGCGCTTTCACCGGGTATTCTACGGTTTCCGCATAGGAGCAAGGGGCGATCATCTCTTTTACAAACTCATCAAAAGCTTCCTGACTCTTAAAACGGGTCTTGCGCACAATGGGCTTTGCCTCTCCATAATAGCAGGATACCGCCTTTAAACGTATCTCCCGTTCAGGAGTATAAATAGAAAAATACTGATGCTCTTTAAAATAAGAAGGGTCTTTATAGCGGACAATATCTTTAAACATGCTTCCGTTCTTCATATTGTGGCCGTAAAGGATATTATTTCTTCCCTCAAAGTCACCTTCGCTTTCGTAGTCCAGATAAATACTTCCGGCTACACTTGCTTCCCCGTTAAAATCATGTTTCAGATAAAAATCATTATCTGTTCCCTGTACAATAGGATAACTGATCTTTGTATCTGGAATATGGATCCAGCCAATGGTATCAGGATTTTCCTTTTTTAATGTATCAAAATCATAGGGTGACTGGTATTCCTCTTTTTCAGGTTCTGTCTCCAGTTCCTGTTTTTCTGTTTCTTCTATTGTAATGGTCTCCTGGGTCGTCTGGGCTGCTTCCCTTGCAAGGCGTTCATACTCTTCCTGGGCTCTTTTATCTGCAAGATAACTGCGCAAAGTCAGGCCGCCGCTTACTAAAAATACCAGAAGTGCAACGCAGACCAGTATTTTCCACAGAGTATCTCTGCCGCTTTTTTTACTGTCTTCCAT